>JFJP01037728.1_pt2 | contig 38746 bp, 45 predicted proteins | sample 431651 | NCBI WGS metagenome assembly JFJP01 (sample SAMN02602958, study PRJNA72255) | Microbial mat metagenome, whole genome shotgun sequencing project. | biome: fresh water; feature: sink hole; material: water; isolation source: purple microbial (photo- and chemosynthetic) mats found in... | reverse complement strand
GTGGTAACGACGGAATTATAATAAAATCACCCACTGGTAGCTTGTACGTAGCATTTGAGCCAAATCAAATAAAATCAGTTGATAATAACGGTGAGTGGAACCCTAATAGTAATAACATTTATGAAATGAAAACAGTAGATAAAAATAAAACCTTTAAAATAACCCCAAATCAATTGAATATATTAAAAGAAAGTGTATTGATGTTAGAGGCAACAGCCAGCGAGATACATCAAAAGTTTTATCCATCTATTTCAGATGAAGATTTTAATAAAATCGTATCAACTGATGTTATTTCATCTAACTTGGAAAGGAATAACTTAGGGGAATATGGTAAATGGTTACTTAACCTATATAAAAACAAACAACTAAAGTTAGAGGATTTATATAAGGCTAAAGAGTATATACCTATCTTTGACAAAGCTAAGAAAAGTAAGAAACTACAACGGCCAGATATAAATAAATACATGACTTTAGCTGATATGTTTAAAGTTATTGAGCCTTTTTATGGTAAGGAAGCCATATCAAATACTGAAATAAATAAGGATATCAAATCAAAAGAGGCTGATGTTGTATATGAGGATGCTGAATGGAAGGTAATCGTACCTAAAACTGAGGCTGCTGCGTGTTTGTATGGTGCTAATACACAGTGGTGTACAGCAGCTAAAGAGAATAATAAATTTGATTATTACGATGAAAAGGGTAAGCTATATATAAACATAGATAAAAAAACTGGTAGGAAATATCAATTCCATTTTGAAGAAGAAAGTTTTATGGATGAGAGTGATAACCCAATTAAATTTAGTGAAATAGGCTTGAGTTCAGGTCTTCTTGACTTCTATAAGACCGTAGTTCCTTTATTTTTCATTAGAGGAAAATACTTCTTTCAAGGTGATTTTTCAGATGGCTTGGCACCTGTTAATTTCTATGAAAAATGGGGATTTATAAATAAGAATGGGATAGAAGTTATACCAGTGAAATATGATTATGTTGATGGTTTTTCGGATGGTTTAGCCCCTGTTGAGTTAAATAATAAATGGGGCTTTATAAATAAAAATGGAATAGAAGTTATACCTTTAAAATATGATCGTACTTATACTTTTTCAGATGGGTTAGCTATGGTTTTTTTGGACTATAATTATGGATTTATAAATAATAGAGGTGTAGAAGTTATACCCATTAAATATAGTGAAGCTGAAAATTTCAATGATAGTTTTGCAGAAGTTGAGTTGGACAATGAATGGGGATACATAGATAAGAAAAATAATTGGTACGATGAAAGACCAGTTATAAAATCAAACGAGTCAAAAACATTTAAAATAACCAATAATCAATTGAATGAAATCAAAACTCATTTAAAAGAAGAAAAACAATTGGAAAATATAAAATTACCAAAAAACATTTTAGATTCAATTAAAACGAATAAAACATCACTTGGTGACCACCCAGCATTTCCACCAGCAGATGAACTACTTTTCCAAGAAAAACTATTATTAAAAAGATATAATGAGGTTGGAAATGCAGTTAAAAAAATACATGGTTTAAATGCTGAAACAAAAAAAGATTTAGTTAGACATCTACATAATGATATATCTAATTGTAAACTCATTGAAAAAGATATAAGGAAAGAATTAGAAAAAATTTGTTATGAGTTTGTTTGTGATCAATTTAATTTAAGTTATGATGAGTTAAATTTAACTTGTAGTTTAAAAGATGTTATTAAATTGGATTTTGAACCTAATTTAGAGCCGCTACCACTAGAAGATATTGAATTTGAGGAGGTAGAGGAGGTAAATAATTTAGAGAAAGAGGTTTATAAACGTAGATTGATTAATTCATTTATACAGGGAGCATCAGTTAGATTATCATCAAATATTTCATCTACCATAAATAAAATATATGAGTTAAATACTAAATTACCAGAGCTATATCATAATATAATAACTATCAACAATTATCTTACTTTCGTTAGTGAACCAATTCCAGATATAAATAATTTAGCTGGTTTTACTACAGTAAATTTATCAAACGAAAACCCATCGATATACGCTGAAGGACTTATCTTTCCCGTATTGGTGTTTGAAACTATAAAAGGTGTTATGGAGCTACTGTCAGCTAATGGACTACCAGATAGTCAGGAAAACGCTGAATATGTAGTTGGTAAAGCAGATTTTTTATTGGCTGAAAACTGGGATAGAAGATTTGGTGTTGGAATGTTTGATACACTAACATCTATGATAGAAGAAAAAGAATTATTTCCTGATATTTTTAATGAATTGATTTCGCTGGATGTGGATGATTTCAACATGAAAATGAGAGAGGTTCTTGCTAAAACCAAAAAAGGTAAAAAAGTGATTGATGATGTTTGTAGATTAGTTAAAAGAGGTAAATCATTTGGTGAATTTGATAAACAACTAGGTGCTAATAAAGGTGATGGTTTTTTTTCATTAGAGGAATTAATTGATGGGGATAATAGTTATTTTGAACCAAATGAATTAATTGACGAAGAAACAGTAGCGTTAGGTAATATTGGAGATTTTAGTTACGATATGCCAGCGTTTGGGGATAAGGAAACTCTGAATCATAAGGACATGATTAAAAATGGACAGATGGAGTGGAATATAAGAGAAGAAATAACCGCTTATCATAGAAGTCCAAATAATTTTACCAAATTTAAAATATCAAACATTAATATCAGTAGTAGAAGACAAATTAATGGTTGGGGGCTTTATTTTTCGGATAGTATGGATTCAATTGAAGAATATGGTGATTATTTATATCAAGCAACACTTTTTAAAGGTAAAGAAAATGGGGAATATATTTTAATTGATTTAAATAAACCAGTAGAAAAAGACATAGTTAGTAAAATCGTAGAAGCGATTTATAAAAAATATAATAAAGATTTTAACATAAATAAATTTAATTTGTATTATGATTATATTAAAGATAAGTCTTTACCAAAAGTAGATTTTAATGACTATGAGCTTGTTCAATTTGATTATTCTGGTTTTTTATTTTATAAAGCTTTATCAAGGATTTTAGGTGGCGATAAATATGCATCTTTGTTTTTATTAAATAATGGGATAGATGGTTTAAAGAAAAGCGTTACTAAAAACTCAAATGATTATATAATATTTGATGAAAATTCTGTAAAAATAAAAAAAACCAATTATACACCATTATATAAATATTAGGATAAAAAAATAGTAAATAAGCAATCAAATAAATGGTTGCTTATTTTTTTGTTTTGTATCACCCACAACAGATTAAACCTGGCAATACTACTACAACTTTATTGTTTTTAAAAAGGTAAACCGTAGCTTGAAATTATTTCTACCGAAGTATTTAATTTTTTCTTTGAAATGAATTTTTTACCAATCCAAAAACCAGATGTATACCCAACAACCGTTTCCTTGATAATTCTATTTGTTTTACAATTAATTATTTTTTTACATTCAGTTATTTTGTACTGTGGGTGTTCTTTTATTTGCCATTTAGCTATATAATTACACGATATATTTATAAGTGTTTTCATAACTATAAATTATTGATTATCACACTGTTTTAGTTAGGTAAACATACACATATAAACTTGTTATGGCCAATTTTAAAAAGAAGACTGAACTACGTGCGATTCAATACGGCGTTTTGCTATCTCGAAATACTTATCGTCTTTTTCTATCCCGATAAAAGAACGGTTTAAATTTTTACAGGCTACTCCACAAGTTCCTGAACCCATTGTATTATCAAGCACTATATCATTTTCGTTTGTGTATGTTTTGATTAAGTATTCCAAAAGAGGTACAGGCTTTTGAGTAGGATGAAAAGAATTATCTTTTTGGTTATGATTTGAAAATTCTTGAATAGAAACTGGGTATCTTTTGGAACTATCAAAATCCTTTGCGTATCCAACTTTTTTATTTGCTATTATTAACCCTTCAGATTTCCCTATATTATGTGAACCTCTTTTTTTATACGGTTCTCCTTCTGTCATTTGTGGATTATAAGTACATTTGTCTTTTGCAAAAATCAAACAGCTTTCATGTATTTTTAAAGGTTCTCTTTTTACTCCATAAATATTTGTACCCTTATGTTTTTTCCAAATCCATTCACATTTAAACCATTTGGGGTTACTCATTACAAGTGCGCTCGTAAATGGCTGTGATGATGTTAGCACAATCGCACCATTTGGTTTTATTATTCGCTTGTATTGCGCCCATAGTGGTTCAAAAGGAATTATAGTATCCCATTTGCAATTTGTAGTTCCATAAGGTAAATCACAAATAATTGCATCAATACTTTTATCAGCTATATTTTGCATTTCGACAAGGCAATCGCCTTTAATAAGTTGTATCATATCGTTTTGAATTTAAAATTAAGAAAGAGAAAAACTGGCTATAACACGTCGCTAAGGGCAATAGCGGGAATACCGCTACATGCCCCAAGCGGTGTCGTTAGTGGCAATACTCCGAAGCCCTACGAACAGCGACATCGTAATATTGTTTTTCCTTTTCTATTCCAATTGATTTGCGATTTAATTTGATGCAAGCCAAGTTTGTTGTTCCGCTTCCTGTTGTGTTATCCAATACCATATCACCCTCGTTTGTATATGTTTTTACTAGCATTTCAAGTAAAGCGATTGGTTTTTGTGTCGGGTGTATAGTTCCATCAAGTTTTGTTTTCTGTTTATCTGAAGCAAAAACTTGTACACTTCTTGGGTATCTGTCAGTTTCTCCTCCACCACTTACATCTTGCTTTACTTTTCCATATACTTCTGTTTTATTACAAACTTCGGCTTTCTTGGTATAGGTATTTATAGGTTTATGTCCTTCTGTTTTTTGTGGATTAAACTTTGGTGGTTTATTGTAAAATACTAAAATATTTTCGTGTGCTTTCATAGGCATTTTCTTTGCATTGAAATATCCTGTCGCTTGTGTTTTCTCCCAAATCCATTCGTATTTTAACCATTCCAAATTTGAGCAACCAAGCACTTTATCAAATGGTGTTTGTGCAAACAAAATTACCACTCCATTATCTTTTAGTATTCGTTTATATTGTTCCCAAAGTTTATTCAAATCCAAAACAGAATCCCATTTGCAGTTAGTAGTTCCGTAAGGTAAATCGCAAATAATCGCATCAATTGATTTATCCTCAATAAAAGGAAAAACATCGAAGCAATCAGCGTTCACAAAAGTACTGCCACTAACACGGGTTTGGCAAAATGGCTGTTCAGTAATTCTATCAATCATTCGTTTTTTAATTATTAAGTTTAGTGCTTCTATCAATCATTCGGTTCAGCCACTTCACCAAGCACGGAACCGTTATGTGTAATTTTAAAAACTACAAGAAAGTACATAGTCTTCTTCGTTATACACAATATAAAGAGTGAATAACTAATTACAGCGCAAATGTACGATTATTATTTCAATAAACCAAATAAATTATAATACTTTAACTCTTCCGCTAAATTCAAAATAAGTACTATTATCCAACATCCATATTATTTGGTTATTGAAACCTGTAATAATAGGCTTTAATTCCTCAATATCGGTAATAGTATTTGGTGATTTCTGTTTTAAGGTGATATTTACACTAGAGTAAACTATTTTATCCTTATGCTTTAAATCCTTTTTAATTTTGAAGTCTAAGATAAAATTATAATCAAATACCACACTTTCTTTAATTAATTTTTTAATTTTTGAATGAATTTTATTGTTTAAATCCAATACGTTTAACTTATACTCCTTATAATTACCATCGTACCCAACCCAAGATGCTATCTGTATATAAAACGATGTTAGATTTTCTCTATCTACTAAACCTAAAATAGATTTGAAATGATTTGAATTTGTTTGCAATTTAATCTCTGTTGGAGTGGTTTTTACTTTAATTTCCATAAATGTTTCTAATTTAATACAAATATACGAAAAATAATCGAGAAAACCAACTCCTTAACGAAATTATTTTTAAAAATAGTTGAAATAAACAAATAAAAGATATATTTATATAAAAAAACTAGATTTATACAATGGGAAAATTAATAATAAAAGAATCACAGTTGACTGGAATAATAGCTGAAACTGTTAGAAGAGTATTGAGAGAATATGATGAATTCAGCGGCAATACTTCGGTCGATTTAAATACTGACACTAATAGACTTAGTGACTATGATAAGGGTGGTAAAACTAGTTATATTTTTTTCGATGAATTAAAAGGTGAAAATGGATTTAGCGTAGAGAATGACTTAGGTGTAGTTAAAAATAATCTACCTTATAGCGTTATTAGAAATTTCATGTTGAAAAATAAAAATACCATGTATTTAGACGAAATTATAGAATTTAACAATTTCAATGAATTTCTACGTGATTACCAAATCAAGAAAAGAAGATCTCACAGTAAAAATATTTTAAATAGATAATAAAAAATAAAAAGGAATAATAATATGGCAAGTGAACTATTTGAAATAAAGAAAAATAATGAAGGATATGGACTGTTGATTGAACGAGATGGTGGATATATTGATTTTGGAGATGAGAGGAATGCGGGGGCGAAAGAGACGTTGAAAAATGTTGGAGGGGCTTTACCAGGGATGGAGGTGGTCGATAGACTTAAGGTAATAGCAATATTACAAAAACACTCATTGGAAAATGCTAATGGTAGGATATATCCAGAAAAGGTGTTACGTAAGCAAGCCGATTTGTATTTAGATAAAATAAATAATAGACAATCTTATGGCGAATCTAATCATCCTGAGAGTATTACTTTAAATTTAGATAGGCTCAGTTTCGGTGTTACCAAGTTATGGTGGGAGGGGAAAACACTTCTTGGTGAACTTGAATTTATACTTAGCTTAGGTTTTTTAAAATATGGTATTATTTCATGTGAAGGAGATAGGGTGGCTAATTATCTAAGATTAGGCTGGAAAATTGGTATTTCTTCCAGGGGTCTGGGAAGTGTAAATCAAGATAAGTATAGCGGTAAATACATAGTTCAAGATGACTTTGAAATAACCTGTTGGGATCTTGTTTCGGACCCGAGTACAAAAAATTCGTATTTGGTTGCTAATCAGGAAGATGCAAAACAATACGTCGAAAATAAACAAACAAACAAAACTAAAATAAACGAGGGGTTGGATAATTTTCTAACTAAGAAACAAATATTGTAAATTTAAACTAAAAAATGGTAAGAAAATACACGCCAGATAATACAATTTGTGCTGGTTTCAAATCAATAAAACCTCTAAAATTATTATTCATTGAATTTTTAAAACAACAAGAAATCAAAACCCCATAAACAATAAATCATGCAAACATTAAGTTCACATAACATTAAGTCATTAGTTGAAGGTATAGTAAATAAAATACTACTAGAAGATACACCAAAGCCTAAAATTGATCTTTCTTTTCTGGCAGTTTATGAAACCAAGTTTAGAAACCTACAAGCTAAATATAATCAATTTTGGAAAGATGGTTCAATGTCATTGGCTATATTCTATTCAATAGAACAGGAGACCGAACAAGCCAAGGATGAATATGAGGGTAAGCAGCGCAAAGTGATATTCACCATTGATAATTCCAAAGAAAAATTTTATTATGATAATTTAGAATATTATAAGGAAGTTGAAAGTGAGATGTATGCTTTGGATAAACGGATAATTGCATTTTCAGAGATGATAGATATGGCTGTTAGGGCTCTGAGAGTGATAGATGAAGTTGAATACTCTGCATCATTATTTTAAAACCAATCAAAATAATAACAAAAAATAAAAAACCAATATATTTATATGAGCACAATTGCAGATTTTCAAAAAAAGAATGGTTTAATAGCCGATGGTAAAATTGGTAAGAAAACATCATTAAAGATAAAAGAAGTATTAAAAATAGGTTCTAACGAGGAATTAGCTCATTTCATTGGTCAGTGTGATCATGAAAGTGGTGGTTTTACTATTATGTTTGAAAACCTTAACTATTCAGCTAGTGGTCTATTGACTACATTTGGTAAGTACTTTAACTCAATAACAGCTGCTAAGTACGCTAGACAACCAGAAAAAATAGCTAATAAAGTATATGCTAATAGGATGGGTAACGGAGATGAAGCGAGCGGAGATGGTTGGAAGCATAGAGGTGCTGGCCCAATACAGTTAACTGGTAAAATAAATCAAAATGCTTTTAGTACGTATATTAAAGATGAAGAAGTTAAAACTAAACCAGAATTAATAGGTACTAAATACGCTTTTGAATCAGCAAAATTTTTCTTTGATAATAATAGTTTATGGAAATACGCTAAAAAAATAGATTTAGAATCAATCACTTGGTTATCAAAGGCTATTAATCTGGGTAGTGCAAAATCTAAATTAACACCAAATGGTTTAGATGATAGAATTAAAAAAACAAATTATTATTACGATTTAATTAGTAAATGATAAAAAAATGATAAATAATTGATTTTTTTGAAAGTAGCTTATATTTATATTAAATAAATTACTTCAAACCCATTTAAATGGTGTATTTAGAGCAATTTAAGACTATTTTTAGTTCAAAAACAACTAAATAAAAAAATAATTCAATAAAAAAGTAAAAAAATAAAAAAACGAATATATTTATAATAAATAATTAAAATTAAATATTTTAAAATAAAATGAGTAAAAATAACAGCGCAAACGCATTAAAAGAATCATTATTGGAATTTAAACAAATCCAAGATATGATTAAAGAGAACAGTGATACACGAACTAAAGATTTAGTGTCGGAGTCTGTTGTTACTGGATTAAAGAAAATAATCGCCGAGGCCAATGACTTTGATGAAGAAGATGTTGACAAAGAAGACGATGAAAATACAGAAAATGAGGTAGAAGATATTGACACTGAAACCGATGATTTAGATGTAGAACCAATTGTAGAACCATCAACTGAAGATGGCGCAGATACGGATTTGTCGATTGATATCGATGATGATAGCGAAGAAGAAGACGATTTGGATTTAGATCGATTTCAATCAGATGAAGATGGTGAATATGACCTTACTGGAGTAGATACCAATACATTAATTAAGGTGTTCAAAAAAATGACATCCGAAGATGGTATTGATGTAGCTGAACTAGGAGACGGAAAGATCGAACTAAAAGATGCTTCAACAAATGCGGAATATGTACTCGACACCCAAAGTGTTGATGAAGATCCGATGATTGAATTGGATTTAGATAACGATGATATGGGTGAAGACGTTACTGAAGAAGTTGGTTTAACAGAAGAAATTCTTGATGCTGATGAAGCTGGCGAAGGTGAAATAGACGAAAAAACTATGACAACCTCCCGTGTAGCTAATCGTAATCACGTAGGTGTAATGTCACAAACTAGAGTAGCTAATGCTCCTGGTATTGGACAAAGAAAAGGTGCTCAGTTAGTTGACGAAAGTAAACAGATACTAGCATTGAAAAAGGCATACGGACAGAAACTCAAAGAAATCAACGAAGAAAATAAAACATTAAAAAATGCTCTTGGTTTATTCAGAGATAAATTGAAAGAAAATGCAGTTCTTAATAACAACCTTGGTCGGTACGTTAAATTGGTAACAGAAAATTCTACAACCAAAGAAGAAAAAGTAGCTATCCTTAATAGATTTGCTGGTGAAGCGAAATCAATCCAACAAGGTAATAGCTTATTTGAATCAATTCAAAAAGAACTAAACGCTAAAGTTGTAACATCACCTCTAATTGAGAAAAAGTTTACAGCAGAAAGCACTAAAGCTATCAACGAACAAGTAATTTACCAAAGCAAGGAGTTGACTGATATGAAACGCCTAATGGAAAAAATGGATAAATATTAAATTCAACACCAAATAAAAAAATAATTAAATTAAAAAAAACAAAAAACAAAATGATTAAAGAATTTTTAGCCTCGAACAATCTTGGCAAAATTGAATTAAACAAGGAGCAACTTATCCGCGAAGAAACAACCAAACGTTGGGACGCTATCGGATTTACCGCTGGACTTGAAGGTCACAAAAAAGAAATGATGGCCACCCTTTTTGAAAATACAGCTAAGAAACTTTTGAAGGAAACAGTTGATTCTGGTAATTCAGGTTCTTTCGAAACTGTAGTTTTCCCTATGATTCGTCGTGTATTCAGCAAATTGTTGGCTAACGATATCGTATCTGTACAAGCTATGAACATGTCAATTGGTAAAGTTTTCTTCCTGAAACCTGTTACTTCTGATAGAGTTTGGAGTCAAGATGGTTTGACTGGTTCACATCAAGGTATGATGGCTGGTACTCTTGCTAACCGTAACGCTAATGGTGAAGATTTGGTACGCGGTGCTATCCCTGGCGTTACTGTTACTGGTCAAACTGCTAACTTCGCAAAATCTTTGTATGACTTGTTCTACGATGATTTCTTGTATGATAACTCTAAAGGTAAAATCCACCTTAAAACTGGTACTTCTGCTCCAGTATATTATTCTAACGGTGATTTCGTAACTGGTTCAACAGCTCAAACTACTGCTATTGCAACTGATGGTTCTATCCGTACTTCTATTTTGAAAGTAACTGGCTTCAATAGCTATGGTGCAAGTAAATTGATTGGTGCTGATGGTAACGAAATGGATACTGAGACATTCTTGGCTTCATTGAAAGTTGTTGTTGCTGGAACCGCACTTACTGGAAGTACTTCTTTTGCTACTGGCGAAACTGTTCCTTTCCGTTTGATGACTCAAAAATATGGTAAAGGTATCGTAGAACGTGAAAACGTTTGTGACGCTACAGGTGCTTTGTATTTGGAGGTTGATTTATCTAAACCTAACGCCACTAACGCTGTTGATGGTTATAAGGGCGTTGACTCTGGTAACACCATTAATGCTAATACATTTAAAATTGCTTGGGCGCAATATGATACTTTAGAGCTTGACACTGAAATCGGTGAAGTTGGTATTGAATTGGCTTATTTGACTATTTCGACTGAAGAACGTAAATTGCGTGCTACTTGGTCTCCTGAAATGGCACAAGACGTTGCTGTTTACCAAAACATCGATGCAGAAGCTGAATTGACTGCTGTTCTTTCTCAACAAATTGCTGCTGAAATTGACCGCGAAATTTTACGTGAACTACGTGTTGCTGGACCTTGGCAATTGCGTTTTGATGTAAACGGATGGAGAAAAATCTCTGGTTTTTCAACTAACTATACTCAAAAAGACTGGAATCAGGAATTGTTTAATAAGATTAACCAAATCTCTGCACAAATTCAAAAATCTACTCTTCAAGGTGCTGCTAACTTCATTGTTGTTTCTACCGAAATTAGTGCTTTGATGAATAACTTGGAGTTCTTCCACGTATCTGACGCAAGTGCAGAATCTGACCAATATAACTTAGGTATTGAAAGAATTGGTACAATCCAAGGACGTTACCAAGTTTATGTTGACCCATATTCTCCTTCTTACTCAATGATTATTGGCCACCATGGTAAATCGCTAATGGATACTGGTTATATCTATGCACCATACATACCTATGACTTTAAGTCCTTTGATGTATAATCCATTTAACGGCGGAGCCCCAATTAAATACATAATGTCACGTTACGCTACTAAGCTAGTTAATAACAAGTTCTATGGCCATATCAAAGTTGATGGTTTGCAAACTTGGTCTACTAATGAATTCCGTTGATTGTAACTAAATATCAATAATTTAAGGTGTAACTTTTAATAGGGTTACACCTTATTTTTTGTTTAAAAATTTTAATTTTATTGTGAAATATACTATTTTTTATTATTCTGTAAATTTGTTAAATTATTATAAAAATTGTAATCTAGGTTGTTTTATTCAATTATTTTTAGTACATTTGTGGTGAATTAAAGAACAAAATTAAATGATATGGAACTAAAAGAAATTATTAGAAGAAAAATTATTTCGGAAGAAACAAAAAGTAACATTGCTGAGCTGTATGGAACAAAAGAAGTAACATCTAAACGGGCTTTAGCTGATATGTTTAAGATGACTAAGAAGCGAGTTTGTGAGATACTAGTTGAAAAAGGTATTGGGACTATAAATGCATGGGATAGAACTAAGGTAATAGCCGTTATAGATGGTAATAAATATATTCCAACAGATGAATATACTTTTATTGCTAAACATAAAGGCACTGGTAGAGAAATAACAGATTTCAATAACACTAGTGGAAAATTAACAACTTATTTAAAGGAATTAAACCCAGACATCAAAATAGATACTCTGGCTTTGAGAGTCGCTTATTTTAAAAAGACTGGTAATTACTGGTACGAAGATTTCTATGATATAATTAAGAAGCCTATCATTAATACGGTAAAAAAGATGAAGGGTGAGTTGTACCCTAATGAAATCGATGAGATAATTAGACTATATTCATCTGGTGAAGTGACCACCATTGCTACGTTGGGTAATATGTTTAGAGTTGGGAATAAAAAGATCTCGACATTATTAAAAGATAATGGGGTGGTGGTAAAATCAAAAGGGGGTCAATTCAAAGAAGTTAAAACCAAGAGAGTAACACCGAGTAAACCGCAGGAAAAATATGAAAATCATGATGATATAATATATAAGGCAGTCTGTAAAAAGACTGGTCTAGAATTTGATGACTTTTTAAATAGTAGCGGTACCCTGACTCGTCACATAACTGAACAATATCCAGATTTAAAAATTGAAAGTTCTAAGGTAAATATTAGAAAATACACACTTACGGGCAATTATTGGTACGAAGATTATTTCGAAATCTTACCGTATAATAAAGTTCCAATGAGAAAGTGTGATTATTGTGACTGGGAAATGCCTATAGACGTTTCAGCTAGACAATATAAAATGCACTTAACAATGCAACACGGAATAACCATAAAAGAACATTTAGAATTATACCCTAGAGACAATGACTTGTTTATAGATAATTTCAATAAAATAGAAGAAGAAAAGGTTGATGACAACTGGGTTGTTTGTGCTATTTGTGATAAAAGAATGAAAGCTGTAAATACTATACATTTAAGATCTCATGGCATGACTGCTATGCAATATAGAAGAATACATGGTAATAACATTTCTAAAACAAGTCACGATTTATTGTCAGCAGCTACCATTGCTATGAATATGAGTGGGGTAGCAAAAGTAAAAGAGTCTAAAGCCGAACTAGATATAAAAAATTATATTAAAAGTTTTGGTTTTGACACTAGATCAAATAGATTTATTTTAGATGGTAAAGAAATTGATATATTGATAGAAGAAAAGAAACTTGGCATTGAGTTTAATGGTTGTAAATGGCATACTGAATGGTTTGGTGGTAGAGGAATGAATTTTCATTTAAATAAAACTTTATTGGCAAATAAAAAAGGTTATAGCTTGATACATATTTTTGAAGATGAATGGTTTCATAAAGAAGAAATAGTAAGAAATAAAATAAAACATTTATTAGGTGTTAGCGAAGATAAACCTAGAATTGCTGGTAGAAAAACTGTAATTAAAAAAGTTGGTAAAGGTTTAGCGTCTGATTTCTTAAATAAGTTTCATATACAGGGAGATGATAAACATACAACCGCTTTAGGCGCGTTTTACGGAGATATTTTGATTGGGGTGATGACTTTTAAGGTTTTAGCTAAAGGTGGCTTAGATTACGATTTAACACGCTTTGCAACTGATTACAATTATATATGTCAGGGTATCGGTTCTAAGCTATTGAGCCATTTTATTAGAGAGTATAAACCAACGTCTATTATATCATTTGCCGATAGAAGATGGACACTAGATAAAGACAATAATTTATATACCAAATTGGGGTTTGAATTGGTTAGTGAATCAAGACCAGACTATAGATACTACAATACAAATGTAGATAGATATATTAGATTTCATAAATTTGGTTTCAGAAAACAGATACTATCTAAGAAATATAATTTACCAATGGAAATGACAGAAACCGATATGGTAAAACAACTTGGTTATGATAAGATTTGGGACTGTGGATTGTTGAAGTACAGATTGGATGTTAAATAATATTGAACTTTTATTTAAACCGATGTTATATAGCTAAACAAAATAGTTGTATAACATCGGTTTTTTCTCGTTTTAGAAATTCAATTATTTTATTATAATAAATTAAAAGTAGGGAGGGAAATATTTTATGGAAAAAGTTGATGTTATTGTTAACGTATATGGAAAACCATGGCAAACGTTATGTTCTTTAAAGTCGTTAATTAAACACAGTGGAGAACATATTGATAAAATTTATTTTATTGAGGAGAGACAACAACCATATAACGATGATGTTAAGTGGGTTTTAAATGAATTTGACAATGTAATACACTATATACCAAATAGTTATAATTTCTTACCTAGAATGGCTACTGGTGGAGACTTAAGTATAAAAGAAAATAGATATGGTTTTAGATACCAGTTTGGTATTGAAAATAGTGATAAGAAACATGTCTTTATAATGCACAATGACATACTTTTTACTGGAGATATAATTGGAAAGATGTTGGTTGAAATTGGTAATAGTGCTGGTATTGGTTCTATTGCACAGTGTTGGAATTGCCCAGCTAAAAGTGCTGGTGTTTGTAATGGTGAAAAATTCAATGATTTTAACCCTACATATGAACAAGTTATTGATTTATGCCGTAAATTTCCGCCAGCTCGTGGTAATCAATTTGTTTCTACGATAAATAGGCTTAGACCAATGCCATTACCTGAATGTAGGGTAAATGAGTTTGCTTGTTTGATAAATAGAGAAATTTCAATTAAGGAAAGTTTTCCAAATGGTGATTCGGCATTTTTTGGTGATTATACGACCTTAGACCTAGCAACATCTTGGTTTCGGGATTTATATTTAAAAGGTCATAAATTTAAAAACTACGATATTAGTGAAACATCGAATCATGGTTATTTCGCTAACAACGCTGGTTACCCTACTCAATTAGATCAACAAAAGTATATTGAGTCTGAGATAAATGCTAAAAATTATTATGAAGAAAAATTAAAATAGAAATATATGAGAAAGGTTTTTGTAGATGGTGGAGCTAGAATAGGTGAAACTTTATATATGTTATTGGGTAAGAGACCTGATTTATTAGGTTGTGATGTTTATTTTTTTGAATGTAACGAAAATCATATACCAACATTACAGAAAATAGTAGATTCAAACAAGGATTATAATTTCATTTTAAAACAAAATGCAATCTGGAATAAAGATGAAACTAAATTGTTTTATATAACAAATGATCAATGGGGTGATTTGGGATGTACATTGAAGTCGGAGAAAAGAGAAAAAATGGATAGAGAAAATCCATTGCTAGTTGAATGTATTAATTTTTCTAATTTTATAAATGAATTTGATGATGATACTTATCTAGTTGTTAAATTAGATATTGAAGGTGCTGAATATGAGGTACTTGAAAATTTAATTGAGAGCGGAATGATTAATAAAATTAATGAATTGTATGTTGAGTTTCATGACCATTTTTTTGAATATGGATTATCTAATAGTCTGAAAGATAGATTGTTACAATATAAAAATTTAGAATGTCACTTTGATTGGGAATGAAAATAGTTATATGCGCTAAATAACATAACACAAAATAATTTTAAATAATTGATTAATGAAAAAAAAGATAGAGAAACCTTTATTTTTGTACATGACCAAGACATAATAATTGAATTTGAAAAAAACAATAAATTTTCATCTATTACCAATTATAAGTATGTTTTTCTTGGGTTTGGGGATATTTCACTTTTAAGTGGGACTGATATTATTATTTATGCTAAAGACTTACCATATAATTTGGAGTTGTATCCGAAGATGTGTGCTTACTCTGGGTGGTATGTCTTATATAAAAATAATTTTGATTTAAACGAAATTTCATATTTATCTACGTTTTGTGATGTGATTATCGGTAGGGGTTCTGGCCCTTATTGTTTCTCACATGTTAAAAAAAATATTTTTAATGAGAATAAAACATATATATCTGTCTGTAGTGACAAGAATAATGGTGTTATATATCAAGGGAAAGCCACAAATATTTGGTCTAATAACTACAACCAAAATGAAATAATAAAATTAATAAAAAAAGAATTATGATAGGGGAAAAAATTGAATACGTAATTGAGAAAACAATAGAGAACTTACTAGATGTTAGTACGACGGTTGATTTGCCGAATGATATTATTGAAACTGATAATATCGGTGAGGTTATTGAAAAATTAGCTATATTACATTGTAGGATGTGGCATCTTGAAGATTTAGTAGCAGAAGCAACTACCAATGAGGAGATAGGCGTTTTAAAACGAAAGATTGATATTTGTTTTAAACAGAAAAGGCCTAAATACGTTGAAGCAATTAATAGAATGATAGAAAATTCAGTTATAAATGGTAAAAGTCTGATTGAGGATTCAGTTAAACATTATAAGGAGTACGATGGACAAAAATAAAAAAACCATTGTAATAACATCTATATTTGAGCCAACTGAAGCGGTAAAGAAATTTTCAAAACTAAATGATTATAATTTAATAGTAGTTGGGGATAAGAAAAGCCCTATTGAGTGGGAATGTGATAATGTTAGGTATTTGTCAGTAGCTGAACAAAATATTTTAGGATATGAATTAATTAAAATGCTACCTTACAACCACTATTGTAGGAAGATGATTGGTTATTTAGAGGCAATAAAATTAGGTTCTGAATTTATTATTGATACGGATGATGATAATATGCCCAAAGATGGTTGGTCTTTCCCTGATTTTGATGGTGATTTTGAAACGTTTGTTGCTGAAAATGGATTTGTTAATATATATGAGTTATATACAGATCAAAAAATATGGCCTCGTGGATTACCTTTACGTTTAATAAATAGCGGTTTTGATTTAAATAGTAAAATTAAAATAACTGAAAATAAAATTGGAGTTTGGCAGGGATTAGCCGATGAGGATCCAGATGTTGATGCTATATATAGACTCACAAATGACACTCCTTGCTATTTTAAAGACCGTGGTGACATTGTTTTAGCTGATGGGGTAATTTCCCCATTTAACTCACAAAATACAATGATAAGAAAGGAATTATTCCCATTATTGTATTTACCAACTACAGTTACATTTAGATTTACTGACATCCTTCGTGGTTTAATAGCCCAACCAATTATGAACTTATATAATTATAATCTTGGGTTTACAAATGCTACTGTAATACAGAAAAGAAATCCCCACGACTATATGAAAGATTTTTATTCGGAAATACCAATGTATGAAAATTGTGAGAAAGTAATAGAAATAACTAAATCTTATATATCTAAGGATTTATCAATTGAGGATAATTTATATTGTGTTTATGTTAAGTTGTTTGATGCTGGAATTGTATTGGAAGATGAATTAGTTACTCTGAGAGCCTGGTTGAATGATTTGAAACAAATGTAATAAACAATATCTTTAATGGAAGCAACATAATGTTTGATGTTTCCATTTTTAAATTAAAAAAGGAGAGCAAGTTAATGTTCTCCTTTTTTGTATTTCTTAGATTTTAATCTATATCGTTATTTTTCCATGCATTTAGTATTTTTCTAATAATTGGGTCCCTAACTATTTCGTCTTCATCCGTAAAAATTACTTTACCTATTTCTTCTATATCCTTCAGTTTTTCAAAAGCAACAGTTAAACCATCTGGCATTTTTTTGCCAGTTCGTGACAATGGTAAATCTGTTTGATCTGGATCCCCGCTTATAACGTAGATAGACCCCTCTACCCTTGTTAACGCAGTCTTCAAATCTCTCGGAATTAGATTGGAACTCTCTGATACACAGACGATTGAGTTTGAAATTGAACGACCCCGCCAGTATGCGATACAATCAAACTCTATCTTACCACTCTCCATTAATTTATCTAAAACCAACTGTCCATCGTATCCACTTTTTTCAAAAATTTTAATTATCGTACTTCTATCGGCCAGCGTCGAAAAGAAAATTTTTTGGTCTAATTCGCCAGGAAGTGCTCCGAGATCGGTTATAGGGACTATTGGAGTTAGAATTATAAGCTTTTCATATTTATTTGTCATTAACAAATCTAAACATTTTGCAAACACAGTATATGATTTTCCACAACCTGCTGCGCCCTTTACGAGAGTTATTTGCTTGTCACTAATAGTATCATATAACAGTTGTTGTTTCGCGTTCTTAGCCTCAAATTTAATCTTATAATTCAAAGCCTTTGATTTACCATACTTATCAACCTTTTCCCCCTCACTCAACCTCGTAGGCTTAGTTCTTGGCGTTCTCACCTTTTTATCCGATCCCGTATTACCCCTTGCGTTTTTAGTTGTTCCGCTAACATTTCCTGAATTCACTTTCTTACCCATAATAATTTGGTTTTGTTTTTTTTTAATTTATTGTTTTTAAACTCTTTAAAAAAATAAAAGGAACGCACGATTAAGCACACTCCTTTCATTTATCTTTTAACTTTTATCGATATATTTACAATCATCAATTTTCTCTACCATTTTTCTTTTAATTATACTCACAACCCGTATGAGTTTTATTATTTTGTTTCTTATAAATATATTACTATTTTTAAAAATTTAGTTTTTGAGATATTAAATTTATGTTACTTAACTAAAGCGCATCTATACAATACCTTACCATCAACTTCTCCCTCTGGTAGATAAATAATCACTTTTTTAGTTTTTAACAATGTTTTTAACTGTTCAATATCAAATTTTTCTTCTATTGAATAGGGTTCACCATTGTATTTACATATTGGCATTGCTGCTACTACTAAGTTTTCATCCTCGTATATAGCGTATAGTTCATAAATAACTTTTTTAATTAGATCATTACCCATTTTCTTTGCTTCCATTTTTTCAACTATTGAGGATATTCTAAAATAGCCTTCAACGATGTTAAAATTTTCACCATGTATGAAATCCATTACTCGTTTCATTTCTGGTGAGTCGAAATCTAAAATATTTTGTTCAGCACTTTCTTCTTCTTCTTGGAGTTCGTTTTTGGTTTCAATTATTTTGTTTCTAAGATATTTTTTGTTATCATCTTTCACAAACACAGTTTCTTTATAATTACCATAAACTATAACATTTCTAAATGGTTCGTCTTTTTTAAATGGCTTATATAACATTGGTGAAAGATAAATAAGCCCAATATAAAGCGTACCACTTAGTTTTTCACCATCTAATTTACATTCATTTTTATCTCCAGTTAGATTTTCGTAGTCGTCAGCTAGTAATAGTTTACAATTAGAAAATTCTTCTGTTTTTTGTAATAACGGTAAATAAGTCTTTAGTTCTTCATGTATAAGACAATCATCTACCAATTTGTTATTTAACTTATCATTTATTCTATTTACTAAATCTATTAGTTTTGGTTGATTTACACCAAAGGCACGATTAGATATTTCGTTAATTTCATCCATCTCTTTTGTTTTAGCAATTTTACATTTTGGTATATTGTTTTCCAATTTTTCTTCAAGGATTTTTACCTTGAGTAATTCGTTCTCCTTATCTTCCTCTTGTAATTGCTCAATCACATTACAGTTTTCATCAAATAGATTTTCATTGTCCTCTTTTAGAATGTCATTTTCGTATTTTAGAGTGTCAATTTGTTTTTCATAATCTTCAACTTGAATTTCTAAATTATTGTTATCTTTTTCTAAACTATCAATATAATCTTCTAACATCTCTATTTTACAGTATGGACATTTACAATCATCATCATATTCATTAATTTCATTTTGATCTGGTTCGTAGTCCTCATCATCTATATCATCACAGCCACACATAGGACAGTATTCCTCTTCATTTAAAGCGTTTTCTTTATCATTTGAGTAGTTTGTCCCAACAGTCCATTTAACGTCATCTACGGGGCTTGAAATGATTGAATCTCGCGTTTCTAATAGATAACTTAAATCAGATTCTAAGTCTTCAATAACTTCTTCTACTTCTGGATAATCTAATTTCTGTCCAGATAGAAATAATGATAGTTTATAAATTCGTTCTTTGATATTAGTTATTGACTCTTCTAACATTTGTTGAAACTCATCAACATCTTCACTGTAGATCAGCTCAGTTTTCAAATCATAAATTTTTTGAGCTGTTCTGGGATAGTAATTACCAAGTACTTCTTGATAGTTTTCGAGGGCTTCTATAGCCGATTCTTTTAAATTTCTTTCTTTTTGCATATTTGTTTTTTATTTATTTGGTTTTTTTTATTTCACCACAAATGTACACAAATTATTTCAATAAACCAACAACATCACAAATAAAAATGAGATAATTGTTTAACTATCTCATTTTTATCATTTTACTATAATTCATTTACCACCGTAAACTTCAATATTTCTCTATGATTTATTATTTCATCATTTGCCTTTATCTTAATGTCAACGAAATAGTCATTCGGCAATAGGCTTTCCATATCTAACATAAAATAATTATCAACATTGCTTTTATTAATTAAACCATTCATTACGTCAATTACTTTATTCCCTTCTTTTGCATATATAAAGTATTCCATATTATCGATGTTAGCCGTTTCGTTGGTTGTATATTGAACTCTAGCTGTTACATTAATTTTTCTTACTTCATTTCTGGTTCTTATTATTTTTTCACCATTTTTAATTCCGTAGATGTTGGGTACGTATTTCTTAATTTCACAACCTACTTTTCCGTTACCAAAATTAAAATAATCTAAGTTCTCTACTGTTACAAAATCTAATTCTACTTCTGGATATGTTTTTCCTTTATAAGTTATATTACCCCATGTATCATAAACCATTTGATTTGATGAATATAGTGAGCTATCTAAATTTATATTAATATAATAAACACCTTTTCCTTGTTGAAATACATCTCTCTGTAGGTTTTCAATAGTGCATATCGGAATATTGTCTAAATTTTCTAATTGACCGCCTACTCTTGAATAAAAATATAATTTATTGTCTTTATCTAAATAAAAATTGTTTCTGTCATCTGATATTACTTCTGAGTTGGTAGTTTCTATGAATGGTTTATATAGTGTATTTGTATTAGCGAAAAATCCTACGTATTGAGTTATATCTGTACTTGTATCCTCTAGTAACTTGCTGAAACATAGCATATAGCCATTATTTGTTGTCTGACCCGTTAAAATTGAATTTATTTCATTGGTTATATCCATCTCAATATCTTCATTACCAAAATCAAAGTGTTGAGTAGTTACCGTATTATTGACTGTTATACCTGAAATACCCCCGCTTCCTTCAGTCCATAGTGTTTCTGTAGCTGAATTATACCAATTTGAACCATTATGGCTTACAACTGCATTTTGTGTAATAAAACCATCGGTAGTATAGTCATTTCCACTACCACCATCCCACGTCTCTGGCATTCTCAATAAATATAAATCAAATGATGATGTTCTTTCTTTATATCCATTTGAACCTGAGTTGATAACTAGTCTATTGCCACCAGTTTGTAAACCCCAGCAGTTTTTTAATTTTAAAACATGTTTTAATTTGGTTATATCCGAATAGGTTTTATCTGTTGCTAGATTTGATATTTTAGATGCATCGAATTTTAGTAGTACTCTAGTAAAGCCGCCACCATAATATAATTCACATACTGGATTGTTACCCGTATTAATGGTTGAATTTGAGACTATTGTATTTGTTTTGGTTAAAAATGATTTAATTAGCATCTGTCTGTATTATTTTTTTTATTATAAATTTCAATTAATAAATCTTTATCTAAAGTGTTAGAGGTTAGATATTTTGAATTTGTTATAACCTCTAATATCCTATCAGTATAAAATGGGTTCAACGTTGTTGACCATCTAGCCCCAGTCATTGGTTTGTAGTTCATTACTTGCTCGTCTGTAATAATTTCCCCATCAAACATTAGGTGTAGTAAGTAATTATGTTTAGTAACCATCTTTGATGCTATTTTTTTGATTTTTTTACTAATCCAATTGTCTTTTAATGGGTGTAATTGAAACGCTAGTAATTTTAGCGCATATGGTGGTAGGTATAAGTTCAATATTCTCCAGAAGTAGGGTGGTCTAAATGCCGTATTTAATAATAGAAAGTTGTTTTGATTCATTTCCTCGCCAAAACCTCCAGTTATAAAGTCGAAAAAATTATTAGATAAAAACGAAAAGGATATTTCTAGCAGCGCAATTAAGTAATATAGTTGCCCTATCCTTTTACCAGAAATCAACCTTAACCATAACCATAGCGATGGTGTCATTTTCATTCCTAACTCTTTACCGATGTTAAACCTCATGTGACGAGCATATTCCCATATTTCATCGTTATTTAAACCAAGCTCCTTAAAACTAACGAAAGTGTAAACAACGTGATCTCTACTCATTCCACTATCTTTATGTTCTACACCTGGATATCTCTGTCCTTTATATGTATAACCACTAAACCAATATTTTCTTGGTGTTTTTATCCAACATGACTTTATACCATCGATAAATCTTTTATCTTTGTATGCTATGGTGGCGTGACAAGCTGTTTCAATAGCATCCCATTTTCCCTCATCGAATTCTGGGCCAGTTGGTTGTGTTAAAACCATATCGTTGGGTTTATCTACATACCAGTAGGTATCATTTGTTATTGAATCGTACATAATATAATTTTTATTATAAATATGGTAGGAAATAAAAAAAGCTAGTTTTTAGGCTAGCTTTCTTGGTTTTAAGTTTTTAATTACACCTAACATTTTTTGATAACATAGTATTTAAATCAAAATCAGCGTAGTCTTTAACTTCTTTTTGTTCTGCATCTGGTGGTAGGCCTGGATATGCGTGTACATGATTTAAAAAGGCTTTTCTTTCAACGGTTAAATATTTTACTAGAATATCCCCAAATGGTAGTTGATGTGCTGTTTCTAATATTTTTTTAAATTCATCATCGGTTATCAGTTTGTCTGGATCGACTACATTGAATTTAGTTACACTATCATGAGATAATAAATTTATATTATTTGACACAATGTTTATTTGGCCTTTATTTTCACTCGTGTCATGTTTAACCTGTATGTATGATGGGTTATCTCTATTTAGTATTTTAAAATCTTTTGATTTCCCAGCCCTTATACGTACTTCATCTGGTTTAGCTATGACATCCGCCGAACCTCTACCCAATAGCGCTATATCATTATCGTCTGGTTGTAAGCCTCTATTTTCTGGTGTTTTTGATGGTGCTACATCTGGTGTAATAAAACCACCTTTTAATAATGAATCTGGTGACAATGTATCAGAACCTATCATATGTGGTTGTGATATGATTGGACCAATATAATACCTATCATTATCAAGTGAGCCATCTTGGGTAAATATCAAAACTAACTCACCTAATTTAGGTTTTATATTTATTAGTTTTCATATACACGTACCCTACCACCATCAAACTCATCCGAGACCGATGTTACATAACCAAATTTGAATAGTGAGTTTAAAGCCATTTATTTATATTTATTTGGATATAATCTTTTATCTAAAAATTCCTTACCTTTGATGTAGTTGTTGTTTAGGTAATCTAATTCCTTTGTTTTTTCTCTAATATCGTTAGCCGTTTTCTCATATTGAAATTCCAACTCTTTTAGTTTTATTTCAATTTCGTAGTTGCTAAACTCGTTATAATCAATGTTTTGCATAGTTTAGTAGTGTAAAGTACAGTTATTAATTTTAAAAATTACTTTTGTTTCTTGAATAGCATCATTATCATAGTCAGCAGTACCACCAAAGTCAATTGAAATTACTCTTTCGGCTTTGATAATCCATTTTTGAATTGGATTTACTTCTGGGTCTACCAGCTCAATAGAAAATTCAAAATCTTTTGCTGGTTTTAGATTTTCAGATATTGCTTGTACTGTTGATGGTGTAATAAAGTTTTTGAAACTTATGACCCACCAGCTTTGTATATTGAGCTCACTAGGAAATCTAACAATGAATCTATTGTCGCGTATTGGCTCGTAATTTTTTAATGTTGAAAGTGTATCACTCATTTTATTTTTTTATTTATATTAGTTATTATTTACCTTACAATTCCTTTTCCACTCCCAAACCCAACAGTTAAACCTGGATTTCCACCAGCATTTACTATTATTCCTGGGTCTACAGCTATATCAATCCTTGCATCGGTAAGTATTGCATTTATAATTTCTTCAACCCTAATTACCTCCATTGCTTCTGCTATATTTTTATTTCCACTTGGTAATACACCCGTAGGCGCTCCAGCTTCATGTTGTCTACTAATAATTTTAGCTGCTATTAATGCTGGTGATAGTCCTGGTCTAAATCTTGAGCCTACACCCAATATTTCTTTTGGTATTTCTGGTGGTGGTGTTCTAATGCTATTTATAACGTTAGTTACGCTTGTTAGTATCCCTGATAGTGCTCCCATAAATTTATTTTTTTAAAATCCTAATAACGCTAGACTTGCTTCAACCAATGCCTTAATTCCATCTAGTTGTTTTTTATATATAACCATTTGTTCTTTTGCTATTATAGTAATAGTTTGAGATATTAGTGGATTTAACATTTCTATGATCTTTTTTGTTAGTTCAGTAGTTATAATATCCCTTATTTTAATTATTATCAATTTGAATATATTGATATTTTTTTTGATAAAATCAACGATACCACTAGGTGTATCTAGACCTAGCAGTTTGGTTGTCATAACAAATAGATAAATAATTTTTGGTGAGAAAATGAACATCGTTAAAGTAGTCATCAGCTTACTTATAATCTTTTGAATAAAATCTAAGTTTAAAGCAAATTTATCTTTTTCATTTACATTGCTCTTTTTAACTATATCATTTGTTATATTGTCAATTGCATCGGTTATTATTTTCGTTTGTTGTGAAACTTTACTTGAGTCTACGTTCTTTAGTTCTAATAATGAGCTAGTTAGCAGTGATTCATCTATGGCTACCTCAAATTCGTTATCACCACTATAATTAAAAACACCTTTTTTCTTGCTTTCTGCTTCCTGTAGTATTGTATTATAAGTATCATTTGAAAACTGGTAAAAGCTATCATCAATGACATCGCCCTCATCTACGTTATTCAATATATCAGAACAAAGTTTATCAATCATCTTCTCTGAGGCTAATTGATCTTTTGTTTTCTTAACTGAAAATATCTTAGAACCCATTATATCATCAAATATAGACGATAAAACTTGTACGTTATTAAATAATTTTACACTATCTAAATAATCTGAAATAAATGAACTTAATTTTTTACCCAGATAACTGCCATCTATTTTAATTGTGATGGTATTAGTTTCATTGGTTATATTATTGTTTTCTACAAATTTTAAAGATAATAGTGGACTACCATCGGCATCGCTCCACGTATAACCAGTTGTGGATGGATTCGCCATTGAATTAGAAATGGCTGAATATAGAAATACGTTAAAATCCTTTGAATTTATCCCTTTATCGTTATCAAAATAAGCTAGTTGACCGTTTTCTGATGTTGGGTCTATTTGTAGTATTGATAGTGGATCTATGTTTTTTATGGTGAACGTAACTCCATCTACAGTCATACTAGTATCAATAGTAGGTTCAATACCACATGATATGATTTGTTTTAAACTGGTTTTGATAGTACTCTTAACGGTCTGTTCAATTGAATCTAAGTTTTTAACTAGTATATTTTCAATGGTCTCAACCATCTCCTTATAACCACCTAATTGTTTGTAAATTTCCAATAGCGAGTCTATGATATTAGTCGCACCACTTTGAATTGATTTATCTTTTTTATTAGCGTTTTCAGTTAAAGTCTTCAGTGCGGCAATACCACCAAATATCCCATCTTTTTGTTTGGAAAAACTAGCCATATATTATTGTAGTTGTGGTTTTCTTGGTTTTGCTGTATTTGTAATGTAGGTTTCTACCTGTGGAATCTCATCTACCTGCGCTACAGTGCCTTGTTCCCTGATTTTCTTCATCATATCATCTAAATCTAATTTACTATCAACTTCTTTATCACTAAGTACTTTTTCAATGTCACCATTGCTCTTGATAATTTCACCCATTAATTTTGATACCTCTATTTTTCTACCGATAGCTTTATCTTTGTCAGTGGCATAGTCATGTAGAGCCTTTGCATATTTAGTTTTAGCTTCAATAGGCGCATCAGCTAAATTAGTTGAATTTGTTAACTCACTAATTAAATTTTGTATCATGTTTTGTTGTCTAACTGCGTCATCGTAAACCTCCTGTAAGAGAGCTTCCATTTTTTCAACTGAGTTTAGACGTATTTTAAAAGTTGCCATTATTGTTGTTGTAATTTATTATAAATATATCAATTAAAACTTTTTAGACTATAATATTTCTTTTTTAGTTCTTAGATAAACTGGTTTAAACTTTCTCATGGCGCTTTTAACGTCTTTTGTTGATAAATTAGTAACTTCTTTTAAATATAACGATATAGAGCTTTTATTAAATTTATTAGAACCTAAATTAGCAAATAAATCATCCCAGTTTTCCATTAAACCAACTAAGGCTTTACCTACTAGTATTTCATTGTCATTTAGTTTTTGTTCTATGTTATTTATTATCATTTCTCCAATACCAAATGTAGTTTCTTTTATGATTTGAGCCATATCACTACCAACATTATCGTATATCTGATATGATAGTCTTTCATCTTCAATTAAATCACTTGAAACATCATCATATGGTGTACTATTATACATTTCACGTTGAGTTTTCTTTAATTTATTGATTAGATATCGTTTACAAATAGTTCCAATATATGAGTATGCTTTTCCTTTTCCTGGAGTGAAACCAGCCATCTTATCTATCACCTCACTAACTACATCGTTTATCGTATCACTTAGTTCTTCTCCTGGTTGATGTAAGCTATATTTATTAGTGATAGCCTCAAACATTTTATAAAAAGCTGGTTGTAAAGTGGTTTCAAATAACTCATTTTTTTCTTTTTGACAATTAGAGTTCAGATATTTAACAACAGCATCTTCTTCTGTCGTATCAAAATAAAATTCTGGTTGGGTAATTACTACTATTGTCCCTTTTGGTTTTCTGCCTCGTTTAGCCATCTGTGAAATTTGGTTTTTAATTTTATTTAGTGATTTTTTGTGTGGGGCGTATTTAGTTTTATAGTTTATATACTGATTATCAACTACTTATAGGATTTTTACTTTATTTTAAAAAAGTCGGAACGCTACATGGAACTTTCCGACTTTTGTTTGTTTTATTTAAAAAACTAAATTATCCAGATTATATCTTTCTGAAAATGCAACACAAAATTCGGCTTCGTAGTCGATATTGTATGGATTTTCTATTGGTATTTCAAATGACTTAAATTCGTTTTTCAATATATTCAATAGTTTAATCACTGAAACGTTTATGGAGACTTCATTTAATTCCTTATCTTCTTCTTGAAAAATCCTTCGCATAATAGGAAAAGCAATTGTTTGAATTTTTTCGTATTTTTTAAGGTGTGAACTGATACACTGAGCCGTATATTCGAGAGCAAATGATACATTTTTTAATTTATCACCTTCTAGGCCTTTGGTAAAACCAATATATGGCCATCTTTTAATTATATCTTCCATTTTGTTTTTTTTATTTAGCCTCGTATTTAGCCTTATCAACTCGTTCTTTCTTAAAGAAATACTCCTTTTGAGCTAGTTTAACCCACCATGCTCTTTCCTTGTTACTCATTTCTTTATAGCTTTCTGAAAGTGAGTCTTTTCTATTGGCTGTGTGAGTATATCCAGACTTAGGCATTACCATTACTTTGACTGATTGGTCTGTAGCTCTTAGCAAAAACTCATACCAAAATGATAATTTAATTGATGGTTTCAATCCACCTACTTCAATAAAATCAGATGTTCTAAATACACCACCACATGTTGAAAAATCACTATATCCCTTCAAAACTTCATTATCAATAACCCCAATTTGAGTTGAAAAAGAACCTACCCACGCAATTTCATTGATAGAGCCAATTTCTTTGCCCTCTACAGCGTCTACATATTTTACAATAGGTAAGAAAATTGAAAAATCTGGTTTTGATTTGATATATTGTTGAACATTTTTCACCCAGTTCTTTGAGTAAGCATCATCTAGTTCTAAGATCGAAAAATACTTTGTTTTGACAGATTTAACAGCTAGATTGATTTGTGAACAATAATCTAATTGACCTTTATTAATCAAAAATTCAACTCCTTCGATACCACTAATTTGTTTTTCAATATCACTAGTAGTTATAATGATTACTTTGCTTACTTCAACTGTTTGGTTTGTCACGCTTTCAATGGCTCTACGTAGATATTTATCAACTACTTCATTATATTCGTGTACTGGGATTATAATTGTTATTTCTTCCATATTACTCTTTAATTTCTTTTAATTTATTATTATTTACTTCTTGAATGATTTGTAATTCAGCAATTCGTTCAGTCACATATTCACCGAAAACCGTATTTAATTGTTTAACTTTATCTTCTACGGTATATTTTAGAGCTGTTTTAGATGCTTCTTCGTATAAAGTCTCTGGAATTGCATCTTCCATCCATAGTTTGATGGCCTGAGCGATGATATTGTGAATTTTTCTAAAATCAGTAAACCAAATTCCATTATCCACTAAAGAGGTTTTGTCATCATCATACATCCACTCTGGAATTACTTCTGGAATTTTACCGATAACCAAACTACCAGATTTCATTGCTTCGATAGCCGTATAACCAAAGTAAGTTTCGTCATCAATTAAAACGGTAATAGCTGACTCTCTTAGTAAGTCTGAAAATTTTTCTCTATTATATCCACGTAAATCATTAAATGTAACCCAACTATATTGAGGGTATTTCCAATGGAATTGTTTTACTATTTTATTTACTGTGGCTTGTTCTTTTGTTACGATAGAAATAGTAAGCTTTTTAGGCTCGTCATTGTCTCTAAAGTAATTAGGGATAGATGGGTTCACTACCTTGGTTTTAGCGTAAGGAAATAGCTCTTTAATATCATTTGCTTGTGTCTCCGTGGTGGTAATAACATCTAATAGCCCATAATCACCCCATGAGCTACCTAGCGGAATAAATTCACTAATAAAATTCACATTTTGACAAAGAACGATCCGTTTACATGGTAGGTTTTTTGTTTGGTTCATTACATTAGCAAAAATCTCAGGAATGATAAGAAAATCGGATGTTGAAATCTTTACATTATCACTCTCTACACATTGATGAACGATATTAGCGTATTTTTCACCCATCCAATCACCCACACCCACAAAGTCTTTTTCTTGATGTAGCATCTTACATTTATACCCCTCATCAATTAGCTGACTAGCCGTTTCGTAGATGTATTGAGTGCTGCCATTTGGATTTCCTTTTGTATCGATGATAAAGAAATGAATGGTGAAATCCTTTTTATTTAGATTTTCAATTGCCTCAGTTAGTTTTTCTGCTATTTGTTTAATTTTTTGTTCCATTTAATTTTGTTTGTTTGTTTTGAATATTTTCTTGAACCATGTTTTTAGTTTACTTGGTTTTTGTCCTTCTTTGATTTCTTTCAATTCGTTTTTTATTTCTAATAATAAGTCTAATTGAGATGGTTCTTTTGATGTTTTTCTATCTTTTAAAATGTCATTAACAATATCTTCTTTGATAATATCACTCAACATCTTATTTCTTTTTTCTTGTTGATATTTACGTCTTAACTCTTCTTTTATTTGGATATCTATATAGCGTTTTGAAATATCAATAACATCGATATCATTTGGTAGGTTTAATTTGTCAATAGCCCATTGTTTAATTCGTTCTTTTAATACATCGTTAGATAGTTCTTCTACATTTAGTAATTGAAACCATAATTTTGCCCTAACACAAAAAATATTTTCATTTTCGTTATAGATGAAATTAGCGATTGAATCGGAATTAAATTTTTTTACTTGTTCTACTGGTATAATTTTGTCTCTATCTCGCAGTGTGGTAATTAATTCAAAATCTTCTAATTCTATTACTTTAGATTCCGTATTCCACGAAATAATACCATTTTTTTTCTAATCTGAGAGATTTACCTAATTCTACAGTAAGAAATTCTTCAACAGTTTCTGTTTTAATTTTATATGCTTTTTTCATCTTATTTTTCTAATTTATTTATCATTAAGCCTTTTGCTTGTAGCGTATTGAAAACAACTTTTGAACCAATACTTAGATCATCTAGTTCTTGGTTATATTTTATAGCTCCTTCATCGCTTTCAACTCCAGCATTATATAGCATGGTTAACATTCCATTTACAATATCATAACGAATACCAGCATGTAAATCTTTTTCTTCTTTTTCGAATTTAGTTACTTGTTTTCCTCCATCTCCAGAAACTGTCCCTGTTTCAATAACTTTTTTGTCAGCTGGATTGTTGAAAATCCAATCATTAATCTTATCCATGTCTAGATAATAATATCCTCCGTCTACGTTAATCATATTATATTAATTTATTAAATTTATCAGTTATTTTTTTAATTATTTCACCATCACATAAGAATTCCATAAATGACTCAAATTCAAATTCGTTTTCAATTTCCTCATTATAGCTAGCTAGTATTTTGATGGCGATTTTACCCTCTGGAACATTTTGCAATATAATTGGATTTGCGGTGATAATAACATCGCATTTACCCCACACTTCATCTTCTTTAGCTAATAACTGAATTTCTCTGATTTTGGTGGCATATTTACTAACGAAAAACAAAGATGCACCAATTGATTTACCAAATTCCTTGGTTGAAACAATGCAAATTTCTGGAACTTCATCTTCGTTCTCGATTTCTTCTAACCAATCATTTAATCTAGCTGGTAGACCTTTTTCGGTTGGAGATGCAGCACCAAAAATTTCATATGGACAATCTTCGTACATAAAATCTAAATAGGCTGATTTTGAGCTAAAGGGAAATACCTCATTCAATTCATTAGTCCAAATTTCAACTTCATCGATGTTAAATTTTCTATCAATATTTTTTTGGTATTGCTTGGCAAACGTCGAGGTGAAAGCCCTATATGTATCATTTAAATCAATTGCGATTTTCATTTTATTTACTTCTTTTTAATTTATTATAACAATTTAATTGGATTTCTAAAAATTAAACTTTCAAATCAGAAAAGTCTGCAACTAATTTTACATCTTTTCTTTCTTTATTTTTGTATTTTTCTCTTAGCTCTGGCTTAATATATTTATCAGTTATTTTATAGCCTAGCGTAACTGCTTGAACATCGTAGCTTAGCACGTATGAGCCATTGTGTTCGTTTACCTTTCTGAACTTAGACATTTCAAACTTGTATTCACATAAATCATCTGCACCAAATGCGTTGTCAGTAACAAAATAAACAGTTTTAAAACTTAAATTAGTTGATGGTAAATTACCTTCCTTTATTCGACTTATTTCTGTATTGAGTGATCTAAATAATTGGTCTTCATCGCTTGGATATTTAGTGACATACAAATCCAATTTATACTCTCTTAATTTATCACAACACCTAATAGCTACTTTATTGACGCATCTTTCTAGTTTAAACTTTTCTTTCCAATCATATTCAAACTTCAATGCAGTGGTTGCTTTTTCAATTTCCTTATTTGAGTAGTTTTTATATGACTCATTGGATGCATTTACCAGTAGTGGTGTTTCCATTGATAGAACTAATTTATAACCATCTTCTTCAAATATCTTAGGGTTACCAACTATCATTGATTTTCTTTTTGTAATAACTTCCCCAGTGTATGTTTTTTTTCCTGTTGCCTCATCTATAATAACTTCTGGCGATGTAACATACTTTTTAGCTTCATTGGACACTAAATACATCCTATCCCTAAGTAATGCAACCTCTTCAGTTACAACACCATGTAATAGTGCGTCAGCTAGTTCATTTGTACTAGTTTGTTGTTCTAATATATTAGCATCGCTATTTACCGTTGATTTCCGTGTTAAAATATCAGACTCCGTTCGTTTTAGGCCATAGACTAGTGATACTAAACCATTTCTAATTATTTTCTTTAAATCCATATATAAATTACCAGTTTAATTCACTTAGTCTACGATCAATTTCTTTTTCAATTGACTCCAATCGCATAACAGCAGTATTCTTAATCCTCTGAGCCCATGAATCAGCACCATTGTAATTATTTACACCAATAGTATGTCCCAGCGTTGCTTTGATGTTATAAATGTCGGTAAATGAAAGTTCTTGTAGTGATGTTGGTTGAGTTGATTTCAATTCGATAGAGTCAACTATTTCAGCGTTTTTCAATAAATCAATTAATTCACCTAGTTTTTCTTCTAGTGGTTGTGGTTTTGCTTTTGCTGAGATACAATTTTCGTTGTTAGGATACCAATATTCTTTTGTCTCGTCGCTTGAGCCTTTTTCCACTGAGCCCCATGATTCATTTACCTGCGTTGCAATGTCACCAACATAAATATAACTACCATTACTATCGTTGTTGGTTGTGCTTATAGTGTATGGTGCATCTACATTACTCTCCTCTGTTGTTTTGTAAGTATCCCCATTTGCTAGTTGATAAGTAAGGCCATTACTATCTGTATGTGTTGTTGTACTTACCGTATATGGTAAATTCACGCCACTACCACCTACTTGAACAAAATTTACATCGATACTTTCTTCTTGTGCTTTTTCTACAACTTCTTTTACGACTTTTTCTTTTTTAACTTTAACCTCTTTGACTGGTTTCTTAGTTTCTGCTTTCTTAACTGTTTTTTTTACAGTTGGTTTTTCTTTTTTTATCATTGTTTATGCTTTATTTGTTTGTTTGATAATATGTATTTTTTATTTTTGGGTTTCTTTCAATGAAACCAAATATGAGGTTTACATCTTCTTGACTGATGTTTTTACCCCTAGTCTGTGACTCGAAATGGTAACATACTGCATTTGTGTTAGTTAGGTTCTTCTTGTTTTTTAACCAACAGGCTAGATTTAGTTCAACATCCTCAAAGCACTCAACATAATCCTCATTGAAACCACCGACATCGGTAAATAATTTATTGGATATTAACATGAATGCCGCTGTATTTCCGTGTGTTTGTGTTTCTGGTGTTGAAATCAATGCATTTTTAAAATCCCACCCTAAAAATTTATGTGTTATATCAACATGTTTATCTTTATTTTGTTGTAGGATAATTCCCATATGTTGAATTGTACCATCTTCGTAATGTAACCTGCAACCAACCGTGCCGACAACCTTTTTATTTTTCTGATGAGTATCAACCATTATTGCAATAGCATCATTTACTAGTTCAATATCGTTATTACAAAATAAAACTAATTCAGTATCATCATCAATTTTATTTTTAACTACATCATTATTTATCTTAGCGAAATTATAATAATCGTACTCAATTAGTTTGATGATTTCACTATTTTTATTTTTCTCTGTGATATAATCAGAAATTTTTGACTTTTCCTCAGCATCAGAGCCAGTATCAGCAATATAAATTGTGTAATTAGTATATTTAGTATTTTCAACAATACTTTCTATACATGGAATTAATAATTCATCTACTTTATTTTTAGTTGGAATTACAACGGCTAGTTTTGGTTCAATTTTCAGTTTAATAGTATTGTCTCTGTAAGTCACATTCAATGGAACTACAATAGGAAAAACATCCCCGTATTCACTAACTAATTGTTCTCTATTTCTTTCCCATTGTTCGTTAGTTACACCTATTGAATTGTGGGTTAAAATTATGTTTGTGTGAACACCTATTTTAACACCTTGTAGATGATTTGATAAACAGAAACTTATATCATAAAAATGAAAACCTCTATAACTTTCATCAAAATCAGTTTTTAACCTTGATTTTATAACACTAAAAAATACACCATCCACAGCTACCACTTCTTGTATATCATTACCCAATGGTCTACTGTATTCAGATGTCCATTTCTTTTTACCGTCCGTATGATTTACTTTCCCGTAAGTTTTATTTCTATCAGACCACCAAAAACCTGAGTTTGTTATTTCTCTTGATCCTGCCACACCCATTATACCATAATCAGATGTTTTATAGTGTTCAATTAATTTTTTGCCCCATCCAGATACTAATTCAATATCATCGTGACAAAAAACTACTATGTCATTTTTGGCTTCTTTTAAACCTTTATTATATATTTCTGTTAGTGAATTTACACCATCATTTTCATAAATAAGTAATTGAACATCCTTTAAACCAACAGTCTTTAAAACCATTGATTTAAATTTTTCATCTATTTTCCTCGTCGATACAACTATTGATATCATATATTTTTATTTAATTAATTTTTCGTAGAACTCAGCCCGTGTTTTGGTTACAACACCCAATTCATATTTTTCGTTATATAAACTTGTTAGGTTGTTAGCAATTTGTTGTCTATCTTCTTTGTTATTTAATAGAAATTTTATTGCCTTAGCCCAATCTCTTGCATTTAAACCCTCTTTGATAGCAATACAATTACCTTCTTTGTTTATAATACCACCTTTTTCAATATATGATTTAATATCTAAGGTGTATGGTTCTACGTTTGACACGATAACCGCCTTGTTACAACTACCAGCCTCAACTAATTTTAATACACTTTTTTTGGAATTAAATTCGTTTTTAACCAATGGAACTAATAATACGTCTATTTCTTTAAAGTGAGTACCATAGATATTTACATTTTTAGTCCAACATCGTTTATATGGCATTTTATCAACATGGGGATATTCCAACATTGAATTAAATGACATCAAATAATTTTTATATTCTTGTGGAATAATTGAGTATTTATCGGTTAAAATTTCCTCGTATTTAGTCCAGATACTTTCATGAGGTTTAATAGGTCTTTCGGTTCGTTCACCAGTTTGTTGATTTACTTCGGTTATATTACCATTTAAATCAAAACCACATAAAACAAATTGAATTTTATCCATTTCTGGTTTTAACATATTAGTTACACCTCTAAGTAGTTCTAAATCAGCTTCGTGACTAGAACCACAAATAATACCAACTCTCAACCTATCTTCATTTGCTGATGGTGATGGTTGAAATTGACTTTCTCTATTATCAATTGCATTGGCTAGTACAATAACATTTTTATTTAATTTACTAATTTCTTTAGCAAAGATAGGTGTTGTAGTGGTAACGAAATCAGCTTGTTCGATGTTTCGTTTTAAAAAACCAGAAATTTTATCTTTGTAAATTTGATAATAACTTGAATTTTTAGGTAATACCCACATGTCATCTAGATCGATAACCAATTTTACCCCACTAGCTTGTAGCTCTTTCATTTTTCTATACCAAAGTTCGTAATCACCACCAACAGTATTATGGAAATGAATGATGTTCTGATCTTTACCAAAACTTGAATCGTTGAAATCAAATGATTCGGTCATTGTAATCTCGAACTTACCCGAATAAAATTCATCTAAATATAAATGTGGTTTAATGCTTCTAAAATACCCAACACCCGTTTTATTTGGTACGATGACCATCACTTTAATTTTTTCTGACATAATTAATAATTTATTTGTTTATATTTTTATTATAATAATTTTATTGAATTTCTAAAACGAGAAAAGCCACTCAAAATAAATTGAATGACTTTTATAAATTATTTTAGTTTTTTTGGTTATTTAACTGTACCTATTTTGTTTAATTTACCTTCATATACACCACCATCTTTAGCCACAAATTTAATTGTAGAACCAATTTTTAAATGGTCTATTTCTTTTGGTAAAAACTCTTTCATTGCGTTTGATACTGCACTCTCAATCATCATTTTAATAAGACTGTAGTCAATAGCTTGTGCTACTTGGTTTTGTGGTTGTTGTACATATTGTTGTTCAACCAATCTAGTGGGTTGTTGGTTTTGAATTTTTTGACCTATATTTTGTTTGAATAACGTTGCAGTGTCTGGAATTTCTCGCCCATTGTCGTTATCGCCATAAAATTGATTTTGAACACCTGGAGTAGTTGAATAGTCTTGTCTTAAAGCACCTTTCGATTCAACAGTTCTTGGAATTGAACCCATCATCCTACTTGCTTTTTCTAGGATGCTTGCTTGTGGTGAATTTTCATTTAACGTATTTAAAATACTATCCGATTCCACGTAGTCTATATCTCTAAGTGGTGGATTTTCTGCGAATGATTCTACTATTGCTGCTGGTAATGGCATAATTTGTATTGTTTTATATTTTTATTATAATAAATTTATTATATTTCTAAATTTGGCTTATCTAAATCTTCTGTTTGAAAGGTCCATGATAGGTGCATTGTCTAGCCTTTTATTAAAAGCCTTAAATTTTTCTAGTTCTTCATCGCCAGCAGTTTTGATAGCGTTATCATCTGCCACTTCTTCTTTTTCTGGCTCATTTAAATCTGGATAATTTTGTATTTCTGGCTCTGGAACTTCAGTTTTAATTGGTTCTGACTCAACCTCTTCTGGCTCTGATACCATCGGCTCTGGAATTGCTTTATTTGGGATTGGTTTTGGTTTGAAAACTGGTCTACTAACTTGTTTCTGTCCTTGTAGTTTATTTTGTTTTTCTTTCTCTCTATCAGCTAATATCTTTTCTATATTAGATAATTGACCTAAAATTTAACGATATCATACACTACTGACATGCTTCTATCACCATTTGGGTTAAATAGCGGTGCTGGTTTATTAAATAAAGCATAAGTGGGTTTCCATGCTGTGATTCTATCCAATCTAAATAATTTCCAGTTGGGTACTTCTGATGCGGTATCCCCATATGGCTGATATGCGCGTATACATGGATTTCCAGCTTTTGTTAAACCATAAACATATACTTGGATAGTTCTTATACCTGGAGCTATTCCATGTGCTGGATCCCCAACATAATTAATAGTTATTTGATACCTACCTTTAATGGCATCAGTAACACTACTAACAGCTACGGATTCGGTTAAGTAACTAACTCTACTTAATATTTTTTCTAATAATGGATTCACTTAATTAAATAATTTAAAAAATTACTACTTGCCCTTCGTTCAATGATGTATCAACAGTTACTTCCATGCCATATCCATGACCTTCTCTATATGTGTTGATTACTGTATTACCCAATCTACCTGAATATAATACATTTGGATTTCCCTTTTCATCCATAACTCCACCGCCAGTTGATGTGTCAAAAAAGTTTTGAGTATGGTCAACTAAACTTCCTTGACCTTCACCACCTTTTTTTGATTTTGACTCATCGTACTCATCGTTCAAACCAAATTTATTTTTAATGGTTTCTACTTTACGTTCTTTAATTGCGTTTTTTTCTAAATTTGTTTGCATAGTTTATTTTGTATTTTATTTTTTATTTTCCAGTTCCCTTGTAAATCAATTCAATGTTTTTTAATGGTATTGATTCGTAGGTTATTATGTATTTATTATCTTTAAAATTAGGATCTTGGTACCATTTATTTTTCAGGGATTCCATATCTACCTTGTATATATCATCGTCGTATGTGCTATCAAACCAATCTTCTTTATTATCACTGTTTGTAGCGAAAATAACCTTACCTTTTATATTCGTATCGGACAACCATGTTTCACTTTCCCCTTTGGGTATAAGACCTTTTTTCAATATTTTATCTCTAAATATTGGATTTGACGTATGGTATATAAATTTATTTGGTGCCACCTGTTTTTCTTCATTTATGTATTTTTTTAATTCGTTTAATTGTTGTTCGGTTATGATAATAGTCTTACCTTTTATTTCTGTTTGTTTTGAATTATTTAATATCCCACTCATCAAACTCTTTACCATTGATAACGCTTCTGATGACTTTTCACTTCTATGACCAGATAGGTTATCGGCTGGTGTAAGTGGTTTTACTGGTGAATTAGCATGTTGTTTCCTTGTTTTAGGTGTTGATGCTGTTAGCTGGTCTAATTTATTTTCAACATATACTTTCATCATCGTACCACCACCTAATATAAAATCTATATCGTTGGTATCCGTATGTTTTTTGAAAAATGACTTCATCCCTTTCAGCCATTCCATAGATACTAAACCACCAACCTCCAATACGTGATTACATTTCTTATAACCACCTTTTGCACGGTATTGAGGATACTTAAGTATATTATTCTGACAATTTTTTAATATTTTATCAGGTAATTGATGCTTAGTTCCTCTTAATTTATGATTTTCTTCTGAAATAATTAACATAATATTTTTTGTTTTTAAAAAACTACTGGCCAATATAACCACTAGCACCAACCGTCATCCTGTTCAATGTACTGGGGTTCAATGCTTTACCTTTATCATCGGTAGTCATTATATCACCGAAATTATTATCTCCAACTGGTTCTGTGATAGAAACTTCCGACCCAGCATATGGTGTTGTAGTGTCAGTTGAAAACATCAAATCCGAATTGATTATCTCATCTAATTGTTTCCTTGTTATTTTAAATTTTCGCATTTAAACTTTTTATTTACTTATAAATATGATGCCAATTAAAATAAATCAGAAATTGCTTGTTTTTTTATTTGTTTTGATATATTTATATTAAAAAAAATAATGAACGGATTAACATTTTATAAGCTTATTTCACCATACTTGGAGGATGTAACAAAAGGTAGTGGGTTGTATGGTAGAGAGATAGACAGTAATTTCATGGCACTAAAAGATGCCGATAAAGAATTATTTGACCTGATTTCAACTGGTTATACTTCTTTGAATAACCAGATAACTGGTGAAACAGCTAGTAGGATTGCTGGCGATTTATCACTGCAAAATCAAATAA
>JFJP01014020.1_pt1 | contig 38835 bp, 30 predicted proteins | sample 431651 | NCBI WGS metagenome assembly JFJP01 (sample SAMN02602958, study PRJNA72255) | Microbial mat metagenome, whole genome shotgun sequencing project. | biome: fresh water; feature: sink hole; material: water; isolation source: purple microbial (photo- and chemosynthetic) mats found in... | reverse complement strand
TAAACTCTTGCTATTGCCCATTACCCATTCGTAATTCGTAATTCGTAATTCGTAATTCGTAATTCGTAATTCGTAATTCGTAATTCGTAATCCGGTGGCTTCTCTAAGGTGAAAATACTCCTGTTGCTCTTAAGACATCTAGGAAGGCGAAGACGGCGGGGACATGGGAGCCATTTGACCAAATAACAGCGCCGATGATTCGTTCTAGGGGAACAGGTAAGGCTCTAACCTGGACTTGAGGGGGAATTGGTAAAGCTGCTAGACGGGGTAAAATGGCTGCTCCTAATCCTTGAGCTACCATACTGACAATCGTTGAATCTTCTTTAATTTGATAGGCGACTTTTAACGATTGTCCCCATTTTGACCAATGTTCGCGCACCGCAGAAGTACATTCGGCATAATTAAATAAAATAAAAGAGTAGGTCGAGAGTTGTTCCCAGCTTAGGATTTCGGGAATTTGACCCGCCGAAGTGGGAAGTAAAACTACATATTCATCTCTAGCAATTTCCCAGGTTTCAAATTCTTCCGAACGTGGTAAAGGAAGTAACCCAATATCTACTTGACCCGTGCGTAAACTGTGTTCAATTCCTAATGGGTCGGTTTCGCTAATCGTGATTTCTATATCGGGAAAACGACTGCGAAATTGGGCAACTTTTGATGGCAGGATATGGGTGGCAGCACTACGGAAGGATGCAACCCGAATTTTTCCCCGATGTAAACCTTTTTCTAAATTGACTTCATAATCAATTTTTTCGCGCAGTTCTAAGATTTTACTCGCTTGTATCATCACCCGTTCTCCTATGAGGGTGGGACGGGCACCAAACCGCCCTCGCAGTAGTAAGGGAAGGCCAAGTTCATCTTCTAAAGCCGCGATCGCTCGACTGACGGCAGATTGAGATATATTTAAACTCAATGCGGCTTCTGAAAAGCTTCCTTGTTCTGCTACCGCTAGTAAAATTTCCAGTTGATCAATGTTCATCTGATATTTAATCTGTGGTTAAAAATATGTCTAAATTTACCTTTTTAAATTCTCCCAAAAAATGGATGTATTTATCTGTTTCTGGTATATTTTTAATCATATTTATATTGGGTTTATTTCATTTGGATAATAAAATTCGTCGAGGTCAGCAAGCCCAAGGTAGATCAATTTTAAGGAGTTTAATTAAAAATCAAGATCAACAATTTAGAAAATATGATAAATTTACACCTAAATTAGAAAACTTATATCAAGGGACTTCAAAAGGAATCGGCACTTATAAATTTAAAATGACTGTAGAATCGGATCAGGTATTCTTTGAAGCAATTCCGATTATTTGGCGTCGGGTTAGTTACTCTGGAGCTTTATTTAAGATTAAACAGGATCAATCATTTATAATGGTAGGAGGAATTTGTAAAAGCCCTCGCTCCTCTATGACTGCTCCTACTCCAATTCTACCTCCTTTTTCCAACTTTTATCAAGTTCGTTGTCCTCTTGAGGCTGAACTGGTAGAATTAATAAAGTTTTCTAAGTAAAATATTCAATTAATATTAATGTCTAAAAAAAGTTTAGGTAAAGTCTATCTAGTTGGTGCTGGGCCAGGAGATCCAGGTCTGTTAACAGTTAAAGGAAAAACCTTATTAGAATTGGCAGATCTGGTAATTTATGATGCCTTAGTTAGTGATCAAATCTTGGATTTAATTAATCCTAATGCTGAAAAAATTAATGCGGGAAAACGTCGGGGACGACATTCATTATTACAAGAAGAAACGACTAAATTATTAATAGAAAAAGCTCAAATTCATGCCGTTGTTGTCCGCTTGAAAGGGGGAGATCCGTTTATTTTTGGTCGCGGTGGGGAGGAAATGCAAGATTTAATTCAAGCGGGTATTGCTGTGGAAGTTGTACCCGGAATTACTTCGGGAATTGCGGCGCCTGCTTATGCGGGAATTCCCTTAACCCATCGAGATCATAGTTCATCAGTTACGTTTGTAACAGGTCATGAAACCGTCGGTAAATATCGCCCACAAGTGAATTGGGAAGCGATCGCCAAGGGTTCAGAAACAATTGTCATCTATATGGGGGTTCACAATTTACCCTATATTATTCAACAGTTAACTCAAGCTGGACATTCCTTAGAGACTCCGATCGCCTTAATTCGTTGGGGAACTCGACCGGAGCAAGAGGAGTTAATTGCTACTTTAGAAACGATTGTTCAAAAAGTAGAAGAAACTGGTTTTGAAGCTCCGGCGATCGCAGTAATTGGTTCAGTTGTTAATTTAAAAAGCTGTTAACTTTTGACTGAGCTTGATAATAACTAATCTCCTAAATTCATTTGACCTTGAAATCCGGTAATAATTCGCTGTCCATCTTTGAGAATATGAATTTCAATTTGATCAGAAGCCCAATTTAATTGATTTTCCAAAGCCGGATTAAAAACATGAACCCGTTGATTGCGAGAAGATACCAAAGAATTAGGAGAATGAATCGCTAAGGATTCTGTATAGGGCCCATCAATTAAAATATCCAATTCCCCTAGTAACTCTTGAGCGTGAGGGGGGGCTTTTGGAGATTCTAATTCGGCTAATGTAAAGCCTGTAAAAGACATAATATTAAACCCTTTTGATTTGACAATTTTCGCTAATTGTGCTAGAGCTTCAGCTTGCCAAAAGGGTTCACCGCCGGAAAATGTTACTCCTTGATTGCGAGGATTTTGTAAAATTTGTTCGGCTAAATCTGCAACGGAAATTAATTGGTTGGGTTGAAATGACCAAGATTCAGGGTTAAAACATCCCGGACATTCCCGCAAACACCCTTGAACCCAAACCACAGCCCGACATCCAGGGCCGTTAACCTCAGATTCATCGACATAACCCATAATGTTCAGATATCCCGGTGGCATTAATTGGTCAGAGGGGGGTAAATTATTAACTGTTTTCATCGCGTTTTCCTCGATTTTATTTTATAGTTAAGGGCTGCAAATCTTGATCTCTAGCTTGGCTTAATTTTTTATAATTTATGCCAATATTAATAATTTTTACAGATTTTTGGATTCCCGTTGACAATAATAAGCTGAATTAAACTTGCAGCCGGGATATTTTTGATCAGCATTTGCGGTGAAGTTTTGCTATACTATCAAAAAAATAGTTTTAATTTTATCTCAAATTAAAATGGAGAAAGATGAGAATTTTATTAGTTGAAGATGAGGAAAGGATTACAAAAGCCTTAGCGGAGGCATTAACGGATCATCATTATGTGGTGGATGTTGTTCATGATGGTCAGATGGGGTGGGAGTTTGCAGAATCTGCTGCTTATGATGCCATTATATTAGATGTGATGTTACCTCGACTCAGTGGGATTCAGTTTTGTCAACGATTAAGAAAACAGGGGAAAAGTACACCTGTATTGATGTTAACGGCAAAAGATACCAGTGCTGACAAGGTTTTAGGATTAGATGTGGGGGCAGATGATTATGTGATTAAACCCTTTGATTTACAGGAATTATTAGCAAGAATTCGCGCTTTATTAAGACGCGGAAATTCGGCTTTACCCCCGGTGTTAGAATGGGGAAGTCTTCGTTTAGATCCGAATAGTTGTGAAGTCACTTATGAAGAAAAACTTCTATCTTTAACTCCTAAAGAGTATGGTTTATTAGAGTTGTTTTTACGAAGTCCGGGACGAGTGCTTTCGCGGGAAATAATTTTAGATCATCTCTGGTCTTTTGAAGATATTCCGGGTGATGATACGGTCAAAACCCATATTAAACGATTGAGACAAAAACTTAAAATAGTTGGTGCATCCTCGACATTAATTGAAACAGTATATGGTTTGGGATATCGGCTCAAAACGCAACGAAATTAACCCTCAATTTAGATATTTAAGTTGGCGGTTATTGCTTTCCTATTTAGGAGTAATGATGGCAATTTCAGGAATATCTATGATTGCCGTCTATGAATTTTTTTCTTTTAGTTTATATCAACAATTAGATCGTCAACTGCTAATATTAGCAGATGCTGCTGCTCATAGTTTTGAAGAAATTCAAGAAGAAAAAGAATCTTTTGAACTTCCTGATTCTCTACAATTAGATGATGATACTGATCTGGATATTCCTTGGCAAAATATGCAGCAACCGAGTCAAGGAGTTGAATGGTTTGATCAGAACAGCCAACTAATTACTAAAGTGGGAAAAGTTTTTCCTCCCATTGATTTATCCCATTATCATCGGACTTATACCGTCAATAACCAAAAAATTCGTACCCTAACTTTACAGGTTAATAAAGAACCTGAATTACAAAAAGGGATTATCGGTTATGTACGGGTCAGTGAGTCTACAAAACCCGTTGAAAGGGTGTTAACGAAACTAAAATTAGGGATGATGTTAGGAGGAATTATAGTATCAGGATTAACGGCTTTTGGGGGTATGTGGTTAACAAAACAATCTTTAAAACCCATCGAAAAAAGTTTTGAAAAACTCAAACAATTTACCGCCGATGCTTCTCACGAATTGAGAAATCCTTTAGCTGGAATCAGAGCTTGTATTGAAGTTATGCAGAGTCATCCTGAACGAATTCATCCGGCGGATATTGATAAATTAAAAGCGATCGCTAGTGGCGTAAATCAAATTACTAGCTTAGTTGAAGATTTATTACTTTTGGCGCGCACGGATCAAAATTCTATTCCCCTAACAACGAATTTGGTAATTATTCTCCTGAATGAACTATTGGAAGATTTAGTGGAATTTCTCTTTTATCAAGCTGAAGAAAAGGGAGTTCAATTAATTTTAAATATGAATAATGAAATTAAAATAAAAGGGGAGGGAAATCAACTTTGGCGATTATTTTTAAACTTAATTGAAAATGCGATTTATTATACTGATCCCGGGGGAAAAGTAACAGTCTGTTTAGAGCAGCAAGAAAAATGGGTTTGGGTACGCATAGAAGACACTGGAATAGGGATTTCTCCTGAACAATTACCCTTGATTTTTGATAGATTATGGCGTGCTGATCAAGCTCGAAATTGCCGACAAGGTGGGTCGGGGTTAGGGTTAGCGATCGCTCAAACCTTAGCTCAAAATCATCAAGGAGAAATTACTGTCACCAGTCAGCTAGGAAAGGGTAGCTGCTTTTCTGTGCGTTTTCCTTGTCTGCCCAATACCTAATACTAAATTAAAATCATCAAATTTAATTGCTAGGATCTAAATTTGTCACCAGTTTGTCACTTTTTCGGTTTATGATCAAATTCAGGGTGAAGGTAAAAGTCCTTTTGGAGTTGGATCAAGAACCATTCACTTTGTAATCTGGCAACTTTTAGAGACGTAAAAAATTTACATTTCTACAAACTTATAATTATTGAGGTTAATAATAATGGCAAATCTACAGTTTTTTAAATCTCATCAGCTTTGGAAACTTCATCGCAAAATTGCACCGATTATATTTATTCCTTTATTTTTAACTACATTAACAGGAATGGCTTATCGCTTGGGAAGGACTTGGATGGGAATGCCGGGAGATAAAGCAGATATTTTGCTGATGATTCATCAAGGAGAATTTTTAGGAGAGCCCCTAGTTCCTATTTATGTATTATTGGTAGGTTTGGGACTAATTGCCATGCTTGTCACGGGATTAACAATGGTTCGTTTAACGCAAAAAAAACGTAAAAATCCCGCTAAAGATTCTCCGTTGAATGCTAGAAAAGTGCATCAAATACTAGCACCAATTGTATTTTTACCTTTATTTTTAAGTGCGTCAACAGGCATTTTGTATCGACTTGGGAAGGCTTGGTTTGGTATGCCGAGTGATGCTTCTAAACTCTTATTAACCATTCATCAAGGTTCGTATTTTGGCCCCTTTGGAAGATCGATTTATGTTGCTTTAATTGGTGCAGGATTAATTGGAATGTTAATTACAGGAATTAATATGACGGGAATTTTCCGTAAAAAACGGGCTAAAGCTTCTTCAGAAGAATCTTAAGTTTAAACGAAATCTACACCATGTAGAGACGTTCTACCCCGTGTAGAGACGTTCCATGGAACGTCTCTACATGGTGTAAACTAGATTTCAGATGAGGTTAATTATTTTTTTTGACAAGAATATATTTATAGCAAGTCTAAAATTAACGATTCAATTGCGATCGCGAAGCGTGCCGGAGGCATATCGCACCCACTGCCGAAATCCTCGCCTTGCTGCACTAGCACCTATTATTTCACTTTCCTGTAAAAACTGTAAAATTCTGTCTATAACTGGCAAATTTCCAAAAATAGGGCTAGTTTCTATTGACAAGTATTCTCCTTGTTGTAGAACAAAAATTTGTAGTTTTCCTTCTGTATAAATCCACAATTCCGGTACGCCTAAAGCTAAATAAGCATCGAGTTGAGTTTTTGAGGTAACATCGACTTCAATGGCTAAATCAGGAGGCGGATCAACAGATAAATTAACTCTTTGGTTTCCGATCATCAGACGAGAATTTTGAATATAAAAACAATCATCTGGTTCTAAACCAACAGCCATTTCAGGGCGTTTAAAAGTTGTTGATCCGTAGGGTTCCCAATCTATTTCTAACTCATCTAACAAGATTTTAACAAATTCGCCAATCATGATTTTGGCTTTTTCATGTTCTGGTAATGGCATCCGAATTTCTAACACTCCTTGATAGTAAACGACCCGTGAAGCCCGATGTTCTCCCAATTCCTCTAAAATGGCTTCAAATTCCTTCCAACTCACCTGACGCAAGATTAGGTGTTGTCCGGGTTGAATATCAATTTGGCGTAATTGCAAAGTAACAACCATTTCAGTCTCCCTAACTCGCTATTTTTGTTAATTCCAAACTTCAGTTAAATCTAACATAAACCCTGGTAAAATATCTTCTCCTGATAAGTTTACTGGATGATTTAATAATTCTACATCCTGATTTTGTCGATAAATTTCTACGGTTTTATTTTTGCGATCAATTAACCAACCCAAACTTGCCCCATTTTCTATATATTCTATCATTTTAGCTCGCAACTTGTCTATCGCGTCATTTTTTGAACGTAATTCCAATACAAAATCAGGGCAAATTGGCGCAAAGATTTCCCGTTCCTCCTGTGTTAGTAAATCCCATCTTTCTTGACGTATCCAAGAGGCATCAGGAGAGCGATCAGCACCATTAGGAAGATGAAAACCAGTTGAAGAATCAAAAGCTATTCCTAATTGATTTTGACGGTTCCATAACCAAATTTGTCCTGCTATATCAAGATTTCGATTTCCGGTTTCGCTTCCTGTCGGTGGCATTACAATTAACTCTCCTTTGGCAGTTCTTTCTAATTGTAAGTCTCGATTTATTTGAGCTAACTGAACGAAATCTTCATGGGTGATCGATAATATTAATGAGGGTGAAATATTGACCGCAAGCGGTTGTAAAAAATTAGCTTGTGTCATCATTTTGTCCTAGATATAGAGCGTGTTTACAAACTCTTTGTGTCTTTGTATCTTTGTGGTTCAATTAATCTTGACCTTTGGCTATATTTGAAACCCAGTTTCAAGTAAAAATAGTAGTTTTCGCCATTCAATCTTTACTAAAAAACTGGGTTTCTATCCTAAAATTAGTAATTTTTGATCTAATTAACTAACTTTAGAGGGTTGTTTTTTCTGGACAAAAAAGGCTTCCCGAATTTGTTCAGAAATTTGAGAACTGGTTAAGCCTAAATCAGCAAAAGATTCATTAGGTTCGGCATGATCGACTAAAATATCTGGAACCCCGAAACGCTTCACCGGAACTACCACGTTATTATCTAATAATGCTTCCGCAACAGCCGAACCAAAACCCCCCATTAAACAACCTTCTTCTATCGTCACGACTTTCCCAATTTGTTGAGCTAAAGGCGCAATTAATTCGATATCCAAAGGTTTAACAAAACGGGGATTAATTACAGTAGCTTCAATGCCATGTTCACTGAGAATTTCTGCTACTTGCATTGACATATTCACCATACTGCCATAACCAATTAATAGCAGATCATCCCCATGCCTTAAAATCTCTCCTTTGCCTATAGGTAAAGGTTCCCAACCTTCTTCCATTAAAGGAACACCTAACCCAGATCCGCGAGGATAACGCATAGCAATAGGGCCGTTTGTATGCTCAATTCCGGTGACTAACATCCGTTGTAATTCGGCTTCATCTTTGGGAGCCATAATTACTAAATTAGGCAAACATCGCAGATAGGCAATATCATACATTCCCTGGTGAGTGGGGCCGTCTACCCCAACAATTCCCGCCCGATCTAAACAGAAGAAAACCGGGAGTTCTTGAATACAAACATCGTGGATAATTTGATCATAACCTCGTTGTATAAAAGTAGAATAAATTGCTACAACCGGGCGCATTCCTTCAGTGGCTAACCCGGCAGCCATGGTAATGGCGTGTTGTTCGGCAATACCGACATCAATATATTGTTTGGGCAGTTTTTTCTGGAGAATATCTAACCCGGTTCCAGTTGCCATTGCCGCCGTAATTCCCACAATTCTAGGGTCATTTTCCCCCAATTTAACTAAGGTTTCACCAAAGACTTTAGAATAACTAGGCGGTTTGGGTTTACTCGCCGGAACAGCTTTTCCCGTAGCTAAATTAAAGGGGTTTTGAGCATGATAACCGACTTGATCTTTTTCGGCGATCGCATAGCCTTTTCCCTTCACCGTAGCGACGTGAACTAACACTGGCCCTGGCATTTTATGGGCTTGTTGAAAGGTCTTAATTAATTCTGGTAAATCATGACCATCTACAGGCCCAACATAGGTAAAACCTAATTCTTCAAACACCGCCCCAACTTTAGGAACAGCCAGGCGTTTCATGCCTTCTTTCATCCGTTCCATTTCGGGGGTAAAAGCTTCTCCCACAAAGGGTAAATGTTTAAATTGTTCTTCTAAATTATCCGTCAGAAATTGAACTGGATCACTCAGGCGCATTTTATTCAAATAACGAGAAATTGCCCCCACATTGGGAGAAATTGACATCTCGTTATCATTAAGAACTACCATTAAATTAGTATTAGGTAAATGTCCGGCGTGGTTAATAGCTTCTAAGGCCATGCCTCCGGTTAATGCACCATCCCCAATAATGGCAACAACTTTGAAATGTTCCCCCTTCATATCCCGGGCGATCGCCATTCCTAAACCCGCAGAAATGCTGGTAGAAGCGTGTCCGGCTCCAAAATGATCGAATTTGTTTTCGCCGCGTTTTAAATAGCCTGCAACGCCGTCTTTTTGTCTTAAAGTGTGGAAATTGTGATAACGTCCGGTGATTAATTTATGGGGATAGGCTTGATGTCCGACATCCCAAATCACTTTATCTCGATCAAGATCAAGGGTTTGATATAAACCTAATGTCAGTTCTACAACCCCTAACCCGGGCCCCAAATGTCCTCCGGTGGCGGCAACGGTTTCTAGGTGTTTCTCGCGGATCTCGCGGGCAATTTGTTCGAGTTGATGGATCGACAAACCATGTAGTTGATTGGGATGAGTAATTTCGCTTAGGTGCATATTTGTTAAGTACCTGCATTTGCTATAAATGTCATGGTAGCACCGGAAGATGCACCGGGGAGTAGGGGAGCAGGGGGAGCGGGGGAGTAGGGAGCAGGGGGAGCAGGGGGAGCGGGGGGAGCAGGGGGAGCAGGGAATAGGGGGAGCAGGGGGAGCAGGGGGAGAAGATGAAGCGGCAGTGCGAGCGTCCTCGCTCGCTAACAGTCAACATTCAACATTCAACAGTCAATACCCCTTAAAATGACGAGTTGGGTTGGGTGAGAAATTCTAGTTCTTCTGGGGTGCTGGGACGGCCTAAAATATTGTTGCGATGGGGAAAGCGTCGAAATTGTTGAATAATGTTAGAGTGAGCGATCGCACGGGTCAAACATTGATGCTGTATTAGGTCATTTTATTATTTAGGAATACAAGGTTTAAGCTGAATATCAATACTTTTAATATGGTTAACAAACCAATCTAATAATTCTCGTTTGACTTGAGCAGCAATTAACTCTAAAGGTTTCTTTAACTCGATTTTATTATTAATATCTTGCAATGTGATCAAAAATTTAGCATGGGCATTTTTATTATTGCAAGCAATGGGACATTTATAGAGATCCATACAGGATTCTTCATAATTAAAGTGATTATTAGTATACATTTTCAGAAATCCCATAATATATCTAAGTTCGGTAGTCGCTTTGTGACTCGTCATTGCTTCTAATAATTGATCCATTTGATCTAATAACTGTTCATGTTGACAGTCTAGTAATGGTATACCAATTTTCAAAGAATCATTCCACGTTCTCATAGTATTTTTATACCTAACCTTTTGTACCAGGGTTGGGATGGGAAGCGATCGCCATCTGTATCTAATTATAAACCCTGATTTTCAACTGATCTATAATTTTTATAATATTTTTAAGTTTAAACGGCTTAAAATCAAATTCATCGTAGTGGGACGGCGCGCCTCGCCCCTACAGAGGAGTATCCTGCCAATCTTCAATTTTCAACCCTTCTATGCGTTGAAATTCATTAATATTATGGGTAACTAACGTTATCTAACTCTATAGAGATACCTTGATCATCCATTATAATTGGATCATCACTACAACTTCCCCAAGTCTTGTTAAAAAAGTTAGAAGGCCACCCTTGGGGATGAATCATTTGTGTTTCCGAAACCAGCAGTTGAAAAACAACTAATACCTCTAAACTTTTATGTTTAAATTCATGAGGTATCTGAATCTGTAAGATTCCATCCTCCCCAACTATTGTTTTTAACTGTATTGTTTGCATTTGCATTTTCTCTTGAATTAACATAACTAAAATTCCTCCCTATTTTAATTAATCATAAACCAAAAAACCCGTAGGGTGCGGGTTCATCAAGATTTGGATTCATTAAACAAAGATATCACTGAACCTGCCCGTACCCGTCAACCGTCAACACCCAACACCCAACAATATGCAAAAATGATAAAGAAACAAGAAAACGTATCCGGCACGAAGTATGGTTGTGGAGTCTCGATATAATCCTGCATCCCTCGAACGAAAGTGGCAGCAAACCTGGGCTGAACAGGGGTTGTACAGAACCCCAACCGACAAAAAAAAGCCCAAATTTTATGCCCTGTCCATGTTCCCCTATCCGTCGGGGAGTCTACACATGGGTCATGTTCGCAATTATACCATTACTGACGTGATCGCCCGACTCAAACGGATGCAAGGCTATCGTGTCCTGCACCCGATGGGATGGGACGCCTTTGGACTACCCGCCGAAAACGCCGCCATAGACCGAGGTATTCCTCCGGCGGAATGGACAGATCAAAATATTGCCCAAATGCGGGAACAACTGCAAAAGTTAGGGTTCTCCATTGATTGGGAAAAAGAAGTGACTACCTGTTCCCCGGAATATTACCGTTGGACACAGTGGCTTTTCTTACAATTTTATCAGTGCGGACTTGCCTATCAAAAAGAAGCAGCGGTGAATTGGGACCCAATTGATCAAACGGTTCTTGCTAATGAACAAGTCGATAATGAAGGACGTTCTTGGCGTTCTGGAGCCATTGTTGAACAGAAATTATTGCGTCAATGGTTCTTAAAAATTACCGACTATGCTAACGAATTGCTTAACGATTTAGAGCATTTGGACGGCTGGCCAGAACGGGTTAAATTAATGCAAGCTAACTGGATAGGACAATCCATTGGGGCGCAATTAGAATTCCCCATCATTGGGTTAAGAGAAAACATCGCCGTTTTTACTACTCGTCCCGATACAGTCTACGGGGTTTCTTATCTGGTATTAGCCCCGGAACATCCCTTAGTTGATCAGGTAACAACTCCCGAACAAAAAGCGATTGTTGAGGCATTTATTCAAGAGGTTAAAAACGAAAGTAACACGGATCGTACCTCTGAAGATAAACCCAAACGCGGCGTTCCGACAGGGGGAACAGCAATTAATCCTTTTAATGAGGAAGAAATTCCGATTTGGATTGCAGATTACGTTTTATATGAATATGGAACAGGCGCGGTCATGGGAGTTCCAGCCCATGATACCCGTGATTTTCAATTCGCAACTCAATACGATTTACCCATCAAACAAGTCATTGTTACCAATGATGCAGATAATGATAATGAGGAAAATGATCGGATCACAACAGCCTATACAGGTACAGGAATTTTAGTTGAATCCTGTAATTTTAGTGGGGAACATTCCGAACACGCCAAACAAGCAATTATTGACTACGCAGAAGATGAAGGATATGGCAAAGGAATTATTCAATATCGGTTAAGAGATTGGTTGATTTCCCGTCAACGCTATTGGGGAACTCCGATTCCAATTATTCATTGTCCCGAATGTGGGGCGGTGGCAGTTCCCGATCAAGATTTACCCGTAAAATTGCCCGAAAATGTTAAATTTAGCGGTCGAGGTTTATCTCCTTTAGCCCAATTAGAAGACTGGATTAATGTGCCTTGTCCTAGTTGTGGAACTCCCGCCAAACGGGAAACCGATACGATGGATACTTTTATTGATTCTTCTTGGTATTACCTGCGCTATCCCGATGCCAAAAATGATCAACAAGCATTCAATCCAGCTATTACTAATGATTGGATGGGGGTTGATCAATATGTGGGCGGCATTGAACACGCTATCCTACATTTATTATATTCTCGATTCTTCACAAAAGTTGTGCGCGATCGCGGATTATTACATTGTAAAGAACCCTTTGAAAAGTTATTAACTCAAGGGATGGTGCAGGGAATTACCTATAAAAATCGCACCACAGGTAAGTATTTTTCCCCCTCACAAGTTAGTCCGAGTAATCCCCAAGATCCGACAACTGGAGAAAAGTTAGAAGTCTTCTATGAGAAGATGTCTAAATCTAAATATAATGGGGTTGATCCGTTGGAAGTCATGGGCAAATATGGGGCCGATACCGCCCGAATGTTTATTCTATTTAAAGCCCCTCCTGAGAAGGATTTAGAATGGGATGATGCCGATGTTGAGGGACAATTTCGCTTCTTAAATCGGGTTTGGCGAATTGTTACCGAATTTACTGAAATTGTGACTTCCAAGCATAAGAATCGGGAATTAAGTAAAGTCGAAAAAGACTTAAAACGGGCGATTCATACGGCGATTAAAGAAGTCAGTGAGGATTTAAACGGAGACTATCAATTTAATACGGCGGTATCTGAATTGATGAAACTCAGTAATGCTTTATCAGAAGCTAATTGTAAGGAGTCTCCCGTTTATTCTCAAGGAATTGAAACGCTGTTGAAATTATTAGCACCTTTTGCCCCCCATATTGCTGAAGAATTATGGCAATTGATTGGAAAAACGGGTTCAATTCATACTCAAATATGGCCGGAGCATGAACCAGAAGCCTTGCTAGTCGATGAAATTACCTTAGTGATTCAAATTAATGGAAAAACCCGTGGCACGCTGCAAGTCCCAGCGACGGCCGATCACCAAACTTTAGAAGAATATGCCAGAAATTCTGAAGTCAGTCAACGTCATATTGGAGATAAAACCATTAAAAAAGTGATTGTTGTCCCGGGAAAATTAGTTAATTTCGTTGTAGCTTAACTCAGAAACTAAAAAAACCCCTTAATATTCCCTCAAACTTTTCCGGTTTGGGGGTTTTTTATTCAGAATAAATTAGGGATTAGGCCTTGAGTATCGGGGGTTAGGTAAATTTTTTGTCCAGACTACTCACTTTTTAATTCCAAATTTGATATCATGGACAGTGTGGAACTGTAAGGCGATAATCACGAACTGTCTGCGAGTCTTAAATTTTGTCTATGCTCTTGATCATCAATTGATCAGAATATCAAGCTCAAAAACCGAAAGTATGTTTGAGTAGAGCTTGTCTATATTTAATCAAGTTTAATATTTCTGTAACAACCAACTCAGCTTAATTAACAAAAAGGAAGTTCCATGTTTAATAATAGTAAACGGTTTTATGAACAAGGCTTAACAAAAGCCCGCCAAGGCAATTATCGAGGTGCTTTGAAGGATTTTGATCAAGTAATTCAATTAAACCCTAATTATGCCAGTGCTTATAATAATCGGGGTCTGGTTTACTATTATTTGAAAGAGTATCAACAAGCGGTTAATGATTTAACCAAAGCCTTACAAATAGAACCTAAATTACCCGATGCTTATTTGAATCGAGGTAATGCTTGGAGACATTTAGGGAAATATGAAAAAGCGATTCAGGATTTTAAAATTGCTCTCAATTTCAATCCGAATAGTGATGCGGTTTATAATAATTTAGGATTAGCGATCGCCCAATCAGGACAATATCAAGATGCAATTACAAATTACAATCAAGCTCTATTAATTAATCCCGATAATCATAAAACCTATTATAATCGAGGTCGAGCTTTTTATTTATTGGGAATCAAAGAAAATGCTTTAGATGATTTTAATAAAGCCACGGAATTAGAATTGAATTATATTAAAGCCTATATTAATCGAGGATTGTGTCATTATCAATTAGGAAATCATGATCGCGCCATCCGAGATTATAACCGGGCTTTAAAAATTGATCCTTATAATGTTTATGCCTATTATAATCGAGGCTGTGTTCACCATAACTTAAAACAATATCAAGCTGCAATTGATGATTTTGAACAAGCTCTAAATATTGATCCTAACTTTATTAAAGCCTATTTAAACCGAGGTTTAGCCCGTTATAAACTAGGAGATGAAACCGGAGCCAATAAAGACTTTTATCATGTTATGTGCGTTAACTCAGATACCTACATTCATTATCAAGCACAACGGGGTATTTCAGATCATAGTCCCTATGCCAAAAATTCTCCTAAAGTTGATGTTCAACAAGGTGGAGAATATTTTTATACCACATTTCTAAATGGATTATGGGATGCAGAAGACCTACAACAAAGAGAATCAACTATTTGTGAAGCTGAATTTATCAATGAATAACCGTAGGGTGCGTAAGTGAAACGCACGCACCAAGGAATTGATTAATGAATAAAAAAATCCCCGCCGGGTTTAAGTAAATAACATATTTAAACCAATCAATAATAAAAATAAAGCAAAAGCTGTCCGTAATTTTTCCCCTGAAATAATATGAGAAAGTGCTGTACCTAAAAAAGCGCCTAAGATGGCAAACGGAGCGATTAATAATAAAGCTGGCCAATAAATATATCCAATAAACCCAGGGAGAAAAGAATCGCCATGAGAAGATAAGAAAAAAGCCAGAGTTCCTAAAATAGAAATGGGTAAACTAAAGGATGAAGAAGTACCTACCACTTCATACATTGGTAATCCACAATAAATTAAAAAAGGCACACTAATCGCACCGCCTCCAACTCCTAGAAGTCCTGATTTAAAGCCTATTCCTAACCCGACGACGTTGATTATTGCTAATCCTGGTAATGTTTCTGATTTTACTTGTGGTTGGAAATCTAATAATAGTTTAATAGCAATCAATAATAAAAATAATCCGAAAATAATTTTCAATAAAGCACTTGATAAGGTATGATCTAATAAGGCACCTAATAAAACACCTAATAAAATCCCAGGGATAATTTTCCAAAAAACTTCCCATTGCACATCCCCTTTAGAATGATGAGCCACAATCGAAGCAGTCGCCGTACAAATCATCACACTCATAGAAGTGGAGATCGCACTGTGCATTACCAGATCGGGCGGAAAGTCCATTAAATTAAAAATATAAAATAACCCAGGGACAACTAACATTCCCCCACCAATCCCGAGTAATCCGGCGGTAGTTCCAGCGGCTAGTCCCAATATTGCTAATAAAACCCAAGGTAAAATTGTGATCATAATAAAAAAATACCCGGTTTAAAGCAAAAGTAAAAGGTATTGTCTCAAGAATTTTTCTACCACACTTACCCTAGACCGATATTATGTACCTGGGATCAATTCCGATGAGCCGATGAACACTAAGCTGTAAAATAGTTCAAAGTGCAAATTGACAACAGTAACAGCCCTCAAGCTAGTGTGAGAGGGAAGGGTAATATTTGACTGTTTTTGTCCATCGCACGTTAAAAAAACCAGCAAGTGATGTATTAGTCACATTTTGTCAGTTAAGAGCTTAGATATTATAAGGGAGAAAAAAACGAATGTATCTCAAGAGTGAAACTGGTGTTGCCACCAAGACAGGAGCTAATGGCCGCGTCTTTATTTTTGAAGTGGAGGGACTCCGACAAGGGGAGAATACAGACAAACTCAACTTTCCGATTCGTCGCAGTGGCGTAGTCTATATCACTGTCCCCTTTGAGCGCATGAATCAAGAAATGCGTCGTATTGGTCGATTGGGAGGGAAAATTGTTAATATTCGCCCCGCAGGTGAACCTCAAACTGCACTCACCGAGGCTACGGTAAGTGGACAGCAGAGCCAACCATCTGAACAAAAAAGCCAGCCTATAACTCAAGCCAAGGCTAAAACGGAAATTCCGGTTAATATCTACCGTCCGAACAATCCCTATATTGGGAACTGTATCGAGAACTATGAACTCGTGGGTGAAGGGGGTTTGGGTACTGTCCGTCACGTCACCTTCGACCTCTCTGGTGGCGATTTACGCTATGTTGAAGGTCAAAGTATTGGGATTATTCCCCCTGGAACAGATAATAAAGGCAAACCCCATAAGTTAAGGCTGTATTCCATTGCCTCTACTCGTCATGGGGATAAACTAGATGATCAGACTGTCTCCTTGTGTGTTCGTCAACTGGAATACAAACATCCTGAAACCGGAGAAACCGTCTATGGTGTTTGTTCGACCCATCTATGCAATTTAGAAGTCGGAGCAGATGTAACCATCACCGGGCCAGTAGGTAAGGAAATGTTACTCCCCGATGATGAAGAAGCTACCGTAGTTATGATGGCAACGGGTACGGGTATTGCACCTTTCCGTGCTTTCCTATGGCGGATGTTTAAAGAACAACATGAAGACTACAAATTCAAGGGGTTCGCTTGGCTATTCTTTGGCGTTCCTTACACATCCAATATTCTGTATAAAGAACAATTGGAACAGTTACAACGGGAATTTCCTGATAACTTCCGCTTAACTTATGCCATTAGTCGTGAACAACAAAATCCCGAAGGTGGCAGAATGTATATTCAAGATCGGATTAAAGAAAATGCCGATGAACTCTGGCATTTAGTCCAGAAAGATAGTACCCATACCTATATTTGTGGTCTTAAAGGTATGGAAGGCGGTATTGATGAAGGTATGACAGCGGCTGCGGGTAAATCCGATGTTAACTGGAGTGATTACCAAAAAACACTCAAAAAAGCACATCGTTGGCACGTTGAAACCTACTAAATCAGTTATCAGTTATCAGTTACCAGTTATCAGTTGCTAGTTACCAGTTATTAGTTATCAGTTACCAGTTACCAGTGTAGGTAGTTCACAAATAGATAAAATAATGATTATTCCCCATTACCCATTACCCATTCGTAATTCGTAATTCGTAATTCGTAATTCGTAATTCGTAATTCCCCATTCGTAATTCCCCATTTTATGATCCCCAAAACTGGCATTGAAATGTACCAACAACGGCTTTTTGCCCTGCATAAAAGTCAAATTTATACTGATTTAGATTCCGAAATTGACCAACCAAATTATCAAGATTGGCTGGATATATTAAAACAAGAATCTGATTTAATTCAAGATAAAATTGCCAAAAAATCTGATTCATCTCGTCTGAATATTTTATTGGGAGATTCCCTAAGTATGTGGTTTCCTAATAATTTATTACCGTCAGGAAAATTATGGTTAAATCAAGGGATTTCAGGGGATACGACAAGCGGAATTTTAAAACGTCTGGATATTTTTGCTAAGAATAATATTAATAATATTTATATTTTAGCTGGAATTAATGATTTAAAAAGGCAAGTTCCCGTTGCAGAGATATTAAAAAACTATCAAAAAATAATCGATTATTTACAATACAATTATCCCGATAGCCGTATTCTAGTTCAATCTATTTTTCCGACTCAATTACCAACAGAAATTTTAACTTTTTCGATTCCAAATTCTTTAATTAAACAACTAAATCAAAATTTAGCCCAACAAGTTAACGACCAAGGAAGCATCTATTTAGATTTTTACCAACGATTTACTAATACCCAGGGAAATCTCCGATCTGAACTAACAACCGATGGCTTACATCTTAGCCTAGAAGGTTACAAAGTTTGGCAATTTGCCCTCAAACAAACCGAATCTCGCCTATCCAAAAATCGAGATCATAACTATCAAAAATGGCTACAAGAATCAGCAGGATTTCCCTTAGATGGACAATCCTATAGTTGGGTTTCTTATCAAGTTAAACCTGGAGATACCCTAGAAAAAATCACCCTAAAAGCATTAGGACAAGAGGATTTCGATTATTGCGATTTAATTGCTATCCGAAATAACCTGATATCAGATATTCGACCGATCGATGATCAGATCGAAATCCCGCAATTAATCCAAAAATAGCCCCCGTTTCCGGCTTTCACGGCGGATAGCCAAACTGAACTAGAGAGTTTGGCGAGAAACGAATTTTTCCAAGTCTGCCTGAGTTTGCTGTAGCATTTGCTCACGAGAATCACGAGCTATGGTCAAGTTGGGAACTAAATTACGAGCCTGTAACGTCATGTGCAGTTGTAAATCTGCGACATAAGCACTTACGCCTTGATTGTTCAAAGCTGTTGAGTATCCCATCTCTAACTTCACAGGTTTTTCTCCCTTCAATCTTAAGTGTATTTTTTGGTCACTTGGTAGAAGATATCACGTCATCAGCCAAACTGAATCATCTTGTAACGAAGTTTAATCGTTCAGGGCGGAATCTTTACAGTTTGTTACAAATCCACCTAAGATGGGAGTCACCTCAAGGACTAACCGCGAATAATTTCAGTATTGAGATTTGTTAACAAATCTGGGATTTATGGGTAAGATTCCTAGTGATCAGGATATTTCTGTTAAAGCTAAAAATTCCAGTACAGGACTAACAAACCCAGGGATACTCTATGCACCGGATAGGGGTTAATTTGGATTTTGTATTTTTAGATACAGAAAAAATTTACATTTAACCAGACTCATAACTTAGAATCAATCACCAACATAAAATTTAGGTTTTTCGATATGGCACAACTTATTGGTACCCAGAGTGATGATTTCCTAGTTGGGACGCCCGAACCCGATGAAATACTAGGATTTGCTGGAAACGATACCTTACAAGGATTAGAGGCAAACGATACCCTAAATGGAGGTCAAGATCAAGATTTGCTGTCTGGAGGTGTAGGTAATGATCTGTTGTTTGGGGATATTGGCAATGATACCCTGGAAGCAGAATCAGGAGATGACATTGCTTATGGTAACGCTGGGGATGATCAACTAAATGGCGGTGAAGGTAACGATATCCTTCATGGCGGACAAGGCAACGATACTTTATTTGATAGTAGTGGAAATGATCAACTATTTGGAGATAGAGGAAACGACCTTCTATATAGTGGAACTGGGAAGAATGAACTGACTGGAGGCGGAGGTTCTGATGTATTTGTAATTGGTCGAGAACTGATAGATAGTGAAGTTGATAGTATTACTGATTTTAGAATTGGAGTTGATTTAATAGGGTTAACGAATGAATTAAAATTTGCTGATTTGCGGTTTGTTCAAGTCGGAAACGATACCGTAATTGAAGATAAAGTTAGCAATCAACAACTAATTATTATTCCGGAAACCCCAGCTACAACTCTGAATAATCAAGCTAACTTTACTCAATCTATTGAAAGTCTTACCCCGGTTATTGAGTTTACCAATAATGAGTCTCTGCTAGTCAAAGAAGGTGAAACACCAGCCCTATTCGTCAACGTTCAACGGGCGGGTTCCCCATTTAATACTGTTAGTGCCCAACTAGAATTGCAACCAGACACCGCCACTACCAGCGATGTCAACCTACAACCCATAGAAATCGTTTTCAAACCCTATGAAACTTTCAAAATAGTTCCTATTCCCCTAACTGTTATTGATGATCAAGAAACCGAACCTAATGAAAGCTTTAACTTAATCCTAACCAACCCCACCTCTGGAGCCACCCTGGGAACATCCCAAAAAATTGTTGTCAGCTTACAAGATAATGATAGCAGTTCACAGGGAACTGTCCCCCCAACAAATTCAGCACCATCTATAGTTATTCCGCCCCAGCCATCTTCATCCCAGATTAGCCTGTCTTTGTCTCCGGCAACAATCCTGGAAAACGGCAAAGAAAACCTAGTTTATACCTTTACACGAGAGGGCGGTTCCCTAAACCTACCCATTAACGTGAACTTCACCGTTGGAGGGACAGCAAAACTGGGGGAAAACTATACCGTTATTGACAACCCCGGCTTTACTAACACGGTCGGCAGCGTTTCCTTCCCTGAAAATGGTACCATCGCCACCCTGAAAATTGCTCCCATCAACAACGATTTATTTCAAGAAGACCCCCTAACTATTGATATCAGCTTAAAAGAATCCGGTTTTTTATATACCGCTAATCCTCAAAAATCCACCGCAGTGGGAAGCATCCAGAGTGAAGACCTCCCACCCAAACCTCCGGTTTATAACTTTAGTCAACCGGAATTTTCCATCTTTGAAGGTGATCCAAATGTTCCTCGTGCCGCTACGATCACGGTTAACCGTACTTTTGATACCAGCCAGCAATCGAGCATCAAGATTCTGCTCACCCCAGCCCCGCAGAATGGCGGAACACCAGGCGTTGACGTCGAACCTACGGAAATCGCCCTCCAATTCGCCCCTGGCCAGACTGAGAACAGCTTTCAAATCCCGATTATTGGTGATAACGACATTGAACCCTCAGAGGCGATTACCCTATCCTTTGCGCCAGACGCTTTTCTCCCCACCGGACAAGCTGGAACCCTTCAGCCCACAGCCAACTTAGTTATTAACGACGACGATGGCCCCACTACCTACGATTTCACAGAACCTTTATTCAAAACCCTTGAAGGTAATTCAAGTAATATTACCCAACTGGTTGAAATTAAACGTTCTGGGGATATCAATGTAGACTCCTCTGTCTCAGTTAACGTCACCGGGACTAACGCCATTCCCAATATAGATTTTGTTCCAGGGCCAATCACTGTTAACTTCACCGCCGGAGAAATCACCCAAACCGTCCCGATCACCATTCTGGGCAACCTCACACCCAATCAAAACCGAACCCTGAATCTATCCCTAAATCCCTCCCTAGGTAATTTAGTTGGAAACCAGCATCCCACCTCAGAGTTACTCGTTATTGACGACGATAACGTTCCCACTTATGATTTTACCACTAACGTTTATCGGATACGCGAGAACAACAGCGATATTACCTACAGTGAAATCACCGTGATTCGCTCCGGGAAACTTGATATTAAATCATCGGTGACTGTGGACTTAAACCCAGCTTCCCAAAACGGAGCCACTCCAGGAGATGACTTTACCCCATCGGAAATTCCCCTAAAATTTGCACCCGGGGAAATCAGCAAAACTATACAAGTTACCATTAAAGGAGATGCAATCTCCGAATCCGCCGAAACTGTGGCTCTGTCATTTTCCAAATTCGACAACGGTGGACAAACCGGAAACACAGTTCCGGAAGCTGCTCTGATCATTGAAGATGATGATTCCCCACCAAGCTATAATTTTGTCGATGGCAACTACAACGTCGATGAAGGAGACAGCACTAGCTTGTTCAGTCAAGTCCAGGTAAGTCGCTCCGGAGATATTAGTCAAACATCTAGTGTGGATGTGGTGTTGACCTCTGGTACAGCGATCGCGAATACCGACTTTACACCAGGGCCACAAAGAATTCAATTTGCCCCCAACCAAGACATACAAACCATTTCCCTCGGAATTATTGGCAACACCAAGGTTCAACCAGACCGCAGCTTTGAACTATCCTTCAATAATTTTGATCAAAACGGAGTAGCCGGAGACACAACTCCCACCAGTACCGTCACTATCAAAGATGACGATAAAGCCACTCTCACTTTGACTGCTGTAGAAGCTACGGCCACGGAACCTATAACTACCAAAGTTCCAAACGAAAAGCCCCAAAACGGAATTTATCGGATTAGTCGCGCCGCCGATAGCTATGGGGATTTAACGATCAATCTCACCCCAAATTCCGATAAAATTACTGCCAATGACTACACCCTCAAGACTTCAACCGGGCAAACCCTGAAAATTAATAATAACTCCCCTGTCGTCGTTACCCTTCCCGATAGCCAATCCAGTATGGATATCACCCTGACTCCGATTGATGATATTCCCGCCGAAGCTTCGGAGTCCTTAACCTTAGCTTTAGCAGATGGGAATTACAAGATTGATCCCAAAGAAAATACCGCAACGGTGACGATTTTAGCTAATGATACCACCGTCACCCAACTGGGAGATACTAAGAGTCAAGCCCCAGAAGACTATGACTTAGTGGAAGGCTCCCTACGCCAAGCCATTCTCAATGCTGAGTCCCTACCCGGAGAAGATACGATTACCTTTGTTGACAAAGCTGCTTCTGGGGTGATTAATCTCGCTGGAGCCTTACCTGCTGTCAGTAGCGATGTCATTTTTGACGGGCCAGGAGCCGATAAACTAGCGATTCGTCGAGATACGGGAGGGGACTACAATATTTTCACTGTTAATGGAGGTAATGTCACCTTTGAGGAATTGAAACTTGCCAATGGTTTCCCAGCCGGAACTATACCCAATACCAGTAGCACCACCACAGGTAGTCGCGGCGGTGCAATTAATATTACTTCATCGACTAGCAATGTTAAGGTGCTTAACAGTTGGCTAGATGGAAACCAAGCTAATAATGGAGGTGCGATCGCCAACTCCGGCCAACTCACGGTTCAAAACAGCACCATCAGCAACAACAAAGGTAGTAACGGTGGAGGAATTATCGTCATTGACGGTCAAGTCCAAATTATTAATAGCACGATTGCTAACAACAAAGGCAGCATTGGCGGCGGTATATTTAACTCCGTTGCGGAATTGACTATGACCAATAGTACGATTGCTTTCAATAATGCCACCGGAAACAGTGGCGGGGTCAGAAATATTGGTGGGGTAGCCAATCTGAAAAACACAATTATTGCCAGTAACACCTCCCCCATTGACCCCGACGTGGGAGCCTCCATAGAATTTGCCTTCAATAGTGGCGGCAATAACCTGATTGGAGACGGAACTGGAGGAGAAGGTTTAGTCAATGAGGTTAAAAATGATCTTGTTGGCAGCGAGATCGCCCCCATTGACCCCTTACTCAGTCCCTTACAAAATAACGGCGGCATCACACCAACCTTAGCTCTAGCTAGTACCAGCCTTGCCATTAACGCCGGAAATAATAGCTTTGCCACCCCCTATACCAATCCCGGACAGTTTGACCAACGAGGGCCAAACTTCACCCGAATCATCAACAACATCATTGATATCGGAGCCTTTGAGTCTCAACTGTTCTAAGTGTTGGCGGTTTTGGTTGGCGGTTAACCATCAACCAAAACCCAAAGAAAAGGAGCAGGGGGGGAAGAGGAGCAGGGGGGGAAGAGGAGCAGGGGGGGAAGAGGAGCAGGGGGGGAAAGTCCTCTCTATGTAGCAGTTACTTAAGAGAAAGTGATCAACTTCTATAACCACAAATTGCTCCCCCTGCTCCCCCTGCTCCCCCTGCTCCCCCTGCCTTCCCCTGCCTTCCCCTGCTTCCCCTGCTCCCCCTGCTCCCCCTGCTCCCCCTGCCTTCCCCTGCTCCCCCTGCTCCCCCTGCCTTCCCCTGCCTTCCCCTGCTCCCCCTGCTCCCCCTGCTCCCCCTGCCTTCCCCTGCTCTACTTCGTTGCCGCAGTACGGGCAGCCACAGCTTCATCGGGGTGAATATTCAGACGGGTCAGATTAATCCGGCCTTTGCTGTCAATTTCCCGAACTTTGACAATCACTTCATCCCCAACAGACACCTCATCCTCAACACGAGGAACCCGGTAATCTGCTAACTGGGAAATATGAATCATTCCTTCTTTACCTGGGAGTAACTCCACAAACGCCCCAATCGGGATAATTCGAGTAATCCGGCCCACATACACATCCCCGGCATTCAGTTTGCGGGTCATGCCTTGAATAATTTGATAGGCACGAGCCGCATTTTCGCTATCGGTGGAAGCGATCGTTACCGTGCCATCATCATCAATATCAATCTTGACTCCGGTTTCTTCGGTAATCCCCTTAATCGTCTTCCCACCAGGCCCAATCACCAAACCAATCAAATCAGGATCAATTTTCAAGGTTAACAACCGAGGGGCGTAGGGAGACAAATCAGAACGAGGTTTGCCAATCACCGCCAACATTTTTTCCAGGATATGCAGTCGGGCAGGTTTAGCCTGATAAATGGCATCCGCCACCGTCTTCATCGGCAACCCGGTGATTTTCATATCCATTTGCAGGGCAGTGACTCCGTTATCCGTCCCCGCCACTTTGAAATCCATATCTCCTAAAAAGTCCTCAATTCCTTGGATATCAGTGAGAATACGAACCTCTTCCCCTTCTTTGATTAACCCCATCGCCGCCCCACTCACGGGTTTAGAAATCGGCACCCCGGCATCCATCAAGGCTAGTGTTGAGCCACAGACCGAACCCATAGAAGTCGAACCATTGGAAGATAATACTTCCGACACCACCCGAATCACATAGGGAAACTGATCCTTAGAAGGTAATACCGGAACTAAAGCCCGTTCAGCTAAAGCTCCATGACCAATTTCCCGACGTCCAGGCGATCGCATCGGTTTAGTTTCCCCAACCGAATAAGGGGGAAAATTGTAGTGGTGCATATAGCGTTTTTCTTCCTGGGGATGCAAGTCATCCAAATCCTGAGCATCTCCAGGCGTCCCCAAAGTGGCAATTGACAACACTTGAGTTAAACCCCGATTAAACAAACCGCTACCATGTACCCGTTTCGGTAAACAACTAACCTTACAGGATACCGGACGCACCTGATCCAAGCTGCGACCATCCACCCGCACACCATCTTGAACAATTTGCTGACGCATCAAGGTCTTGGTGATGTCCTTGAAAATCTGACTCACCAACTTAGAATCCTCAGCCACCGATACCCGGATCGGATCATCCTCAGATAACGCCTCAATTGGAGCCACGACCTCAAGAGCCTTAATTTGATCAAGGTTAGCATCCCGGGCAGTTTTATCCAGGTCGTATTGTTGGAGAACTTGTTTAACTGGGAGAGTCACACGATCGCGGATAAACTGGATTAACCCCAGATTTCCTTCCGGGGGTAGCCCTGGTTTCAATTCAATCCCCAAGTCCCGCATTAATTCTTCTTGGGCCTTGATTAAATCGCAAACCGCCTCATAACCAAAGTCGATCGCTTCGATGATATCCTGTTCCGGTAGTTGGTTCGCGCCCGCTTCCACCATTACCACGCCATCAGGGGAACCCGCCACAACCAAATCCAAATCCCCATTCTTTACTTCCCGGTAAGTCGGGTTAATAATAAAATCATCTCCAACTAACCCAACTCGTACCGCAGCCATCGGCCCAAAAAAGGGAATTCTCGCCAAAATCACCGCCACAGAAGCACCCGTCACCGCTAACACATCCGGGGGTACTTGTTCATCCATTGACAAAGTTGTAGCTACAACCTGAATATCATCCCGCAACCAATGGGGAATCAAAGGACGTAAGGGACGGTCAATTAAACGACTGGTTAGGGTAACACGGTCGGGTGGACGACCTTCCCGACGTAAGAATCCCCCTGGAATTCTTCCCCCTGCGTACAGTCGTTCCTCATAATCCACCAGCAAGGGTAGAAAATCCAATCCGGGTCTACCTTCGGCGCGAGTCGCAGTCACTAGAACTGATGTATCTCCCGACTCGATTAACACCGCTCCACCTGCCTGTGGCGCTAGTAAACCTATTTTGAGTCTAATATCCCTTCCATCAAATGATATCGACTTAATGATCTCTTCCATGTATTTTATCTTCCTTCTTCTTCCACTATTCTCTCTGGTATCGTCGAAGATCGTAACACGGTGCTGATCATGGGTAAGAATGGCTTTGATCTTCACCCGCAGACCGTGAACAGCCCCCCAAACCCCCCGTGATCGGGGGACTAGGGGGAGTAGGAACAGGTATCTCCGAAGCTCTAATCTTGACAAGCAACTGACAACAACCTGCCCCTTGGGAAAAACCACCGATTCAACAAACACCAGAGGGAGTTTTAAACTGTGACTGAGGTTTCTAATCTTCACTCTCAATCAGGAGAGGCCCAAAACCGACCTGGAGACGGATTTAGGGCGTAATCGCGTTTTAGAAACCAGAGTTCAGTTCTTTATTATAGTTGCTGACTATCTCAATCCCGTAATTATAATAGTCAATAACATCAACTTTAGTCATTTGACCCAACCAATGACGCCCTCTTTCGTAACTCAACCGCCAACTGTGTCGACCAAAGCTAACTTAGCGCAGCCTGAAGTGCTAGAGGCGATCGCCAGAGCCAACGCCAAGCCAGAAATAATCTGGGAAAAGTTACCCGCGAATTTTATATTACCTGACGATCCAGTGGAAAGTATTGCCCAACCCCTCCTCGCCGCCGCCCTTAACGAAAGCTTAGAGATTGCCCAACTTGTTCCCCATCAAGTGATCTTTGCCTCCAATATGGCTCTTGTCGTCAAAATCAATCAAAGAACTATTGTTAAGGCCCCCGATTGGTTTTATGTGCCGAAAGCATATCCTGTTGGTAAAAATGTAATCCGCCGTAGCTATAGCCCCCATATTGATGGGGAAGTACCTGCGATCGTCATGGAATTTCTCTCTGAAGACGAAACGGGGGAATATTCCACCCGCCCCACCTATCCCTACGGCAAAATGTACTTTTATGAACAAATCTTACAAGTTCCCATCTATGTGATTTTCGACCCCGAAGACGGACGCTTAGAAATCCGCAAACTCAACTCATCAGGTCAATACGCGATCCAACCCCTTGACGAAAATGGTCGATACTTTATCGAGTCCCTAGACCTATATCTAGGTACATGGTATGGCACAAGACTCGATCAAACTTTCCATTGGTTGCGATGGTGGAGTGCAGATGACCGTCTCTTACTCTGGGGAACAGAAAAAATAGCCCAAGAGCATCTGTTACTAGAAGCTGAAACACAACGTGCCGAAGCTGAAAAGCAACGTGCCGAAGCTGAAAAGCAACGTGCCGAAGCTGAAAAGCAACGTGCCGAAGCTGAAACACAACGTGCCGAAGCCGAAAAGCAACGTGCCGACCTTGCAGAACAGGAAATTGCCAGATTGAAACAACTGCTGGCGGAAAAATAAAGTGTCAGCAATCGCAGATTAAATGGATTACACAGATTAAGTAAGCGGATTTTCATTATCCAAAATCTGCGTAATCCCATCATCCGTCTAATTCGCGATTGCTGACTATTTACTCACCAACACCCAAGCAATCAAATAAAAATTATCAAGTAAGTTTTAGCTGATTTAATGATTTTCATTTTATGGGTTATAATATTAACTAAAATCTCTTTAAGATTATGGTGACAGAACTTAAATCTGTAATTTCCACAGAAATTATCTATCCAGAAACCGATGGCAAACCGATGGCAAATAATACCGAACAATTTCGCTGGATTGTTGTTATTGAACAGAATTTAGAAGGGTTATTTGCTGATAATCCTGATGTGTTTATTGCCGGGGATTTATTTTGGTATCCAGTGCAAGGAAAACCCCATATTGTGAATGCACCTGATGTCTTAACGGTATTGGGAAGACCCAAGGGAAAACGGGGTTCTTATAAACAATGGGAAGAAGATAATATTCCTCCCCAAGTTGTTTTTGAAATTCTCTCTCCTGGAAATACTCAGAATGAGATGGATCGCAAATTAGTTTTTTACGATCGCTATGGTGTCGAAGAATATTATATTTATGATCCTGAAGATAATCATTTCAAAGGTTGGTTGAGAAATGATGAGGGATTAGATCTGATAGAAACCCTGGATAATTGGGTGAGTCCCCGTTTAGGAATTCGCTTTGATTTATCCGCAGAGGAATTACAAATCTATCATCCCAATGGGGATAAATTTGTCTCTTATGTTGAAATTATGCAACGTTTAGATGCGGAAAAACAACGGACTGAAACTGAGCGTCAACGGGCAGAAAAAGCCGAAAATGCCTTAGAATCAGAACGACAGCGATCGCAATTATTAGCAGCAAGGTTAAAAGAAATGGGAATTAATCCCGATGAATTATAGGATTTAAACCCAATTTTTCCCCCTACCTCCCGTGCAGGGGGGGAAGGGGAGCAGGGGAGCAGGGGAGCAGGGGGAGCAGGGGGAGCAGGGGGAGCAGGGGAGCAGGGGGTAACTAATGTCTTAAAAAATTCAACAATTCCCGATTTACGGTTTGGGGAACTTCCTGTTGCATCCAATGACCACAATCGGGAATTAATTGTAGTTTAAATGGGGCGGCAATTAATCTATCTAAACCTTCCGTTAGATGATAACTTAAAAATGAATCTTCCTTTCCCCATAAAACTAACGTAGGAGATAAAACTTTTACCGGGGTTTTTGTCCAATTTAACAACCAAGTCGGCGGCCAAAACAAATGACGATAATAACTCAAGGCTGCTTTTAATACCCCTGGTTTTTCTAAAGCTGCTTCATAAATTTGAGTTTCTTCGGCACTAAAAGCACCCTTACGGATAGCGTGTTCTCGCAACGCATTCGTGACAAATTCTTTTAAATTTTGTTGGATTAACCATTCGGGAATCCCCGGAACTTGAAAGGCAAAAATAAACCAACTGCGGCGAACTTGATCTAAATTACTAACTAATTCTTGAACAAAGCGATAAGGGGGAGGAGCGTTAAGAATCGCCAAACGATTTAGAGATTCGGGAAACTTCTGGGCAAAATGCCAGGCAATTAATCCCCCCCAATCATGCCCAACAATATGAGCTTTAACATAGCCTAAACGTTGAATTAAGCCTTGAATATCGGCTACTAGGGTATCTAAATCATAGCCAGTTTCCGGTTTATCTGAATCGTTGTAACCGCGTAAATCAGGTACAACGACTTTAAAATAACGAGCTAAGGCTGGAATTTGATAGCGCCAAGCGTACCAAAATTCAGGAAATCCATGCAGAAGGATGACGAGTTCACCTTCACCCTGGGTAACCGTGTGTAAACGAATATTATTCGTCTCCACAAATAGATGCTGCCAATCAGATTCTAATGTCACCATAAACTCCAATATGATGCTCACAAGCGCTGCGGCTGAAATCTTCAAGAATTTCCTCAACGGATTGGAGCCATGCTAAATAGTTGCTGGGTGATTTCAGATTACCACTTAGAGCGGTTCCTAAACTCCATCAACTTGATTAGGTCTGTAGATGGGCGATTTCGCATCTTCTACACACGAGAAGCGAGTTTGGGACTGATAAGATGGGGAGAAGGTGTTCCTCTGTAAATGACTAAATTAGCCAATTCCTGCAATTGTTGAATTGCTTCGGCGCCTTCTAGTTTCATGAGTTCGCGGTCATCACGCATTTCTGTCCAGGTAATTCCATAGTCCGACACCAGGAAACGAATCAGATGACCTTCGCCTAAACTGACCATGAAGGAGGCGCTATTCATTTGACCGCCACAGGTGTAGCAGGAGGCGAGATACCCCTGTTTTTCTAGCACTGTGGCTAGAGCTTGGAGGTTCATCACCAAGTCCCGAACAAATTTGCGGTGTTGTTCTGCAATTCTGAGAAACATAATTCTCCTCCTATCACCACAGCTAAGATTGTTTACAAAACGTAACATAATCTTAAAGTTATGGTGCTGAAACACTATCTTAGTCTGACGAGCCTAAATTGAAAAGATCACCTTCCTTGTGTTAAAACACAGAATGTTTTGCAGATTAACCAAAGCACTCCGTTAAGAAGGTATCTAGGAAAACAATAACGTTAATTTTTTTTAACTTTACTGTTCACCGCAGGGCTAAGATCCTAATACAGAAAGGATTAACAGGGAGAGTGGGTCTAAACCTATACAAATATCTAATAGTTTTGATAAGTTTAGGCCCTACTAATCCGATCCTTGATGTGGAATTTAGGTATGGGAGTTCCCGTCACAGAAACGAAATTGAGATGAATTTGTGTTTTCCACAAATGTCAATCAATTTGCCACCACCCAAATCCGGGGCCGATAAATCGAATTGTAACCCAGACAACAACCAATAAACCAATTCCAAACCAACTAGCTTTAGTTGTAATTTCTATGAATTTTTGGCTTTGGTTTTTAGTAATCGGAAACCAAGGCGAAATTTTTTCTTCTTGGCCGTAACGTTCTCCCATTGTGTCTTTTCGACGTTTTGCTTCACCCATATTTATTTACAAAAGTTAACGGTAAAACTCATTTACTCAACTTCATTTTATTTGATCTGTTGGCGAGTTGACGAATAATCGTTGATTGAGATCGCAAAAGGTAATAGTCGCTGCCAATTTAAACTAATAGTAGCGTCGGCTAGATCAAGTTTCCACCGTAAGAGTTGGCTGGCTGATTCACCAATTAGGGAAAACACACCCAGCGCTTGTCTAGGGGCAATTGTGGCGTATACGATCGCTTCTCCAACTTCACAGCAATTCCATTTGACTAAATTTTCTACCCCTACCAATAAAGGTAAAGTGGTTCCAGCTAATGTCCCATCGCCTAAACGGGCTGTTCCCTGTTTAACTTCAATTTGTCGTTCATCCCAAGGATAAACCCCATCGGGTAGTCCCAAAGGTGCCAAAGCATCACTAACCAAAAATAGGGGAATTAAACTTGTGGCTGCGGTGGGTTGGTTGGTGGGTTGGTTGGTGGGTTGGTTGATTCCAGACATTCGCAATAGCAACTTAACCATTAGGGGGGAAACGTGCTGTCCGTCGGCAATAAAGCCCGATTGAACCCGATTATTAACTAGGGCTGCCCCTAATAAACCCGGTTCTCGATGGTGTAGACTGGGCATGGCATTGAAGGCATGAGTTACCATCGTTGCCCCTAAAGCAAAAGCTCTTTCTGCCTGGCTTGCTGTAGCCTGGGAGTGACCCAAACTAACAATTATGCCTAAACTGGTCAAATAGGGAATTACCGTTTCTGTGGGGTCTAATTCGGGGGCTAGGGTGATGATTTTTACTAAGTTGGCATAGTCTCCCAGAACCCGTTTAACCTGATCTAAGGTTAGGGGTAACAAATGTCTAAGGGGATGGGCACCGCGTTTACTGGGATTGATAAATGGCCCTTCAAGATGAACCCCTAGGATTTTAGCGGTGGGTTGGTCTTGGGGAACAGTTTGGATAAATTCGGCAATTGTTGCCAGCGATCGCTGAATTTTATCAATTGAAGTCGTAACAATTGTCGGCATCAACCCATCTATTCCCTGTTGCCATAAATATTGACAAATTTCGGTTAATTTAGGAAGATATTGCGGTGCTAAATCGGGAAAAGCTAATCCTAATGCTCCATTAATTTGTAAATCTATTCCTCCCAAAGATAGCCAATCTCCCTGCAAATCTAGTTGTTGAATAGAGACAGTTGATATGGGCCCAGATAAACTCTCCATCGGGTGAATTTGATCAACTCGACCCTGACGAATTAAAACTTGTTGTAAATTTTGTGATCCCGGGAGACGGACATTGATAATATCGAGGTTAACAGCGTCTTGCTGTGATGTTGTAATCATGAGGAATAATTAGCTTTGAACTCTACATTATTATCGACTAACTCTACTCCTGTGGTTGGGATTATTATGGGGAGTGATTCAGATTTACCCACTATGGTGGAGGCGATCGCAGTTTGTGAAGAATTTCATCTCCCCCATGAGGTTGCCATTGTTTCTGCCCATCGTACCCCGGAAAGGATGTTTGAATATGCTAAAACTGCCCATTTGCGAGGATTAAAAGTTATTATTGCTGGAGCCGGAGGCGCCGCCCATTTACCTGGGATGGTAGCTGCTTTAACCCCTTTACCTGTAATTGGTGTTCCCGTAATCACTCGCACGTTACAGGGGGTTGATTCCTTGTATTCTATTGTACAAATGCCCGCCGGAATTCCAGTGGCAACGGTGGCGATCGGGAATGCTAAAAATGCGGGTTTATTAGCGGTACAAATATTAGCGATTAATGATGCTAAACTATTAGAAAAAGTTCAAGAATATCGAGAAAATCTGAAGCAATCTGTTATGGAAAAACAACAACGTTTAGATGAAGTGGGTTATGGAGAATATTGAGCGGAAAATTAGGAAATAGGTAATTACCGACCGATATGAATGCGCTAATGAGTCCTGAAGGACTCACTACGTTTACAAATCAGCGCTAATGAGTCCTGAAGGACTCACTACGTTTACAAATCAGCGCTAATGAGTCCTGAAGGACTCACTACGTTTACAAATCAGCAAAATATGGCATAATGAGTGATCAAGTTTTTTGTCTGGTGACAGATCTGCTTGCGATTGGTGGTTTGTTCTCCTCTAACCGCAACAGAAACCTTAAAGATTGCTAGGCTGACGGAATGATTGTGAGGAATAAGGTAACGTAATGACAATGCCACAATTCGACCAAACCCAATTATCTCCATCGGAACTCAATGAAGAAGTTTCGAGTTCTACCCAATCGGAGAATACCTCAGAAACTCCGGTGGAGGAAACCCTCAAGGCTAAGAAACAAGTCCCTTTGAAACTTCCGGCTTGGTTTTGGGGTTGGCCGTTTCTGTGGCTGATTGTCTTACTGGGATTTGGGACAACGGGGACAGGGGCGTTGTTGTGGCTATTGACTATGCCTCCAGTCCCAAACTGTCAAGATATTTCTTCTTTATCTCCTGATAGCGAACACCTCTATTGCGCTGACATGGCTACAAAGTCGGGCAAAATTGAACCGCTACGTCAAGCCTTTGCCTTGGTTGCTAGTTGGCCTGCTGACCATCCTCTCCAGGGACTGGCGCAGAAAAAAATGAAAGAGTGGTCAAGCAGTTTAATTGAAATTGCCGAGAAGAAAATTGAAACTGGAGATTTGGACGGGGCTATAGCTATTGTGAATATTGTCCCGAAAAATACCCCCGCTTATGAATCGGTGGCCGCCGCTATTGAGGGATGGAAAAATAATTGGGGTCAAGGGCAAAAAATTTATGACAAAGCTTCTTCTGCAATGAAAGCATTAGATTGGAGTAAGGCTTTTGAATATGCCCAGGCTTTATCCAAATTAAATAATAGTCATTGGAGTGAAAAACGGTTTAATGAAATCATGGATCGTTTGAGCTTAGAACGTCAAGGGAATCAACGTCTGAATGAAGCCCTGGAGTTAGCCTCTGAAAATACTCCGGAAAAATTAGCCGAAGCGATCGCCTTAGCTAATCAAATTGATAAGAAACTTTATATTCAAGCCGGAGCTATTAAAGAAATCAAAAATTGGAGTCGATCTTTACTGGATTTAGCCGCTAAACAATTAAAGGAAAAAAATATAGAGGGTTTAACAAAAATTGCCAGTTTAGTTCCTAACTATTCTCCTTTGTATTCAGAAGCGCAAAATTTAATTTTAATGGCTGAAGTTAAATCCCTAAGTTGGAATCAAGTTAACAGCAAACCGATTTTGCAGCAAATGGCTATTCTCTGGGAAGGACAAGCGACTCTGGATAAAATGGGGAATAATCAGCTTCCCTACGAGGAAGCAAAAGTTACTTCCACAGAAGTCTCAGGACAAATTCAAAATCTGATCAATTTGCAGTTAGCGACGGCGGTGGCGAGTATTCAGCATCCTTTTACCTTACAATTGGCGATTGATCAAGCTCAGATGATTACGCCGGCATCGCCTCGCCGGGTTCATGCTCAAACCTTAGTCGCCCATTGGCGCAAGGAAATTCAACGACTTGAGGACGGGCCCTATATTGCTGCGGCTCGACGGTTAGCACAGACGGAAACCCCAGAAGGATTTTCGATGGCGATGCAACAAGCGGGTCAGGTGGCTTTGGGACGTCCGTTACGCGTTGAAGCCCAAACTTTAATTGCCGAATGGAAAAAACGGATTGAAATTATTGAAGATCAACCTCTCTTAAATGAGGCTTTAACCTTAGCAAAAGCTGGAAATCTCACTGCTGCTATTGATAAAGCCTCTAAAATTGGCGACCGTCGGGCTTTATATAAGCCAGCGCAGGATAAAATTTCGGGTTGGGTAGCAATTGTTCAAACGGCTGAAGATCGGCCAATTTTGGATCGAGCCTACAATTTAGCTAAAAAGGGGAATCTCGGTGGGGCGATCGCGGAAGCTTCTCAAATTCGAAGCAGTCGGGCTTTATATTCTGAAGCTCAAGGGGCTGTGGCTGGTTGGGTAGCCGAAAGAGATGCCTCAGTTGCGGTACAACAAGCGCCGACCGAACCAGCCCGTCGGGCATCTCAAGCAGATTCCTACTCCAATAATTCGGGCTATTCTAACAATTCTGAACCTAGCTATTCTGAACCTAGCTATTCTGAACCTAGCTATTCTGAACCTAGCTATTCTGAACCCAGCTATTCTGAACCCAGCTATTCTGAACCTAGCTATTCTGAACCCAGCTATTCTGAACCCAGCTATTCTGAACCCAGCTATTCTGAACCCAGCTATTCTGAACCTGAACCCAGCTATTCTGAACCTGAACCTAGCTATTCGGGGGACAGTGGCTATTCATCAGCACCCGAAGCACCAGAGGCTCAAGAAATCGCACCGGAGCCCGCACCAGAACCCGCACCTGCTGAAGCTGCACCAGAACCCGCACCGGAACCCGCCCCCAGTGGTGGAAATAATGCACCAGATCCTAATTTATTCTTGGAGTAAGTCCCCCCCAGCCCCCCGTGGACGCAGGGCTGTTTCATTTTCCATTGCCAACCCTAAGACCTAACCCCCCAACCCCCTTCCCTACAAGGGAAGGGGGAGTAATTAATATTTTTAAATCTCTCAGAGATTTCTGATGAGGAATTCTTCCCCCCTCTCCCCCTCAAAAGGGGTTGGGGGATGTGTCCCACACAGTTTTTCCTAGAGAATGAAGCAGCCCTGCCCGTGGACGGGGGGTTTCTGTGGGGTTTTGGGGGGACTTTGAACTCTAATTCCCCCCTTTTCCAAGGGGGAGGTTTGGGGGGTTTCGGGGAGGTTTGGGGGGACTTTGAACTCTAATTCCCCCCTTTTCCAAGGGGGGGTTTGGGGGGGTTTGGGCAAAATCCAACCTAATAATTAAGCAGCAACTAAACCACTATGAATTAATAGAGGTTTTGTACTCGGTTCCCGTCCTCGGAAGGTTTTAAATACTTCCATGGGATGCAAACTTCCCCCTAATGCTAATACCGTATTTCGGAAGCGTTTCCCGGTTTCAGATACCGCATTTTCATTATCTAATCCCGCTTCTTCAAAGGCGGCAAAAGCATCAGCACTTAACACTTCTGCCCATTTATAACTATAATATCCGGCCGCATAACCCCCGGCAAAAATATGACCAAAGGCACATAAAAACGCATCTTCAACTATAGGTTTTAAAACCATAGTATTCTCAGCAATACGGTTACGAACATCGCTAATAGTTTCATTTCCTCCAGGTTGATAACGGTGATGTAATTCAATATCTACAAAGGCAAAATGTAGCTGTCTTAACATAGCTGCCCCACTCATATAGGTTTTAGCCGCTAATAACTTTTGATAATAATGTTCGGGTAAAGTTTCCCCGGTTTGATAATGTTTTGCCATGCCAAATAATGTGGCTTGATCATAACACCAATTCTCCATAAATTGGCTAGGCAATTCCACCGCATCCCATTCCACATTATTAATTCCTGCTGCCCCGGCATAGTCAACAGTTGTTAACATATGTTGGAGGCCATGACCAAATTCATGAAATAAGGTTTCTACCTCTCCAAAGGTCATTAAACTGGGTTTACCATCCACCGGAGGTGTTTGATTGCATTGCAAATAAGCAACGGGTAATCGCACTTTAGTTTCGCCATTTTCGACAAATTTAGTGCGGTTAATACAATCATCCATCCATGCCCCTCCCCGCTTTTCTGCGGGGCGACTATAGGCATCTAAATAGAAAAATGCGATCGGATTTCCGCCTTGATTTGCTACTTGAAAATAACGGATATCTGGATGCCAAATTGGGGCTTGACCATCGGCGGGAGTAATCGTAATTCCAAAAATTCGTTTAACTAATCCAAATAACCCATCTAATACCTGTGGTAAGGCAAAATAAGGCCGTAATTCTTCATCAGTAAAGGCAAATTTTTCTTCCCGTTGTCTTTCTGACCAAAAGCCAATATCCCAATGTTGTAAATTCTCGGCTTCTTCTGCTCCTTTGGAAAGAGCAAAGGCTTTTAAATCTTGATATTCCTGTTGAGTTGCTTCATAACTAACCAGGCGTAATTCTTCTAATAAGGCTTCCACTGCTTCCACATTGGGAGCCATTTTACTCTCTAAACTCAGTTCGGCAAAACTATTGAAACCCAGAATATTTGCTTTCTGTTTTTTGAGTTCTAAAATTCTTTCAATTAAGGGAAAATTATTCAATTCTCCACTAGACGCACGACTGATATAACCTCGATAAACTTGTTCGCGTAAGTCTCGCCTCTGACTATATTTTAAGAAGGGACTAAAGCTGGGCAAATCTAAGGTAATTCGCCAGGGGCCGTTTTCGGCGGTAGCATTTTCTGAGCCGGATTCACGAGCGGCTTGAGCGGCTAAACTGAGTAAACTCGGGGGTAACCCGGCAATTTCTTCCGGTGTAGTTAGGGTTAAACTAAAGGCTTTTGTGGCATCTAAAACATGATTAGAAAACTGAGTTGAAAGCTCGGCTAATTCTAATTGAATTGCGTTAAAACTATCGCGTTTTTCTCCTTCTAATCCTACTCCTGATAATTCAGCATCTCGCAGGGCGGTATTAATAATTCGTTGTTGAGCCGAATCTAAATTATCCCATTCATCGCTATTTTTCAACTGTTTAAAAGATTGATAAATAGCTTGACTTTGATTGAGTTTATTGATAAACTGGACAATATTAGGCTGAACTGTTGCATGGGCAGTTCTCAATTCGGGGCTATTTTTTACCCCCATTAAATGCCCAACAATTCCCCAACTCCAAGTTAACCTTTCTTGTAATTTTTCCAGAGGTTCAACTAAATCCTTCCAGGTCGGTTTTACCTGGGTTTCTAAACTGGCGAGATCCTGTTCTAGTTCGGTTAACAGTTGGGTGATCCCAGGAATAACCTGATCTGGTGTAATCTGTTCAAAAGGGGGTAATCCGTGACCAATTAATAGCGGGTTTTCTGTGGTTGTTGAAGTCATATTTCTATGGTTTTTAATTTAGGGGGTCAAACACCTTATATATTATCAGAAATTGGGATATTGTTAAAATTTTTGTGCCGCTTACCCGGTGTTAAAACCACCACCACCACCAACCTTTTCGTTTTCCATTCGGTCTAATAGTCCGCCCATTCATTTTAGCCGTTGCTAACTGTTCATCGGTGACAATTGCATCGGTGAGATTTGCACCACACAAATTCACTCCTCGCAAATTAGCCCGATTTAAACAGGCATTTCTGAGATTTGCACCCCGAAAATCTGCTTTTTCTAAATTAGCATTACTCATATAGGCTTTAACTAATTTAGCATTTCTAAAATTAACATTTGTTAATCTTGCCCGACCAAAATTTGCTTCGGTTAAATCTGCCCCTTCAAAATTAGTATTACTTAAACGGGATTCATAAAAATTAGCTCCAGAAACATTAAAATTTTGTAAATTTAAACCTGTTAATTCACAGTCTGCAAAATCTCGTCTTCCTTTTACATAAGCAGTTTTTAAGGTATTTTCATTCCATTTTGGGGATGAACTTACAGAATAATTAACCTTATTATTAGAACTAGAATCAGAAATCATACTCATGGGAGCGCCTTGAGTAGAACTGAAACTACTGACTATAGAAGTTTGCTCATGAATATTATGATCTGCTCTAACATTTTGTGATTTTTTCTTCGCTAACCGTTGCTTTCTCTCTCGAATTTGCGCGCCTATTTTTTCTGAAGTCAACATTAACCCGGTATTGTCATTAAAAACAGTATCTTCATCCGGAGGAGTTGGTAATTTAGAGTTAGAATTTGTGTTAGACTTCTGCTGCATTACCATCCCTTCGGCAAGAATTCCATAATTAGATTCCGAATCTAATGCTCGCAAAACATCTTGTGCTGATTGATAGCGATACTGTACCGAAAATTCTAACATTCGTTGCAATATACTCACAAAGGAATCACTCACATCCAGATGGGGTTGCCACAAAAGTTCTCCAGTAATTTGATTACTTTCAAAGGAATTAGGAGACTTCCCAGTCATCAAATAAACGCAGGTCATTCCCACTGCATAAATATCACTAGCATAAACCGGACGCAAAGCCATTTGTTCAGGAGGAGCAAACCCCGAAGTGCCAATGGCAAAATTAGTAAAAGCCGTTTGTCCAGTTCCCATCATTGTGGCTTGGTTAACTTGATCTTTTACCGCTCCAAAATCAATTAAAACCAAATTTTTATCAAGTCGCCGTCGCAAAATATTAGCAGGTTTAATATCTCGATGAATCACTTCTTGACTATGAATATAATCTAACAAAGGCAAAATTTCCCGCAGAAATTTTTTCGCTTGGGCTTCATCAAAAATCCCGGTTTCCTTAACCTCTTGTTTTAATGTATAACCATCAACATATTCTTGTACTAGATAAAATTGTTTTCCCCCAACAAAATAATCAATCAAGCGAGGAATTTGGGGATGGTCACCAATTTTACCCAGGGTTTTTGCTTCCCGTTGAAATAACTCTCGCGCCATTTCTAAAATT
>JFJP01001763.1_pt1 | contig 38861 bp, 41 predicted proteins | sample 431651 | NCBI WGS metagenome assembly JFJP01 (sample SAMN02602958, study PRJNA72255) | Microbial mat metagenome, whole genome shotgun sequencing project. | biome: fresh water; feature: sink hole; material: water; isolation source: purple microbial (photo- and chemosynthetic) mats found in... | reverse complement strand
GCACCAGACGGACGTATCTTGATCGACATAGAGGGGTACAAGGAATGGGCAGAGAGCGGAACCACGATGGCGTTAGGGCGGCCTCGGAAACATCCATCGAGATCGACTTCTATTTCCAGGACAAGCGCTGCCGGGAGCGCATCAAGCTCAAGCCCAGCCCCGCTAATCTAAAGCGAGCGGCGCAACACCGTGCTGCCATTCTGGATGCCATCGAAAAAGGCACATTCGATTACGCAGTTACCTTTCCATCCAGTAAGCGCGCGCCAATGCTCACTGCCGTGCCGGGTATGGCGCTCTCAGTTACCACCTACCTGGAAGATTGGCTCGATCGTCGCAAGCCCAACCTCAAAGCCAGCACACTGGGCGGCTACATCAAGGTTGTAAACGGCCATTTGATACCGGAATTTGGACATAAGAATCTTGCTGACATCAAACGCATCGATATCAAGACCTGGGCAGCCAAGCTTACAGCAGGCAACAAGGCCATTGCTAACATCCTGAGCGTCTTCCGTGCTGCATTCCAGGAAGCCTTCGAGGATGAGTTGATCGAGAGCAACCCACTGGCTGGATGGGTCTACCGAAAGGCAGAGCCGCCGAAGAAGTCAGAGGACGTTGATCCATTCACTGCTGAAGAACAGACAGCCATCCTTGCTGCCCTGGATGGGCAAGGCCGTAACCTAATCCAGTTTGCTTTCTGGACCGGACTACGCACCTCGGAGTTGATCGCACTTGAGTGGGGTGATGTGGACTGGATCAAGTGCAGTATCCATGTGCGCCGCGCACTCACTAACGCCGCCCGAAAAACCGGCCCGGAAACCACTAAGACCCGTGCCGGCACCCGGACGGTGAAACTGCTACCACCAGCACTGGAGGCTTTGAAAAAGCAGAAGGCAGCAAGCTTTCTGAAAGGGAAAGAAATCTTCCAGAACCCGAGGACTCTGGAAAGATGGGGCGGCGACCAACCCATCAGAAAATCACTGTGGGCGCATGCGCTCACAAAAGCAGGAGTCAGGTATCGCTATCCCTACCAGACACGGCATACCTACGCATCGATGATGTTAAGTGCCGGCGAAAACCCGATGTGGGTTGCGCAGCAGATGGGGCACAGCGACTGGGGAATGATCCGACGAGTTTATGGACGTTGGATGCCAGACGAAAACATAAAGTCCGGCGGACTGGCTGTCGATCGTTTCTGGGAAGGAAAAACTGACCAAAAAGCTGACCAAACCAGCCAATTTAGCCCAGAGGGCGGGATTCGAACCCGCGGTAGGCTATTAACCTACACACGCTTTCCAGGCGTGCGACTTAAACCGCTCATCCACCTCTCCGGAAGGCGGCGCAGAATACACGTACAGGCTGCTCAAGGCAAGGTTCGTTAGCGCTGATTGCATTCTTGCGTGGTAGAAATTCAAGTTTGATTGATGACAATCGCTGCCGAATTTCAACGCTTCATGGCCTGCACGTATGCAATATGAAATTCGCGACGCAAGATTTATTGCCAGATTGGTTCGCTGGCTTGCGCGATTGGTTTTCCGCACTTGGTGGTGGCGTTTCTTGGCGGTTATGCCTTCGGCTTCATTGCAGGCGGCGTTTTAGCGTTGCTTGCCACCGTAACAGGCTGCGCTTTGACTTTTTTACTATGCGCGCGGGATGGGACGTCGCTTGGTACAACATCGCTTTGCCGGCCGCATCCGCAAAATTGATGTCTTTCTGAAACAGAACACCTTCAGTATGGCGATGGTGATTCATCTTCTCCCAGTTGGCAGCAATGCAATCAACAATTTGTTGGCGGGCGTGTCCAGCGTGCGTGGATTGCCCTACTTTGCCGGTTCCGGGGTGGGCTATTTGCCGCAAACAGTGGTCTTTGCCTTGGCTGGCAGTGGTGTCACCTTTGACCCCGTTCTACCCTTGACGCTGGCGGTGGTGCTTTTTGCCGTATCAGGCCTGATTGGCGTCTGGCTTTTTCGACGCCACTGGCTGGTTAAAGTTGAGGAGAACGCATTGAAAGACGGTATCGATACACCGCTGGGCGATACCGTCGCTGCGCCAGACACTGCTTGTAATGCACGTATCGAGTGAGGAATCAAGTCTTGAACAGCATTTAAGCAACCACTTATGCACATTGCCGTACTTGACAGAGATAACGCCAAAGGCTAACAGGGCCAAGATCACAAAATACAGTTAAGTAGTTGATTAATAGAAGAATAATTATATGCTCATTTTTTAGGCCATAGGCTTGAGGCTACACGCCACAAGGCTTTAGGGCAGTTTGATGACAGGTTTTCCACATACTTATCCACAGCTTCCGTGGACAAACCGAAAACTCCCTTTGGCAGCATCTAGTTCGTTAGTACTCTGATGAAATTACATTAACTTGATGCGTTAATTGACTAGATTTCGACAGGAGGATTAGCGGATTGCTTTGTCCCTACACGCAAAATGTCTCAACTGGCGGGGTTAAAATTCCGCCTCTTTGCACACTGTTCAATCATTTTCAACCTATGGACTATTCCTCCCTGCGTAGCTTGCATACCGCTACCGTCCATCTGACGCTGATTCTGTTTTTGTTACGCGGATTCTGGATGCTGGTTGAATCCCCGCTTCTGCAAGCCCGCTGGGCGCGCATCGTGCCGCATGTCAACGATACTTTTCTGCTGCTCGCGGCTATCGGGATGCTAGTAGTGGCAGGCATGAATCCGCTTGATCAACCCTGGTTGCTGGCGAAGATCGTTGGTTTGCTGGGCTACATCGGTTTTGGCGTGGTTGCGTTGAAGACCGGCAAAACAAAATCTATTCGCATCAAAGCCTTGATCGCCGCGCTCGGCATGTTCGGCTACATCATGGCGGTGGCCATCACCAAACAGATCATTCCCGGCGTCACTTGAGGAGGTCGATATATGCAAGTCTTACCCGAGATTTCCGCCCGACGCGATGAATTGGTGGATTTACGCCATGATTTGCACGCACATCCAGAGTTGGCGTTTCAGGAACAGCGCACCAGTGATCGAGTCGCCGCTTTTCTTGAAGCGCAAGGCATCCAGGTGCATCGCGGACTGGCTGGCACCGGGGTGGTTGGCGTCCTCAAATGCGGCGATAGCACCCGTTCAATCGGGCTGCGCGCCGACATGGACGCTTTGCCGGTACGTGAACAGAATCTGTTTCCGCATCGATCCAAGCACGATGGCCGCATGCATGCCTGCGGCCATGACGGCCATACCGCGATGTTGCTCGGCGCGGCGCAGTATCTGGCGGCGCGATGCGCTCAGGGGGGGTGTGACTTTGATGGCACGGTGGTGTTCATCTTTCAGCCCGCGGAGGAATCCGATGGCGGCGCTCGGGTGATGATCGAACAAGGATTGTTCCAGCTTTTTCCGGTCGATGCGGTATTCGGCATGCACAACTGGCCTGGTTTGCCGGCTGGACAATTCGCCGTGCATAGCGGACCGGTAATGGCCTGCGCCGATCAATTCGATGTTCTGCTGCGAGGTCACGGCGCGCATGCGGCGATGCCGCATCAGGGCCGCGACCCGCTGCTGGCTGGCGCGGCGCTGGTGCAGGCGATGCAAAGTGTGGTCAGTCGCAGACTCGATCCACTCGACTCGGCGGTGCTGTCGATCACCCAGTTCTTCGCCGGTGGCGAGGCTTACAACATCATTCCTGCGGAAGCGCGTATTGGCGGCACGGTGCGCGCTTTCAAGCCGGAGGTCGAAGACGCAATCGAATCCGCCATGGAAGGGCTTTGCGCCGGCATTGCCTCCGCGCATGGCGTTCAGGCAACACTGGATTACCGGCGCGGCTATCCGCCAACGGTAAACACGCCGACCGAAGCGGCCTTGTGTCGCGATGTGTTGTGCAAACTGATAGGTGCGTCCAATGTGCTCACCGAGGCGGCGCCCTCGATGGGGGCGGAAGACTTTTCCTACATGCTGCGGGAAAAACCCGGCTGTTATGTCTGGATCGGCAACGGCCTTGCCGAAGGCGGTTGCATGTTGCATAACCCACGCTACGATTTCAACGATGCCATCCTGCCACTGGGCTCCAGTTACTGGGTGCATCTGGTCAAGACCTATCTAACCCAATAACTTTTTTACTTTTTTCAGGACTCTCCATGTACGCACACACCATCGAACTTGCTCTGCCAATCGATCTGGCAATTGAAAAACTGAAAACCGCTTTGACCGAAGCCAAGATGGGCGTGGTTTCGGAAGTTGATGTTCAAGCCATTATGAAGGCCAAGATCAACCATGAAATCCCGCCTTATCGTCTGCTCGGAATTTGCGCGCCAGGCATTGCCAAAGCGGTAATCGAAGCCGATCGCGACGCGGGTGCGCTGTTGCCATGCGGTTGCTGTGTTTATGAAATCTCCCCCGGCAACACCCGTATCGCTCTGCAAGACCCTGGCAGCATCGCGAAGTTGGCCGACAATGCCGACATCACCGCCGCAATGACGATCGCCCAAGGTCACCTGGCCGGCGTCATCGCCAAACTGAAGGCCTGATTCAAGGCCTGATACATTCTCATCAACACCAAGGAGTCCGACATGCGCCGTTTCCTGTTCAGCCTCGTTTTAGCTATTTTCTCCCTCAATTCACACGCGGTAGACCCCGCCAGTTTGATCAAGATAAAGATCACCACACTCGGTCTTTATCTTGAATCCAGCGAGATTCCGGCCTTTCTGGAAAAGCACGGAAAGGACAAAGTGCTGTTCCTGGACCTGCGCACGCCGGAAGAACAGTTATTTGTCGGCGTCCCTGACGGTATTGATGCGTTGGTGCCTTTTGGCATCATGCACTACGACAAATGGGACGAAAAGATGAGCACTTATATCCGCAATCCGAACCCTGACTTCCTGTCCCAGTTCGAACTCCGCGCAATGGACAAAGGCACCGAGAAAAACGACCCGATTCTGCTGATCTGCCGCTCCGGCGACCGCAGCGCGCTGGGTGCCAACTTCCTTGCTCGGCACGGCTACACCAATGTCTGGTCGGTGGTAGATGGCTTTGAGGGCGACACCGCGAAGGACGGCCCCAACAAGGGCAAACGCGTGGTCAATGGCTGGAAGAACAACGGCATGCCATGGAGCTACAAGCTCGACAAGGAAAGGGTCCACTTCACCAAGTAAACTATTCCAGCGACTTGAGCTGCCATGATCACCCGTTACTATCAAGCCTGTCGCCACACTTTTTTCAATGTTTGAAATTTATTCTCAAGGAGGCTTCATGAAACATCACACCATCACCCTCGCCGTACTTCCGTTATTTCTGCTTGCAGGCTGCGCCAGCGCACCAGACAGCGCGCAATTAGTGGACGAGGCGCGTAACACCGCTGGCGGCCTGATCCAAACACTGGGCGGCGAACTGAAGACGGCGATGACTGCGGGCGGTCCTGCGCAAGCGATCGGGGTTTGCAAGGAAAGAGCGCCCAAGATCGCCGCCGAAGCGGCACAGCGCACCGGCATGCAGATCAAACGTGTCAGTCCGAAGAATCGCAACCCGAAGGGTGTGCCAGATGCCTGGGAAACCGAGGCGCAAGCCAGCCTGGAACAACGTCTGGCGGCTGGCGAAAAGCCGGAAACACTCGACACACACAGCGTCGTGAACACCCCGGATGGCAAGGTTTTCCGCTATGCCAAGGCGCTGGTCATGCAACCCATGTGTACAAATTGTCATGGCGCCGAGGACAAGTTGTCTCCCGATGTCAAAGCCCGGCTCACCGCCGAGTATCCGGATGACAAGGCCATCGGCTATACCCCCGGCATGATTCGTGGCGTTCTTTCTATCAAGAAATCGCTGTAACGCCTTCGCGTCGGAGCGGCCTGCTGGCTGCTCCGACAATCCCGCTCGCCGTCAACCCCCGCCACCATGACCGAAACCGCTCACTCCCGCTTGCCACATTTCCCCGTCGCCTGGTTTGCCATGATCATGGGGCTGACCGGCCTCACATTGGCCTGGCGCAAAGCGGAGGAAAACCTGAATCTGACGATCACCCCCAGCGCCTGGCTGCTGTTGCTGGCAACCGGTTTATTCGCCCTGGTTGCCGCCGTCTATGCCGCAAAAGTGATCAAATTCCGAGTTGCCGCGAACAAGGAATGGTCACATCCGGTGAAGATGCATTTCGTGCCGGCGGTCAGCATTTCACTGATCTTGCTTTCCATCGCCTGGCTGCCGGTCAGCGCGCCCTACTCCAAACTGCTGTGGCTGACCGGTGTTGGTTTGCACTTGATCCTGACGCTCTATGTCATCACGCAATGGATGCATCACAGCAAATTCGAGATCGTGCATCTCAATCCGGCCTGGTTCATTCCGGTTGTCGGTAACATTCTGGTGCCGATCGCCGGAGTGGCGCATGCGCCGGTCGACGTATCCTGGTTCTTTTTCAGTATTGGTCTGGTGTTCTGGCTGCCGCTGCTCACCATCATCCTGTATCGCGTCATCTTCCACGCCAGCATGCCGGAACGCTTGATGCCGACGCTGTTCATCCTCATCGCACCGCCCGCCGTCGGTCTGATTTCCTACGTCAAACTCACCGGCGAGGTGGATGCTTTCGCGCAAATTCTTTATCACTCCGCGCTGTTCTTCACCCTGCTGTTATTCACCCAGATTCGCCACTTCGCCAACCTGAAGTTTTTCTTGTCCTGGTGGGCTTACTCATTCCCGCTCGCCGCCATCACCATTGCCAGCCTGGTAATGTTCGAACATAACGGCAACATGCTCTTCCTGCGCCTGTCCGGCATTTTGTTGGGCATTACCACTGTGGTCATTGCCGGATTGCTGGTGCGTACCGCGCTGGCGGTGAAACGACAGGAAATCTGTGTCGAGGAATAAATCGCAGTAATCCCGAGTCAACCCCGGCCCGCGCCGGGATCAGGGTGATTTTTTTACCTCCCGTCAAACCGTTCGCGCCCGGATCGCTTGCCGATGCCGGCGAAAGACAAATTGATAAAGCGCCTCATCCAGCGCTTCGCCCAGCCCCGCGAAACTCACCCGGGCGTGACCCGCTTCAGGTTTCAATGCAATAGCCGGGATTTTCAGATTTAGCGGCAGCGCTTCGGAGGGGCGAAATTCGACGATCAGTGCGGTTCCTTCCGCTGGCGGTTCGGGATCGGGCCAGCACGCCTCGGCAGGGCTGAGCTGGACGATTTTGCTGTCCGTCGGCGAACCGTTTTCCAGCGTTCTGGCGAGCAGCAGCAAGGTGAGATCGAGTTTTGCTTCGATACGATCCAGGCGGCGGTTTTCCGGGCTGCCGGCTTCCTGCTCATGCATGCTTTCGATCTGATTCAACGCGCTCAGCAGGACGGCGGCTTGGTGTATCAGGCTTTGGCCTGCCGCAGGATCAAATGTTGCGGCTTGCCAAAGCAGCGGCATCCGACATTCGCACGACAGGCCGTCAGACATCGCCGCCGCCGGGGAACAAGTCCGTGCCGTGGCAGGCCAGGCGGGCGCTGCCGAAGCAGGCCTCATGCTCAGCCGCTTCGGTCACTGGAACATTCAGCAAACGGGCGCGAATCCGACTGTAAGCGGCGTTCTTGGCACCGCCGCCAGCCGTTGCCACGGATTTCAGCGGCGAAGCACCCAACGTGGCAAGTCTGGCGTAGCCGAGCGCTTCGATATTGGCCAGGCCTTCAAGCATGGCGTGCAGAAAGTCACGTCGATTTTCGGGGCGCGGGTCCAAACGAGGCAGGCGTACGGGGTCGTTATAGGGAAAACGTTCGCCCATTCCAGGCAGAGGGTAATAGTCCAGGCCCGTCGAAATATTGGGATTGATGTCTTTCGAGAGCGCAATCAGTTCGTCGTCACTGAAATGCTGACGCAACACCGCGCCGCCGGCATTGGATGCCCCCCCCGCCAGCCAGTAGCGGCCGTACCAGTGTGAATAAACACCATATTCGCCGGCATCGACACGCGTTTCGGACAGCAGTTTCAACACCAGCGTGCTGCCCAGCGAGGTAACTGCTTCGCCGGGTAGTCGGGGTTGCTCGCCACCGGCGGCGAGGAAGGCGGCGATGCTGTCGGTAGTGCCGGCGCGAACCAGGCAATCCAGGTTGACGCCGAGATCGCGGGCTCGACTGCGGCTGACCAGACCGAGCGCTTGACCGGGTTTCACCGGAATCGGCAGGTAGTCGATATCGGCCAGATATTCGACCCAGGCCGGCCATTGGCCGGTTTCCAGATCCAGCCCCATCTTCAGCGCATTGTGGTAGTCGCTGACCGGATTACCGGAGAGCAGCGCGGAAAGCCAGTCGGCCTGATTCAGGTAAAGCCGGGCGCGTTGCAATCCGAGGTGTTTTTTAAGCCACATCACCTTGGCCAGGCCGGAGGTGGCGGTGGCGGCGGGATGTTGTTCACCCGCCGTAAGGCGAATGCGGGCGGCTTCTTCCGTCGCGCGCGCATCGTTGTAAAGCATGGGCGGAAAGGTGGGATTGAGCGCTTCGTCGCAGGCCAGGACGCTGGCGGAAGTGCCATCGATGGCCAGCCCCAGCAGGCGTTTGCGCATGCCCAGCGGAATCTGGGCGATCAAAGAATAGAGTGTGTCGCGCCAGGTGGCGGCGGCTTCATGATCAGGCAGGCAGCCGAAATCGATGCGCGCCATGTCCTCAATCTCCCCGCCCGGGGAAATTACGCAACCACGCGCGCCGGTAGTGCCAAAGTCGATACCGAGATACATATTGATCCTGGATTATTCAAGGTTCGCTCAAGCTGCGCTCAAACGATCGACAAACCGCCATCATCGCCCGCTTCGTCAGCGTCGCTGGGTAGCGGGCGGCGAATCAGGTTTTTCAACATCAGGCGTAGTCCATTCAGCGAGTCGGCAAAGCGAAGTGCTGTTTCGGGCGCGACCAACCCCGCCGCGCAGAGGTCGTAAAGCGCCTGGTCAAAGGTACACATGCCCAGATCACGCGATTTGGCCATGATGGTCTTGATTTCATGCACCTCGCCTTTGTGGATCAGATCGGACACCAGCGGACTGCTCAACAGAATTTCGATGGCCGGCGCGCGGCCGCCATCGATCTTGGGGATCAAACGCTGTGAAATGATGCCGCGCAGGTTGAGCGACAGGTCCATCAGCAATTGTGGCCGGCGATCGATGCTGAAGAAGTTGATGATGCGATCCAGCGCTTGATTGGAGTTGTTGGCGTGCAGCGTGGCCAGGCAGAGATGACCAGTTTCGGCAAAGGTGATGGCGTATTCCATCGTCTCGCGGTCACGGATTTCACCGATCAAGATGACATCCGGAGCTTGCCGCAAGGTGTTCTTCAGCGCGGCAAACCAATTGTCCGTATCCACCCCGACCTCGCGCTGCATGATCAGGCTTTTCTTGTGCGGATGCATGAACTCGATCGGGTCTTCAATGGTGATGATATGGCCCCGCGAGCTTTCGTTGCGGTGATTCACCAGCGCCGCCAGGCTGGTCGATTTACCGGAACCGGTTGCGCCGACCATCAGAATCAGGCCGCGCTTTTCCAGAACCAACTTGCCCAAAGCGGCGGGCAAACCGAGTTGACTGATGGTCGGCACATCGGTGTTGATGTGCCGCGCGACCAACCCGACCGAGCCTCGCTGGACAAAGGCGTTGACACGAAAGCGGCCGATACCGTCGAGCGAAAGGGCGAAGTTGCATTCGTGGCTGTCACGAAATTCGGCTTGCTGTTTTTCATTCATCGCCGAACGCAGAATTTCATCGGCTTGTTCACGGCTTATTGGCTTGGTATTGAACGGGGTCAATTCACCATTGACCTTGATCGAGGGCGGCGCGCCAACGGTAATAAACAAGTCGGATGCGCCTTTATCCAACATGGTTTTCAACAACTCGACGAGATAAGTGAAGTAAGGACTGGCGGCGGACATGGCGTGTTCTCAGGGCGTGGCGTTGTTTGCGGAACGGAGAAAAGATTTAACGTGAAGCAACAGACCAGCAAAGTTTCAACAGGATGGGCAAAGCGCAGCGGCCATCTGTAGCTGCGCTTTGATGGGCGCGCTGCGCTTTATCCATCCTACTCATGTTTCATCATCAAGGGTGGTGCGAGTCATGATGATCTTTAACTCGACTCTTCAACAGCGCAAGTTTAAAGCGCTAATTTCGTGCCACGACCGCCTTGACCAGAAATCGAGGCATCGCCATAGTCCGAACCTTATTTTGATTGCCTGACATGGACCGCCATGAAGTTTTTTTTCAGACTGTTTTTCAAGACGCTCCGCGTCGTCATCGCCCCATTGATTCTGCTCTGGGAGTTCGTCACCACCCCCAAAGGACTGCAGCGCGCGCCAGAATTGCAAAGCCGGATCGACGCGGAATGCCGCGATCTAGCCCTGTATCAATTCAAGACCTGCCCTTTCTGCGTCAAGGTGAGGCGTGAAATGCGGCGTTTATCGCTCAACATTCCACTGCTGGATGCGCAACCAGATGGCCCCATACGAGCCGACTTGTTGCGTGGCGGTGGCAAAGCGGTGGTGCCTTGCCTGAAAATCACCGATGCACAGGGCAAAACCGAATGGATGTATGAGTCGGCGCAGATCATCCAGTATCTGAACACCCGCTTTGCCTGATCATGCCGAATTCAGAGATCAGCCCTCCGGGCCAGGAATGGATCACCCTGCAAAACAACTACGAGCAATATGAAAAGACCGCGTTGCTCATCAAACTGATGGCCATTGTGCTGTGCGTGATCGGTTTCGTACTGGCGCTGCATGAGGTAGTAATTGCCTTGTTGTTATTGGTGTTGTGGCTGCAAGAAGGCATTTTTCGCACTGCTCAGGCGCGCTTGGGGGTTCGAATTCTGCATCTGGAGCAAGGCCTGCGGACAAGCGAAGTTGCCGCTTTTCAACTGCATTCCGAGTGGCTGGCGTCACGTCCCGGCATCCTCGGCCTGCTGGTTGAATATGGCGCCAGCGCATTGCGCCCAACGGTAGCATTTCCCTATGCGGTATTGCTGATATTGCTTGGGCTGCTGGTTGTCTCGGCAGGTTCTTAGGCACAGTCGCTTAGCCCGCTCCAGCCATGCTGAACTACATCCTGCGCCGCGTGCTGTATGCCATCCCGATCCTGCTCGGGGTGAATCTGCTCACCTTCGCCTTGTTCTTCATGGTCAACACGCCTGACGACATGGCGCGCATCCACCTCGGCGCCAAGCATGTGACGGCGGAGGCGATTACACGCTGGAAGAGCGAACACGGCTACGACAAACCGCTGTTCTTCAATCCGGCGGCGGCGGGAATAGAACAAGCCACCGATACCTTGTTCGTGGAGAAGTCGCTGAAGCTGTTCGTGCTCGATTTCGGCGCGGCGGATGACGGCCGCGACATCGCCCGCGAGATCGGCCAGCGCATGTGGCCCAGCCTGGCGATTGCGTTGCCGACCTTTCTGGTCGGCTTGCTGGCTTACTTGAGCTTCGCCTTGTTGCTGGTGTTTTTTCGCGGCACCGCGCTGGATACCGGCGGCGTCATCCTGTGTGTCGCGCTGATGTCGATTTCCGGCCTGTTCTATGTCATCGGCGGCCAGTACCTGATGGGCAAGCTGTGGCACTGGTTTCCCATTTCCGGCTATCAGCCCGGGCTGGAGGCGTGGAAGTTCATGGTGATGCCGGTACTGGTCAGCCTGATCGGCGGCATCGGCGATTCCAGCCGGTTTTATCGCGCGCTGTTCATCGAGGAAATCGGCAAGGATTACGTCCGCACGGCACGCGCCAAGGGTTTGTCCGATCTGCGCGTGCTGTTCAAACATGTGCTGGGCAACGCGATGATTCCGATCCTCACCGGCGTTGTGGTGGTGATTCCGCGCCTGTTCATGGGCAGTCTGATCATCGAATCGTTCTTCGGCATTCCCGGTCTCGGCAGTTACACCATCGATGCGATCCAGGCACAGGATTTCGCCATCGTGCGTTCCATGGTTTTCCTTGGCTCACTGCTTTATATCGTCGGTCTGGTGCTGACCGACATTTCCTACACCTGGGCTGACCCCCGCGTGAGGCTGGAATGAATCGATGCTGATCAAGCCCGTTCTGCTCTGGTCCGATGCGCTGATTCTGTTGCTGCTGGCGACGGTGGCGACGCTGGTCTGGCTGGCGCGCAAGAATGACACTTTTCGCGCGCCCTGGCGGCAAGTCATGGCGAGTCGCATGGGGTTCGTCACCGCGCTGATTCTGGCCCTATACACCGGCATCGGCCTGCTCGATTCGATGCACTATGTCGAACGATTACCCACCGCCCCAGGGCAAGAAGCGCAATACAGCGGCGAGGTGCTGTCCGCCCTCGACGCCCTACTGACGCCATTACGGGTGAATATCGAGAAAACCTATTCGGCGCCGTTGGCCACGCATCTCTACGCCAAGGAAACCCTGCAAGGCCCGGATGGTGTCGAGCGGCGCGACTATCCACCGCTGAAATATCCCGGCACGCATCTGCTCGGCACCGACAAGGTCGGTCAGGACGTGCTTTACCTTTCGCTCAAATCGATCCGCACCGGCTTGCTGATTGGCAGCCTGACCACTTTGATCATGCTGCCGTTCGCGCTGAGCCTGGGCATTGCCGCCGGCTATTTCGGCGGCCGTATCGACGACGCCATTCAATATCTTTACACCACCTTGAATTCCATTCCCGGCGTCTTGCTGATCGCCGCCGCCGTGCTGGTGGTGCAAGTGCAGATTGAAGCGCACGCCGAACTGTTCAACACCGCCGCCGCCCGTTCCGATGTGCGCTTGCTGGCGCTGTGCGCGATTCTCGGGGTCACCGGCTGGACTGGCCTGGCGCGGCTGTTGCGCGCCGAAGCGCTGAAACTGCGTGAACTCGAATTCGTCCAGGCGGCGCGCGCTTTTGGCGTTACCGATGCCCGCATCCTGCTGCGCCACTTGTTGCCCAACGTCATGCATCTGGTATTGATAACCGTGGTGATCGATTTCTCAGGTCTGGTGCTGGCGGAAGCCGTGCTGTCCTATGTTGGCGTCGGCGTCGATCCGGGCATGATCAGCTTCGGCAACATGATCAACGGCGCGCGCCTGGAACTGGCGCGCGAGCCGGTGGTGTGGTGGCAACTGGCCGCCGCTTTCATGTTCATGTTCGTGCTGGTATTGGCGGCAAATCTGTTCGCCGATCAGGTGCGCGATGCGCTCGACCCGAAGTCGCGGGGGCGCGTATGAGACGGCGCGATGCGGTTCGTTACTCACCCCATCCCACCTACCGGGTAGTCGCAGGATGCGGTGAGCTTGCGAACCGCATCGGTATGCTCGATCCAGAATCGAGGGGCGCGGCATGAATCGGCTTGTCGTTGAAAACCTGCGTGTCGAAATTGTCGCCAGTGGTCGCGTTCTGAAACCGGTCGATGGCGTCAGCTTCGAGATCGGCGCGAACGAATGCGTCGCTTTGCTGGGCGAATCCGGGTGCGGCAAGTCGCTGACCGCGCTGGCGTTGATGCGCTTGTTGCCGGATGGCGGCCGGGTGGCGTCGGGCAGCGTTCACTTGGCCGATGCCGATATTTTCGGCATCACCGAAGCCGAGATGGGTGAGGTGCGCGGCGGCCGTCTGGCGATGATATTCCAGGAGCCGCAAACCAGCCTGAACCCGGTCATGACGGTGGCCGAGCAGATTGATGAGGCGCTGTCGGCGCATCGTGGCTTGACCGGCGCGGCGGCCGCCGAAGAAGCCGTCCGCTTGCTCGATGCGGTGGGTTTGGGGCGGGAAAAACTCGCTTCGTATCCATTCCAGCTCTCCGGCGGCCAGCGCCAGCGCGCCTTGATCGCGATGATGCTGGCGGGAGAGCCGGAGGTATTGATCGCCGACGAGCCGACCACCGCGCTGGACGTGACGGTGCAAGCGCAAATTCTGAAACTACTGAAAGACTTGCAACTGCAACGCGGCATGAGCTTGCTGCTGATCACCCACGATCTCGACGTGGCGCACGACATGGCCGACCGTGTCGCGGTGATGTATGCCGGCCAGATTGTCGAATGGGCCGCTAGCGACGCCCTCTATGCGACGCCTAAGCATCCTTACACGCAAAAGCTGTTTGCCGTGTTGCCGCGCCTGGATCGGCGCGGCGAACGACTGGACAGCTTGCCCGGTCGCGTACCGGGTCCGGATAGCGTATTTACAGGTTGCCGATTTGCCGATCGCTGCGCGGCGGTATTCGAGCGTTGTCGGGTTGAAGCGCCGGCCTTCCATGAAGCTGCCCCCGGGCATTTTTCGCGCTGCCATCTGGCTGAAGCCGATCAACCACCAACAAGCGGGGTGCGCCATGCGCACCAAATAACGCCAAGCGGTGCACACGACACGCCCTCCGCAGCCGCCCTTCTTCCGGTGCTCGAAGTGCGCGATCTCGCCGTGCACTTCCCGATTCACCAAGGCTTGCTGAAACGCACCGTCGGTCATGTGAAAGCGGTGGATGGCGTCAGCCTGCAGGTTGCCGCCGGCGAAACACTGGCGCTGGTGGGTGAGTCAGGTTGCGGCAAAACGACGCTGGCACGGGCGATTCTGCGTTTGATCGAGCCAACAGCGGGACAGGTCAGTCTGCTCGGCGAGCCGCTTGCCGGTCTGCGGGGCGAAGCCTTGCGGCGTAAACGCGCGCAAATGCAGATCGTCTTCCAGGACCCGTTTTCGTCGTTGAACCCACGCATGAAAGTCGGCCAGATTCTGGCCGAAGGCATGGCTGCGTTGCTGTCGCTGCCAGCGCCAAAGCAGCACCTGAAAATCCTCGATTTACTCGACCAGGTCGGCCTGCCCGCAGATGCCGCCAGCCGCTATCCCCATGAATTTTCTGGCGGTCAGCGCCAGCGCATCGCCATCGCCAGGGCGCTGGCGGTAGAGCCGAAATTGCTGATTCTGGATGAACCGACCAGCGCGCTGGATGTCTCGGTACAGGCGCAAATTCTCAATCTGCTGGCCGATCTGCAGCGGAAACATGGGCTGGCTTATTTGTTCATTACCCACAACCTGGCGGTAGTGAGTTACCTGGCGCACCGGGTCGCGGTCATGCGGGGCGGGAAAATCGTTGAAGCCGGCGCGGCGGAGAAACTGCTCATCCAGCCAGAAAACGCTTACACCCGGTTGTTGCTGGATTCGGCGCCCGGCAAGGCCTTCAGAGCTTGATTAAGCTTAGCTAGAGCGCGGTATTGCCAGTTTGCTGCCCAACGTCAGCGGCTCGGCGTTGTCGTTCCATTGGCGAATATCGGCGACCTTGACGTTATAGAGTCTGGCCACCCGCGCCAGGGTATCGCCTTTGCGAACGGTATGCGTACGCATGACAGCATTGCGGACGGGTTTCTTGGTCGGTGTAATTGCGCCAAGTTGCATCGGCACGATATTACCCTTGGCCATCGGCACAACCAGGGTTTGCGACTTCGACACTTTGCCATTGTTGAGTTTCAACGGGTTGATTTCCTTCAACCAGTTCAGCGTCACACCGAATTTCTCGGCGATTCCTTTTGCGCTCTCACCTTTCTGCGCGGCGTAATTCTGCAACCGATATTGCCCGCCCTGCTGGTGGAAATTGAATTGAAAAACTTCAACTTTATCGGTCGGCAACAGAAGAACGCTTTGCGTATCCGTGTGAATGACGCGGCGTTGAAAGGCCGGATTGAGCGAGAGAAAATCTTCCAGATTCATTTCTGCCAGACGGGCCGCCTGGCGCGCTTCCATCGGATGCTCAAGATTGATCTGCAAGAAATAGGGCTCGTTCGGGGCATCTCCCAGTTTGATGCCGAAACGTTGCGGATCTAGCACGATATTGCGCACAGCAATCAGTTTGGGTAAGTAATTACGCGTTTCCTTCGGCAAATGAATCGCACTGTAACTATTTCCGGCGACCCGCGACTGAGCCCGCGCGACACAACCTTCGCCGCAGTTATAAGCCGCCAGCGCCAACTCCCAGTCACCAAACATGCCATGTAATTTCTGCAAATAGTCCAACGCGGCGTTGGTTGCCTGAAGAATGTCACGACGACCGTCGTACCAGGCATTTTGCTCAAGACCATAGACCTTCCCGGTCGATGGAATGAATTGCCAGATACCGGCGGCTTTCATTGGCGACAAGGCAAGCGGATTGAATGCGGATTCAATCATCGGCAGCAAGGCGATTTCCATCGGCATGCCGCGCCGCTCGACTTCTTCGACGATGTAAAAAAGGTAGGGCCGGCTGCGTTCCGCGATACGTTCGATATGGGTCGAATTTCTTGAAAAATTTTGTTCATGCAAACGCGTCAGACGCGGATCGGACTCCGGCAACTTGAACCCGCTGCGAATACGCGACCAAAGGTCATGCTCGGCAGCGGTGTCCAATTGTGGCAATGCGGCAATGGAATAACTGATCTTCAGCCCGGTCTGACTGCTGGATGGCTCGTCGGCAACAGCGAACGTAGAGATGACCGCCGCGCCGAAAAATGCGACAAGGGAATGCAGTGCAGATCGAAGCAAATGGGGCATCCGGTTGGCGGCAACCTCAAGAAGAGATCGCAAGTTATTGATGTGATTATGTATTCTACCCCAAGCCTAACTTCCCCATCAAGTCGGCTGAAGATTTAGCCCGCATTCCGCCCTGGCTCAGACCTCATCGCGCCAGGCTCGAACCACCGCAAACGTTTCTGCGCCTGGCCTCAGGGGCTTTTTCACATGTTGCGAAGCCGCCACAACAAGGGTGTCCAAGTCGCAGCGCAAAAACGGATTTGTGGCGCGTTCTGTGCCCATAGAAACCGGCAAAGTGGGCTTGCCGAGTTTACGCAGCGCCAAAGCCTGGGCATGCCTGACATGCAATTCCGGATTATCCGGTTCGGCTGCAAACGCAAATTCGATGTTCTCCAGCGTGTACTCGTGCGCGCAATAAACTTGCGTGTCTTCTGGCAGTTGCGCCAAGCGACTCAACGACGCATACATTGCCGCCGGAGAGCCTTCAAACAATCGGCCGCAACCACAAGAAAACAGCGTATCGCCGCAAAACAAATGCGCTGGCGCGGTTTCATCGCGCTGGCCGACATAACAAACGTGGTCCAGGGTGTGGCCAGGCGTTTCAATGACCCTGAAACGCATGCCGATAGCACCGAATTCCAACATTTCAGCCTCGCACGCAGGGTGGCTGTTCACCGCGCCACGCGCCGGCCCATGAACGGGAACCGGGTAGCGGGCGAGCAACTCGGCAATGCCGCCGACATGGTCGCGATGATGGTGGGTGACCAGGATGGCGTGCGGGGTCATGCCGCGTTGCTTCAGCCAAGTTAGAATCGGCGCCGCTTCGCCGGGGTCGACCAGAATGGCTGAATGGCCGTTGTGTATGGCCCAGACGTAGTTATCTTGAAAGGTGGGGATGGCTTCGATTTTCATAGTTGTTTTTTACGTGAGGTAGCCTGCGGGCGTCAACCATGCAACGCTGGTATGAAAGCGATCTTGGCCAATATGTACTTGACCATGAGTTGGCCTGGTTCGATGCGGTCAGCATTGACCTGTTCGGCTTTCACGCCCTGCAGATGGGGGAATGCGACACCGACTTCCTGCGCGCCAACCGGATGCCGCATCGTTTCTGCGCCGGCCTCGATGCCGGCCCGCTCCGCGCCGCACCCGAGATGCTGCCGATCGCCAGTCAGAGCCTGGACCTGCTGGCGCTGCCGCACGTACTGGAGTTTTCTCCGCATCCGCATCAAGTCTTGCGCGAGGCTGAACGTGTTCTGCGGCCGGAAGGACGCCTGTTGATCAGCGGCTTCAATCCGATGAGTCTATGGGGATTACGCCGCGTCACGACCACGCTGCTTGCCAAGAACAGATCCTTGCATCCGTGGCATGGCCGCTTCATTCATCTCGCCCGGATCAAGGACTGGCTGGCGCTGATGGGTTTTGAGCTGGTGGGCGGGAGAATGGCCTGTTATGCCCCGCCGATCGATCGCGCCACCTGGCTGACGCGTTTCGGTTTTCTCGAAGCGGCGGGCGATCGCTGGTGGGCTTTGGGCGGCGGAATTTATCTGATCCATGCGGTCAAGCGCGTGCATGGCATGCGCGTTATCTTGCCGAAACGGGACGCCGCCTGGCACGCGCGCCCGGCTTGGGCACAACCTACAAGAACTTCATCTCAGAAAATCGAACATGAGCGATAGCAACACAGAAAACGAAACCCAAGCGGTAGACCTGTACACCGACGGCGCTTGCAAAGGCAATCCCGGCCTCGGCGGCTGGGGTGTGCTGATGCGTTACGGCAAGAACGAGAAACGTCTTTGCGGCGGCGCACGCGACACCACCAACAATAGAATGGAATTGATGGCGGTGATCGAAGGTTTGAAATCGCTGAATCGGCCATGCCGGGTTCGCGTCCATACCGACTCGCAATATGTGCAAAAAGGCATCTCCGAATGGCTGCCCAACTGGGTGCGCCGGGGCTGGAAAACCGCTGCCGGCGGCGCGGTAAAAAACAAGGATTTATGGCTCGCGCTATCCGAGCAAGCGGCGCTGCATCAAGTTGAGTGGTTCTGGGTAAAAGGGCATGCCGGGCATCCCGGCAATGAAATCGCCGATGCCTTGGCGAACGAAGGGGTGAAAAAAGCATGAGTCGACAAATCGTTCTCGATACCGAAACCACCGGACTGGACCCGGCGCAGGGGCATCGCGTGATTGAAATTGGCGCGCTGGAAATTCTCAATCGCCGGATTACCGGCGCCACCTATCACGTCTACCTGAACCCGGAGCGCGACATCGATGCCGGCGCGCTGGCGGTGCATGGACTCAGTCGCGAATTTCTGTCGGACAAACCCCGCTTTGCCGATATCACCGCCGAGTTCATCGATTTTGTGCGTGACGCCGAACTGGTGATACACAACGCCCCATTCGATATCGGCTTTCTGAATGCCGAACTGGCGACCCTGGATGACGGCCCGATGAAGCGCTATTGCGGCGTGCTCGACACCCTCAAACTGGCGAAGCAACTGCATCCCGGACAGAAGAACAACCTCGATGCGCTGTGTCGACGCTACTTTATCGACAACGCCGGACGAACCTTTCACGGCGCATTGCTGGACGCACAATTACTGGCCGAGGTTTATCTGGCGATGACGCGGGGGCAGGAAACACTCGGCATCGACATCCTGCCAACCCCGAAGATGCCCGGCTCGGCGGCGCAACGACTGGCTGGCACGCAGCGCGCGCTGAAGGTCTTGCGCGCCAATGAAACCGAGCTGGCGCTGCATAGCGCCTATCTGGCCGAACTCAACAAGAATAGCGAAACGCCGTTGACGTGGTGAAAGTTTGATCGCGCCGACCATGCGCGGACGGCGGCGATCCGGCGCAAGACCGCCGCGACCGGATCAACCCGGAGCGGCCGGCAAAGCGATCTTGCCATCCTTGCTGAACTGGTAATCGTGGAAGACATGCTCGGCGCTGAGCAGGGCGTAATTGCCGTCTTCCTGTTTCACCGAAGTATCTTTCAGCCGATAGGTGTAATGGCCGCAAGTCCACAGATCGAAGTCGCGCATGTGGGTGCAGAGGCAGGTTTTATCCCATACCCGGATTTTCTTTTCGCCCGGATGCTCGGCAACCGCACGGTTGTAGGCATCGATATAAGCGCAACGGCCATTGGCGTCGAGCAGATAGCCAAACGACTCGCAGTTGGGATGCGTGCCGGCGCCAATGGCGGGGCTGCTCTTGATCATCCGCATCGGATAGCCGGTCGGTGAAATGCCGTTGACCTCGATGTCGTCCTCGTCGGCCTTGAAATACTCCTGCTTGATCGGATCGGGCAAACCGCATTCCTTGCTCACGGTAAAGCGGGTAGCCACCTGCACGGCGGCGGCGCCCTGTTCCAGATAGGCGGTGGCATCGCTGCCGGTGAAGATGCCGCCGGCCGGAATCAACGGAATATCGAGCTGCTCGGCCTTCAACCAGGTCTGAATTTCGCCGACGATGGAGGCCAGGTCGTAATTCGCCCAATCCATGCCAAAACCCAGGTGGCCGCCAGCCAGCGGGCCTTCGACAACCACGTAATCGGGCAGCCGCTGCGTGCGCGCATTTTTGCGAATGAACAGCTGCAACGCGCGCAAGCTGGAAACGATGATGCCGATCTTGGCGTCGCGGAACCTTGCGTGCTCTTCCATCAAGCCGAACGAGCCCAGATGCAAACCAGCCGCCAGCGTGATGCCATCGATACCCGCATCGAGCGCCGCATTCAAACGCACTTTCAAGGTTTCCTTGGGCGCGTTCATGGTCAACTTTTCCATGCAGTTGATGAAGATCATGCCAGAACCGTGTTTGGCATCCATCGCCCGCCGCACATGCATGCGGGTGGCTTCTTCCAGTTCGCCCAAGTGGAATTTGACCAGCGATTTATCGGCCAGGTTGGTGACATTGGCCTTGTACAGCTTGAGCTTGTCCTTGACGAAACGGGTCTTGAAATGACGGTCGATAACGGTTGGCACCATCGCATCGGAAATATGGCCGACACCGCCCAGACGCGCCGCTTCCAACGCCAATTCAACGGTTGAAATGTCGACACCCATGCCGCCGATCATGAGGGGAACCAGCTCGTGCTGGCCTAAGCGGAAGCGAAAATCATCCACGCATTTCATGTTGATCCTGGATCGAGAAGTGTGCCGAAAGTTGCGGGAAAGGCCGCCGGCAAGGGTGAGAAGGGAATGCGAAAAACATGCAACATGATAAGCGTTATGGCATGGGCCAGCCAGCCACCAGAGCAAGCAACGGGCTGGAATTGCGCATCTGCGTGGTCGGCCGCCTTGCGGCTGGGGTGATCGACGGCTATAAGGCCGCATGGCAAAAAATACCACCACTTATATTTGTTCCGCTTGTGGCGGACAAACCAGCAAATGGCAAGGCCAGTGCCCGCATTGCATGGCCTGGAACACGCTGACCGAATCCGTTCTCGATGCCAAGCCGAGTCGATTTCAAGCCCTGGCGGCGAGCGGTGAAGTGGTCCGACTTTCCGCCGTGCAGGCGATCGATACACCGCGACTGACGACCGGGCTGGCCGAATTCGATCGCGTTCTGGGGGGCGGTCTGGTCGGCGGCGGTGTAGTGCTGATCGGCGGCGATCCCGGCATTGGCAAATCCACCTTGTTATTGCAGGCGCTGGCGGAACTCAGCACCCGCTGCCGTACTTTGTATGTCAGCGGCGAAGAATCCGCCGCGCAAATCGCCCTGCGCGCGCGTCGTCTGGGGCTGCATGCGGATATCCCGCTGCTGACCGAAATCCGCCTGGAAGCGATTTTCGCCAGCCTCAAATCGGAGCGACCGGAAGTCGCGGTGATCGACTCGATCCAAACCGTCTACACCGATCAACTCCAATCCGCGCCCGGCAGTGTCGCGCAAGTGCGTGAATGCGCCCAGGAACTGACGCGCCACGCCAAACAGTCCGGCATCACCATTCTGCTGGTCGGCCATGTCACCAAGGAAGGCACGCTGGCCGGCCCGCGCGTGCTGGAACACATCGTCGATACCGTGTTGTATTTCGAAGGCGATACCAGTTCCAGCTTCCGCCTGGTGCGCGCCTTCAAGAATCGCTATGGCGCGGTCAACGAACTCGGCGTCTTCGCGATGACCGACAAGGGGCTGAAAGGCGTATCGAACCCATCCGCCCTGTTTCTGACCCGCGACGAACGCGAAGCGCCCGGCTCCTGCGTGGTTGTCGCGCAGGAAGGCACGCGCCCTTTGCTGGTCGAAATCCAGGCGCTGGTCGACGCCTCGCATGCGCCCAATCCGCGCCGACTCACCGTCGGCCTCGATGGCAATCGTCTGGCCATGTTGCTGGCGGTATTGCACCGGCATGGCGGCATCGCGTGCTACGACCAGGATGTGTTTGTGAATGCCGTTGGCGGCGTCAAGATCACCGAGCCGGCGGTGGATCTGGCGGTGGCGATGGCGGTGGTTTCGTCGCTGCGCAACAAGCCGATTCCGCATCGCCTGGCGGTCTTCGGTGAAATCGGTCTGGCGGGCGAAATTCGCCCGGTGCAACGCGGTCAGGAACGTTTGAAGGAAGCCGCCAAACTGGGCTTCACCCAGGCGCTGTGCCCGAAAGGGAATTTACCCAAAGGCAAGATTGCCGATATGCAAGTGGTCGGCGTGGCGAGTCTGGCCGAGGCGCTGGAGTTCTTTCGCGGCCTGTAAAAGCGTCTAATCAAACCGCACCAGCCGCATCATCGAATCCCAGCGCCAGCACCGTGCTGTATTGCAGGAGTCGGTTGGCGCCATCGAAATAAGCGATCTCGCCGTTGCCATAAAAACCGATGAACGGCAGGCCGGGATAGCGCTGGGCAAGGATTTCCTGGTCGCGATCCGCGCCGCCGTAGAACATCGGGCCGCGCCCCATGCAAGGAAACATCAGACCGAAGCGCGGCGCAGTCGGCCTGTTCTCGGTTAGCCGGGTCAGCATCGCGGCCATGTCATCCGCCGCCGCTTTCGGTTTGCGCAACGCCCAGAACAACTCCAGGCCGGGTTCGAGTTGGCTGGCGATGGTAACGGACTGATCATCGCTGTTCACCGCCACCACCGGCAGCAAATGGAAACGACCTTCCCGCACAGCGTTTTCCGGCGCGCCATACGGAATACCAGCCATCAACAGATGCGTCGGAATACGCTCCGGCGCACGCACGCTGAGCGGCAACTGCCGCGCCAGGCTGGCCATTGCCGTCATCCCACCGAGGCTTTGCACATCATGCCCCGTCACCTTGGTGAGCCGGGCGGGCTGCGACAGAGGATGAATGCCTTGCGAAAAGTCGACCCGCAGCGTCGCGCCACTGACGCCCAACTCGCAGCGGCCGCTGGCTTGAATGCGGGCGTTTTGCCAAACGGAAAAAGGCCCCTGACCGGTGGCATCTCCGGAAACGCCGCCGTAGCGTGGCGCACTATTTTGCAACCAGCCCAGATCAAGCGCATTCGGCGCGCTATAGGTCAAAATTTGCGCCGTGTCGACATGTGCGGGTTGCAGGCAAACGCCCTCCCCCAGCACCAACGCGGCGGCGGCGGGGGCGTCGAGCACCCAGTCTATTTCGGTAAAAACCCCGGCGGCAGTGCAACCGACAATCTGGGTGCATTGTGCGGCGCGCGCGGCGGCGCTGATGGCGGCTTGCGGGTTGTGGGCAAAATCGCTGCTCAGATACAACACCACTGATTGCGCAATTTCCAGATCGGCGGCATGCATCGCCATCCGCACCGCTTGCGCCGCTAATTCCGGCGTTGCCTGGCGGCCCTGAGCGATGCCACTGCCGGCTTTCACGTCGTCTTGGCCTTGAAATCGCACAGATCGCGGATCGGACAAGCCGCGCATTCCGGCTTGCGCGCCTTGCAGATATAGCGGCCATGCAGAATCAGCCAGTGATGGGCGTCAAGTCGAAATTCGACCGGCACATTGCGCAGCAGTTTCTGCTCGACTTCCTCGACGGTTTTCCCCGGCGCCAATCCGGTGCGATTGGCGACACGGAAAATGTGCGTATCGACGGCGATGGTCGGTTCACCAAACGCGGTGTTGAGCACCACGTTGGCGGTCTTGCGACCAACCCCAGGCAAAGCCTCCAGCGAAACCCGATCGCGCGGCACTTCACCGGCATGCTTGTCGAGCAGGATCTGGCAGGTGGCGAGGACATTTTTTGTTTTCGTCGGGTACAGGCCGATGCTGCGGATGTGGGCTTTAACGCCGTCTTCACCCAGCGACAGCATCTTTTCCGGTGTATCCGCCAGCGGGAATAGCGTCGCGGTGGCAAGGTTGACGCTTTTATCGGTGGCTTGCGCCGACAGCATCACCGCAATCAACAGCTCGAAAGCAGAGCGATGCACGAGTTCGGTGGTCGGTTGCGGATTGGCGGCCTTGAGGCGTTCGAAGATTTCACGGCGGCGAGTTGCGTTCATGGCAATTTTTACCCGCCGCGACCGCCATCCCGCATCTGCATTCGATTACGCAACGCGATCAGCAGACCCAAACCAATAAAAGCGCCGGGCGGCAGCACTGCCAGCAGAAAACCACTGTAATCATGCGCCAGCGGAATCACCCAATCCTTGGCGACCGGGCCGAGCATCAGATCGATGCCGGAAAACAGCGTGCCTTTGCCGATCGCTTCACGCATCCCGCCGAGCACCACCAGCACAGCGGTCAACCCCAGCCCCATCATGCTGGCATCAAGGATGGAATGCGCAGTGGAACGCTTCGACGCGAACGCTTCAACCCGCGCCAGCACGATGCAATTGGTGGTGATCAGCGGAAGAAACACCCCGAGCACGATATACAGCGCCGGCACCCAGGCGTGCATCGCCAGTTCCACGATAGTGACCAGCGCGGCGATGATCAGCACAAAGGCGGGAATACGGATTTCATGCGGGATGAAATTGCGCACCAACGCGACTGAACCACTCGCCACCGCCATCACCAAAGTCGTCGCCAGGCCAAGGGAAAGCGCGTTGACAACATTGTTGCTGATCGCCAGCAACGGACACAGTCCCAGCAACTGCACGATGCCGGGGTTCTGCGTCCAAAGGCCATTGACGATGATGTCCCGCGTTTCCTGCGACATCAGACCTTTGCCGGCGGGCGTTGTTTCAACCTGACCAGGCGTCAGGGCTGCGTCAGAGTTGGACATGTTATTTCTCCTCGGCGCGGTTGATCTTCACCGGCGCAAGCAATCGCGCCTTGTTGTTCTCGAAGTAATGCAGCGCCCGGTTGACCGCCTTGATGATCGCGCGCGGGGTTACCGTGGCGCCGGCGAGGTAATCGAAAGCGCCACCATCCTTGCGCACTTTCCAAGCCGCATCGGGCGGATTGGCGAGGCTTTTGGCGTTGAATTGATTGATCCACGGATTCCGCCCGATTTCGATGTAATCGCCCAGACCGGGGGTTTCCGTATGCCCGGTGACCCGTACGCCGGAGATACGCCCGTCGGCTTGAATACCGATCAGCAGACGAATTTCGCCGGCATAGCCATCCGGTGCGATGGCTTCGAGCACAACCGCATTGGCCACCTGCTGCTTGCGTGCGACGTAGGCGAAACCCGGGCGCTTCAGCCCCAGCTGGGCATTCGCCGGCAACGCAAGCGCATCGCCGATGAGGTCGTTATCAAAACTGCCGGGCGGCAAGGTTTGCGCCACCAGCGCAAGCTTCTCGACTTGTTCGCTGTGCGCGATGGTGGGCCGCGTCAACGTATACGCGCCAGACAGCAAGCCCGCCCCAATCACCGAAAAAAGCAGCAAAGTGAGCGCGGTCGAAACAGTTTCACGCAGCGCCGGACTCATCATTTGGCGTCCTTTGCCGCTGTCCTGGTATGGCCAAACACCCGTGGCTGGGTGAAGTGATCAATGAACGGGACGCACATGTTCATCAACAAAACCGCAAAGGCAACGCCATCCGGATAGCTGCCGAAAGCGCGAATGATGGCAACCAGAAAACCGGCCATGACGGCATAGATCAGTTTGCCGCGCGGCGTCGAGGCGGCCGAGACCGGGTCTGTAGCGATGAAGAACGCCCCCAGCATGACGCCGCCGGAAAGCAGGTGCAGCAGCGGGCTGGCATGTTGCGTCGGGTCGATCAGGTGCAGTACCCCCGCAGTGGCCGCTACGCCGATGAGGAAAGCGAGCGGGATATGCCAGGTAATCAACCGAATGCTCAGCAGCGCCAAACCGCCAACGAAATACATCAGAGCGACGATTTCCTGGCCGCCGAGTCTGCCAGCCAAGCCGCCCGCCCAGCCGAACATCGGTTGCGCCAGAATGGTCTCGACCGGCGTACCCAGGCGCACCTGGGTTTTCCAGGTATCCAGCACAGTGGCCGAGGTATAGGCATCCGGGCTGATCGCCCCCTGCCCGGCGAAGACCACATCGAATGCATCGACAATAGTCAGGGCGTGGTCGGCGAGAGCGATCGGCGCCGGCCATTGCGTCATATAGACGGGAAAACTGACGATCAACGCCGCATAGCCGACCATCGCCGGATTGAACAGGTTCTGGCCGATACCGCCATACAGTTGCTTGGCCACCACAATGGCAAACAACATGCCGACGGCGTAAAGCCACCAAGGCGCCAGCGTCGGCAACGACAAAGCCAGCAGCCAAGCGGTCAGCAGCGCCGAGTTATCGCTCAGGAACGGTTTCAGCGGCAGGCCGCGCAGCAACAGGATCAAGGTTTCAAAGCCCAGCGCGAAAGCGCTGCACAACAGCAGACTGACCCAGATGCCGGGGCCGAAAAACCAGGCATGCGCGGCAATGCCGGGAATCAGCGCGAGCATGACCTTGAGCATGACCAGCGAGGTGGAGTTTCGGCCAAAGATGTAAGGCGAGCCGATCATTCAAACCACCGCAGCCCCGGCGACCGCCGGAGTCCAGTTAAGTAATGTCGTAATGTCCATCGGCGCCGGCCGGCTGGATGCCGACGTGAGCCGTCAAGGCGCGCCGTTAAATAAGAAGTTTTACTCATGTCTCGCCTGTGATTCGGTGTTTCCCTCGACCTTGCTGCGGCGCGCTTCGATTTCATCAATTTCTTTTTGCACCATCGGCGGCAGGTTATCGGTGTTTTTCGGCGTGACGGCTTCTTTCGCTTTCTTGGCGCGTTCCAGCGCCGCCTGCAAGATCGCCTTCTTCTTCTCCGCATCCGGATCGGCGACTACATCAGCGCCGCTGGCGGCGGCTTCGCGTGACTTTTCCGCCGCTTTGGCGAATTTATCCGCCTTTTCCTGTTTCTCCCGCTCCAGCCGGAAGGTCTTGAATTCGTGTCGGATACGCGCCTGATCGGCGCTGTATTTCTCCCGTTCGCGTTCCCAGATTTCCGCCTTGGCAAAGCGGAAATAATCGACCAGCGGAATGTGACTCGGGCAAACGAATGAACAGCAACCGCATTCGATGCAATCGAACAGGTTGTAGCTTTGCGCGCGGCCAAAATCTTTCGCCCGGCTATACCAGTACATCTCGAACGGTTGCAGATCGGCCGGACAGGCGCGCGCGCATTCACCGCAGCGGATGCACGACAACTCGATCGGCTTGGTCGGAAACAGTTTTGGATTCTTCACGATCAGGCAGTTCACCGCCTTGGTCACAGGCGCGGCGCTGTCCATCAGATCGAAACCCATCATCGGGCCGCCGACGATTTCACCGCTCGCCCCCGGCAGCGCGCCGCCCGCCGCCGCCAGCAGGTCTTTCAGCGGCGTGCCGATGCGAACATCGAAATTGCCAGCCTGAGCGACATGGCCGGTGACCGTAACAACCCGCGAAATCAACGGCTCGCCCAACTCGACCGAGCGATAAAGACTGTATGCGGTGCCCATATTGAAAACCTGGATGCCGACATCGGTGGAACGGCCGCCAGTCGGCGTTTCCACGCCGGTCAGGGTGTACGTGAGTTGTTTGCCGCCGCCACCGGGATACAGCGTCGGCACCGAGACAACTTCCATATCCGCCGGCACAGCCGCGCGCATCGCCGCCAGGGCTTCGGGTTTGTTGTCCTCGATGCCGATCAGCGTTGTCCGGCAGCCCAACGCATGCCGCATGACTTCGATGCCGCGCACGATTTCCGCCGCACGCTCGCGCATCAAACGGTCGTCGCAGGTAATCCAGGGTTCACATTCAGCGCCGTTGAGAATCAAGGTATGAATTTTTTGCGCACCTGGATTCAGCTTGATGAAACTCGGGAACACCGCGCCGCCGAGGCCGGCCAGGCCCATGTCACGAATCCGATTGCGCAGTGCGGAAGGGTCGAGATTGCGCCAATCGAGCGGCTGAAATTCCAGCGCTTGATCTTCGCCATCGGCTTCAATCACCACCGCCAGGTCGAACAAACCGGAAGGATGCGGCACCGCGCGCGCATCGATGGCGACGACGCGGCCGGAAGTCGGTGCATGCACGGCAGTGGAAACATAGCCTTCCGCCGCGCCGATCATCTGGCCGCGCAACACCTGATCGCCGATCGAGACCATCGGCCGCGCCGGCGCACCGATGTGTTGCCGCATCGGCACCACATAATGCGGCAGCAGGGACATGGCGCGAATCGGCGTCGCGTTCGATACCGCCTTGTGGCCGTCCGGATGCACGCCGCCGTTGAAGGTGAACAGTTTTCGACTCATCGCTTCAAACTCATGCCGCGCGCTTCATCATGTGGATCGGATAACGCCATTTCCAGGTCAGCACATCTTCCTTGATGACTTGCATGCTGATGCAATCGACCGGGCACGGCGGCAGACAGAGTTCGCAACCAGTACATTGCGAAGCAACGATGACATGCATCTGTTTGGCCGCGCCGACAATGGCATCGACCGGGCAGGCCTGGATGCACAAAGTGCAACCAATGCAGGTGTTTTCGTCGATCACCGCGACTGATTTGGGTTTCGGCTCCAGACCTTCACCCAACGGTTTGGCTTCAACGCCGAGCAGTTCCGCCAGGCGTTTGACGCCTTCGGCGCCACCCGGGGGACATTGATTGATGTCAGCCTCCCCTTTTGCGATCGCTTCGGCATACGGTTTGCAGCCGGGAAAGCCACATTGGCCGCATTGCGTTTGCGGCAGAATGGCATCAATCTTTTCCACCAGCGGATCATCTTCAACGCGAAATTTGATCGACGCCCAGCCGAGGATGCCGCCGAGCAGCAGGCCGATTGCCGCCATGACGAAAATCGCGGTAATCACTAGCGGATCAATCCGGCGAAACCCATGAACGCCAAACTCATCAGGCCGGCGGTAATCATGGCGATACTGACGCCTTTGAACGGCGTGGGTGCATCGGCGGCTTCCAGGCGCTCGCGCATCGCGGCGAACAACACCAGAACCAGACTGAAGCCGAGCGCGCCGCCGAGACCGTAAAACAGGGATTCGATGAAATTGTGTTGTTCACGCACATTCAACAGCGGAATGCCGAGCACCGCGCAATTGGTGGTAATCAGCGGCAGGTAAATGCCCAGCACGCGAAACAGCACCGGCGAGGTTTTCTTGATAAACATCTCGGTAAACCCGACGATGCCGGCGATCACCACGATGAATGACAAGGTGCGCAAATAGGACAGTTCCTGGCCAAGTAGATAAGTGTCGATCAAATAGCTCGCGCCGGAGGCCAGGGTGAGCACGAAAGTCGTCGCCGCCCCCATGCTGATGGCGGTTTCCAGCTTGCGCGAAACCCCCATGAACGGGCACAGGCCAAGAATTTTCGACAAGACGATGTTGTTCACGAACACCGTGCCGATGAGGAGAAGAAGGTAGTTTTCCATGAGGGGCGGGTTTTTCGCCGCAATTATCCGCCACCCGCAAGGGCGCGGACAACGTCGAAAACAGTTAAATCGGCACGTCTATTGCCATGTCGGCCTGGTTCGACACGGCAGAACACGATCAATCGAGCAACTCATGCGCACCATCGCAGTAAGGCGGATTGGCGGAATGCTTGCAGGTACACAACCAGACCTGGGTCAACGTTTCGACTTTGAACGGCATCGGCTTGAAATCGGTGCCGGCATGCGAGCCATCGCAGAAGGGTTGGTTTTTCGAGCGGCCGCAACTGCACCAATAATATTGACCTGCTTCCAGATTGGCTTCGATCGGGTCCTTGCCTGCGACAACGGGTTCACTCATTTTTTAATCCTCTGGTTAATACCCGACCAAAATTGTCGGGTAGCGGATAATACTATCAGCCTGCCTGGCATGGGGCGGCAAAAGCAAAATGCTCGGCGTATTCGACAGGATTAAACAAGGAGAATGCGCTGTGTTTATCCACCCTTCGATGATTCTGCGCATGAGACATCAGGTTGTTCAGGGTGATCAGAACCCCAGATCCACCGCCAGCCCCGGATGTACAACGCGGCCGGCGCTGATATTCAAGCCGGCGGCGAAGCCGGCATCTGCCTTCAGCGCGGCGTCTGCATTCGCCGCCAGCTTCAACAAATAGGGCAGAGTGGCTTCCGCCAGCGCCAGACTGGCGGTGCGCGCCACCGCGCCGGGCATGTTGGCGACGCAGTAGTGCACGACGTTTTCTTCAATGTAGAAAGGTGCGCTATGCGTCGTCGCATGTGACGTTTCGCTGATGCCGCCCTGGTCGATCGCGACATCGACCAAAGCCGCGCCGGCGGGCATCGACCGAATCAATTCACGCGTCAACAATCGCGGTGCGCGGCGACCCAGCACATACGCCGCGCCGACCACCAGATCAGCGTCCACCACACATTCGCCGATGTTGGCGGCATTGGAATAGCGCGTTTTCAGGCGTCCGCCATATTGCACATCGAAAGCGCGCAGGCGGTTTGCATCGAGGTCGAGCAAGGTGACATCGGCGCCGATGCCGATGGCGATACGAGCGGCATTGGCCGCGACGACGCCACCACCGAGAATGCACACCTTCCCCGGCGGCACGCCGGGCACGCCGGAAAGCAGCACGCCACGCCCGCCGTTTTTCATTTCCAGCGCCTGCATGCCGGCCTGAATCGCCAAACGACCGGCGATTTCAGACATCGGCGCCAGCAAGGGGGTGCGGCCAGCCGCGTCGAGCACGGTTTCGAAAGCAACGGCATTGACTCCGCCGCGCATCAACTCGGCCGCCAAACCGGGCGCCGCCGCGAGATGCAAATAGCAGAACAACCATTGCCCGGGACGCAGAAGCGCGACTTCCGCTGCTTGTGGTTCTTTCACCTTGAAAATCAGGTCGGCGCGATAAACCCCCTCGGTATCGGTCAATTCCGCCCCGGCGGCCTGATATGCCGCATCCGCGTAGCCGATTGCCGCGCCCGCCCGACTTTCAACGCGAACACGATGCCCCGCCGCGACCAGCGCGGCCACCCCGGCCGGGGTCGCGGCAACGCGGTATTCGTGATCCTTGATTTCTTTGACAATGCCAATCTGCATCACGCCCCCCTTCGCTGCCTTTCGGCTTCAACTTCAGCCCAACAACCATGCCGCCACGTCCAGATCGCGCGGATAAGTCACCTTCAAATTGGTCAAATCGCTTTCAACCAGCTTCGGCGAAAAGCCCAGCGCTTCAATGGCAGAAGCTTCGTCGGTGACTTCGACAGCGACGTTCTCCAGCGCCCGTTGCAGCAAGGCGTGCCGAAACATTTGCGGTGTTTGCGCCCCCCAAAGGCCGGCACGTGGAACGGTTTCGGCGATGCGACCGGCGTCGGTGGCGCGTTTCAAGGTGTCCGCCACCGGCGCGGCGAGTATGCCCCCTACCGCATCGGCGGCGAGTTCGGTCAGCAGTTTATCGAGCAATTTTTGCGACAGGCAGGGCCGGGCGGCGTCGTGGACCAGCATCCAATCATCCGCATCGAGCAGGGCGGCAGCGGCACGCAAACCATTGAGAACGCTCTCCGCGCGCGTCGCGCCACCGCACCTGAACAGCGTCAACTTGCGGAACGCCGACCAGTCGTAGCTGTCCCACCAGCCGTCTTGCGCTGCGATCACCACAAAAATTCGATCTATCTTGGCGTGCCGTTCAAACGCCCGGATGGCGTGCCAGATCATCGGCTGACCATGGATAGCGAGATATTGCTTGGGGTGTTCAGCGCCCATTCGAGCGCCCACCCCGGCGGCGGGCAGCAGTGCGAAATATCGAGACATAACTTGTAAGCGAGTAGAAGTGCCCTAGATTTTAAGTGAGGACAGTCATTTTCAAGGGAGAGTGCAATGATGAAGGTCAGACCCGCCGCCGTTGCCGGCATGTTTTATCCCGCCCAACCCGAAGTCTTGCGCGGGATATTGAAGGAATGTTTTGATCACGCACACGCCGCGCCATTTAGACCGAAGGCGTTGATTGTGCCGCACGCCGGTTACATCTATTCCGGCCCCATCGCCGCCTCCGCCTATGCCCTGTTGAAGCCCTTGCGCACAATTATCCGCCGCGTCGTATTACTGGGGCCGGTGCATCGGGTTTGGGTAGAGGGACTGGCCTTGCCAACGGTTTCCGCCTTCGCGACGCCGTTGGGCGAGGTGCCGCTCGATCAAGCCGGCATAGAGGCCATCACTGATTTGGCGCAAGTCAGCATCTCCGCCGCCGCCCATGCCGAAGAGCATTCGCTGGAGGTGCATCTGCCCTTCCTGCAAAGCGTTCTAGCCGATTTTTCGCTGGTTCCACTGGCGGTTGGCGGCGCATCGGCGGAAGCGGTGGCGGAAGTGCTGGATCGACTTTGGGGCGGCGATGAAACCTTGATCGTGGTCAGTTCCGATCTCTCGCATTACCTGCCCTACACCGAAGCCAGACAGGTCGACGCCGCCACCGCCAACGCCATCCTCAATCTGAACAGCCATCTGGTGGGCGAACAAGCCTGCGGCGCGAATCCGATCAATGGCTTGATGCTGGCGGCAAAACGACGCGGCCTGGTGCCGCACTTGCTCGATATGCGCAATTCCGGTGATACCGCCGGAGATCGTAGCCGGGTCGTCGGTTATGGCGCGTTTGCTTTAGTGGAGCCTCAACATGAAAACACACAGCACTGAACAAGGCCGACTCCTGATCGCGCTGGCGCGTAACGCCCTCGCCGCCGAATTCGGCGAACCCTGCATCGCTTTACCGCATCCGGATTGGCTGGATGAGCCCGGCGCGGTCTTCGTCACCCTGACCCAGCGCGACGAAAACGGGCAAAGCCAGTTGCGCGGTTGCATCGGCAGTTTGTCGGCGCAACGCCCCCTGCTGGCGGATTTGCAAGCCAATGCACGCGCGGCCGCATTCCAGGATCCCCGCTTCCCGCCGCTGAATCTGAAAGAACTCGCCGCCACACAGATTGAAGTCTCGATTCTGTCCTCCGCCGAGCCGATGATTTTTGGCAACGAGGCGGACGCCTTGTCTCAACTCCGCCCCAACATTGATGGCGTCATTCTGGAATACGGCCGACATCGCGCCACCTTTTTGCCGCAAGTCTGGGAACAACTGCCGGAACCGCGTCAATTCATGGCGCATTTAAAACAAAAAGCCGGCTTGACGGCGGACTTCTGGGCAAATGATCTGCGCCTGTCGCGTTACCGGGTCGAAAAATTCAAGGAGGAAAATCATGAACATCGGCATCAACCAGGGGCACACCCTGCCTGAAAGTCATTTTCCCGCCCGCTGGTGGCATCGGCTCGACGATGGCCGCATTCAATGCGACCTCTGCCCGCGTGACTGCAAACTGCACGAAGGCCAACGCGGCGCATGCTTCGTGCGCAAGATGCAAGATGGCGAAATGGTCCTCACCACGTATGGCCGCAGTTCCGGCTTTTGCGTCGATCCGATCGAGAAAAAACCGCTCAACCACTTCTATCCAGGCAGTTCCGTGCTGTCTTTCGGCACCGCCGGCTGCAATCTGGCGTGCAAATTCTGTCAGAACTGGGACATTTCCAAATCAAAAGACATGGACCGGCTGATGGAATCCGCCAGTCCGGAGAAAATTGCCCAAGTGGCACAACAACTTGGCAGCAAGAGCGTCGCCTTCACCTACAACGACCCGGTCATCTTCGCCGAGTACGCCCTGGACACCGCAGCCGCTTGCCACCAACTCGGCATTCAGACGGTCGCCGTCACCGCCGGCTTCATTCATCAGGAACCGATGCGCGAGTTCTACGCCGCGATGGATGCCGCCAATGTCGACCTGAAGGGCTTCAGCAACGACTTTTACGTCAAATATTGCGCCGGCCAGTTGCAACCGGTGCTCGACTCGCTGATTTATCTGAAACGCGAAACCACCACCTGGTTCGAGATCACTACCCTGCTGATTCCCACCCTGAACGACAGCGATGCGGAAATTCATGCCATGGTGGAATGGATCGCGCGCGAACTTGGCCCCGACGTACCCCTGCACTTCACCGCCTTCCATCCCGACTGGAAAATGGACAACCTGCCGCCGACGCCGCCGGCAACTCTGCATCGCGCTCGCAAAATCGCCCTCGATGCCGGTTTGCACTACGTCTATACCGGCAACGTGCATGACCGCGACGGCGGCACCACGTCTTGCCCAAACTGCAAAGCCGCCCTGATCGTGCGCGACTGGTACGAAATCCCCGCTTACCATCTCGACGACAGCGGCCACTGCCCGCATTGCGGCCACGCGATCGCCGGACGTTTCAGCCACTTCGAGCGACACTTCGGCGCCCAACGCATACCGGTCGCAATGGCCAGAATGGCTTAGACCGCGCCAACGGCTCATCTCAATACAGAAAGCGCGGCGTCAATTCTTCCAGATTCAATTCCCGCAGAATGTCCTGTAGCCGTTGTCGCGCGTTTCCACGCGCGCCAGCGTGACGACGCGCAATGATCAGCTCGTTCTTCATCGAGTGTTCCCAACCAACCAACTCGGTCACATTGACCTGATAACCGTGCGACTCCAGTTGCAAGCAGCGGAAAACATTGGTCAGGTGGCTGCCAAATTCGCGGGTATGGATGGGATGCCGCCACAACTCGGAGAGCGACGTTTTCGCAAATGACGCGTTCTTGTTCTGGCGCAGCAGCGTCGCCACTTCCGCCTGGCAACACGGCACCAGCACAATGAACCTGGCCTGCTTTTGCAGTGCAAAACGAATCGCATCGTCGGTAGCGGTATTGCACGCATGCAGTGCGGTAACGACATCGATTCGATCCGGCAATGCGGTCGAAGTAATCGACGCCTCAACCGACAGATCAAGAAACGACATACGTTGAAATTCCAGACGAGCAGCCAGCTCGCGCGACTTCTCGACCAGATCCGCACGCGTTTCAATGCCGAACACCTGACCGCTTTGACGATCCTTCAGAAACAGATCGTAAAGAATGAAGCCAAGATAAGACTTGCCCGCGCCATGATCGGCCAGCGTCAAATCGCCCTGCTCCGCCATCACCTCATCCAGCAGCGGTTCGATAAAGTGATACAGGTGATAAACCTGCTTCAGCTTGCGCCGACTGTCCTGATTCAGTTTTCCATCACGCGTCAGGATATGCAGTTCCTTCAGCAACTCAACCGATTGACCGGGCTTGATTTCCGCCATCGGCGCAACCGGCGCCGGGATCGTGCCAGCTGAAATGCGCGGGAATTTCGTCTTCGCCATGCCTACCTCATAAAAAACGTTGCGCTTGGCTTGCCAGCTTCTGGGTTACGCTACCAGCCTACTTCACCCGCATCAGGAACGGATCGCTCATGGCAAAACCCAACTACGCATTCGAAAAACGCCAGAAGGAACTGGCCAAAAAACAGAAAAAACAGGAAAAACTGCTGCAACGCAAATCAGGCGAAAACCTTCAAGCCGATGACGTTGAAGACGAAATGGAAACCGAACCCGCCGCAGAAGGAAGCGCCGATCCGACTCCAACCGGCGCAACAGACTGAATCGACAGAAGGTGCGCGCGGCGCACCCTACGCTTTATTCGCCGCATCAACGGGGGGCGTTGCCAAACCCAACGCGCGCCAACCCACCAAGCCGAGTTTTTTCAACGTTTCGATATTGCGCCCGAAGATTTCTTCCGCATCCGGAAACGCCTCGACAGCGCGCGCCAAGCTCTCTTCACGGATCAAATGCAAAGTCGGGAACGGCGCCCGGTTGGTGTAATTACCGATGTCATCCGGCTCGGTATCGGCAAACTGAAAACGCGGATGGAAACTGGCCACTTGAATCACGCCTTCCAGTTCATGCTCCGCCACCGCCGCCTCGGCAATGATGGTGAAGTCGTTGAAATCAAGAAAATCCGGCAACAAGGTCGGGTGAATCAACAACGTGGTATCGACTTCAGCCGGGTCCGCCGCCGCCAAAAAATCCAGCTCCCGGTCCAGATCTTCAAGAAATCCATCCAGATGTCTGGCCTGGCTGACCACAAAGCGCACCTGATTCTTCACATACACCGATTTCGCGAACGGGCATAAATTCAACCCGATCACCGCCTGTTCGACCCACTGCCGCATCGCGGCAACGACTTCATCGTTACTCATCTTCAGTTCTCTTCAACGTGAAATAACCGCCGAATTGTAGGGTGCGCCGTGCGCACCATGTATACCGACATCCAGCATAGCGCGCATCAAGTGGTAGAAAAACAAGCGATGCCAGTTCACTTAATATAGATTGGAAAGTGGCTCTGAGTGACCCGCATTCATCACGGTCAAACAACTATCCGCAAGGGAAACCGGGGAAAACCACTCAATCCATACTGATCTTCACAGCTATTTGGTATCGCCCTCAAACCAGCCATAATGATGATGAATAGCCTCGAAAAACATTGTGGCCAAAATAATGACGGTCAACAACGCTACTTGAATGTTAACTCTTTGAGCAATTCGTATCCAAAAACATCGTGAATGTGATTTATAAGCGCTTCTCTATGCGCTTCAATCCATTCGGGAGGATTTCCGCTATATAACTCGACTTCCCAATGAAAGCGGTGCTTGCTGCGTGGCCTGTCATCCACTTTCAAATTAGAAACCGCCTGACAATGATAAAAAAGATTTACAACCCTCTGCAAACCCCATTCAATAAATTCAGAGTTTTCCATATCAAGTAGAACCATATCGTCTTTGGGTGCAGACAAAGGCGTTTTGTAGATTTTGAAATTTACTTCATTAACGCCTTTTGCTTTATTGCATACGCTACATAAGGTTTGCGAATTTTCAAATGTAGTCTGACCGCCAAACTTAACCGGAATGATATGGTCAACTTCCAACCTTATTCGTTTGCCATCTGTCTTTTCCTTCCCGCAGCACAAACATTTGTAATTATCCCGCTTGAAGACCATTTCTTTTTCTTTTTCGGTCATCTCTCGGTTCGTTGCAACAGGCTCAGGCAATGCAATCTGAGTGAGTCCAGGCGCGCTGCCATACTTCAGCAGATGAATTGCACGCCTACGCTGCGCATCAAAGGCAGTAGCAAAACGATTGTAATCTCTGTAAAAAGACTGCCAGAGTCGCTCTGATGACTGAAATTCCTGAATCAGCAAATCGTCAATAGACAAATCATCCATGCGCTGCCGCACAACTTCAAAGGCGAACTGACTCAAGTCATGCTTATCTCTTTCAACAAATGAATAAAACTTTGGCTGCGCCTTGGCCTGAGCGACATGCCGGGCAATTTTTATAATATCCAAGTCGAACCGTTGATGCGCACCATATTTTTCACTCCCAAAATACTTTACAACCCAATCTGCAATTTCTGACTGCACTGATTCGAGATCAAGACTTTCATCTTCCCATATCGGCGAAAGCTCCCGATCAATACCTTCAAGCAGTTTTTTGAAACTATCTTGTGTATTCTGATGGACGATAACGAATTCTTTATAGACATTGGTTTCACCCTGCACATCGATCAACACTTCTGTTTCATACCAACCGACTGGAATCGAATCAAGGTAAGGCTGACTAGAAAAAACAACACCACTGTCAATTTTTCTCGATAAATCTTCTATCAAACTGATAGCAATATATTGCAAAGGATAACGACCCTTGACTCTGCTTTCGCTGTCTTCAGACAATCCCTCTTCATCTGGAGAGGCAAAATTGAGTATATGACTCCAGTTGTCTACAAAAAATACGATATTGGCGACATCCTTGTTCGGCTTCGCGCCGGCTCTTTTTCCCCGCAAGGCTCTGCCAACCATCTGAGTCAATAAAATCGAACTTGTCGTCTGTCGTGTAATAAAAACAGTCTCGACATCAGGAACATCGGTTCCTTCCGTCAACATCTTCACGTTGATCAACACCTCCAATTGATTATTTTTAAATTTCTCCAGAATCTCAGCATTTTCAACTGGAGTTCGTCTATTTCTCTTTTCAGTCGTCTTTTCCGAAGCTTCAATATGTGAATAGACCGCATCAACCTTGACGCCTTTCTCCTTGAGTTTTTCCTTCAGATAGATGCATTGATACCAGCGGTCCGCAAAAATAATTGTCTTGCCATATGTCTTTCGGCCCTTCAAATACTCGGCAACTATATGGTCGCTTCTACCCGAGTCTTTCGCCAACCTTTCCACAATCTCACTGGGCAAGTCGTTATGTTCCCTGACGATGTAGTTATAATTCCGATCATCGACAACATATTCCTTGCCCGTGTTTTTTTGAATAAATTTTGGCGTCGCCAAAATCCCTTGCTTTATCAGCCCCTCCTTTTCTACTTCAAAAATTATTCCCTTCTTGTCGAAGATTTCGGTATTGAATATGTTGAACAACCACCCTCGTCTACTTTCATCGTTATAGGTAGGTGTTGCTGTCAACCCCAGAAAACTAACACTTGGCAATACATCTCGAATTCCGATTTTATCTTTGCTTCCACCAATTAGCAGGTTTCTACATCCGTAAGCCGGCGCGTGATGCGCCTCATCCAGCACCAAAAACAACCCGGAGTTTTTTGAATTAATAATATATTTTTCAAATGCTGTCTTTACTTTATTGCCCTTGCCATCCAGCGCTTTCGAGTTCCAGTTACTTATTGCAGTTTGTGTCGTGATTATTACAATATCATCACTCAACTCTATAGATGCCGCGCTTGAATGCATCGGGTCGCTTGAGACTACACGGATGTTTACACTGTCACGCGAATGCACTTCCAATAAATTATCCACGAAAGTTTTATAAGCTTGATCCAGCAAATGAGAAGTATGCGCCAGCCAGACTACTTTAATATTTTTGGGCAGGACATTTCTACAAATCCAATTGACCGAAGTAAATGTCTTGCCCGCTCCGGTCGGGAGTACCAATATGCCGGATTTATGTGATTTTTGGTCAAAATCAAATAACTTCGACAAATTTAAAAAAGCATCTTTTTGATGTTCAAACGGCACCTTCGGCATATAAGCAGGATTGAGATTTCTTCTCTTGTTCAAATCAAATGATAAATTCATTTTATTAGCCTATAAGTACCAGATTGAAAAAGCAGTCATTTTTAAATCCAAATCGCCTTAAACCAAACAAGAACAGAAATGAGCAAACTGGGTGACAGATCATTGTTTCCATGTTGGATATTGATCGCCCCCGCTGCCGAGCGCTAAAGCCTGAAACCGGGGTTAGACCATTTAATCCATAGTACATCTCTTAACGC
>JFJP01037195.1_pt1 | contig 38865 bp, 36 predicted proteins | sample 431651 | NCBI WGS metagenome assembly JFJP01 (sample SAMN02602958, study PRJNA72255) | Microbial mat metagenome, whole genome shotgun sequencing project. | biome: fresh water; feature: sink hole; material: water; isolation source: purple microbial (photo- and chemosynthetic) mats found in... | reverse complement strand
TTTGTAGTAAAAAATATACTCGTCAAAGCTTTTTTTAGTCGTGTAGCGACGTCCTGTTTGTAGTAAAAAATATACTCGTCAAAGCTTTTTTAGTCGTGTAGCGACGTCCTGTTTGTAGTAAAAAAAATACTCGTCAAAGCTTTTTTAGTCGTGTAGCGACGTCCTGTTTGTAGTAAAAAATATACTCGTCAAAAATAAGCCCCAGCGGGGCGACCTGTTTATAATCCATTATATTACAAGTTTTTGTAAGAATTAACAACTTTTTACCTGACAACAATGATTAAAATCTGTTAATTATCTTGAAATTATACTATTCGACTTGAAATCTAAATCGTGCAGATGCTGCTTAAAAAATGAAGGCGTTAAGCCGGTAATCCTTTTAAATTGATTCGACAAATGGGCTACACTGCTGTAATGCAGTTCAAAGGCAATATCATTCAGCGTAATTTCGGTAAATTCAAGCATTTCTTTTGCTCTTTCAATCTTCTGCGCAATAATATATTTTTCGATTGTGATGCCCAATTCTCCTGAAAAAAGATTACTTAAATAGGTGTAATCGCGATTGACTTTTTTACTAATATAACAGGGAGAATTAGGCTTTGGGAGTTCACCCGAAAGATTTACCAATTCGCAAACAGCTGCTTTTATCATTTCAATAATCCGGCTTTTTTTATCGGCTATTAACTCAAGGCCTGCATCGCGTAGAGCAATATCAATCAAATATAATTTTTCGTGCGATAAATTCTCTTTTAATTCAACTTCGCCCAATTCTACGGTTTTGAAATGAAGACCGAATTTAATCAATTCTTTCTCTACCAGCGAAATACAACGACTACTTTCCATGTTTCTAATGTGCAGCATCATGATATTCGAATTAAAGATTCCATTTCGTTTTTTAAGAAACAATTACCTTAGAGAGATAATTGTCCATCATATCCATAAACAATTCCCGATCGATAGGTTTTGCCAAATAATCATCAAAACCTGCATCCAGGGCTTTTTTCCGGTCGTGGCTTAATGCAAAAGCAGTTTGAGCAATAACAGGTAAATTTGGCCGCAGTTGTTTTATAAACTTTAGGGCCTCATATCCATCCATAACCGGCATTTTAATGTCCATTAATACCAACGATATTTCAGGATGTTTTATAATTTGTTCCGTTGCTTCTTTTCCATCCCATGCATGCACTAGATTAACTTTTGTAACCATTAGCATTTCTTCGGTGAATGCATGATTGTTTGCTTCATCTTCCACAAGAAGTATTGTTTTGTTTTTCCAATTGGGTTGAAAAGTTTTAATTGGTGCTACCTTTGAGTCTTCTACAATTTTGCTTTTTATATATGGAATTGTAAACGAAAAAGTTGAACCTTTTCCAAGGTCTGAATTAATAGCAAGGTTACCTCCCAGCTTCTCAACCAATGCTTTTGAAATAGACAAACCAAGCCCATTGCCACCATATAAGCGGGAATTCGAAGTTTCGACCTGCCGGAAGCGGTTAAAAATAAGGGCATGGTTTTCGCGCGAAATTCCTATTCCGGTATCTTTCACATAAAATTCTATGAAATTGTCGCTTATTTTATACCCAAATTCTATACTCCCTTCTTTTGTAAATTTGATGGCATTATTCAATAAGTTGCACAATACCTGTTTTATTCTGTTTCCATCCGAAATTATTTGAATAAGCTCATTGGGCCATTCGCCATTATAAACCAAACTTAGCTTTTTAAGCTCTACCAGTTTTTTGTAGGTGACAAATAATTCGCTCAATAAAACATTGATATCTACTAATTCTGTTTCGATCGTTATTTGCCCGGATTCGATTTTCGAAATATCAATAATATCGCTGATAATTGACATAAGCTGCTGGCTGCTGGCATTAATGATCTGAACAAAATTATCGAGTTTTTCCTTAGGCAAACCAGGTTGTAACAAAAACCCCGAAAAGCCAAGTATTGCATTCATGGGAGTGCGTATTTCGTGGCTCATATTGGCAAGAAAAGCCGATTTGAGCTTATCCGATTCTTCTGCTTTTTCCTTGGCACTTTTCAATTCCTCATTAATATTTTGTATGCGGTTTAAACTTTCGGATAATTCTTCGTTTAATACAGCATATTCTTTATTCAAATTAGCATATTCTACGTTTTGATCTCTCAGAATTTTTTTGCTTTCTCTAATTTTACTTTCATTTTGCATTCTGTTAAATGCAATACCAATTGTTTTACCGATTTTTTCAAAAAATTCTATCATTTCTATAGTAAACCTTTGAGGGAGTTTATCATTCAATTGAAGCAGGCCAATTATTTCTTTTCCCGAATATAACGGTATCAAGGCAACTGATTTATAGCCAGCATTATTACAATTGTTCCTTGTAACAATTATCGATTCTTTTTCAAGGAAGGAAGCAATTAATTCGGTGGTATTATTTGAATAGAAACTACCTCCCGGAGTAAAAAAAGGTTGGGAGGAATCGGTTTTTCCTGTAATTACCGCACCACACATACACTCCAGACATGGACATCCTGCATTATCGTAAATAATTCCCCCCTTTTCGGTTTGGGATATAAGCTGGTTTTCCTTTTTTATAAAATCTTCGGGAAAACCAATACTCACAAAGTACGGATAATCATCATTCTCAATCAGACGTATCGCAACCGCTTCTACTTTAGTAAAGCTTTTTATTTCGGTAAGTATTTCGGTAATTAACTGCATCCCATTGTTTTGACTACCCAGAATGGTTAAAATTTTAGCAATTATTTCCTGCTTTTTTTCTAAATGTCTTCGCTCGGTAATATCCCGGATATTACACTGAATTACCTTGATATTGTTAACTAAATAAACGTTGCTAACAAATTCAACTTCTGTAATTTTTCCATCGCGCTGTGGAATGGGCATATCCTCAAAACGAATGTACCCATTTGTTTTGAGCTCAACAACGGCTTCCTCCGATTGTTCCTTATTGCTAAAAAGTCCAATTTCCCAAAGTTTCTTCCCAAGAATTTCCGCTAATGGAAAGTCTATCATTTTAACAATAAATGGATTTGCATCTACAATATTTCCCGTCTCGAAATCGAGGATCAAAATTCCATCCTTTGCCGATTCAAACAATCTTCTGTATCGCAACTCCGATTCTTTCAGCTTTTCAACAAGCAATACATCGTCTTTACTATCAATTAATTCCATGTTATAGTTGGTTATAATTATTTTTACATGGGTTTATTTAAGGCGAGTCTGAGATTTCACCTAAACCAAAAAGCATAATCTCTTTTATAGTTCCGTAATAATATTCCGCAATTCATCTTTTGTTTTGCCCAGTTTATATTCGAGCATTTCCATCATTTCTTTTTCTTTACCATTGTAAAAATGCAAATCGTCGTCAGTTATTGCAGGAAACTGTTGTTTGAGTTTTTCCTTCTTCTCATTCCAAAATCCAATTTCGGTTGTATCCATCTTTTATATTATTAGTATTGGCAATAGTTTTGGTTAAATAAATGTACGGTATGCAGCCCTTGTAAAAGTTATATTATTCCTACAAAATGTTACATAATTCACACATTTTAGGGTTAGTATACTAATATCCAATAGGTGTAATTTTTAAAATGTCTTTTCCGGAAGGATTAGATAAAGCCTGCCCTATTGGAATGGTTCATGAATTTTTAAGTGTCCTCAAAATATTTAATGACTACCGATTATTCTTATACAACTTAGGAACTGTTTAACTATGAAACAAAATACTTTTTAACACAGAGAAACCTGGTTCGATCTAAAAAATAAATCCGGTTCATTGAAAATTAATGTTATTTATGCGAATTAAGAGTTGAAAAGTATTAAGGAATCAATTTTTTACCGCGGAGCGGTTAAATATGAATAGCCCTGGGTAAAACCCGGGGGAATATGAGAAGGTGGTTGTCCGCAACCACGGAGTGGTTGAAAACTTCACTGAAGGTATCTTTCGTCAAATTCAATTCCATGCTCAGTCTATAATTCAATAAATTCCTCCCTGAAAGATTTAGTTTTATGATGTTTATCCTGGTTTTTAACATATTCAATCAATCTATCCTTTTCTTTAAATGAATAGGTGAACCCACCATATCCATCCTGCCACCCGGAAAATAGTGGAAAGAGGTGGTTGCTTTTTATGTATTCTGTACTTGCAACTTAAATATCTTTGACTATTGATGCCAATGACACCGTTGGGTGTAAATGTGTTACAATATGGATATGGTCTGAAGTTCCACCTATGCGGTATAAATGACATTTCTTGTTTATAAGAATACCCCAAATGTATTTATATAATTCCTGCCGGTGATCAGAAGCAAGGGTTCTTTCATGATTTTTAGGAAAAAAATGATTTGATAAAGAATTTGGGTATAGGTATTCATAGGACATTTAATTTATTCAACCGCTATGCGGTTGCGGGTTTCGGGGGCATTTCTTAGCCCCGGGTTTTACCCGGGGCTATTCACTTTCCACACCTATGGCGTGGTGCGATACGATAATTCAACAATAGTCAAAATCAATTCCTCAAACCTTAATTCGCATTATTTAATAATTTTAGGTATAGAGAAAGCACAGAGGACAAAGAGTTTTATAAATCACAAGCGATTTTCCCTTCTTTGTCTCTATGTCTTCTCACATTTTATTCGCTCAAATTTGTCATTAGCTTTTTTCGCGAAACAAAAATTCTGCTTTTTATGGTTCCGATAGGAAGATTTAATTCCTGGGAAATTTCTTTATAGCTGAATCCATAAATATGCATTTTAAAGGGTTCGCGGTACATTTCATGTAAATTTTCAATGTTTTGTGCTATCTCCTTTTCTGAAAAGATAGAATCCGGATTATCCGAGCAGTTTGCTCTTGATTGATTTATAAAAAAATGATCGTTGGTGGTATCCCGGAATGCATTTTGACGGATACTCCGTCGGTAATTATTAATAAAGGTATGCTTCATGATGGTGAACGTCCAACCCTCAAAATTAGATTCATCTACAAACTGGTTGCAACATTTGAGCGCTTTTAAGTAAGTTTCCTGTAAAAGGTCCTCTGCATCATCCTTATCTTCTGTTAACTTGTAAGCAAACTTAATCAGGTTCTTTTGCAGGGTTAAAAGTCTGTAATTGAATTCAGTTGCTGTCATATAAATTGGTTTTAAAAAATGAATCAGTTATTGGAAAAAAATTACTTTGTTACTAAGCTTACTTCGTTCGCATTTCATTAAAAAACGGGGTACTTTTTTCTTCTACACACTTTGCCGCATAGAGGTAAAGAGCAGCGCTCCAGGTCTGCCAGTCCTGCCCCATAGGATTGCCATCCTGAGCTTTTATCCATTCGTTAAACCCATAACTAACATTTTCGAAATGAGGCGTTTTTATACAAAGGGTAAGAGCCACAAGCTTTTCCCTGGCGAGGGTATAGCGTTTTGCTGCAACTAAAGCAGCTACATAAAACCCGCAGATAAAAGGCCAAATACCTCCATTATGATACTCCCCGGGATTGTTAAACGATCGGTAACGAGGGAGCCAATCGGGTTCTTCGGGTTTAATAAAGGGGAAAAAATTAGGGGGCAGGTCAACAGCCAATTCCCCTCTTTTCCTCATGCCCTCGCATTCTTCTTCAATCCACGAAATCATTTCATCGGCCCGTGTAGGCGATGCTAAACCAGAAAGAATAGCCAAACTGTTACCCAATAAGTCGAATCGTTCACTGCTATGAATTTTATAGGACCAGAAAGCGTAGTATGGTTTGTACTTTACCACCAAGCCTTCGTGAACATGACGATGGATGGTTCCCTCTGTAATAGTAAACCGGCTCATTTCCTGACGCACCTTATCGGCTCGTTCGTGCTGGTCAAATATTCGGAGATAACTATATACCAGCGTATTTACAAATAATCCATATCCGGTAACCCATTGTTCGTCGCGCCAGTCGCTGGTTGGTTGCTGGGCAACCAAAAACCTGTCCGACGGACTTTGGTATTCCATCCATGTCAATGATTTTTCGACAGCACTTTTCAGAAAATCTAATTCACCTGTGACTTTTCGATATATCCCTACACCCAATAAAAATAGTGGGGTAGTATCGCTTGAACCACGATCGTCTTTATCGTGCACCAGCGAAGGTATATGTCCATGTTCTGTTTGGTTTTTTGCAAGTGTTTCCAATACTTTTCGAATACTTTCCAGTAATTTCTGATTACCCGAAACGGCAATACCGAGGATGGAAAACATCAAATCACGCGTGTATGGCTCGGGATATCCCCAACCTGCCGTACGTGGAAGTCCCTGGAATGGCCCGTGCGAATTATGAATTAATACTTCAATGGCGGCTTTTTTTGCTAATTCAATTTCCTGTAAATAATCTGTTTGCATGACATTTTTTTTAGTTTGAAGGCGGGAGTGGAAGAGGGCTGGAAGTCGGAAGTCGGAAGACCGAAGACAGTCCGAAGTCGGAAGTCGGAAGACCGAAGACAGTCCGAAGTCGGAAGTCGGAAGACCGAAGAAGGTTGGGAGTTGGGAGTCGGGAGACCGAAGACAGTCCGAAGTCGGGAGTCGGGAGACCGAAGTTAGAAGACAGTCCAAAGACCGAAGAAGGTTGGGAGTTGGGAGTCGGAAGTCCGAAGACCGAAGATGGAAGTTTGGAGACTGAAGTCGGAAGAAAAAGAAAAAGGCAGTTTGATGATGAGAAAGTGAAACCATCAGAAAATTTCAATCTTCCTGTCTCTTTTTTCCCAACCTTCGGTCTTCCGTCTTCTGACTTCCCGCCTTTTTCACTTCCCTCTTCATTCTTCCGTCTTCCGTCTTCTGACTTCTAACCTTTTTCACTTCCATCTCCGGTCTTCTGACTTCTAACCTTTTTCACTTCCCTCTTCCGTCTTCCGTCTTCTGACTTCTAACCTTTTTCACTTCCCTCTTCGGTCTTCTGACTTCAAACTTCTAACTTTTTCTTCTAAACTATCCCCAATTTATCTTTCATTATCTGAACAAATCTTTTTGCTACAACTCGGTAGTCAAAGTTTTCCACTACCCTCTCCCTGCCTGCTTTGCCCATTTTATCGCGCAATTCGGCATCGGTCATCAGGGTCATCAAATACCTGGCAATATCCTGGACATTTGCACGGTAATCTACTGTTCGTGGCTCTTCAAATATTACATTATGCTTGGCTTCAAATCCCGATTCGCCTCCAAGAGTTACATGATCCACCACAATTTTTTGTGCTACACCTGCCAGGAGTGCTGTTTCGCCGTGAATAAGCGTATCCAGCATCCCCATCGCTTTAATACTTACAACCGGTTTTCCACATGCCCCTGCTTCCACTTGAGGCATCCCAAAACCCTCTAACCGCGATGGGGCTGCATATATATCGCATGCACCAATCAGGTATGGCATAAAACTACGTGAAATGGTGTTTGTAGCATAGGTAACATTTTTTTCAATTCCCAAATGAACAGCCATTTCCAGGTCTATTAGGTTTTGAGCCTTGGTTCGGGGTTGCGGCCATACCTTGCAGACATATTTCCAGTCGGGTGCTTTTTTATCAATAATTGCCAGGGCTTGCATTACTTCCTGTGCACCTTTCGAAGCAGCATCCCCCCCCACAGTAAGTAACATTAGCTGATCGGGTGCAACACCCAATGACTCGCGTACCGCCAAAATTTTCGGGTCATCCTTTTTGAAAGGAATAAACGAATCGGTATTACATCCTACTGGCAATACTTCTATAATATCGCTATTAATTCCATCGCGCACATACATTTCTTTTACCCAATTTGATGTTACCAATATGAGCGGTAGCGCATTTAATACTTCCTGGTAATTTGCAATATACCCATCGGCTACCAACCAGGGAACAGGCTGAACTCCATACCGCTGCGGGTGAAGCACCAACTGCGGAGTATGCCCCCAATACCCTACTCCTACCACTACATCTGGTTCAAACCAACGGTAATACCATTCTTTTTCCTGTGCCGATTCAAAATGAACTGCATGGGCATCGACACCCATTTCGAGAAGGCCTTTATAGAGTAAGTCTCCCTGGGTTGCAAGACCTCCGGGTGAAGGAGGGTAATCGTATAATACTAATACTTTCATAATAAATAATTGAATATAAAATGCTAATTCGTGTCCGTGTTGCAAACGTGCGCAGGCGCCAAATGAGGAGGCTTCGACTCCGCTCAGCCTGACAAACGGGTATTATTGTCACACTGAGCGGAGTCGAAGTGTGGATTAATTATTTAGGGAAAAACGTTTCGGAATAGGCACATTTTTCAAACTCTCACATTTTCAAATTCATCAAGCCACTTTTTTGCCTGTTCCGGTTCTGTAAACTGCCAGAACGCCTCTGCACGAGGAGTTGTTTGCGCTTCCCAGCTATCTTTTTCAAAACCATAGGTTTTGGTTATGATATTGTATTTTCTATTCCATAAAGGTTTAATAAGGGTGTGGAATATCGAAGCTTTATCAACAGCCTTTGGATAATATTCTTTATACCCGTCTTCGTAAGCAAATGTCCAAAGTTCGCTGGCAGAAATTTTACCCGTATGCCAAAGGTTTATTACCGATTTGCTCACTTCTTCGTGCCGCAGGTGTCGGGTATATTCCCCACAGGGGTTATGCGTAATTATCAGGTCGAAGTGTTTTGATGATAATAAATCTACAATAGCATTCTCCGTTTCATTCCCTGTTAAGGGCGTTTGATCGGGGCCATCATCCATATCACCAATAATTCCTTCGGATTTCAGGTTCATTAATGCTTTCTGAAACCTTCCGGCGCGATCAACATCGCTTCCACGACTTAAACAAGCGATATAACAATTCCATGATGGATGGCTCAATATTGTACCACCAGCCCATAATGTTTCATCATCGGGGTGGGCAACTATAATAGCTACTGATTTAGAGGTTTTGGGGTTCATACGCATTAAATATCGATTGTTCTAATATTTTTTTAGATTGACGACGGGAGACGGGAGACGGGAGACGGGAGTCCGAAGACTGAAGACTGGAAAACGAAGTTTGGTTTTGCTTCTGCCTTCCGTCTTCTAACTTCGATCTTCTGACTTACCGCTGCCATAATATCTTCGAAATTTCAAGTGGTACAGAAACTGGAAGATTAGGTATTGCCCTGACGGTATAGTCTGAAGCAAGGCGATCGGCTGTTGCCAATACACTAAAATTATATCCATTGCCGGAGCCGGTTATTTTTTTACCTTTTTTCATCTTTTGAACAGTTGGAGCTAACTGATTTATTCCCTGGGCAAATAACTCAACCTGAACCGCATCCGGGTCGATGTTGTTGACAAAAAGCTGAACATCGAACTTATATTGTTGTCCAATTTTTTCGAATTTGGCTTCGCCAAAGCTCATCGATTCCCAATTTTGATTTAGAGAATGAAGCCTATCATTCAGTATCTTCGCTTTTTCGCCTTTATCAGAAGTGCGTTCCAAATAGGTTATTGCAGCAGGGATGTAATGCTTCTCTGTATATTCGCGCACAGTTCTATCAGCAGAGAATTTAGGGGTAAGTTGTGCCATGCTTTCGCGCATTCGGGCAATCCATTTAACGGGAATGCCTTTTTCGTTCCGGTTGTAAAATTCGGGGACGACTTCCTGTTCCAAAATTGTATAAAGCTGTTCGGCTTCAATGGCATCCCAGGTCTCCTCGTCGCTATGTTCATTGCCGTCTCCTAATGCCCATCCCACTTTGGGGTTATAGGCCTCGGCCCACCAGCCATCGAGTACCGATAAATTAATTCCGCCATTCACCAACACTTTCATGCCACTGGTACCACTGGCTTCCCAGGGGCGACGCGGTGTATTTATCCATACATCTACTCCCTGCACCAGGTTTTCGGATACATGCATGTCGTAATCTGCCAGGAAAATTACCGGAGGACGAACCCCATTATACTTTATAAATTGAATCCATTCTTTAATTAAATTCTGGCCTGCCAGATCAGCAGGATGCGCTTTGCCCGAAATAATAAGCTGAACCGGATACTTTGGATTTTTTAAAAGGCGAAGTAACCGTTGCGGATCGTGCAACAATAAATTGGGGCGTTTATAGGTTGCAAAACGACGGGCAAAGCCCAGCGTTAAAATAGATGGATCAAAAATATGTTTTGCGCGATCGATTGATTCGGGAGAAATGCCAGAGCCTAAAAGCTGTCGTGAAAAATGTTCCGAGGCAAAATCAATAAGGGCTGCATTGGCATTTGTTCGCATTTCCCAAAGCCGTTCGTCCGAAACACTTCGAATATCCTGTTCGAGGGTATTGGTCATTCCCAGCCACCGGTCTTTTCCACAGGTTTCTGTCCATATTTCGTCAGCTTCTTTGGAGTCCCAGGTTGGCATATGTACACCATTGGTAACATATCCTACGGGTACTTCTGTAGTGGGCCATTTTGGAAATAGGGGTTCAAACAAATGACGGCTCACTTCCCCGTGCAGTCGGCTTACACCGTTTACCGCCCCACTTCCACGAATTGCCAGATAAGCCATGTTAAATTTCTCCGATTCGTCGTTTGGATTTTTACGGCCTAAGGATAATAATTGCTGACAGGTAATTCCAAGCTTTTCCTCTGCATATCCACCAAGGTATTGTTCTATAAGTAACGGGGAAAAACAATCGAACCCTGCAGCCACTGCTGTATGTGTAGTAAAAAGATTGCCGGCTCTGGTAGCTGCCAGGGCAACCTCAAAAGATTGCCCGGTTTCGTTCATAAAACTGTATGCACGTTCTAAAATTGCAAACGCGGCATGTCCTTCGTTGAGATGACAAACCTGCGGATGAATATCCAGTGCATTCAGAAGCCGCCATCCTCCTATTCCCAAAACCATTTCCTGTTTTAACCTAAGCTCCGATCCACCTCCATAAAGCTCGCTGGTGATACCCCGGTGGTTTGGAAAATTTGCGGCATCATTGCTATCTAAAAGATAAAGTTTTACTCTTCCTACCTGAACCTGCCAAACACGCAGCCATACGGTGTATCCCGGCAAGACAATCTTTAATCGCAGCCATTCTCCATTGGGCTGGCGCAGTGGTGTAACAGGTAATTGACCAGGATCGTTGTAAGGGTAAAGGGCTTGTTGCTGGCCATTTCTGTCAATTTCCTGCCGAAAATAACCCTGTTGATAAAGGAGGCCAATACCAATTACAGGTACCCCTAAATCGCTTGCTGTTTTGAGCTGATCGCCGGCTACATTGCCCAATCCTCCCGAATATATCGGAAGAGCCTCACTCAGCATAAACTCCATGCAAAAATAAGCCACACTGGTTAACAGTGTTTTTGGGTGATTCTTTTGAAACCATGCGGGTGTTGTGTTTGCATCTTTTCTTAATTTTACAAGGGTGTAAATCTTATTTCGAAATTCAGCATCATTCATCACCGATTGGAAATGATCGCGCGAGACAGTCTGTAGCACCAACCATGGGTTATGGGTGAGTTCCCAATGTGCCGGATCGAGTTTGCTCCAAACTTCGTCAGCCGAATGGTCCCACGACCATCTCATGTCGAGCGTAAGCTCTACCAGGGAATCAAAACCTTCGACATCGGTAGGTAAAAAACTATACAAAGGTTTTTTAGAATTTATTTTCAGGCTCATGGGTGCTCCTATACGTTTTCGAATGTATGATATTAGAATCTGGCGGGTATATCAATTATTTGAACCAGAAAGCAGTGCAGCTGATTAAATAAAAAGCTAGCGCATGTTTGCAATGTGTGTGGAATTTGATGCACGTATTGCAAACACGCGCCAGCAATTTAGAATATTCAAAGCTGTTAGTATAATATAAATGTTAATGCGAACATAATCGAAAGTACTAATAGCAGGTCTAAGGCAAAAGTGTTAAACCTTTCGCCAAAACTCAGGTTATTGTGCAGTATGTGAAGATCTTTTGTTTTCATAGCAGTATTTATAAATAATTGATTTTGTGATCCGATTTATTTCTTCAAAACTAATTTTAGAATAGAAGGATGCGAACCGAATGTTGAAAGTGGAATTATGATTTGTCTCTATTTCCAATAAAAATTAAATCTCGTTAACTTGCTACCCTTGAAATTTGAGCCTTTGTCTTCATAAAATTCAACACTTAGTTCGCATATTTCATTCACCTCTATGGCGAAAACAAGCCATATTCCGCAATAATTTCGCGCATTTCTTCCTTGGTTTTTTGGAGTTTGTACTCAACCATCCGAAGCATGCTTTGTTCTTTCCCTTCGTCGTGGTGCATATCTGCATCCGTTAATTGGGGATATCTTTCCCGAAGCTTGGTTTTAAGCTGGTCCCAGTTCCCCTGGTTTATAATAAGATCCATAATATTTATTTTTAGTATTGAATAATTGTTATGTAAAGTCGGTTGTTTAGAAAAGCAAGAACTAATGTCTATTATAGTAATCCTTTTCCTTTAGAGACATCCTGTATAAAAGTACTTGAAGCAAGGGCGAAAAGCATTACATAATTCAAGGCAAGAATTACATCATTCACACATTTTATAGAAAAAGGGATATAGCTTGAAATAGATATATATCGATAGCATTAAGTAGAATATAAGAGATTGAAAAAACCGGGAAATCTTAGGAAGTTATTTCTGTAAAAAGCATGCATCGACTCCGCTCTGCCTGACTAACCGTACCAGTGTCACACTGAGCGAAGCCGAAGTGTGCATTAATTATTTAAAATCCATGCCTTACTACTTACTACTAAATACTTACGACTTAGGACTTACTACATCTTTAAACCCATTCTGTTTCGTTTCAAAGCAGGCTTCGACTCCGCTCTGCCTTAAGAATTCTACCAGGGTTATATTAAGCGCGATACAATAAATAACCTCCGCGAGGTACAATGTTTCTAGCATTTACGATAATGCAATGGTTTGACCCCGGTCGGGGTCATATTCTAAAATCTATAATATTCTTTTTCTATAAACATGTTATCCCATCGGGGGTAATGAATTACTATTTTCAATAAAAAAAGCTTACTCCCGACAATTATCGGAAATAAGCCTGAATAATTCAATATCGATTAGTTAAGGATATTCGACCCCGGCTGGGGTCGCCTGTTTGTAGAATAATTGAACCTTCTATAAACATCTGACCCCAGCTGGGGTCAAACATCGATTCTTAACTAAACGACATTGCTGAATAATTATTTAACCTGCTTGTCTTACTAATTCTAAAAAAACATTTTATATCGTTACGAAGCACACTTCGACTCTGGGTGACACTGTTACAGTTCGTCTGGCAGAGCGGAGTCGAAGTGTGTTTTAATTACTTAGCCTTTTGTCTTACTACTTACTACTAAATACTTACTACTTACGACTTATACCCCCTACATTCTATCCATATACCAGTTCAGTGTTTTTTCTAATTTCTGGGTCTTAAAAATGGCGGTAATAGCTTTTTGGAGCCTGAGAAAAGCCGTTTCGCTTTTAACAATATAATCGAACGCTTTATGTTTCATGCAATTTACAGCTACATCAATGCTGTCCTGCGACGAGAGCATAATTACAGGCATCTCTGGAAAGGCTGCTTTTATCCGATCAAGTGTTTCGAGCCCGTTAATTGCTTCTTTATCAACCCCGTTAAGATGATAATCCAAAACAATAATGTCGGGGTTTTGCCCAATGCTTTCAAGACACAGTTCTCCCGTTGCAAAAGTTTTGATTACTGATTGACTGCTTTGTGAAAAATCGATCTCCAGCGCCTTTAAAAACAAAGCATCGTCATCTACCAAAAAAAATAAAATATCTTTTTCGTCTTTCATCCATTTTTTGTTTTTATCCGGTTAAACTCAATTTCCAACTCTCTGCATGCCTGAAGGCACACTTTTTCTATCTGAAGAACCAAATCGTAAATTCCTTCGGTTTGTAGTTGAGAGCTTGCATACTCCTGGACTTTCTTGGCCATGTTTTCGAAATCGGTACTGATTCCCATTATTGAAAACGAAGGAATTATTTTATGAACTGCCGCATGCAAAGCAATCCAATCTTTTAATTCTAAACTTTCTTTCATGGCGGTAATTAAGGATGGTGTTTGTTCGAGGTAAAGCGAAATCATTTCCATCATTAATTGCGGGTTCGATTTTGTTCGATTGATTAAGTAATTCAGATCGATGCATTTTAGCTTTACCTCATCGCTGCTGGAGTCTTCTTTATTTGCCTTATATTCTTCCATATTTGATTTCTTTACCAAACTAATTATTTTGGAATATAATAACCGTTCATCCACCGGTTTTGAAATGTAGTCGTTCATCCCCACGGCATTGCATTTGGCCAGATCCATGGTGGTAACATCAGCGGTTAAAGCGATTATAGGAATATTCGATTTTAAAACGTTCCGAATATATTCAGTGGCTTCAAACCCGTTCATTTCGGGCATTTGTAAATCCATCAGAACTAAATCGTATTTATTCACTTCCATTTTTTCAATGGCAATTTTCCCATTGCCAGCAATTTCGCGTTCAAAACCAAAATCGTCCAGAAGTGTTTTCATCAATAATTGATTGAGCGGAATATCTTCGACCACCAGAACTTTGATATTTTTTGCTTCAAAATCATCTTCCGCTACCTCCGTATCAGATTCTGCTTCGGCTTTTGTTATTTGAAAAGGTAAAATAAAACTGAAGGTAGAGCCTTCCTGAAGCTTGCTTTTTACAGCAATAGTACCACCTTGCGACTCAACCAATTGCTTGGCAATAGCCAGACCTAAGCCTGTACCTCCGTAAATTCTGGAAGTTTTACTGGATGCCTGTTGAAAGTTTTCAAATATTTGTCCAATTCTTTCTTCGGGGATTCCAATTCCGGTATCAGAAACAGCAAACTCAATTTCAACATTTTCATTTTCTTCTTTCAATAATTGAACGCTCATGGTAATTTTACCTTCGTTTGTAAACTTTATAGCATTGCTTACCAGGTTCATAATTATCTGATGCAGCCGCACGGGATCCCCCTCTAATACGGTTGGTATTTTAGGGTCATATATTTTTACTAACTGGAGGTTTTTTTCGAGAATTTTTGTTTCAAACAAGTGCAACATAGCCGAAATAGACAAGGCAATTTTAAAAGGCGTTTTCTCAAATACCATTTTTCCGGCATCCACCTTTGCGAGGTCGAGGATATCATTTATAAGCACAATTAACGAATCGCCACTCATTTTTATGGCCATTAAATATTCCTTTTGTTTGGCTGATAATTCTGTTTTGAGCAACACTTTGGTGAAACCAATAATTGCGTTCATGGGAGTACGAATTTCGTGGCTCATGTTCGACAAAAATTGCTGTTTCGCTTTCACCGCATCGCCTGCAATAAGGGATGCACTTTCGGCTTTGCCTTTTGCTTCTTCAGCAATTTCTGTTGCCAACTCTGCAAACACCCTTGCTTCAATCAATTCTCTTTCAATGCGCTTTTGTTCGGTAATATCCCTGGCCACCACCACGGCACCAAGCACGTTGCCCCGGTCGTCCTTGTAAACAGAGCCGTTAAACAGCACGTCCGTAAGTTTACCATCGATAATAGTTAACGGATAATCAACTACAAAACCTTTTTCAAACACTTCCTGATATACTTCGCGGGCCTTTTGGGTTTCGGTAAAATAATTGAAAAAATCGGTCCCAATTAACTCCTCCCGGGGCTGTCCAATTATTTTTATGGAGGCGTTATTCAAATCGGTGATTTTACCGGCAGGACTAATTGTAAAAAGGGGGTCGAGACTAGCTTCTATAAGACTTCGGGCATATTGCGAGGCCGATTTTTGCGCTGTTACATCGCGGGCAACAATTACTACCCCAAGCACATTTCCCTGGTCGTCTTTATATACTGAACCGTTAAATAAAACATCGGTTAGTTTACCGTTTTTATGACGCAGGGTAAGGGGCGAATCGGCTACCGAGCCTTTTGCAAACACCACCTGGTAAACTTCCCGAGCCATTTGAGGTTCGGTAAAATAATTGAAAAAATCGGAACCAAGCAGTTTTTTACGCTCAATGCCTGTGATGCTCACCAAGGCTTCATTCATATCGGTTATCTTCCCCTCGGTATTGATGGTAACCAATGGATCGAGACTAGCCTCAATAAGGCTGAGGGAATATTGGGATGCCAATTTTAAGGAATAGCTGAACGCTTCCAGTTCCTTATTTGCTGTTTCCCGTTTTTCTTTCTGTATATTTTGATAGATTAGCTCTTTATCGGCTATCAGCAGTTCGTCTGCCCTGTTTGCCTTCTCCCTGGTTTGAAATGCCAGTTCTTTGTCGGCAATAACTAACTCTGCGGCACGATTTTCTTTCTCCCGTGTTTGAAAAGCCAATTCTTTGTCGGCAATTACTAATTCGGCAGCTCGTTTATTCTTTTCGGAGTTTTGAAAAGCAAGTTCTTCATTGGCAATAATTAATTCAGCTGCCCTATTTTCGCGTTCTCTGTTTTGAAATAGAAGCTCTTTGTCGGCGATAAACAGCTCAGCTGCCCGCTTTTCCTTTTCTTCATTTTGAAAGATCAGTTCTTTATTAGCAAGTATTAACTCTGCCTCGCGTTTCTCTTTTTCGTTGTTTTGAAAAGCAAGTTCCTTATTTGCAATGCGTAATTCAATAGCCCATTTTTGTTCAGCAATATCCCTGGCCACCACAACTGCTCCTTCTATATCGCCTTTATCATTCCTATAAACCGATCCATTAAACAACACATCGGTAAGTTTTCCATCTTTATGGCGAAACGTAAGGGGCAAATCTTTCACAAACCCTTTTTCGAAAACTTCCAGATATACTTTCTGCGCTTTTTGAGGTTCTGTAAAATAGTCGATAAAATTTGATCCCATAAGTATTTCACGTTCAATACCCGTAATATCGACCTTTGCCTGATTCATATCCATAATCTTACCTTTTGAGTTGATGGTAATCAATGGATCCAGGCTAGCTTCTATTAAACTGCTGGCATATTTTGAATCGTGCGATTTTGTTCTTTCCATAATTTATATGTTGTACTTCTGTTGTTTATTTAAAAAGCTTATATAATGTCGCTAAAAATTAGGCGATATCAACCCCAACCCCTTAATAAGGGGCGATAACATATCTAAGGAAAGTATCCCCTCCCCCTGATAGCTATCGCGGGTAAGGAAGGGCAGGGGTGGTTGACTAAAACACTCTATGAATAACATAACACTTTCACTTTTTAGCTATCGACTATAAACTATCGACTATCGACTATAAACTATCGACTTTTCCCTAAACATCTTCAATTGATTGCCTTCTTTTATCTTTTAGTTTTTTGAAATGCGAAGGGGTGAGTCCTGTAATTTTTTTAAACTGATTCGACAAATGTGCAACACTGCTGTAGTGCATATTCCAGGCAATTTCAGTAAGGTTTAGTTCATCGTAAATAATCAATTCCTTCACCCGTTCAATTTTGTGCGAGATGATGAACTTCTCAATGGTGGTACCCTGCACTTCCGAAAATAAATTTGCCAGGTAAGTGTAATCGTATTTCAGTTTATCGACCAGGTAATCCGAAAAATTGGTTTTAGGAATTTCGTCGGTATAATGCACCATTTCGATGATTACATTCTTGATTTTTTCGATGAGCACCGCTTTTTTATCATCCATCAGTTCCAGTCCAGATTGGTGTAAACCATTACGTATTTGCTCGCGTTGCTCCGGAGTTATATCTTCCATGACATCTGCAACGCCCATATCAACAATAAAGTGAAGCCCAAGTTTTTTCAACTCTTCTCTCACTGCCATTTTGCAGCGCATACTCACCATGTATTTGATATAGAGTTTCAATAGGGGCCTTATTTTTTAGATGACTGCCACAAAACAATTCCACCGATTCCCATAACTGCAATTCCAATTAAGGGAGACCAGTTAACGCGATGTGGCTTACTTCGGGTAATTTCGACCTTTCCCAAATCCACTACTTTTTCTTTGGTAAAAAAAGTGAAGGCAGTAAAAATGGTTAATGCAAGGCCAATTATCAAAATAATGATTCCAGTTGTTTTCATTTTTCACACAATTTAAAATATTGAAAAGTTAAGGTATACCAAGCCAAAATAGTTACACAATTATGGCTAAAGGTTACATAATTCACACATTTAAGATGCAAGTCGCAAGTACCGAGTAGTAAGTAGTAAGTAGTAAGTACCGAGTAGTAAGTCGTTAGTAGTAAGTACCGAGTAGTAAGTCGTTAGTAGTAAGTATTTAGTAGAATTAGTTAAAAAAGATTAACAATCCCCCTGCTTACGACTTACGACTACATACTTACTATTCTTTTCTTCTTTTCATTTTCTTACGACTAAATACTTACGACTTACGACTATATACTTCTTCCTACTGATACAACAGCTTATAAATCTCTTTTAAGTCGGGCGATAGAATGACTTCGGTTCTGCGGTTGCTTGCACGACCGGCATCTGTAGTGTTATCCTTTACGGGATGAAATTGACTTCTGCCTGATGCAGTAATACGGTTTGGATCAAAACCACTGTCGGTTGTCAAAATGCGAACAATAGAAGTTGCCCTTGCAACGCTCAGGTCCCAATTATCTGCAAATAATTTGGTTTTAATAGGAACATTGTCGGTATGGCCTTCAATTAAAACACTAATATCTTTTGTGCCGTTTAATACCTTAGCAAGCGATTTTAGCGCTTCTTTTCCTTTAGGATCGACAACATCGCTACCCGATTTGAACAACAGTTTTTCTTCGAGCGAAACATATACATTCCCATCTTTGGTATAAACATAAAGCTCATCCATTTTGTAATTCATCAATGCCTCGGCAATGGAATTTTTAAGCTTGTCCATGACAGCTTTTTGGGCTTTGGTGATTTCCTGAAAAGTCCTTAAACGTTTTGCCTGTTCGGCAATGGTCATCTCGGATGAAGCTGCAAGCGCCTCGAAATCAATTTGAGCTAAGGCATTTTGATTCTGCAACGATTTTTTTTCTTCGTTCAGGTTTTTTACTACTGCAACACATTCATTTAGTTGCGTATGGGTTTTGGTGCTGTCTTTTTGGAGTTTATCAACCCTGGCTTGCGAAACCAACATTTTTTTACTTGGTCCGCACGATATAAATAGCAAACTAAGAAACAAGGTTGAGAAAGTAATAAATTGGAATGTTTTTTTCATGGTGTTTAATTTTAGTGAATAACGCTACAAAGTTGATTGTCTTTCGATTAATTAGTGTTACACAACTTTTGGAATAAATTACATTATTCACACATGGAATATTTGTTGGTTTCCAAAACCAGTTACCGTGAGACCCGAAGAGATAGTCGTAAGTAATCCCGATAGCTATCGGGAGTCGTAAGTCGTAAGAGAAGATAAGTTCAAAGCTCGGCACTTTCATCCTCTTCTCATTCATTCGACTACGCTCAGAATGACCGATAGGCAATGCTGATGAAAAGGACAGTTAGACGGGGTGCTTTTCTTAGCTCATTTCTCCCTCTGTCGAAGGATTGATTAAACAAGGCACGTCAGCTTTTCTAAAGGGAAAATGCAACAACCTTAAAGTATTCCCAAAATCTTTGCCCGTACTTTTGCAAACTTTTTGCGGGGTGCCGAATGATTTAACTCATTCATTTGCTCATTCGCCTTGATAATATCTTTCGGGAATTCGCCTTTGTATACTATTTTGTAAAACGAAAAACCATTGTATGGAATGGTGTTTTCTCCAGGAAAGATAATGACACGGTTTTCGAGTGTTTTTTTTGTAAAATTTGATAAAAAAGCAGCTTCCCGCTGTTTACATAATTGGTCGAATTTACTGTTAATTACCTTTTGACCAATATAATTAATACATTTCTCCTGCATGGTAAAGAGCATGGTATCGTTTACCTGTTTGGTTACATAATGAACAAACGCGGAATCCTGTACCGACATTTTCTCTACTTTCAAAGAATCGTCCGCTGTGAGAAACCGGGCATTTTTATCTTTCGATCTCAAAAAGTATTTCTTCTTCGCTTCAAAAAATAAAATGTATTCCTTCTCTTTTTCAGCATACTGCATCGGATAAATGCCAATAGAGGCTTCGGGGAAATGGTTTAGAAAACCAACCATTTTATCGATAAATTTGCTTTGTTTGCGCAACAGCGAATTTTGCCGCATCTCCCACTTCAACGTTAACGATTTTTCAATTTCATTCTCCATATATTTTACCTGCGACCGATAAGGTGTGGTAGGAGGCTTCACAAAAACATTTCCCAGAATATCAAAGAGGACATCCCTTATATGAAATTTAGGATCCTTTAAATTTCCGGTAATTGGTATTTCGTAATCAATAACATTTCCCCGTTCGCGAACAAAATACATCAATAATGGGGTAGGAATCCATTTGTTATCTTTGTTTTTTAGCCTGCGGGTAATTCGGGGATCGATAACCACCAGGTGATTTTTGCTTTTTATAATTCCGTTTTTAACATTCCAGGTACCATTCAGCTCAATAGTTCCCCGGTCAGCCGGAAAAGAGGTATATGTTATCAGGTAAGGATTAAACAACGATACCGGCAATTTCTGCAGGCTGTATTTCAGGTCGAAATCGCTGCTATCGTTGGGGTTTATGCTTAATGTTACTGCAATATTGCCATAAGGTTGTATCCTCGTTCTAAGCAGGCCCTCTACCCTCTTTCTGCTTTTATCTACCGAATCGGCTAAAAAATTAAATGGATTTGCCTCAATGGCGAACTTTTCGGAGAGCGAGTAATCGCTAAATTTCAAAACACCATTATAAATCGCCAGCTTGCCAATCTTAAAATCGCTTTTGAAAAAATTCTTACCAATCGCTTTTATATAATCGGCAATTTTAAGAATCAGGTTAAACCTAACCGGATTACTTTTAACAGCCGAAATGTTGGCTCCGTCTTTTCCAAACATCCGCTGAAAATTGTCTAAATATTCGTACCGTTCGAATTTTAAATATGGCTGGGTAATTGAAATGGAATCATACGAATATATATGCCTCATAGGACTTAATTTTTCTATTGCAATAACCAGCTTGCTAAAAGAGGCATAATCGTCTGTTGGGCTTTTGCCCAGATGAAAATTGTTCAATATTATCCTTCCCGAATTGGTAACACGCTGAACATCTTTAAAATTACCGGTCGATTCAAGATCAGCATCCACATTTGCTCTGAAATGGCCATAGTTAACCATATCTTTAAGGTATTGCTCAATAATATTTAAATCGAACTCACGAATCGCAATACCTAGCTGATAGTCGAGATTTTTAAAATTGATAGTTATATTACCTTTAGCAGAGCCGGTATGAGTCCCCGATAAAAAAGAAAATTTTACCGCCAATGTATCGACATTCCAACGTTTACCAGAACTCTCAAAATTGGCATTTTTTATAAAATAATTTATCGGAATACCTTTTTCACGATAGTGGAAAATGCCATTTTGCACTTTAATTCCCAAAAGGTTAACATGAACCGACGATGGAGCTGTACTATCTTTCTTTGAGGAAAACTTCAAAATAAGGTCGCTGAAATTAAATGCTTTTTTGTTCTGAATAATTACTCCAACAGGTTTGTTAAGGGTTAACCCGGATATTTCTATGGTTTTCGAAAATATTTTAAATAGTGCAAAATTGGCACTTACCCCTTTTGCAGAGAAAAAAATTGTATCCCGATCCTTTAAATCCTGTTCGTTTTTATATTCATAAATTTTCAAATTGGTAATATGAACATAGCCGGTAAATGGATTTACATAAATTAACCCTGTTTTAATTTGCCGTCCGGTATATTTCACATCGTACTTTTCTACTAAATATTTGGCAATGGGCGAAACCAGTAAAACAATACCCACTATCAATATAAGGAGGGAGCTAAAAACAATAAAGAGAGTTTTTTTAAATTTATTATTCAATATTTTCATTGTCGGGTTTCTTAATTTGAAAAGAATAGGAATTCGGTATTATTTTTTGCCCGTGGATGAGTGCATAAACTTTGGTAAACTCAGCCCCGAAATAAAGGATAATGGCCGAATAATATACCCATACCAGAATAAGGATTACTGAGCCGGCAGCACCATAGATGGAAGCAATATCATAGCTTCCCAGGTAAAACCCGATGGCAAATTTTCCGATCATAAATAAAAAGGCTGTAAACGATGCACCAATAGCGCAATCGCGAAGGTTTATCTTTCCATCGGGCAGGGTTTTGAAAATGACAATAAATAAGATGGTGATAATTATAAAGACAATGAGCAGGTTGAGAGCATAAAATAAATAAATAGTGTCTTGCGGAAAGTGTGCTGCCAGCCTGTTATTTAATAAATCCATTAACGAATTTATAATCAGGCCGACTAATAGCAAAAATCCAACCGATCCAATCATAGAAAAGGACATAAGCCGGTTGTATAAAAATTTCACCAACCCTCGTTTGGGCTTTGCCTGAATACCCCATATATAGTTAATGGAATCCTGGATTTCGGCAAATACGCCCGAAGCTCCGATGATTAAAATAATTATACCCAAGGAAGTAGCGAATACATTGCTATTAGAGAGCTTTACATTTTTGAGGGTTTCCTGGATTTGCAGTGCAGCGCTGTTACCAACCAAATCGTTAATCTGCCCGAAAATTTCTCCCCGCACGGCATCGGCACCAAAAAACACACCACTCAGCGATATAATGATAATAAGCAACGGCGGCAACGAGAAGATGGTATAGTAGGACAAAGCTGCACTTAGTTTTAGGGCATTATCGTCAATAAACCCTTTGAATGTTTCTTTAAAAAGGAAACCAATTTTTTGAAAAAAAATTTTTGCTTTCATAATAGACTACTATAATTAACACTATTCTGCTCAGCTCATTGAAAAGTCACTATTGCCGGTTTACCAATTACAAAATCGCGAAATCCGAAATCGGTTGTTTTAAAGGAATTGGGTTTAAAAATATTCCGCCCATTCCCGGGAATAAACGGGTAGAATGCCAGGGATAGTTGAAAGGTATTAAAAACCAGGTTTTCGTTTTTAATTAAAACCCCCAACCCAATTTGTGAATAAACCTTGCTGCTTCTGAATCCTTTGTCGGTATTCCCAAGCATGCCTAATGAACAGATGAGATAGGGGCCGAAGCGGAATCCGATAAAATTCCAGGGCGAATATGCCTGTGTTTGCAGGGTAAGCAACAACCGATTGGTTCCCGAAAGAGAGGAACTGTTAAATCCATCCAAGCCATAGCCATCGTTCAACGTTATACTATCGGACAAGAATCGGTTTAAGCCAAACGTAACCTCTGGTTTTGCAAATTGCCGGAATTTCCACTTTCTAATTTCAAATAATCCCGAAAAATAATTGACCCCAACCGTAAAAGCGCCTTGCTGTGCATTTGAAGCTCTGAAAAATGTTCCGTATTCGGCATTTGTGCTCAGGTAACCCCACGAATAATAAAAACCCGATGAAAAACGCATTCCCAGGTAATAGCGGTCGATCTTATTTTTCACCTGATACCCAACCGTTACACTGTATACTTTCCCAATGGGTACATCTTCGGTAACACCATATTGAAAAATGAATTTATCCTGTACATATTTTCGTGTGGCAATTCCAATACTCGTTAGGTAAAAATTCTCGTTAGCATAAACATGCTGAGGATCTAATGCTTCGGCAGGTTTTTCAAGATATCTTATCCTCAAAATACGAGCTGTAGAGATAAAATTGGTGGTTCTGTTATTTTCTGTATTTCCTTTGAATAGTTGCATAGCATTGCCAGCCCAATAATCCTGTTCGTTAAATCTAAACTTACGCTTGTCGAGAATAAAATTACCCGAAGAAATTGAGTCCACACGAAATTGTTGCGAAAAACTTATCCCTGCTGCCCACTTAGCAAACGACGAAAAGAATGGCCGCTCTAAAGCAAAACTCCGGATGGAATTTTTGAATTCGTCCCGGCCATAATGCATCGTTGAATTTATGTAGGTATTGCGAATATTGGATATGTGATAATTGGCATTGTAAGCAAAGTTGCTACTGGCAATATACTTTGTAAAATCAATTTGTGATTCATGGCCCAGCCCTAAAAAATTTTCGTCGGTAACATTCATATTAAAACTCGAAGTAGAAGCATCGCCTTTGGGAATAATGCTCCATATATCTAATTCGCGAATAAAAATATCGACAGAATCGGAGTTTTTTGCGGTAGTTTTCACAAAGAATTTCACATCGCGTACATATCCTCTTTTGCGCACCAAACGTTCCGATTCTTTAACCAATAGCGAGTCGAAACGTTGATTTTTATGAATAAGCAGCAAGTTTCGGATCGTGATCGATCGTGATTTTACATGCAATGCATTTCCGGTTTTTAGAGCAAAATTTTGAGATGCCACTATTGTATCGGCAATAGAATAACCAAAAGGATCCAGCGTTTCGATGGTAATATTTCGAATAATTTTCCCTTCAAAGGTGCTATATGGCTTTTGAATCAATTTCCGGTAGACTTTCTTTTTGACTTTCCTTTTAGAAGAGCTGGTTTCGACGGGTTTAAAAACTAACCGATAAATAAATTTGGTAAAATTGCTTCGTTTCGAATAGTTTTCTATATCCTCATAAATCTGGGTCGAATCCTTTTTAAGAGAATCTTGCTGTGCAAATGCATTTTCACCAGCACAAATTGTAAGTAAAAATAGTATGGATATATTTTTGATTCGCATTCGTATGTGTCATTTTTATTCCCTAATAAAGTATTAATGTCGTTGAGTTAAGAATGACCCTTCGACTCCGCTCAGGGTGACACTTTGGTGTGGAGTCATTCTGAGCGGAGTCGAAAAATGAATAGAATACATTAAATCTTTAAGTCAACGACATTGCATAAAGTATACTAAACATCAGTTTTTCTGCTACGCTTTGATAAGAGCAGCGACGATACGTTTTATTTTTAAGCTTTCTACTCAATAAAAAAATGTGAAATTACATTTCACCAATACCTGTCGTCCTTATTTGTTTTCATCTTTCAGCGCTTTTTCTTCTATCTTTTGCTTATCCTCTTTAAGCTCTGTTGCATCGTCCTTCTTCTTTTGTGCAGCTTTTGCCTTTCTGTTAAAATAGCCTTTTAAAAAGAAGTTTTCCTTCGCTGCATTCATATTTTCATCCAGCCCTTTGCTGCTTTTTTTAAGGTTTACAATGGTTTGGTTGATATTTTCGGCAATCGTCGAATCTTGTATTAAACGGCCAAGTGTTCCGTTTCCACTGTTTAGTTTAATCATTATCTCGGCAAGTTGATCTGAGATAATTGCAGCATTATCAGCTGTTACCTGAAGGCTGGACATGATTGCATCGGTTTCGACAGGCTCTACCGACATCAGTTTTTGTCCGTCTTTTGCCAGTGGAGCATCGTTACTGCCTTGCATAATAATTAAAAGCCTGTCGCCAATTATTCCTTCTGAACCTATTGCAACCAAACAGTCGGATTTAATAAACTTCTGAACATCTTTTTTTATCGACATATCGACCTTTACGGTGGAATCATTTATAATATAAATATTATCGACCGTACCGACATTTATACCCGAAAAGCGGATATTATTGCCAATCTGCAATCCGCTTATATTATAAAAGTTAGATGTTAACTTAAATACCGGATTGAAAAGGTTTTTTTGTTTACCGATTATGAAAATGGCCACAACAAAAAGCGCTATTCCTCCTGCTACAAATAGTCCTAATCGAATTTTAAATTTTTCTGTTTTTGTTTCCATATTTTCAACTATTAATATTCTGGATTAATGGCATATTGAAGTTGCAATAAGCATCGAACTTCGCCAGCTTTTTTGCAACGCTTTTATTTAAAGAACGACTTTATCAGGGGGTCTTTCGACTTTTCAAACTCATCTAATGCTCCTTCAAGATATACTTCCCCGTCGTTTAGCATAATAAGTCGATTTGCTGTTGCGCGGGCACATTCAATATCATGGGTGATAATGATAGAAGAGGTTTTATATTTTTCTTGAACATGATTTATCAAAGAACTAATTTCATCGGACGTTGCCGGATCCAGACCAGTTGTAGGCTCGTCGTACAGCATAATTTCGGGATCGACCACAATTGTTCGTGCCAAACTGATACGCTTCCGCATTCCTCCTGACAGTTGCGAAGGCATTTTGTCGAGAGCATCAGCTAAGCCTACCTGATCCAACGCTTCATTAACTTTATCGTCGATAGCTTTTTGGGTAAGTTCTTTTTTGATTCTTCGTAATGGAAATTCTAAGTTTTGTTTTACCGTCATCGAATCGTAAAGTGCCCCACTTTGAAATAGGAATCCAATTTTTTGCCGTAAAGCAGCTAATCCGGTGCTATTTAATTTACTTACATCGTCACCAAATATATGTATGGTTCCATTGTTTGCCTGTAATAAACGAACAATACATTTTATCAATACCGATTTTCCGGAACCAGATTTTCCAAGTACTACCAAATTTTCGCCGTTAAAAAGCTTCAGGGTAATATTTTTCAAAACCTCCTGATTACCAAAAGATTTCTTTAGTTTTTCAATTTCTATAACCGGGTTATCTTTTTTCGTTTTTGACGAAACAGGTGTTGATGTCTTTGGGGTTTCCATTTTTTATATTATAAATTTAGCTTTTCTTGAATCGCTTTATAAAAAGCCAATTAATTGTCGTATTTCGACTCCACTCAATATGTCAATTAATTGACTTACAGGGGACAGTATGAGCAATATCAGAACCCTTCCCAACTTTTTAGCCAGCTTCGTTTTTCATGTTGCGCGTTGCAAATACGCGCCAGTTTTCTTCTTACGACTTATGACTAATTACTTACTACTAATTACTTTTTACTATCACTATAGCATATCCGTAATTTGCACAGCAATCATATCTACAATCAGCACTAAAAGGGAAGCCAAAACAACTGCAGAATTAGCAGCAATGCCAACACTTTCGGTTCCACGGCCTGCATTGTATCCTTTATAGCAACCTACTAATCCGATTACAGCGCCAAAGAAAAATGATTTTATCACTGCCGGTAAAAGATCGATGAACTCTAAAGAACTGAAAGCCTGCGAAAAAAACAAGGTAAATGATACATCGCCCTTGATATTTGCACCAGCCCAACTGCCTAATATTCCCAATGCATCGGCATATAAAATAAGCAGCGGAATCATGATGGTAGCAGCTAAAACGCGTGTGACAACCAAAAACCGCATGGGATTGGTAGAAGATACTTCCATGGCATCAATCTGTTCGGTCACTTTCATCGATCCCAGCTCTGCTCCCATTCCTGAGCCTATCTTTCCGGCACAGATAAGCGCAGTAATAACAGGTCCCATTTCACGGATTAGGGAAACAGCAACCATTCCAGGAAGCATTGATTCAGCGCCAAAATCGGCCAAAACGGGACGCGATTGAATTGTAAGTACCAAACCCATAATGGCGCCGGTAACTGAAATAAGGGGCAACGATTTATATCCTATTTGAAAACATTGGCGTAAAAATTCCTTAAATTCGAAATTTCGCGAAAATGTTTCTTTAAACGTGTTTGATGTGAATAGAAAAGCATCGGCAATCTCCGTTAAGAATTTATTGAGCTGAATCGTTTTTTCAGTAGTTTTTTCGCTGAGCCTAATGGTTTGCTGAGTTACATCCCGTATGCTGGGGATTGCTTTTAGAACCCGGTTTGATTTCTTCATGTTACTGCATTTTATTTTAGCTGCTCACTTAATTGCAGAAGCCAGATTTGGCAATGATATTCTTAATCTTTGGAAGGACGTTTTTCTTAGAATCCGGAAAAATAAATACGCATTTAAGATTTGGTGAGATGAAGTAAATAACAGAAAGCCAACGTTTGAGTAATATCTGTAACTGTTGACTTTCTGATATTATAATGCATTAAAGCCCTTCAATTATCTGATATAATTCTTCTTTTGATTTACCAAGTTTAATTTGAAGCCTTCCAAACATCTCTTCTTTTTTACCTTCTGCAAACAACAGATCATTTTCAGTTAACATGGCAAATTTTTGTTTTAATTTCCCTTTTTGCTCGTTCCAATTTCCCTGTAACTCCGTAAAGTTTGTCATTTTATTTAAGTTTAATTTAGTTGAATACTATTATAGAACAAAGGTAGCTGCACCTCATGCGGAAAGTGTTATACATTTTTTGAATTATGTTACATCATTCACACATTTGGTGTACAACAAAATTCCCATTTCTGATTTTGCTTAATACAGCCGTGTAGCGGCGACCTGTTTGTATAAATGATGTAAATACTGGTTCTTAAGCTCCGTTAGGAGCGACCTGTTAAACGGCGATATTCGCAGGTAAAGAAAGAAGAACACCAGAGACTGTTAGAAAAATTCGATGTGATGTCTATTGAAAGATATTTGTTCGAGTGGCATGAATAACTGGTCGCTCCTAAGAAGCTCTGATGCAGGCAATATCATGTTTTTCTACAAACAGCGTGCTCCTAACGGAGCTTATATTCCTTATGAAGGATTCTTATTTGTTATAAACTATACGTCTGCCGTTGTAGCCTACATGTTTGTGAATTAAAATTCGTGTAAATCCTAAAAAGGGAATTTGTTGAACCCTCACACATTTGAACCAACCATGGAATCAATTACTAATTGAAATTATTAACCTATTCCTTTAAATCAATAAACCGCAATAGGACAACATGCTGTTACCACATTACGGTTTATATTAATCAAGAAATACATATCCAAACTTTGGTGCTATGAATACTTTCTAATTATTTTCTCATGAATCGAATACTTTTAAAGTTCCACAACCAGTTCATTTTCGACTGTCCAAACACCAGGCGCATTATAGGCTATCCTTCCGGCTTCATCCTTTTCGTACCACGATTTAACGGTACCATTCAATGTCACCTTGTTGCCTGATACTCCAACCTGTATATCTTTATCATCTAAAGACCAATTGCGGGCAAAAGCATGCTCAATTTCAAGTTTTTCAACCTTGTCTTTAGTATCTGCTTTAATTGTGAGGTTATTAGATACTCCTGAAACTCCTTTAAGATTGCTAACCGCTTTTTGCGCTGCAGTTTTCTGATAATTCCAGTTTAAATCTCCGTCAAGGGTAACCCATCCGCCTTCCACTTTTACTTTTACCTTATCACTTGGTATTTCCCAGTTCCACTTGAAAGCATTTAGAATATCATTGGCAATTTCATTATCATTCTTTATAAACATATCGCCAAAGTTTATTTCAATTTTTTCAACTACAGCTTTTACACCAGCTACATTTTTTGCAGCCTCTTCAGCTTCTGCTTTTTTAGCAAAGCTGCTCACAGTTCCGGTGAGGGTAATAACACCATCTATAGCAATCACTCCTATTTCGGCAGCATTTAATAATGGCTCCCATTTAAGGGCATTCTGTACATCCTTTTGTAAAGTTTCGTTTGTTTTCATTTTTCTATATTAAATATTGTGAATGACTTTTCGCAACGCAACAAAGTTGTAAAACTTACAGTGGGCAAGTGTTACACTTTTATAACTTTAAGTTATATAATTCACATATTACCAATAGGTTCTATTCCCTTTTTTGTAACTCCAAATGAGTTTGTAACAAAATAATAAGGGGTTAATGCCATCGAATTTTTCATTGATAATTGCATCATTGCTTCTTCCCGTTTCGATTTTTTGGGAATTGATACTAAAAAATGACTTAGGGAGGTTTTTGATGGAGTATTATATTTTTCGACCGTTAAACGTGCCATTAAATAACTTACAGTTGACTCTGCCCCCTGGTTGAGGTTTACATGCGTTTCTTCGAGGCCATCGTAACATCCACCGGTGCATGGGTTGTAAATAATCTGATGCAGGCGGTTGTTCCCTAAAAACCAGTTGAATGCAGTCTTCATTTTCTGAAGATATTCTTCATCCTTTAAAACATCATAAAATTTACTTAACGTCAAAATAGTATAGGCAACATCAATGGGTTGTTCGCCAAAACGATCCTGTTCTTCGCCCTTTATGAGCCAATTTTTATTCGATATTACTTCAATTCCATTTTGGTTAAAGATTTGCGATAACAAAAATTTTAAGGATGATCGTGCTATATCCTTGTATGCAATATCGCCAGTAAGTTGCCAGGCGTTTAACATAGCCTCCGGCAATATGGAATTGGCATAGGTCAGGTAGCCTTCAAACCATTCCCATTTGGAGGTCGATTCGTGCTTATACATTTGAACCAAACGGTTGGCAAAAATTTTTACCAATGCAATATTCTCAGGTGATTCGATAGATGATTGATAGTAAGACAACCCTTTAATTACGAAAGCCATCGCCCTGGTGGAATGGACAGATTCTATCTCTGGAAGCGTTTTTTTAATTATTAGTTCCGCTTCGCTTATGATTTCTTCCGGCAAAAGTCCTTTGAGCGATATTAAAAACCCCAATGCCCAAATGGCTCTTCCATTCGAATCATCCAGATTGGTTTCTTTATTTTGTGGAGTAAAATTGAGGTCTTTATCTACATAATTCAGAAAACTGCCGTCCGGTTGCATGCAAAGTTTTATAAACCGGAGGTATTTATCGATTTCGTATACACTGGCGCTATCTTCAGTTAGTTTGTAATACATGCAAGTAGCTACCATTGCCCTGGCATTATCATCCAGGGTATAACCAGTACAAATATCGGGCTGATTTATTCTGGAAAATTGAATAATCCCTGTATTCGTTGTCATTCGCTTCAAATGACTCAAATCAATTGAAGGATAGTTAAAATTTATAATAATTTTCCCACCGGCTATGTTTTCAAATAACATTGCATGTGACACTGCTGAGTTTTCCCAGGCTGTGGAAACAACTTTTTGCAAGGTATTGGTACTTATATTCTTTCGCAAAGGTTCATCATTCAGTAACCGGATAGCACCATCGGCTAATTGTTTAGAATTTCTGAAATCAATGATTATCCCGGTATCCTCTGTCAATATTTCCTTTGCATGCGGAATAGGAGTCGAAATGATAGGGCAGGCACAACTCATGGCATAGGCAAATGTGCCGCTAACAGCCTGATTAGGGTCGTTTGTAGTAAACAGGTATATATCGGTAAGTTGCAAATATTCGAGCAAATCGGGTAAAGCCATGTATTTGTTAATGAATTTCACATGTTGTTCCAGTTGAAACAATTTGACCTTAGCTTCAAGACTTTCGCGATATTTTTCACCATCTGTTTTAACAACTTCAGGATGTGTTTTCCCGATTATCAAAAATATGGCTTCGGGACATTGCTTCACAATAGCAGGCATCGCGTCAATGGTTGTTTCGATACTTTTCCCCGAGCTTAATAAACCAAAAGTGGTAAGCACTTTACGACCTTTCAGTCCATATTTCTGCTTTAAGAATTTTTTGCTTAAATGGGGAACTAAATGCGTTCCGTGCGCAATTACTGATATTTTCTCTTTGGGTAAACCATAATCGCTCCCTAAAATATCGGCCGAAGTATGTGTCATTACTATAATTGATTCGCAAACCGCAGCAATATTCTTTATTTTCGTTTTCAGGTGTTTGTCGGGATGTGGTAATACTGTATGAAAAACAATTACTACCGGCTTGGTAATTCCATATAAAAGCTGCACAAATGCGTCTTCCTGCTCTCTGAAAAAACCAAATTCGTGTTGGATCAGGACAATTTTGATTTTATTGTCGTGATTAATAGAAATGGCAAGATTTTCGTATCCTGAAGCCTCTGATGTATTTAGAATATATCTAACTTCTGGAGGATAAGGATAGGTTGCATCGCCGGTTTCGAGTGCGCAAACCTTTAAAGACAGAGAACTACTGAATTTATTGTTCAATGCTTTTATCAAATCCTGCGAATAGGTTGCTATGCCGCATTCTCTGGGTGGGTAAGAAGTAACAAATAAAATCTCAGCCAGGTTTCCGGGTTGATTATGTAAAAGGGTATAATCCGGTTTAACAGAAGTTATATTGCTAAGTTTATTATTTTCTATACCCAACAACCCTGCGCGATTATCAATACCACCGGGGAAAGGTTTATTCACTTTTTTGTTTTTCATTTTTCACATTATAAGTTAAAAGTTCTGCCACTAGATCTGATAAATTAACCGAAGCACAGGCAATTAAGCTATCGGCAGCTCCATAATAAATAAATAAGGTATTCCCAAAAACGGCAGTACCTGTGGGGAAAACAACATTATTAACCTCTCCTACTAACTCCCAATCGTAATCAGGAGAAAACAAAGCATAAGGTAATCGGGCAATTTCAATAACTGGATTGTTTAAATCCAACAAAGCTGCACATGCGGAATAAATGAACTTTCCTTCTTCTGTTCTTTTTACTCCATGGTATATCAATAACCATCCATGTTCTGTCTCTATAGGAGGACAGCCGGCACCGATGTAACTTGACTCATGCTCATGCCGGGGATCAAGCACAATATGGTCCTGAAGCCTAAGAAAATAATTCTGCCAATATTCTTTAGTGAGCTCCTTTAAATTCTTTACAGTTACAAGCTGTATTCCAGGCCGAAGCCGATGAAGGAATGCCAATTTTCCGTTTATCCTGCGGGGAAAGAAAACCATATTTTTGTCCCACAGCAATGTTTTTATCTCGGTATCAGTTGTCAGGTAATAGAATCTCTGATTCAGATAATATAATTCATTCACCTCTTTTGAAGTTTCCACCAGCGACACAAATTCAGCATATGTTACTGGAGGTGCAATCAACCCCTGTTTTTCAAAATTCCTTAAATCTTTTGATGTTGCTAATGCGCCACGTGCGTTGGTACCATCGTATGCGGTATAGGTCATATAATAGAGGTCGTCAATTTTAGTTATTCTGGCATCTTCAACTCCCTGCGATTCGTAATCATATTCTGGAACTATGATGGGTCTGTCCCACCTTTCGACAATAGTTAAAGGGCCATCCATGCGACAATAGCCAATACTGGAATGGTTTCCCAGTTGCACAGCACGGTAAAATATATGAACGCTGTCGCCTTCGCGTATTACTGCAGGATTTAGAACGCCTTCGCTTTCAAATTCCAAATCGGTTTTTGTAAATAGTATGCCTTCTTTTTTTACAGGTATCATATTGGTTTAATTTTAATCGGCCCAAGGCTGATAGGTTTTATCTTTATCAATGGAGGCATTGTATCACCTAGTAAAAATCCCCAGGGTTTTAAAGGTTCAATATGATCGAAAATAAGTTTTATAATAGCAAGGAGTGGTATAGAAAGAAACATACCGGGTATTCCCCATAAAGCATTGCCTGCAATAACCGCTATAATGGAGAAAAGTGCATTGATTTTTACTTTTGAGGCAACTATTTTGGGAACAAGGTAGTTATTATCTATCAATTGTATGAAATAATAAATTGCCATGATGTATATTGCATACCAGGCAGAATCTTTCGTTGCCAGGGCAACTATCATAGGCAATGCAACCCCTACAAGGCCTCCAATATAAGGTATTACATTAATTACTGCCCCAATAATACCAAGAAGGATGGCGTATTCAATACCAAGAGACAAAAGAGCTGCAATATAAAGTATTGCCACTATAGCAGCCTCTATAACCAGGCCTACGAGATAGCGTTGAACGACAGTTTTGGTTTGGGTTACTATTTCGCTTACCTGACTTCTATTATTGGCGCCAAATAGCTTGCGGATAAAATCCATCAGAAGTGGTTGATAAAATAATATCATAAAAATATAGGTGGGAACTAATATCAATACAACCAAGCCGTTCCCGAGCGACATTAGCGTTTGTCCAATTGCTGCGCTGCTGGTATCGAAGAGGTCTGTCTGAGTGGTAGTAATCCATGCATGGATTTTTCGGGGTCGTATATCAAAATATTGGGAAGCCCACGAAATTGACTCATTAAACATTTCGGTAAATTTATCAACCAGAATTGGCCAGGAATCACGGAACTGACTTGCCTGAGATGCCACCAATGCCGCCAGCCCTGCAATGATAATAAAAGTTAGAAACAGTGTAATGATAATTGCAAATAACCTGTTAACTCTTATCCTAACAAAAAAATTCACCACAGGATGGAGTAAAATAGATAAAATGGTTGCAAATACCAGTGGGATAATAATACTCTGAGCAATATATAGTATTGCTACAAGCGCTATTAAACCAATAATAAAAATAGTTGCCTTCGCATAAAAAGGCATATTTAACTCTTTTTCAGGCACGTGCGTAAATTTTAACCTATTTGAAAAATTGTACTGATTTATACATTGGCATCCATATTCACATCTTTTTTGCGAAAAAGATGGCTAATTAAATATTGCCCAACTGATTTCAGAGAACTGGCATTTTGAGCAATAATGTTTGTTACACCAAATTCAAGTGCCGATCCGAATAATTTTCTAAAGGTATTGACCGATGCTCCAACTACTAATTTCTTTGAAAAATAGCCGGTAGTCAAGCCTAAGGCAGAACCTATAATATTATCAATAAAATAGGGCGAGGAAGTCACATCTTTAAAAGTACTCTTTAAGATGTTAATGGGCTTTAAGCTCTCGTAAGTAAGTAAGAATTGTATTTTTAATTCCTGTCCTTTTATTGCTTGCTCGGCTTCCAGCAATTGAATTGCATTTTTAAGGCCTTCGGTGGAAGTTATATTTTCCATAGTATTTTATTTTAGCGCCATTTTAATTATATAATTATATATTCTCTTCTTAAGCCATTTATGCATAACTATATGAACAAAAATTCCCAAGATGCCATAAAAAGCTGCTACTACAAAAAATCCGTAAAAAGCAGTACCCAGGATTTCTCCAAGCCAAAAAGCGATTCCCAGATTTAAAAAAATCATAAAGGAGGCAATCAGGAGAAACGTTACAGAATGAGGTATTACAGAGGAAACAACATCCGAAGATTTGTCGAGCGTTTTATATTTTACCAAATCGAAGCTTGTTTTACCATAATCCATAGCGCGCTCATACAGAGATTCTATCATTTTTGCATTGTCTTCCATATCATCAGTTTTGAGAAAATTTTATAAGACCAGCTTTTTTCAAAAGATCTAAATAGTTAACTGGCATTTATTTATGTTAATTGAGGCATTTGCCGCTCACTTTGTTAGTTTTCGGCTGGCTGCATAATTCCGGTTGAAATAGTTAAAAGAAAAACTGTATCTTCTTTGGTTGTAAGGCTATATTTAATATTTTCGTGAACTGTCAGCATTTGATCTTTATCAAGGGTTACGGAATCCTTTTGTGCATGAAATTTTAATTTACCCTCTAGTATTTGAAATGTAACAGAATCGTTACTTTGAAAAGAATTGATTTCAGATCCTTCGTGCAGGGCTGTAAGCACTATTTTCATTTCGGGGGTTTTAACCAGTATCTTGGCATTTAGTTCCCGTTTTTTCCACGATTGTTCATGTTTCATCCGATCAATTAAACCCGGCAAATCAAACGTTCGCAATAAAGCATCCTGCGATCTGTTTTCTTTTGAAAGAAAGGGATTCGTAATCCATATCGTTTTTTCCATCGTAGAAGATTTAAAGCATTAATAATAAGACGGTTTCTGTAAATAAAAAATAATTAGAAACTACATCTGGCGCTTCGCATTGCATTTCAGCCCGATGCGCCAGGTGTAGGTTTTCTTTCTTGGCATGTTTATGATTTGAGGTTATGCCCATTCAAACGAATTAGTTTGATGCAGTTTTTGCATTTTTCTCTGCACCATTCGCCTGCGCTCTTGCTTGTTCGGCAAATTCAGTTGCATCTTCTTTTACTTTATCGAATTTTTCAGATACCGTATCAATCAAATCATTAAACTTTTCTTTGAGGGCATCAACATAGTCTTCTCCCTTTCTCGATATTTTTTTTCGGGTATCTGAACCTTTTTCGGGTGCAAACAAAATCCCTACCAACGCACCAGCTGCAACACCAGCTAAAACTCCTAATAATACTTTTCCTGAACTCATAATTTTATGTATAAATGATAATTAATACTGTTGATGATTTTAAATAACTTTCTTGCCCTGAATAATTCTAAATACTATGGCAATCAATGCAATAACAAGTAGAATATGAATTATTCCTCCGGCGCTGTAGCCAATAAATCCTATAGCCCATGCTATAATTAGAACTACTGCAATTACATAAAGTAAATTTCCCATGACTCTGATTATTAAAAATTAAGCTAAAAGAACAACTAATAATATAATGAGTACAATTGCTGCAGCCGAAAGATATACCCCGCCGCCTATATCGCTAAGCTGATGTTTAATGGATCGAACTTCTTTTCGCAGCGCTTTCTTTTCGGTTGACTTCAGCAATGATTTATCCATTGCATTAATTTCGTTTAACCGAAGTTTTAACGTTTTAACTTCAGCCGATTCGGGTGTTTTAGAATCAACCAACATGGTTGGAGATGTTTTGGGCGATGCAATTAATTGTATCGGCAAAAATGTTAATGTCAGGCTTGCTACCATTAGAATAAGAGCGAATTTTTTCATGTTTTTTGTTTTAATTTGTTTATTACCCTTTAATAACCCTAAATATGATAGCTATAATTGCTATAACTAAAAGGATGTGTATAACGCCTCCAGCATTGTATGCAAAAAAACCAACAGCCCATCCAATTATCAGGATCACTGCTATCAGATAAAGTAAATTTCCCATGTTTATATGTATTAATTATTGTTATTTAATAAAACCTATATCCTAAAGTTGCCTGATACCAAACATTCTTATATCGGGGTGTTGAAGAAGTGCCATCACCGTTATTGGTTTGAACATCCCAACCAACTCTGGCTCCAATTACAAAATTGTTAAGGTTAAGGTCAACTCCTCCAATAAAACTCATAATGTTTTTGCGGATATTGTCATTTTTAAACTCATCCTCCTGAGCCACACTTGCCGTTGAGTTTGTAAACACATCCTTTTGTTTTATGAGGTACGAGTATTGCGGACCTGCCATTATTGTTACCATTCCACTAGGTTTTAATTGTATCATTAATGGAATATCAATGTAACTGGTGGTACGGGTAAATTCATAAGTGCTACCGAGGGCTCTGCCAGTTGCTTTGAATCCTTTTTGAGAATAAAGTATTTCGGGTTGAACACCTAAATACTTTCCAATTGGGATGGATAGAAAACCTCCAGCAACAAGACCTAATTTTGGATCTGCCTTAAACTCATCCCCCTGTGTATCGTAAACATTTGAGTAATTTAAACCTCCCTTTACCCCAAACATAAATTTGTCGCGTAAATCAGGAGAGTTTTCCTGGGCTATACTATTCCCTGCAATAAATATTATTGCAGCAATTGATAAAACTATTTTTTTCATTTCGTTTATTTTAAAGCGTAATTGTATTATTCCTGATTAAATTATAGACTCCCGTTATTTGACATTATTAACTGTTAAGTCTTCAAATGCTTTACCCAGCTTATCCATGTCGCGGTTAAACTCGGCCTTGAAGGATTCCCAATTGTCATTTCCATCGTCTTTATAGTCGGCCAGCTTCTTTTTCATATCGCTGTTTTTTTTCTCAAGTTCGGCCAGTTTTTTTTCGTACTGTGCCCTGTTTTCTTTTTTATCAGCGGCTATTCGTGCTTTAAATTCCGCAAGGTTTTTTTCGTGTGCGGCAATTTTTTCTTCCGATGCAATTTTAAATGACTGGTATTCAGATATTGAATCCTGACGCGCTTGATTTAAATAATCTTTTGCATCAGCCACATCTTCTTTCGCTTCCTGTACATTTTCCTCGGCGTTTTCTACTTTTTCTGCCGACGACTGGCAAGCAGTAAACATTGTTCCTGCTAAAAATGCAAATACTGCTAGTGTTAATATTCTGCCTTTCATATTTTTTATCTTTAATAAAGATTTGTATTGTATTTATTCATCAAAGGTATGCCTCTCGCATTCGGGAACCGTTACATAACTTTTCGAATAAGTTACATCATTCACACATTTAAGGAAATAGAAGGGAAAAGGAAGGTCATTAAGACTAGAAAAACTCGAACTCCATGGCTTTAAATGAAAAAAGGCTGGTTTTCGACCAGCCTTTATTATTACCGCATTTTGTTTAATTCTTATTATTGATAGTAAAATCTTTCATGGCAACCTGGAGTTCATCCATATCATGGTTAAATTCCCTCCTGAAAGTTTCCCATCTGTCAGGTTTTCCATGCTTATATTCAAAAAGCTTCTTTTTTAATTCGATGTTCTTTTGTTCTAATGCATTCACCTTTTTTTGGTAGGCAATTTTATCCTTTTCATTCATTTTTGCCTGCTTTGCTTTTAAATCAGCAATGCTTTTTTCATTCTCCTTGATTTTCAATTCCGATTCAGTTTTAAACTTCAGATAATCAGCAATTGAATCCTTTTTGGCATCCTTTAAATCCTGTTTAGCAACTACCACTTCTTTATTTGCGTCCACAGCATCTTCTTTTGCTTCCTGCAAATTTTCTCTAGCTTTTGCAGATTGTTTATCAGGTTCCTGGCCAAATAAGGTAGAAACCGATCCTGCCATAATTGCAATTGTGGCCAAGGTTAATATTGTTCTTCTCATTTTAATCAATTTAGATTGTGAATAATTGTTTTAAATTATTCACAAAGGTGTAACCAATCTAATGCCGAACCATTACATAACTTTAGGAATTAGTTACATCATTCACACAAAGTTGACCTCCAATTATGGTTAGATACTAAACTCTAATTTTCAGTAAATGAGAGACAATATAAATTTCTTTCTAAGTTAAAGCGCTAAAGTCAGCATAACTTAGGAACTGTTTAAATTTAATTACCCAGTGTATTTAAAAATTCAACCCCTTCAGGGTTGCTGCAATATATGTTTGATTTTCCGTAGGTTGACACCTACGGTTATTAAAATTTAACCCTTTCTGGGTTTTCAGCAAACAAAAGTCCAAAGGACTTTAATATGAATAACCTCCGGTAAAACCGGAGGCAAACTAAACGAGAAATTTGGAACCCCG
>JFJP01037194.1_pt1 | contig 38945 bp, 18 predicted proteins | sample 431651 | NCBI WGS metagenome assembly JFJP01 (sample SAMN02602958, study PRJNA72255) | Microbial mat metagenome, whole genome shotgun sequencing project. | biome: fresh water; feature: sink hole; material: water; isolation source: purple microbial (photo- and chemosynthetic) mats found in... | reverse complement strand
ATCTAAATTCAATGACGCATTTGCGAGATTGGATAACCTTACTAGAAACTTGACTTCAAGTCTTAGTGGGATAGATGCCGAATCTCTTACAAATAATACTATTTCTGAGATCAATTCTATAAAGAATTTGGACACTACGCTGTGCAATGAGTTTATACGAAGTAGCGTGAATAACGACGACATATTGGCACTTGCTAATAAATATAAAGATTGTCGTCTTAGAATGACGAACTCTGCTACAAATGGGTATACCGTACCTGATAGTCTTGGGGATTCTCAAGGATACTTTGATCTTGCCGGTACAAAATCTGTTGATGGTACTCAGTTCAATTCAACTAGAGAAGTTCTTAATACTAGTATGGAAACGTTAAAAGGTGTAAATCTTCCATCTGACAACTTGCCAAATATGGCGGTTGGATACAAGAGTATGCCGGGAAATACCAGATCATTGTACATAAATATGTATGATGGTATTGGTTCAATAACTACTGAAAATCTTAAAAATAAAATACCATTTCTTCACAATCAAAATATCATGGATTCTGAAAGAACTGATATCAATGGTTCTACTCCGTTCATTATGATTGAAAGATCTAATAAGATCTATTCTTTCGATTTTGGTATTCAGTATATGACAAAGAAAGAAAGTGTAAAAGCTTATATTTCTGATGGTACTGATATCCAACTCGTTGACACAAAGTTGTACAGTGAGGGTGGGGAATATCTTAAACGATTCTTTGGAAGTTTTATCATTGAAGAAACTGCGGACGGTTTGGATATTTCTTATATAATGAATAACTCTGAACACAATCGATTTGAAGATGAACTTCCTGAGTTCAAATTTAGATTCTCATATGATGATGATTTTATATTCATGTATCTTCATGATGTAAAACCATCTAGAATTTATCATAGTGGAAGATTGGTCGAACGTGATATTCTTGAGATCATGACATCCGGATCTGTCAGCGATGATGATAACTTCGCGATTCTTAAATTTAAGAACGATTACGGTTATAAACCAACTGAAGATATCGGACTATTCGATCCATCTATAACAATTCCGTCAGGCTCTGAAGTATATTTACTTCCAAACTTCAATGTAAACTTGTCAATAAAAGATAATAGTTTCTTTAGACTTGATTCATTTGTAGTTGGAAATCTGTATGATAGATCTGATATACTTGGACTTGGTTACAAGGATGTTACGTTTAAATGTAATTCGAAGTCTATGGTCGATCTCAATGGTATCAGACTTACTGATTCTAATAATATCCAACTCGTGCCAGACTTATCTGATAAGTTTATGGTTCGGAATGTTGGAATTATAAAAGATACTTTGAAATATGGTAAAGTTATGTCAGTTGCGGAAATGATTGTTAAAAACAATGATCATATCCGGACTAAAGTTATTGATGGTAAACCCGTGTTTTATAAAACTATGATGCGTATAAAGTCAATGACATCATCGTATTACCAGAACTTCGTAGAGTTTGATAATGCTCCAGATTTTGTTATTACCGAAATCGGCAGATATGAGTTTATAAATGGTGAAGATTTCTTCGAATCGAGATCATTTACGTCATGTGCAAGCTTGAATATAAAGAGTGAACGTGATAAGATTGTGAACTCTAAAACTCTCATGGATATATTTGAAGGTATTAAGATCCCTTTCAAATACTCAAATATTATTAATGATGACGTTGTTGTTCCGAATGCGTTCCCTGTAAGTTCCGATAATATTGGAAATACTAATACTAAGAGTAGTGTTCAAATCCTTTCAAATTACTACGGGTTTAATATCGATGAAGATAATTTTAGAGGTTATGTAATAATAACTACTGAAATTTTACCTTGCGATTATGAATTTGATAAACTTACGATTAAACATATTTCTAGATCTGATAATGTCGGAATACTTGGATATGAAGAAGGTGATTTCGAGAACGATCTTGTTCGTGAAAATCAAGCGATCATGTCTGGAAATGATATTGTATACCATGATATTACATTTACATCATTTGAAAAGTTCAATGTTTTCCCAGGGAACCATTCGACTGTAGATGGGTCTAATGTAGAATTCTATTTAACTCCTGCTCAAGGATACATGATAGATGAAGTTATGGTTAACGGAGTAGTTACAGAATTGACTGGTAACAGATTTGTTGTAAAAAATATTACTGGTGATGTATCTATTACGGTTACAACTAAAACCAAACCGAAAACAGTGTACAATGTCTACATGGATAGTTTTACAAATTGTACTATTAGTCCAGCTGATGGTGTGATTTTGGTTGATGAAGGTTCCGGTATTGAATTTTCTATAACTCCTAGCTTCCACCACTATATTAACTACATAAAGGTTAATGGTATTTCGGTAGGTCATATCAATGGAAGATTTGTAATTTCAAACATCGATGAAGATAAGCATATCAATATCGAATGTCTTGAAATTCCTCCTGAAGAGTATACTATTGAGATCATTAATGATGGTGGATACTGTACAATAAGTCCTGGTCTCGGAATATTTGATGTTTTAGAAGGTGATGATTTTAATATAACTATTGAAATGACAAATTCTAAATATGAGATTAAAGGGATTAAAGTTGATGGAGTACTGTTGCAAACTATTTCGAACACTGTTAACTTTTCAACTCTGAAAGGTTCACACGTAGTAGAAATTATAACTGGACGTAAAGCTTTTATCGAATACTTCTCAACAGTTAGTGTTATCAATTGTAGTGTATCTCCTTCAGGAACAACTTCTATATTTGAAGAATCTAACGTTACATATACTGTAACTCCTAATCCTAAACACGCAATGCAGAGTGTTACTGATAATGGTGTGGCTGTAACTCTTGATGCTAACAAACAATTTACCATCAATAACGTTCAGGGTAATCATAATATCGTAGCTATAGCTATTCGAGTTTATGAAGATTATATCTTGAATATTGAAGCTGGTACAAATTGTAGCTATAAGTTGGATGATGTTGCAACTTCAGTTGGTTCTAAAACTATTACTGAAGATCAAACATATATTGTCGAAATAGTGCCTACTGCAGGGTTTATGGTCGGAAGTATTGTTGTTGATGGAGTTACGATAACGACTAATTCTACAACTTATACGTTTGATAAAGTAACATCAGGTCATACAATTAAAGCTAATTGTATACCTATTCCACCCGCAACATTGACAATCTTTACAAATTTGACAAATGCATACGTTGTATCAGGTACAACTATTGTAACTCGTGGAAATAATACTACGGTAGTTATTTCTCCAAATGTTGGATTTAAAGTGATAAGTGTTAAAGTTGATGGTGTTACTAAAGCAATAACTGAACTTAGTCATACGTTTAACAACGTTCAGGATGATCATATAATTGAAGTTATTTGTGACGTTATCTATAATAGTATAACTGCATCTAACGGTACAAATTATACCGTGAATCCTTCTGGTGTTACTCCTATCCAATATGGTCAATCGATTACTTATAACTTTGCCACAACTCCTGGTTGGCGTATTAAGAATTTAATTGTTGATGGAACCACTATTGATGGAGGAGTATCTTATACGTTTAATAACGTTACTGCTGCTCATACGATATCCGCGGTCGCAGAAATAATTCCGCCAACTAAGTATACTGTTACATCTTTGAATGGTACAAACTATTCTGTAACTCCTTATGGCGATGATCCAGACGTTATCGAAAATACTGCATCTCAAGTATATACATTCACTCCAACTAGTGGATATTATGTAAAAGAGATTTATACCAACAGTAACAATGGCACTTGGATGCTTAAGAAATCTGTAGCAGCTCCGACTGAAGAACCTACTTCAGGTCCATCGGAAACTTATCAGATTCCTTCTGTAACTTCAATTATGTCTATAAAAGCTATAGTTGATGTGATTCCTCCTAAGTACTTTACAATATCTGTTTCAGTAACTGATACAGCTGGTGCAGCATCTACAAATGCTACAATAAGTCCTGGATCTAGTTCCGTTAGAAAAGGTACAGCTAAAACATTTACTGTAACTCCGGCAGCGGATCATAAGATAAGTTCTATAGTTGTGGATGGTGTTGAAACTGCAGTTTCGAACAATGGGGAAGTTTATAATTATACGTTTAATAACGTTCAAGCTGATCACACTTTTGTGGTGAAGATGTTGAGAGTTATCAAATACTATACTATGAATACTTACAATGGTACCGGGTATACAATATATCCTTTACCGGCTCAATGTCCGATAACGTATCCAGAAGGTGATGGTCAGTTAATGACTGTAACTCCTGCGTCGGCAACTAACCCTAACAATGGTACATCTTACTATCCATATAGAAGTCCTGGAATTATTGTAAATGGAACAACTTACAATTTTGGTTCTGGAACTTTCTCTATTGGTAATGGAACTACACTTGATATGGGAACCGATTCCTCTTCGGGTTGGGGAGTTAAAACTTGTACTATCCTGAATATTCAAACTAACTTGGAAATTTCAGCTATTTCGAATAAAATTGTTTACAATATTAATTTCACTCAGCTGACAAACTGTTCCATAACTGAGCCTTATAATACTTCGAATTTTGATTTGTACTCAAATAATTCATTTACAATGGTACCTGCTGCAGGATTTACTATTACAAATGATAATATTGAAATATCAAATGATGGTGGAGCATATAAGACATTAACTCAGTGGTTGATTGATGATCCGACAATTTGTACGAGAGTTGGAAATGTATTGAATTTCAATAACCTTCAGAAAAGTAAGGCTATTAAAGTTAATGCATCTCAGGTGTATAACACTATCCGACTTGTAACTGTTGCAAATTGTGTGTATAAGGATGCTTCGAATAATGTAATTGGAGACGGAGCCGCAGCATATAAAGATTATAGTGTTGCTCAATCTAATAATTCATTCTATGTGAAAGCATTCCCTAATACTGGATATAAGATTGATAAGAAATGGATTGGGGATCTTACAAACCCGCCATCTTCGTATCAAATTACTGCAACTAACAATCCTACTGCGGGATATGATAACCAGACATTTACGAATATTTCTACAAATAAAGCATTCTCTGTAGTTTGCTCGAAAATACAATATTCGATAACTGTTACTCAGCCTACAAATGGTTCTATCACTCCAACTAGTACAACAATTGATCACGGAAATGATGCAATATTTACTGTATCTCCGGCTGTAGGTTACAAGATAAGTACAATAACTGTTGGTGGAGTTAGCGTTCCTCTATCCGGTACAGCAGTGACTGTTAACGGGTCTAGTGTACAAAAATACATTGGAGACGATACTGGGTGTAATATTCGTATAAGCGGAGTTACAGCAGCAACGACAGTTACAGCAACTATGGTTGCAAATACGGTTTATAGAAATGTAGACCTTATGACTGGAACTGGTTATACATGGACTAACACTGGTGGAACTGCGATTACTAACGGGTTGAGATGGAGCAGTGTTGCTGATAAGACTAACTTTACTGCAACTTTAACAATTACTTCAGGTTATACTCTCGACAATATCTTTGTTGGAGAATATACCACTTCTGCGGTTTATGCGGCTGGTACAGCTTATGCTGTTGGAGCTAAAGTTAAGTATGGTAATAGAACTTATACTGCGTTACTTGCATCAACTGGGAAGCAACCTGACACAAATCCGACATACTGGAAAGTTAGTGGAGCATTCTTCCCAGCTAATACGAGTACAGTAATTTCAGTTACTCAGAATACTATAGTCGAAGCTATTTGTACGGCTAACCCTGAATACGATTTCATGTGGAGAGCAAACAAAAGTTATTCTACAACTGATGGTTACATTGTAGCTAATGAAAGTGGAGTATATATGGTTTATCGATGTTTATCAAATGGGAGTGTCAATACTACCGGAATGATTCCTAAAGATAACCCTACATATTTCGCGTTGGCAAATGATTCTAAAAGTGGTATCATGTTAAACGGGACGGGAACCAATAAACTTTATTGGAGTTCTACTCTCGCATATATGGATAATGGTACTAATAGCATGCTGATTCTCCATAACTACGGTGGAGGAAGCTACAAAGTTTACAGATGTAACTACTGGACTCTAAACAATGAACCAGGTCCAGCCGCTCATACTGGTGGTACCGAAAAATATTGGACCTATATGGGTGATACTAAATCTCCAACATGGTCCTCAGGATCTATCTATAATGCTGGAGATAGCGTTATCTATAATGGAATTGTGTATACTGCTAAATTCTACAACTCTGGAAGACAGCCGGACATCTATTATGTAGAAGTTCCAGGTGTCGGACAAGTTTGGGATAAGGTAGGATCTGCAGCTACCGCGGCTCTTTGGAGTTCTTCTACGACGTATTATAATGGGAATATCGTAAGATATAACGGTTATGTTTATACAGCAGTTCTAACGAACACTAATAAACAACCTGATCTGTTTAATGCGCTTGATGACTCTAAAGAGTGGAAGATTGTTGGACAATACTAGTATGATTATATATTACGATGAATATCGTAGTGATAGTAATCAATAATAACTATTAGATTTGGTTGGGACTTAATTGTCCCAACCTTTTCTAATTTAATCTGGAGGACTTTATGAGCAAGTATTCGCACTTGACGAAAATCGATCAAAGTTACATGGAACTTGTCGATAAAATTATCACAACTGGAGAGCATTGTAAAAACCGTACTGGTATCGACACAATCGCTCTCAGCGGCCATATGTTTGAACACAACATGTCTGAAGGATTCCCTGCAATAACTGTAAAGAAACTTTTCTTTACAACCATGTCTATTGAACTTGAAGGATTCCTTAAAGGGATTACCGACAAAGCTTGGTACAAAAATAAAAAATGTTATATCTGGAATGGTTGGTGCAAACCTTCATTGTTTGAAGCTGCTCTTGAAGAAAAAGTTATGAGCGGCGAAATCAACAATTCTATGACTGTCGAAGAACGTCGGGATGCGTATAGCAAAATTCGCCATTCTATTGATGACCTTGGTGCAATTTACGGGGCGCAATGGAATAATTTCAATGGCGTGAATCAGCTCGACAATATCATTCACAAACTTCAAACAGATCCAGATGATCGACGTATGATCGTATCTGCTTGGAACCCACCTGAAATCGGTGAAATGGCTCTCCCACCATGCCATGTATTGTGGCAGATCAATAAGATTGGTGATAAGCTCGATCTTATTTGGTACCAGCGTTCTGTTGATGTTCCATTGGGTCTTCCATTCAATATTGCATCGTATGGTCTTCTTCTCGAGCTTATCTGTAAACAGACTGGTTATAAAGCTGGTAAACTTATCGGGATGCTTTCGAACGTTCATATTTATGAAAATCAGATTGAAGGGATTATTGAAAAACTTATCCCTCAGGCGTTGAAGAGTACTATTGAACACCTTCCTACTCTTGTAATCAAAGATACCTTTACAACAATTAAAGAGTTTGATGCATTACAAGATGTGGTTCTCGAAAACTATGAATCTGAAGATTTTGTAAAACTTCCTATCGCGGAGTGATAATGAATCCTATTAAAAATTTCATTCAGAATTTCCGTAGTAAAGACATTCCCGCAGTTCTTGTTGTTGGAATGGACGATGAAACTCATGGTATCGGTTTCGAAGGAATGATTCCTTGGAGAGAAAAAGATGACATGAAATTCTTTAAGGATACAACTGTTGGTAAGGTTCGATTTGATGGTAATTACAATACTATAGTTTGTGGCGGTAATACTTACGTTTCGTTTGGAGAAAAGAATCTTCCAAATAGACATCTGATCGTTGTTTCAAAAACAATGTACGATAAGTATAAACCTGAACTCTCGAGAAGAGTTATTCAAACTGATTCGTGTATTGTTGATTACGATCCTAAATCAAGACTGTATACAGCTTATATTAAAGATATCAATAGTGTATCTTTGGCATTTAGAGCTATTGAAGTTGAATCTAGATATTACTATGGCACTTTATTTGTCATTGGCGGATCTATGATCTATGATGAGTTTATGAAAGGTAAGGTTCGAAATGTTTATATTAAGACCGCCTTTGTAACTCATATAGTCTTCAATGACACAGTTGCGAATAGTTTGAAAGATAAGTCTAGAGATGTACCAGTCTTTATCAAACAGTATGGTCATAAATATGATACATTCTTCAGTTATTTTATGCTAACTGTTAAGAATCGTTTCAAGATTGTCAAGCGTATTCCTCTTGGTAAACATTATATAACTCGCCATGAGTTTAATATGTTTGCCAGTAAGAGACTTCAGGATTATACTCAGTATAAGATCTAAGTATTGTTTACGGGGGTTAGCGCCCCCGTAAACATATTAGTGTGAATAAAATAAAACCTTTGTAGGGAGAATGACAATGCTTGACTCTACTATAAGTACAAGACTAAAATCATTATTTGATAGAATATATCTTTCAAGAAATGTATTTGAAAGATTGTTAGATCTTATAAATGACATCGGTGATAAATACGATGTTACATCTCTTACGAATCGTGCAAATGAATTTCTGAATTCTATCGATTCAATCATTAACGATAATGATATCGTGGAACTTTATAAGAATTATATCTTAAATATAACTTCCGCAAAAGATGCTTACGTTGTAAACTTTGATATAGTTGTTGCAAAGATTACAACTTACTATACTACTTTGATGGACAACTTTATTAGTACAATTGAAGCGATCCGTGTGCAATCTACACAATACGCTGCAATGTATAAGAATGATCCTGAAATTGCTGAGAAAATAAAACCTTACCAGGAATTTATTGGAAGCATCTCTACTATCGATCTCGATCTCACAAATTTTGGAGTATTGGGTGTAACTAAAAATAGTATTGTAAATAACCACATATACATATTTCAATCTTTATCAAATCCTGCAAATTTTATCGGTATAGACGCTGACGGATTCACTTGTTATGTAAGTACTGATTCAAATCCTAATGGATTCAATTCCCATAGAGTTACAAAACAGGATATTCAAAGTGAATTGGTAAATAGATCTGGATACCCTGTACTTACTGTAGATTCAATGGATATTACAGGTAAGTCTTTCTCAGCCGTGAATAATATTTTCACAGTTTATGTCAACTGTACTATTATATCTACTGGAGCTAAAGTATTTATCCCTATCGTATTTAGTTATGATGATCTGATGGGATATGGTGTAAAATATATGTCATATGCGGACTCTGTGAATAAGCGTTATGCTTCTATTGGTCACGGTGGTGCGACAGAACCTACCAAATACTTATTGTATAAGAGTGGAAATCTGATTGAGTATTTTAACAATAATTATTATACCACAATTACTGAAACTGTTAATCTGAATGCTAGTGGAACTATCGTAAATGTTTCAAATATTTCAAATTTTATCGATTTCGAATATGCGATTGCGATATTTGGAAAAGCTATCATTGTGAGTAGAATTGATACTGTAGATTTCTATAATTTCAGTTCTATAGTTAAAAGACTTGATTTGACATCAAACTTTATTTTCGGTATTCAAACTAAATTTGGATATTGCTTTGTAACTGAAGAGGGTAAACTCTAAATGTTAAATATAGAGCAAACGTCCGATAACTTCTCAATTAAACTTTCATATATCCGACATCTCGGTAGAGTTATGACAGTTGATGCGAAAGTTGGTTGTATAGATGATTATATCTATGTAAAAGATACTGGTTACTCAAACATTTACGCTGTTAACCTTTTCAGTTATCTCGAACGTGATGGATATTACAATCATAGATATGCTCAATTCATTCCGACAGATGACGTTTATGCATGGTATTCGTTTACAAAGGATAGACTTAACACTGCGAACAAGTCTCTCATAATCAGTTATGGGTATAAGAGTATTGAAGGTGGTCAGGAATCTACTGGCAATTACGTCAATTACAATGACGAATTCTCAAGATCCGGAATTATTCACGATATACTCGTAAATAAAGATAATGGAGGATTTGCTCTTAGTAAGGTTAACTCTAAAACTGGCGAACGTCTTGATATTATTTCAGATGAATATGAAATTGATATTAAAGTTGGAGTAAGAGAAACTCCTGATGGAAATACCAATGAGCCTGAAATAATCCTATCTATCGAAGAGCAGAGTGGTTGTGACATAAGTATTCGTCGACATGGTGAAATTAACGAATCTGCTACAGACTATAAACTATTGTTTTGGAAATCTGGTGAGCGATTTGTCGATCAAAATGGTGACCATAACGATACTTCAGATGGTCCTGGAACTTTCTTGAGAAATACTTTAAATTCTAAGATCGAAAATACTGCAAACGTTTTAAGATCGTCATATGAACGAGAGTATACAAGTCCAATCGCATTGAACAGACAACCTCATACTACTGAGCATATCTCTCAATATTATCCTAATATGATAAATGGTACTGGTATAGGTGTCGATGCATATTATGTTAATACAATGAGAACTTATGTTTATGACGATGGAATGGTTGTATTCTTGAATCCATGGACTAAGAAAATTTCTGTATCATTGGATGAAGGTAAAACTTGGATTGTCGAACCTACTGATATTGAAGCCAACTTCCTCTTCCGCATAGGTAAGCAATCTTTCATAATAATCTCAGAATATTCTAAAACGTATATTACTGGCGATTTATTCATGAATGTTACTCAGCTTACAACTATTAGTGGATTGCCTGAAGAGAATTATTCAGTTTCGATGAATACAAATTACCTTACAATCGGCAATAAATTGTATAGAATTATATTCAATGATTCTAGAAGAATTCAACTGAGCGAATTGTCTGTTCCTAATTACCACTTTAGAATTAAAGATTGTGGAGATATTGCTGTATTACGAGCTATCGATATCACTGACTTCTATAATGGTGCTACAACCCTTACTGAAAAATTTATAAGCTTTAGAAATAAAGATTGTGATTTTACTGGTTTTAATATTACAACGTTGTTAGATGATTCTAGTAAAATTATTAAAACTAATACGTTTAGTGTTGGGTTGTACAATCCTGCTATGGAAGGATGGTATGCTATAGAACACAAAGATGCTGGCGATGCATATGATGCTCTTAACAAATATGATAAGAGTGTTGCTAATTCGACCAACTACAGCGTATACAGTGATACTATCTCTGATTATACTGGAAGTCGAATAACTTTCGGTAGTCAGCTCAAGACACTAACTCAGAGTTCTATTTGTAGATTCGTTCGAATTGATAGATACCGTTTTGCAGCTGTAATGTCGGATTACGGTAATGGTAGAAATATCAAAATTCGAGTATATGAATCCAAAGATAATCAAATAGCTTTGATGTATCAGTCCGATCATATTCAGAGATCAAATGGTTTGAATTTTGTAAAATATGAGAACCTTCTTGATAAACCTGATATAAGAACTGATGGGATAACTGCACATTACAAACTTGTTAGATCTTCATATGAAAATTTTACAATGTGGAATGTTACTGCGAATAAGGACTGTATTGTAATAGATGTAGGTACTGTAGGCAATAAACAATCTATAAAAGTTTCAACAAAACTTGATTCTGCGGTACTCTTTATGAATTTGGAAAAAGGTCCAATGAGCGTAGGTCCAATGAATCCATATGATGTATTTGTTACTCAATATGGAATATCATTGATTTCTACAGACGGAACTGTTTCATATTCTCCAGATCCATTATTGGGATTTACATCATTTGATAATGAACCACTTCAGCATCAAAGTGTGTATGCAAGATCTGTGATGTGCATTCCTCGTAAAAGAGTATTGTCATATGATCCTGATTCTGTTGATTGTGTAATATTTAATGCGACTACTACAAATGGTACCGCTGGTCTTAAAACGTATGTCAACAAACCTACTGTTATAGGGGATGTGACAACGTTTATTAGACATGATGTTACTATGAACGATCATGGTTGGATATTAAACTTCAATTCAACGTGGATTACTGCGATAGATTCTACTCAGCATAATGGTCGTAGTACAGAATATACTGGCAAGGATTATATTGCGTTTGAATTCCCTTATGACAAATTTATACAAGTTGTAAATTATAATTCATATGAAGATGGTATAATTCGAGTAAAACTTGTGAATGCATCTAAACGCCCCGGATCTCAAGGCCTTGGTTTAGTTTTAACAGGAACTCCACTTGAATACGATTTTTCAACAGATCTTGATAACTTTAACAGGGTTGAGTTTTCGGATATACATGGTAATATTCTGCTTGTATTAGATGAATCTATATGCGAGAGTGACTTTGGAACCTCTTATGATGGAAACGCTTCAAATTATGGTAGAGAATACTATAAGATTGAAAATATCAAACTTGTTAATAAACGGATTGTTGTTGAATTTGAAAATCGGGATGCTATAGTTCTTAGTGACGATCTCAGATCTTATGAAGTTGTTAAATCTCCTGAAAAAGGAAAGTTTGTCAAGTGTGTGGACTATATAAATGGAAATTATATAGTATCTCTTGCTGTTAAACATAATACTAAAAACTTCCCATCTGTTGAGAATTTCGCAAACAATGAGATTAATTCTCCAGTGTTGTGTGATGCAATATATCGTGGAAAAAGTTTGGCTAATCTGAAAACTCCAATTTCAGATCTTGAAGTATTTACTAATCTTAGAGTTGACAACTTTAGAAATATGGTGTATATCGTAGGATATAATGGTCTTTTAGTTCTTGATGAGAATTTTAACATCTTGAAAAACTATCATGTATCTAAGATCTTACCATGTCGTAATGCCTCAGTCGACTACTCGTTTAGTGACAGGTGTATCCATGAAGGTTATAGTTTGAAGATTGAAAAAGCTTTGAAACAATCTGAAATATCTTGGGCATATCGTCCGAAATATGAAGTTCCGTTTGGAATCGGTCAAAAGAATTCTAAACATTTCAACGTTTTTGTAAGCTCTAATTCTCCAGAGTATGATCCTACTTTTATCCCTACTTCTCAGAGAAATATTGTAGATTTTGATAAATTCATGACATATCCATTTAACTATATGGTTGATAGAATTTACCAAAATTCCGCTATACTTGCAGAGTATTCTGATAGTACGAGTTATAAAACAAACGTTACAACCGATGGATTAATCTACGCATTTGTGGATATTGGTAGACGTTTCGTAGTTGTAACTCCAAATGATAGTTTGAATGGAAATGATGGACAAAGAATTCCAGATTTTGTATCGTATAGATTTAGTACCTTTATATATGCTAATCCTGATAAAAAAGGTCTTGCATACTTAGAGGATAATAAAATACTATTCTCGAATAACGGATATTTGTCAATGTTTAATTGTGATGGTACGGAAGTCTTTACAAATAAACATATCGGTGCATATGGAGTTAGTCTGGTAGATTCATTTGCTAGTTATGGAGATTATTATTTCCTTCCAGCATATGAATATAATGGGTATCCTATTGTAAGGATTAGAAAAACTGATAGCGGATCTTCTCCTCTTACTGGAATTCCTCTTGTTGGACTGAATAAACACAATATTTCTTTCTATAAGATTAAAACTCTTAAACGATATAAGAATAGATTATTTGCATCAGGTTATGGAAACATGAATGGTACTGATAAATTCTTTATGTCGGAAGTATTTATCGATGGAGATAATGTTTCAGCTGAAATAAAACCTATGTTGAATTTCATGAATACTACATCTCTATTTGAGTTTAACTTTATAGATGACATGTTGAAAATATCTGTTGGTATGAAGTATGCAATGAGTGTTAAGATCGATGACATTTATGACAATTTCTCTTATGCTAAGCATGGATATAAATCTATCAATTATATTGAAACCGTTAACAGTTCGGTTCATATTGATGATAAATCTATTGCAGACAGTTCTAATAGAAATTTCACAACTGAAGTTGAAGATATTTATTACAAGATAGTTGAAGCATTTGTTAAAACTACGGGAATTGTTAGACGATTTGATATCGGGAATCTTGATGGATGTCTATTTGAAATTGAAAAATTCATGAATGATCACGTTGTAATAAGAGAAGATTACACTGGTCGTAAGAAAATTGATATTTGTGTAGATAATCCTGATACTTCTGGGTATCAATCATATTCTACGAATTCTCAGTTTGAAGAGATATTTATAAATGATGTTGTATTTGATAAGGTTTCAAAATTCTTGTTGGATAACTCAATAATAAATATTGGAAACTGTGCTACTGCTGTGTATGATAGAATTAAACGTCGTTTGTAAATAAGTAGGAGGGGATGATCCCCTCCTATTTTACCCTTCAAAACATACCAATGTAACGAAAAACAATAATTTTCGGAGTTCCAATGGAAAAGAGAATAGTAAACAGCCCGACAGAGCTATTGGCAAGTTTTGATACAAGGACTTTAAAAATCCATTGTGTATTGAAAACTGAAGATTCTACCACTACTGTCTATGAAAATGGTAGAGTTATATTTGAGAAAGATGGTGCTACACATGTGCGCCACGTCGATGTTGAATTTGCTTCGAGTTTTGGATTTGTCAAAAGTACAAATGGTGTTAAGATTTACAAGTGTGTTGATGGTGAATTAACTATATACGATTTATATAATAATGATATTAAATCTTATATGTTACCTGGTAAGAACTATCATGTTCAGCCTGGTAGTGTAAACTTCACAAATGGTACATATTATGCTATCGTAGGATTGATGCAAGAGCTTAATGTAAACGATTTGCGTCAACCTGATAACATTCGCAATAATGAATTCTATAAGTTTAAACGAAATGATAAAGAATTCATCTTGCGTAATACTGTTGTATACCATGTTACAAATGTGGATAGTGCTACAATTGATAATCAAAAACGAATGTTTGTCAAACATCCAATCTTAAAAGAGATGGAATGTTATGACTTGATTGTTGAAGATACTGGAGTTATTATCGTCCTATGTAAGAAACTTTCATACTTAGATAATGATTCTCCAAGATACGCATCTGCAAATATATTCAGATATGATCCAAATATCGATGTTCAAGGATATTCTGGGTTCTCAATATCTGATGTATGGGAATATTTCCCAGATGTACTAATCACAGATGATCAATTTGGTGGCGATAATCTCACTGATTTCAAAATGATGGTTAATGTATCAACTGGTAAGATCAGATCTTATGATCTCCCGGATGTGAGACGTAACATCCGCATTCTGACAGATCATAAATTCTTTTGTGACTTTGAAGATGATATGTCTATTGGAGTTGTAGCGTACAATAAATATCGTAAATTTGCATACATTAGAAAAACTGGAGATCTCTTTAGAAGTTATGAAGAGACTTTGTATTCTACCCCAATGATAGATTTTAAACTCACTGACAGTATGTCTGCAAGCGAATTTGATACTTCTAAAGCTGTATGGTATGATACTGTTACACATTGTGGGAACTCTGTCTATACTATGGCTCTTGGAATTAGAGGAGTTATTTTATTCAAAGATTCTGAAACTTTGTTTATAAATAACAAACCTGGATTTCCTGAAGGATGTGAAGCTAGAAGTGCACTTTATCATGATGGTTTCTTGTACATCTCCCTTATGAAAAAAGGTGGAGTCTTAAGAAATAAATACCGCGATGATTTCTCGCAGTTTATCGACATTCTTGCAAGTAATACTGCTGCGATAGATTCTATTGTTGATACAAATCCTATGAGTTCAAATATCGTTTATAAAGATGGTGCCATATGGTTTGTTTACCATGGATATCATACTCTTTATAATGGTACTGTCATAGACAATGGTGGAGCTTATAAATATGATGTAACTTCGGGAATAATGACTAAAGTTTATCAGATAGTAAGTAAAGATCTTGTTGGAGACGATGGTCTTGCAATGAATGTGTCTATTGCTGGAAATTACATCGCTTGTATGAGTGTCGTTCCAGGATTCATAATGATAAGTCCTCAAGTTGATGGAACTCATCAAGTTATTGTAAGTCCTGAATCGTATTCATTCAGAAAGATTGTAGGTTATGCGAATAAATTTGTAGGTTTGACATATGAAGGTGAATTGTTAACTTTCTCAATATATGGTAAATCTAACAATATTCGAATAATATCGTCGTTTAAACCTTATACTACAAACAATTCTGAAAGCATACGCCTGTCTATACAGAAGCGTGTAGTTCCATATGTTTCTAGTATGATTTACTTCAACAATAAAACTTTTGTTGCATTGATGGTTTCAGATTCATCGATAAAAATTGCATCAATTGACGGAACTGATGTGTATTCAATACCTGAAGAACGTATGACATACCTTACAACTTCGACAGTTCCATCTAAAGATACTAAATTGGAATTTAGAAAAATTGATGGTAAATTGTATTTATTTACTTTAGATAATCGTTATTCTAGCGAACACGATTGTTGGGAAATAAATGTAAATGATATCATTTTAACTAAACCTTCCGATATTAAACCGTTTACTGGAAACCATGATTTCTATGAGATTTGTAAATCAAACTCTTATACAAATCTTCTTGTTTCAGATGATGTCATTGTTGGATCTGAAAATACAAGCGACTTTGGTGCGACGTTGGTATTGAAAAATATACTAGATAAGCGACCATATCGTAAAACAAGAAATATGCAAAATAGTTTGTTTCCTGCTGGCATTTTCAATAATGACATGGTTTTGACAGTATGGAATAATGATTCTGCGCAGAGTATTTCAATTACTACTGAGTATAAATACTCTAAAGTTAAAAATGGACAATACTCTGTTGAAAAGCTTATAGGGTTTGCACTTGATGAGTCTATCATATATCTTGCAAGAGATACTGAGGATAAGATTCACTATGTTTGTGAGTATTCAAATTCTGCGAAGAATATCGTTGATATTGTTATAAATATTCCGAATACATCTCTTTTGGGATCGCCATTGCCAGGAGCGTCAGTTTACGCGAGTAATATTGACAGATGGATTATTGGAGATATCAATAATAATATTGTAGGATTGAGATTCGATCCTAATGATCCTGAATTGTTGAAGTATGTTGTATACATTGGTGTAAAAGAGCAATATATACTTCCCGTTCATATAAATGATGAAATTCGTTTAAGTCGAGATTATGATAATGAACGTTCTTATTTATACTGTTTCGATCCTGAACATGGGTTGGCGTATATTTATGCAGAATACATGGGTGGTACAGCAATTATTGTAAATAATGAAATTGGCAGTGTTATAATCTTTGATATATTTAACACCTTCCGTGAAGATTCAAATATTGTAAGAGATCAATATGCTATGACCCAAGGTCGTACTATACTTGAAAAATCTAGATCGTTCTCTTATGCTCCTCAGATACCTATTGAGCATCAAAAATTTGATAAAAATTTCTTTGCTAGAAATAATTTTATTAGAAGTTCTGGCGGAACCGTACACTCTAGTTTCAAACATGATTTGTTCGAAGAGGTTGCAGATCGAGACACTGATATCAATTATTCAGAATGTCCAATGGTGAATATTGGTGATGGATTTAAGCTCGTTCAATTGAATGAGATGATAGATCAGAAAACTAGAACTATAACTTTGGGAAGTTTGAAAAAATATCATGGTGTTACTGGAGCTGAACTTCAATATGGTTCTATACATTATATGTATTTCTATGTAGAAATTGGTGACGGGTACGATGTCGATTACGATATGTCTGCTATTGATAAATTTTTGAGTCTATTTAAAGTTGGTACACATGGTCTTATTTCTCAACTTACATTCGAGAAAGATTTATCGAATTCTAAAAATGTATACTTTGCTAGGATTCCGCAAATATTGATATCTACATGTATTTTAGCGAATGGCGAAACTGCTGTATATATCGATCCGAATGGGATATCTTCTTCTTTAAATCTCAAGTTTAGATTTTGGTCGAATGTTACATACGATACAGCTACAGATAGAACTCCTATTAAACCTGGATATCTTCATGAAAATATGAGTATTGGGAATTTTAAAAACATTCCTCCAAATTCTATCGGGTATAAGTCTAAACATCTCCAAATAATACAAGATTATTATAGCGGAAGATCTGACAATATTGTCATGTTTGATAAAAATACTGATGAGTACACGATCAAACTGTCAATAACTCCAAATGCTAAAGTTTGCGAATGCTACCATAGTTTTGAAATTCTCAGAATTATGAGTAAGACTTTAATATTACAACTTGTTGAAATTCAATCGAATGGAATTCCTAAGTATTTTATAGGAGCTAAGGAAGATTCCGGTGGTGTAGATTATATTACAACAACAACCGAGTATAGTAAACTAGATTTTACTGTTATGAAAGATCAGAATGGATATCATGTATATCTTGGATATGATAAGATAACTACGATATTTCCTAACAATACTTATAAAATGTATACTACTTGGATGGTTGGAATACTACCTTTCTTCTTTGGAGAAATCGATTTTATTGAAACATGTGACACAGATGCGGTAATGTTTACTACATATGGACCTTCTAGAGATAATCTTTATGGTAAAATTTTAGCTATGGTTCGGGATTATAAAACTGGTAAACTTTGTGCGATTATTAAACCGTATGAAGATGGAATTATAGCTAACAAAAGTCTATTGAAAGTTCCGCTTGGAGAGAATATTTATTACCCTTTAATGGGCGATAGTAATAAAGAATTGACTTATGGGGTTAGTGAAAAACTTAAATTTGGAGATATTGGATTTGTTGAGAATTCCAGTTATCAACTGTTGAGTTTTAAAGCTGAACCAAATGGGGGATATCCTTATCTTGGGGAATATATCAATGTTTATCGTAGAATGAATGATGATACTCAATCTGATTTCATATCTTACGAGCTTGTCGATTCTGCCGGAAATACTCTTGTAGATCAAACTGGTCGAACTTTAATTGGAAGTACCATAGAATTATAAAGGAGATTTAAATGGGTATAAATATGATGGAGTTCCCGGAGATTGCCACGGTCACCCAGACTAGTGATAATGACGTAATACATGTTACGCATTTCGAATCTAATGGAACTAAAGTTGATAAACGCATTACATTTGGCGTACTAGCAGGATTTATTAATGGATCTGTTGAAGTTCAGGAAGCTGACGGAAACGATACTATTAATATCAATACTAGTGCTGGACGTAAAGCTATAAAGGTTGCAAACTTTGAAAAACGTTTGTTTGGTATTGAAGTATTTACAAGTTTGAGCGAAGACGCATCGATCCGAGTAGTTGCAGGAACTAAACGCGGAACTATTTCTGCCGCAGATTTCATAAAAAGTACTATTCCTGACGATGTTAATGTTGATGAAAGTATTGATCTTTCAAAGACTTTTGTTCGTCTAAATGTCAATGGCAAACTTTCTAAAGTTGATTATTTGGTATTTGATGGGATGATAACAGGTAAGAATTCTGACAATTCTGATATCTCAAACGATGATAGATTCTTATTCTTTAAAGCTGATGGAACTTCTAGATCTAGAGTTAAACTGTCTAAAATTAGAGATAAGTTTGTACCATCTTCAAGACTTGCTGTAGAGCTTATCGTTGACGATATGCTTTTACTTTCAGAAGCAGCTGATAAGAGTCGTGGAGCGATATCACTTGGAGAACTGCAAACATTTATTGCTGCAAAGCTTGGATTGCCTAAGTTTGACAATGCTGACGCTATTACAGAGAACATTTCGTTCATGTATAAAGATGGCGATAAATATGGGTATCTGAGTCGTTCAGGGATTCGCGGAGTTATACTTAGTTCCGATGCTATCACATTGGATGATGCAACTGTGTTTAGAGCTAAGACTGAGAATGCTGATGGAGTTATAACATTTGAAGCTATCAAAGATAAGATCATGGAAGAAGTCAATAGTATTTATGCTGTTGATGGGGCTTCAACCGATAGTAGTGATATCAATGATGGCGACGGAATTATATTCCTTGAGAATGGCGGATCTGGTACACAGAAACAATTCAAGAATGTTTCATATTTGACACTTAAGAATAAAATTCTTAATGACAATAATCCAATTGATTCAATTGGACCAGATACTAAAATCTTTGTTGAAGGTGGAGTTATAACCTACCAGCAACTTAGAGATCGACTGCATTCAGATTTCTTCTAATAACGTAAGATGGCGGGTAATTCCGCCATCTTATTATATATTGTGTTTAACAAACTAATGTAAAAATTTAATAGCCTCACTTAGCTATATATTACATCTCGATGACAACTAATACGAATTCAATTGTATAGGAGGTTTACAATGATCGATTTCGTATCCGGATTTTCTGATACAATGAAGAGTATCATTAATGAAGATATCATAAACGCTCGTAAGAACGAAAATATGGTAATCTACATCGATGAATACTGTAGAGAAATGGAGAAGATGCTTGACGGTTTCGTTGAGTATAAAGGCTTTGAAGTTGATGATAAAGTTGGACAAGTTAGAGAGATTAATAAATCCAAGCTTAAAAATAAGAAACAAAATACTGGCGTAATCATCAGTACTGAAGAAACTTATGCTCGAGCATATAAATTCAATTTCAAATTGAATTTCAAAGGTGATACTAGAAAGACTAGTGTTCTTCTATTTGTACCTTTGGTTTCTGGTGATGGATTCAACTTCATTATCAAAGGGAATAAATATTGTATCCCTTTCCAGATGATTGATTCTGTCACATACAATCGTGTTGATACTAAAAACAAATACGATGAAGTTTGTTTGAAAACTGCATTCCAAGATATCAAAATGCATCGTTTGAAGACTCAAATCAAAGATGTATTCGGAAATCCATTTGCAGTTAACAAATACAATTTGAAGTTCAACAGTCAGATTAGCAAGGTTCCATTCTTGTTATTCTACTTTGCAACTTTCGGATTCTATAAGACTCTTGAATATTTTGGATTGGGAAATCCTGTATGCGGAGTTAAACTGTTTGAAGAAGTTCCAGATGATCCTGAATGGTTGACAAACTATTACTTCTTCAAATTTGGAAACCTGTTTATGAGCGTTAGACGTTCAGTATTTAACAGTGAAGGTCTTGTAAGAGATTTAATTGGGACAATACTTTCAACATCAAAACGATCTATATCCGCTGATACCGTTTGTAAGGTTGATTATTGGACTATGGCATTAGGTTCGTTCTTATCCCCAAATAATACTTTGAGTGGAGGAAATGATCTTAAAACTACATTCCATATCGCCGTTGATCCTAGAACGAGTTCAATTATTGAAACGTTTATAGGTAAGCAGAATCTTAAGACTACATACTCTGTAGTAAGATGGATGTTTATGAATTATAGTGTCAACGTATCGAAAGATATGTCTCTTATAAACAAGAGACTCCGTTTGGCAGAATTCATCATAGACCCTCTTAAACAGGTTATGAAGCAGAAGATCTATCATTTCAAAAGAACTCGTGGAGGATATCGGGATATTAAACGTCTTGAAGATGTATTCAAGATTAATCCTAATATGATCCTTGATTCGTTGATTGGTAAAACTGCTGGTGGTATGAATACTGGTAAATTCCTTAATGCTGTTAATGATTTATCAATCCTTCATTCGATTACAAAAGCTACTCAAACTGGACCTGGAGCACCTTCGAGTGGTAAAGGGTCTTACGTTCCTAAAGATTTTAAACGACTTCACTTTTCAATGGTTGGTAGAACTGACCTGATTAGTACGTCTGTTAACTCTCCTGGGACGTCATTCAACGTACTTCCTAACTGTAAGATCGATCCGGACACTCTTGGTTTCAAGACGTTGTTTGATAAGATCAATTCTGAAGTTTTGAAGACTGACACGAATGATTTTGAATAGAATAAAGTACGGGAGCAATCCCGTACTTTTTTTTTCATACGTTTGGAATAAAGCCTAAACATTACAATGTAATAAACTTAGGAGGAAATATGTCTAATGATGACGATAAATTTACAAATGCTGATGTAGAATTTGATGCAAGATGTATGGGTTATGTTGAAGAGTTTCGGAAACATGGTAATCACGCTGAAAGCTTATATACCGATTTTAAAGAAATCTTTGATATTTCTCTCAGAAAATCTAAAACTTCCATCACTATATCTGGTGGACTTAGAGATATCGCCGAAGCTGCTAAATCTCTCAGTGGTATTCGTGGAGATGCGATGACCGCAACTACACAGGGTTTCAATGCTTTAATGAAAATTGAAGATATGAAACTTAAGAAAACCAAAGTCGAAGCGGATAATGAAGAAGGCGTGTCTACAGCTCTCCTTATGAGACAGCTTACAGAAGTTATCCATAGTGGAAAACCTAAAGGTAAAGAAGCTCGTGATTCAAAACCTTCTACAACTGATATTGGCGATAATCGTGGTGAAGATCAGCTTATGGCTAGATTCTCTGCGGATATTGGTAATAAGATTCGTGTAAATATCAATGAAGTTTCAATGAAACATGACTTTAATGGAGTCTCATACAGATATGATAACTCCAAACAAACCATGGTTGTATTGGATTCTAGTGGAAATAAGATCGATAATTATCCTATCGAAAGAATTCCTGATGAATATCAATACAAACGTGTTAGTAACGGTATCCCTGTAGATTCATTGGGTAGAGAAATCAAACCGTATGTAGGTGAATGATGATTACCAAAGAAGTTTTTGAAGATGTGTCGATGATACAAGCTACGGTATTTCTTTGTGATGCTGAAGGAAATGAATTAGAGTTTGAGGATTATAAAGAAAAAGGTGTAACCCTTAAAGTTAAAACTGAGGAAGTTACTCAGGAGATAACTAGAGTTGGTCGTAGATATCCTAATAATCCTGAACTATATTGGGAGCAGAATAAAGATACTGTTAGGAATCGTGAAAATGCTTTATATCGAAGATTTCGTAGAGAATATACATTCGTAGATGCACCACAATCGTCAATAGAAGGTACTGATGACCTACCAACAGACTTTGATACAGTACTAAATCCAAAATCGTTGGAAAATCAAGTAAACTGGAAATTCAACAAAAAATCTGGAATTCGTATTAAATCTACAAACCCATCTCAGAAAGTTCCGAGATTTACGGAAGTTATTGGAAAGGGTTTTAAAAAGAATCTTGTCGCAAGATATCATTTTATAGAAAATACATATGCTTATGTAGGTACACCATCTGTAATGACATATACTCCTGTTCCAAATGGTGCTGAGTTTGAAATAATGGAATTTGTAGATTGCGCATTAGTGAATGATAAGTTTACGGATGATCCAGATACTCAAAAGAGTTTCCCTGAGAATACTCAAAAACTCGAAGCATTGGAAACTCACAGTGAAAGAACTCCTACTCGATATTATCGTGCTGAAAATCTTGATGATTGTATAAAATCGTTACTTAAAGATAACGTTTGGAATAAATATAAGATTACAAAACTTATGATAGGTAGACACACCGATACTATCTTAACTAAGTTCAAAGGACCTTATAATATACTTCCGGATACTTATTCTAAAGTATTTAAAAGATTCAAATCTTTAGAGATCGATAACAATCTTATAACCGTATCGTTTCCTAAAGGTCCTATCGAGTTTGAAAATCTTATACTGAAATACTGTGGAGTTATAGCTAATGACACTAGTGTTAAAGTTACTGGTAATCTTGAAATAACTGATATCAGAGTCATTAATAAAAGTGGTAAATCTGCATTTTTCAATGTGGAGTCTAAAGGTGATATGACTATTGGAGGGATTGACATTTTAAATCCTGCAACATTTACCTTTACTACTACGGATCCCGAGAAAGCATTCTCTATTACAAAATGTAAAGTCAAATTTACAGATACTGTATCTACGAAGATGACATCTCTTATAAAGGTTATAGGGTTTAAGAAAGCTGATATTGTTGATCACGATTCTCTTGAAGTTGTTTCAAAGAATCTTGTAATGTATAATATCTCAGGATGTGGGGAAACTGCAATTACTGGGATGAAATTGGCTGGTGAACACAAATATTCAAGAGTTATCATTGATGGTGGAACTAAGCTTGATTTTATGGATGTAGAAGATAGTGCTCCTCTAGGAACACTGTTTACATTGAAGAATATGAAATCTGAACCTGTCATAACTTGTGATAATGTTAAAGTTAAATGTGGAAGATTATTCTCATTCAACTCTTGCAATATAAGTGAAGTTACGATGAATGATTGCGAAGTTACATGTGATTCTATGTATTCTTTCATGAAGACTGAAATGGTTCCTAAGATGACTGCAAATAAATGTAAGTTCATGTTTAATGGAGATTTCAAATCTCAAATTATTGAAACAACTTTCGATAACACTGAGATTCATTGCAAGAATTTAAGACTCACAGTGATGACTAAGTTGTCATTGTCTACTGGATTGCTCAAGTGTGCAGATAGAGTTGATCTAACTCTTGGAAAAGATGGAAGTTCTATAAATGTCAAAAGTTTCCCTCTGTATGGTAAAGAGATAAATGTAACTTCTAAATTTGCTAAAACAAAGTTGGAACTTATAGAATCTTTATCTGAATCTAAACGATTCAATATGGATGGTATCACTGATGTTAATTTCCAATTCTCTTCTATAGATAATAATGTCATGTCTATGGAGAATCTTGAGAAGTTTGCATTTAAAGAAGTTATATTTAGAGCTGTCAAGGTTTTTGATATGAAAAATATCAAAGAACTTAATATCCAAGATTCTACTACTGAATCTAGTGGGGAGATTCGTATCCATACTGATAATGTATTTGGTTCGATGATGCTTACTGTGAAGGAAGGTAGTAAGCGATTCTCTAGAGGAACCACTAATTCGGGAACTCTTGAGAAGTATTACGGAGATTTCAAGCTCACTATAAATTCTACAGATTGTAACTCCAGTGCATTTGTCGTTGATGATGTTTCCAAGCTTAAAGTTACTCCGATGTGTAAAGACTTTAAACTCTTTAAAAAGATTATCCCTCTTGAATTTAAAGAAGGATCATCCGGTAAAAGAATTTATGATGAAATATACTATGGTGTAATGTAAATAAATATATGGTGGGGATATTCCCCACCATATACTATAAATCTTTTATCAACCGCTTAAATAGAATACTATCCGCAATGGTATTTCTGAAACCAAGTATAAGTTTATCGGAGAAACTTGTAGTCGTTTTCAAATCAGTCCCAATAGATTTCTTCATATCTTCAACAATTTTAGGCTCTTTAATTGAAGGATTTTTCTCATAGCTATCAATAGCTTCAAGAACTCCTTCAACAATTCCACTCTCATTTGCAACATCTGAAATATCACCTGAACGGAACTTCTTCATTATGAATTTAACCAATGAAGGGTTTTCTCTGAAGTTGTCCATTTCAAGCTTCTTAAAGAATTCATAGTCTTCTTTAAGAACTACCATGTGGGTAGTTATTTCTTTTTTCTGTTGCGGGGTCAATCCACTATTATTTGACAACTCATATTCTAGAACTCTATATGCTTGAGCGATTCTCACATGAGATTCGTCATATCCGTGGATATTTGAATATAGTTCTCTAGTTCTGATATCATCAATAGCTTCAATAGTAGATATCAATGGAATGTAGTTGAGAATTGCAAGAGATTTAGGTCTATTCATAGTTCTGATATATTTTTGAACCTCTATGTAAAATTTACTAGATGATCCTCCAAAACCATACGCAACTGCGAATGTATCAGCGAACTGTTCGTAACTCTTATTCTCTTTAATGATCTGACCATAGTTTTTATGTAGGTCATTTCTTAAGCAATGGTTATATGCTAAAGATAGTGGCAACGTTATAAGTTTCAACATCTTTAAAAATGTTTGACCTATAGTCGACATTACTCGTATAAGCATACTCAACTTATTGTAAGAACCATTAGATTTGGCAGCTTCAATAACCTTCATCAGATTGTCACGTTCATATTCACCAATATCATCTCTAGTCGTGAATGAACCATCACGATTTACAGTTATGATAGAGAATAAAATTGCTCTAATCATACTATATCTAGCTTTATTTGAACACTCTGCTGCATTTATTGCATCCTTAAGTGAAGAATGCATAATTACAGATTCGATCATTCCAAATATATCGAAGAACTTTCTAGTTCCAAGATAAGCTATATGAGATTTCATATAAGTGTCTATAAACATTTGGTTTGCACCACGGAGCATTTGTTGGAAATTGTGTCCAATCTCGTGGAATATAACTGCGCAAAGTTCTTCAGCTGAAGATTCAAACAGTTCATCTACGATTAAAGGAAGTCCAAGGTTGATAATAAATACCTTCCCTTTCTTCTCTTTGAACTTATATCCATCTTTGGCAATCACTATGTCTTCAAGTTTCATCAATCCTTTTTGAAGATCAACGTTATCTTTCATAGCTTTACCATTTACAAAATACTCACCATGACGCTTTATGATAGGATTTTTATCCATATCAAATAACAGAGATGAATCAAATACCATCGGGATGGTATGAGCGTTTATTTCGTTAAATAAACCAATGTAACACTTTTCAATGTTACAATGGTTTGATATGCAAACTCCCATTCCATCAAGAACTCTGACCAATTTAGATTCCGTAGAACTTTTCTCAGTCTCTTTCTTTATAATGATGGAACGTTTATTAACATCTTTCCAATCCGCTCCAAGTAGATCTTTGACAACTTCTCTCAGACTATTTGCCCAAGTAATCATCTCAGAACTAAACGGATTGGTTAATCCGAAATAAACTTCTTCACTAAACGTAATTCTATCTCTACTATTACCGAGGGCCTGTTCAACCATTGACTCAACTGTAATAGTTTTCATTATTTCATCCGATCTGCATCATATTCGCCTGAGACATACTTCTTAAGCTTGATGATATCTGATCCAAGAAGATCGACAACACTTATCTGATGAAGAAGCTCATCGAGAAGACCATTTTTGTTATTGGTAACGAGAGAGGATGTCATATACGATTTGATACTAGAGACCTTACTGTTTACAGTCATAAGATATCTAGACTTAGAACTCTCTTTGATACTTGATTTTGTCATAATCATGAGAGCAAGAACCGCAACGTTGAAGCGAGTCATATACGCAATACTCGCTGAGATACGAGATTCTTCATCCACATAGTCCTGATACTCATTTCTGAGATAGTACATACGTGGAGATTGAGAAACACGCTTATCGTCAGTTCTTACAAACGCTCCAACAAATCGTTCAACTTCACTATCTGTGAGTTCAAACATGTCGAGAAGGATGTTTGGATTAAGTTCAGTGATTCCCTCTTTTTTGAAGAGTTCCTCAATACGATGGAAACCAAGACTGAGAGTTGCAATAGGAACTCCAAGATCAAGAACCTTTTTGATAGGCTGACCGAATTCTGGTTTGTAACGTACAACATTTTCAGCTTCAATAATAACTTCTCTTGCGAAATTCATAAAGATGAAATCTTTATAAAGAGCCGCTACAATTGAGTTATAAATATCATATCCTGCAAATTTTGTCAATCTTGCAAGAACTGTATCACGGAGTTTTTCACTCATCGTGTCAGTTTTGATATTCGCTTTATTGAATTCAGATTGACATTCGCCGTATGATTGGGTAATCATAGTTTCAATATACCGCATCGGAATTATAACTGTAAGTGTTGTATTACTTCCAAAGCTTACGCCAGTAGATTTTACATCAAATTCAAGCGCTGCAGGAGTTCCAACGAGGTTTGAATTGTTGATATAGAAAGAGATCTTTTCTTCAAATACCATTGTAGATTTGAAATGTTTGTAAACAATATTTACATTTCCGGCACCAGTAAGTGTCTTCAAACTACGCATGATATTGAAACGAGATTCTGCACAGATCTTTACAATTTCAGCTTCAGTAGGCTTATTAAATTTACCATATCCATCGATAAATCCTTTGAAAATAGATTTAACGATTTCGGCATACTGATACACAAGTGTAGACTGATCCGGTTTTGAAGTTGCAAGTTTGTTGAGAGTCATATACATATTGTATGCTCTACGTTTTGTAAGATTGTCACCACTCTCTGTAAGGAGACATCTCATAATACTTGCTACATTGCGAGGATTAGTATTCGTGTCTGTAAATGCGTAATGTTTTGTTGTACCTAGAGTACTATCGTAATAGTCTCTTCTCGAAAAATTGCTCATGTTATCTCTCCAATCAAGGCAGATTTAGCTGGTTTGTTCACATTATGATGTTTTGAACACCCTAATGTAAAGAAACTTTAATCAGGATTTTAAAATAAGGATCATATATGAGCGATGAACTTACTAAATCTGTAGAAGAATTATTTGAAGATTCATCTACTCAGAGTTGTAAAACTGGAGCCGGATGTAAATATTCATTCGAAGGATTCGATATATCTGATGTAGATGTATCAATCTCGCATGATTATTATGCAACTGAAGCACATATTGCGGAAGCTGCGATATCTTATGCAACTGGTCTTTTAAACTACAACACCATCTCTACAGAAGAGAACGTATTTGAAAAGATTTGGGGATTTATCAAAGGTGTATTTGAAAAGATTGCTAACGCTATTCGAGGATTCTTTAGATTCGTAATGGATTTCTTTAAGAATCTTTTCGGTAAAGATGGTGGTAAAATTGAAGGTACTCCTGAAGAAATCGATAAAGCTACCGCAGAAGTTGTCAATGATTTGAAAGAGAAATCTGGAGATCAGATGGTCCTTGACCCAGCTAAAGCTAAAGAAACCCTCTACGGTAGCAAAGAGCTGATCATTACAGGTAAAGGACTTTCCGAACTTCTTAAAAAAGTTATTTCGACTTACAAATCTACTGGAAAAATTGATCCTGATTTGAAGTCTAAGTTCGAAGAACTTAAACAAAATGCTAATGTTAAAATTAGTAAACATAAAGAACAACTTGCTGCGAATAAGAAGAAATTGACAGATTCGTTTATGAATTTTATAGGCAAAGCTAAAGCTGGAATATCGAAAGATGATGCAAACGCTGTGGCCGAAATTGCGGATAATCCTGAACTTGCGAAAACTATGGATGATCTTACTAATGAAACTAAAGGTATTGAGAATAAAGGTGCAAATGATCCTGCTGAAGGTGAGAAAAATGCTAAAGAAGCTGCTCAATTCATAAATGGTGGGGTTGGATCAATTAACAACTTGTTTACAACTGTAACATCTGGGATTAAAGATATTGTTACAAGTACTGGAAAAGTTGCAATGATTCAGAAAAAATTCAATAGTTTTATCGGGAAATTTAGAAAGAAAGCTGAAAATCCTGAACAGAACTCAGACAATAAACAAGAGGAAACTCAAAATGCATAGTTTATCATTAGAAGATATGGAACTCGAAGTATTCGGTAGACAGACTGCGTATTCTTTCGAAGGTTATGTTGATTATGTCGATGTAATGATCAGTGAAGAATCGTGGAGATCAGATCTAAATACTGCAGAATCTGCGGTATATTATTTGTCAGCAAGAATTGATAATATTGAGCACATTGCTCTTGAAGATGAAAATATCTTTAAGAAAATGTTGAATTTTATCAAAAATATTTTCAATAAAATTGTTGAAGGTGTTAAAAACTTCTTCGGATGGATCATAAATTTCTTCAAGAATCTTTTTGGTAAGGGCGGTTCAGGAACCTGTAAGAGTTCTAAAGAAGAAATTGCTAAAGTTGAAAATGAAGTTGTTGCAAAGATCTCTGAAAATGGTGATCAAGAAATCTTGGACCCTGAAGCGATCATTGAAGCAAATAAATCTTCTGAAAAACTCGTAGCAGATGTTATGCCAAGTGTCGATAAACTTGAGAAGCTTCAAGATAAATTGATCGTACATTTACAGAATAGCACTGATACAGAAGGTGTTAAAGCGGTTTTAGAAGAATGTGCAAATCTTCAGAAAGTTATTACCGATGAGGTAAAAACTAATAAAGAATACATTGCTTCCAAAAAAGTTAAGATTGCAAAATCTGGAAAAAAGTTATTTGGATTTGCGTTTAAAACAAATACTAAAGATCTTGCAAATGGAGTTGTTGCGAATTCCGATAAAACTGTCAAGAAACTTGGAAATGGTCTCGGTAAACTCGGGAACACTCTTAAGAAAGCTGAATCTTCAGTTTCTAAAGATTCTGGGGATTCCAAAACTAAAGGCGGAATTATCAAAGCTATGCACGGTAATATCGCCGCAATAAGCTTATTCTTCGCAACCTTTACAGGATCTATCAAAGATATAAGTACTTCTACTGCAAAAGTTATTCAGGTTCAAAATCTTATTGATGATACTGTTGAGAAATCTTCTGGCGGTTCTTCTGATTCTGGAAGTAAAATGCTAAAATTTGGAGATACTTTAGTTCCAGAATTTGTTAAGGTTAGACATTTGACTAAACTTGAAAAACAAGCTGTTGATGAATCTCCTAATAAAGAGCGAATTTATAAAGAAATTGAAGAACTCATTTCGGAAAATCCTAATGCTAACATGGGCGATATTAAATTCAAAGATATCTATGATGATCTTTGGGATGCTCTTGTTGAAAAATATGGGAAATACGACGACAGTTATAGACGAAAAACTGGGTTTTAAATAATACTAGGAGGGTTAAGTCCCTCCTAGTATTTTATTTATCAAATTAACCTTTTACATATATATTAAGCAATGACTAAGTTAATCTGAACATTCATTTTAAAATATTGAATGACGAATAATGTAATGTAATAAAGATACCGTGTTATTAACCATAACCCTATGATATCGGAGGATAGGTATGGAAATGGAAACTATTGGTCAGATTAATACTGATCTCAAGGAGAAACTCGGGTACACTCCGTACATAGCGGAAGAAACCGGGAAAGTGCTGTGTGCGGCATGTCACACCGACCGTAGTAACGATACTGAAGCTACGCTTACGAAAACCAAGTCTGTGCCAGATCGCAACGGCGATTCAATGTTGGTTCACGAGTGTAAAGGTTGTCGTTACATGAATGGGATCAACATCCCGCTTAAACAGCGAATTGTTAAACTTCGTAAGGAGTTGGACCTTCAGGAATTCCCTATTGGTGATAAATTTCAGAATCACTATGAGCATCCTGAAGATAAATATTTCTTCATCGTTCCTCAGACAAATGATGCTGCACAACTTTCTGAAAAAGAACTTGTTGCCGGTATTGAAGAGATGAACGAACGAATCAACAATGGAAATTGGGAAGAAGAAGAGTCATTTGAAACAGATGATTCTCTGAATGAAACTAATGAAGTTTCAACTGAAGAGGGTAATTTGAATGAATTCGAAGACGAATTCCAAAACCTTTCTACAGAATCCGAAGAAATTGTTATTGGTACACGCTCTGTAGTTGAAGTTGAACGGATCGATGAAGCTGCTGGGACTACTACAAAAGTAGATGCTGCAGAAGTATTTGATAAACCGGCTCCTGCAAAGAAATCTACTCGTACTCCTAAAAAGAAAGCTGAACCACTTGCTGAAATCGTACAAGTTGTACCGACTGTAAGTGAAGAAGCTGCTCCAGTTATTCCGGTAGAAGTTGTCGATGTCAATGTTGTGATTCCTCAAGCTGTTGAACATATTGACGTTACAATTGACGTATCCGCTGCCAATGAACCAACTCCTGAAGAAGTTGGCGATGATCTCGATGATCTCTTTGGTGGAAATTCAGAAGATGAACTCATTATCGATGAAGCTGATGAAGACCTTCCGGAGACATCCGATGAAGATCTTGATTCGGTTGGCGATATTGATTCTGACGATTCAGTTGGACTTGAAAATGATGAAAGTGAGGCTGTCTTGGCTAAACAAGGTGACAATAATGTATCAGATTTCTTCGATGGAAATGAAGATCTCGATGCTATTTTCGGAGGAACCGAAGAGGTTGCTCAACCAGAACCTATTACAGGAGATGCATCATCGCTGATTACAGAATTTGATGAAAATTCTGACAACTTTGATAACTTCTTTAACCGTTCTGCAGAAGAAATTGCAGCTGAATCAAATGCTCCTGCAGATGATTTTGATGGTGGTTTTTCTCGTTCAGGATCTTCTGACGTAAAAGTTACTCCAGATCCGCTCATCGAGAAAATGATCAACGAAAACAAAGATTCTCTCGAAGATGACGTGTTTGATCTCGATCTTCGTAATCAGGATATGTCTGTAAGTTCTCTTATCAACAAATCTCGTGTAGGTTTGCTGATTGATAACTACAACACTTCTGAAGCGAAATTCGTCGTTGATGCAATCGTTAAAGCGATTGAAAAACGTTCTCACCGTAAGATCAAATCGTATCTCACGATCAATGAACTTACCCACGAATGTCCTGTAATCGACTTTGAAGGTAATATCCGTATCATCTTTGTTGACACAACTGTCGACGGTGGACGTTACGATATCCAGAGCGATATTAACAGTAAGCTTCGCAACGTGTATGCTGAAACTTCTGAGTTTGAACTTATGACATTCACGATCTTCTCAGATCAAATCGAAGGTCGTAAACGTTCTCGTGTAATCAATGCGATTATTAAACACATCGTGTTTAACCTCAAAATTACTGGAGTAATCACTCCTGTATCTATCATTGAGGATTCTGATCGTTATTTCTACACAACTCTTGAAAATGACGCAGATACCATAAAGAAGTTTGATGATGAAAACAATGCTGGTGCAGTTGAAAAACCTGCTAACGGTGAAGTTGCAATCATCTCTCATTGGCAGCATCCTGAAATGGACGAACAGTATCTTTATCGTAAATCGATTCAGAACCGTGCGATCATGATGAATGGTGGGGAAATTAACTACACCGACATGCAGATGTACATGACATGTTCGATGAAGTATATCATCCTTCCGCAGAAGCCTAACGGTGTTATCAACGTTACCATTGTGGATTATATTGAGACTTCAAACCTCTTTATCAAAGACGGTTTCGGAGTTTGTGTAGGAGCAATCATGCACAATATCAAATCTCAGTACCCGCAGTCTCAGATCGATCTCTATTATGAGATGGATGTTTCTATGATTCCATCGCCTGTAATCAGTCGTTATTTCAAGAATGACTCAATCCGTATGCTCAATATCGATCCAAATGTTGTTGCTCTCAACAAGATTGCGAAAATTGTTGCAAATCAGAATGATGCCAAAATTGATTCAATTCCTGTTGAAGGTGAACCATTCGATGCTCCGGAATATCAGACTCCGGTAAGTCGTACATTCCTCCTTGCTCCAGAATTCCGTCGTATCTCAAGTGATGACAAACGTCTTGACTGGAGACGCTTCGGAAAGAAAACATTCGCGAAAACTATCGGTGCTGAACGCATGAAAGATTATCGTGGTGTGGATCTGTCTGACCGTAAGGTTCGTGCTTCTATTGCTGAAAAGCTTGGTTTCGTATCGATTATTCAACCTCAGGTGATTAAAGCGGTCGTGACTCCGGAATTCACAATGAAAGCATTCATGAAAGTTCTCCAGACATTCAGTGGTGTATTCTCGATCTCTCAGTTCATTAAGATGAACAAAAGTCAGATTGTTGATGATAACTACATGAAAAATGGTCAGAACAACATGTACATGAACCCTGCAGCAATGATGGGTATTGGTGGTGGACAAGATCTTAACCAGTACAATCAGATGGCTCAGCTTCAGCAGCAAATGTTGATGATGCAGCAAATGCAGCAGATGAACGGTCTTAATGGTGGAATGATGGGCATGGGTGGTTTCGGATTCCCTATGCAGTAGAACTATTTGTGTAATTCCGATTATTTAAACCGGGATTACACTTATATATTAAATCGTGTTAGAAGAACAACTAATATCTTTTAACACGTCTTTATGATATAGTTTGAATTAAAAAATAAAATGAGAACTACATTGTATTGATGGTAAATAGTGTACAAGTCTTGTATGCTACTCTTTTCAAACCTATTATTAATCGAAAGGAGACATTCTATGTCTCAGCCAACTTCTAATGGATCTGCTTCTGCTACAAAAACCGCTGAAAAGAAAGCACTTCTTTGTGCAACCTTCACCACTCAGGGTGTTGGTCAGTTCATTGATCCTGCAAACCTTACTCAGCTTCTCTCTGCCGCTGGTATTACTTACACCCCGCAGTCTATGCCTGCAATGATGGCGAAAAACATCATTGTTGAAGACATCAAACTGTTTGTCAAAAACCATTTCGCGACCCAGAATATCGATATCGAAACTGATGTTGAAACTGCTGGAAAAATCAACACTTGGTTTGAATCTGCTCTCCTCCGTACAAACCCAATGCAGGCGATGTATTCAGGTCTTATCCCTCAGGAACGTATTCAGGAGCTTATGGCATCTGGTGCACTCTTCGGTGGTTTCGGCGGAATGCAGATGAACCCAATGGCTGCTATGATGGGCGGAATGGGCGGCGCTCAGATGAACCCAATGGCTGCTATGATGGGCGGAATGGGTGGTTTTGGTATGGGAATGGGCGGCGGAATGCCTCTTTGGAATGCCAAAAAAGATGACAAACAGCAGGCTACTCAGCAGCAGCAGATGAACCCAATGGCTGCTATGATGAACCCAATGATGGGCATGTTCGGTGGCATGGGCGGACAGCAGCAGATGAACCCAATGGCTGCTATGATGAACCCAATGATGGGCATGATGAATCCTATGGCAATGATGTTCGGTGGCATGGGCGGACAGAAAAGCGGAATCTAATCGGTTCTGGTATTCTTCTAAATAGAAATGCTGCATTAGAGAGGTTCCCAATCGGGAACCTCTTTTAATTTTTTGTCCTAATCTTATGGTTGGAGAGGTTATACCATGGAACACGACATTGATATTTCGCAATTAGAACGCAAAGTTATTACTGAGGTTCTAGATGTGTTTAGACTGGACCATTCGGACTGGACCGGTGAGCATCAACGCGACGTTGATAGTGGACACTTGATTATGATCAGTGATCCCAAAGTTATTAAGGATGGTATGAAACCTAACAATGATTCCTTATTTAACTCAAAATTCAAAGTTCCTACAGATCTAGATGAAAAGATTGTCGAGTATTCTTGTGAATGCGGACACGTTTTCGGTAGATATAATGAAGGAGTTACTTGTCCAGACTGCGCATCAGTCGTTCAAATCAAATACAGTATCGAATTGTTAAGAAGAGGTTGGATAGATCTTGTAGATTATAAGATCATTGTTCCAGCGATCTATAACAAAATTCGCGCATACATCGGTCGTAAACGTTTAGATGAGATAATTCTTATCGATACCTCTACTACAAATGAAATCAAAGTAGATACGTCAAATCCTTTCAAAGGGATTGGGATGATCGAATTTGAGCATAGATACTTGGAAATATTGGAATTCTTTAGACAGAGTTCAAATAAACCCGAGTTGTATCAAATCCTCGTTGACAGAAAGGATATTACGTTTAGTAGTAAAATCTACGTTATGTCTTCTGCTCATAGACCTGGATTTGTATCATCGAGAAATAAATCGTTCTCTTACCATAACATAAATGCAATCTTTGTAAAAATTCTTACAGATTTGCGTATTGTCCATAAAGGTCATCGTGTTGGTAGAAAAGCTGTAGAAGTGATTGGGAATATTCAATCATACCTTATGCAGATTCATGACCTTGCAATTGCAAAATTGCTCGGTAAAGAGAGATTGATTCGAAGCCATGTTATATCTGGACGTCTTTGGTATAGTAGCCGTATGGTAATTATATCTGAAACAGAGACTAAGGATATCGATTCTGTTCGAATGAGCTATAAAGGATTTATCGGGATGTTTGAAATCGAGATCATCAATATGATGCTCAAAGGTTACGGAGATCCACATTTCGCAAGAATGACAGCTGCTGAAGCTCGTATATATCTTACAAAATGTAAATATTCGAATGAAATCAATGAAAAAATCTTCGCGATTTGTATGATGCTTATCAAGGAAAGAAAGGATGATGGTCTCTATGTATTAGTTGACCGAAATCCATCGTTTGACCTTGGTAGTATTCAGTGCTTCAAAGTTGCAGATATCTTTAGAGATGCACGAAATAACGTTCTTACAATTCCTCATAACTCTCTTGTAGAGTTTAATGGAGACTTTGACGGTGACGTATTGAATGTGTATTCTCCTAAAGAAAGATGTGTTATCGATGCGTTTAAAGAAGGCTTCATGCCATCAAAACTAATCCTTGATAGATCTGGCGGATACTTCAATGCAAATATGTCTCCTATTAAAGATGAATTTGCATTCATAAGATCCTTCTGTGATTCGAACTATGAACCAATATCTGTCGAAGATATTGATTTGAAGAGTCTTGAAGATATCATGAGCCTTCTTGATGAACCATTTGATTATAAAGAACTTGAAAATCGTAAGATTCTCAATGATTTCGTAAAATCTGTTGATGGTGAATTCTTTGATACTACGACGTGTTTGTCATTCGATCCTATAGATTACATGGACGAACATCGTAATGGAGAAGAATTTATAAAACTTCCTCAGATTTACGATCCTATAGATACTATGGTACATACACCTCTTTGTCAAAACCTATTTTCGGTTATTGACGAAGATCAATTTCTTCCTGTTAAATAGTTGTTGGCAGGTGGTTTGGGAAAAGAGATAATAATAGGAGGGTCGCCCCTCCTATTATTATATTTTTAATAAGGAGTCAAATATGGATAATGATGATGAAACGGTATTTATACTTAAAATTGACCCTTTAAATGGGTTAGTTGTCAAACTTTATAATTCGTATAATATTGCTGCCGAAGAGAATTTTATTAGTAAATCATCTGTAGTATTATCTTGCAAACGCCATACTACAAATAAAGGTTATTATTATAGACACTTTGACGATATGGTTGTATCGGATGTTTATGGAAATAAATATATGAAGGGTTCGTCATATATTCCACTGCAATTATTATTTATTGGAGGCGGTTCGTGGTGTTTGGATACTGAAGTTAATGTCATGAATGTTATAGATCTTGTAAAAATAAACCCATTCACAAATCTTCCAGAAATTGAAATCTGGAAACCTATAATAAATCATGAATCATCGGGATATTATATATCAAATTTTGGGAGAATTAAACGTAAAAAATATAATTACTGGAAGTTGATGACTCTATCAAAGTTCCAAGGTTATGAAAGGATAGAATTACAGGGATGTAGATATAAAGTTCATAGGCTTGTTGCTACACATTTCATAGACGGTCAGACATATGAAAATAATATTATTAATCATAAAAATGAAATCAAAGATGATAATAATTATTGGAATCTTGAATGGTGTAGTTATAAGTATAACTTGACATATGGATCTCTATCATTAGATAATAAAAAGACTACAAAAGCTGTTAACCAGTTGGATATTTTGACTGGTGAGGTAATTGCTTCATTTAGAGCTGTGAATGAAGCTGCAATTGTTCTCGGTATAGACAAAGGGTCAATATCAAACAATTGTAAAGGTGGTCGTTCATCTGCTGGAGGGTATAAGTTTGAGTATAAATAAAAGAGATGATGGTGAAAGGGGTTCAGGCCCCTTTCACTATCATCATTTTTTTCTATGGTTCGTGAGAAAAACGACCTCCGAACATTCTATTAGTGGTTAAGATGATTAAATTGGAGGTTTATTTTGAATAAACTAAGCTCATGCGAACTGTTCACGTTCGTGAATAATAGTTTCAAAGGGAGCATACTTAATACTATCCAATACGTATCGGAGCATCTTGGCAAATATACTGTTGAGTTTGATATGTATGATTTCACGGTTAAAGCTATGAGATCATATAAATATCCTCTCTCAAAGCTTATTGTCAACTCTGCTTTAATCAAAGAAGTTCAACCAATGTTACTTCTTGAGCCTAAGAATGTGAAAGATCAACAGATCTATCTTCCAGCATCTATTAACGCAATCTCTACACGAGATGCTAAAAATGGATACGTAGATATCTCTCCAAGATCCAAATATGTCCGGAATAAAGCCGGAGGTATTGATGCACTTAAGGTTAAAGAAGTTGAACTTTACACGTATCTGCAGATAGGTTTCCTTGATCTGTATTTGAAACGACATGCTGAAAAGATCGACAGATCTGGTGTAATTACGAAGAATGTTGCAATTGCGTATTCTCGTTTGTTTACAAAATGTATTGACAGAGATTATCCTGTTAGTGCAAATGCTGATAAATACAACGTATCGTTATTTCTTTCAGCAGTATTCTGTCTTGTAACGTTCTTCAATTATGGTATTGAAGATGCGAAGAATATTATTTACTCATCAGGTATAGCAAATCGCAATGTAATTGAAAGCGATTGTAAAGTTATACGGGAAAATAAACTCGAGTTTACAGGACTTCAATCATTTCTTGAAATGTATGCGTACGAATTTGATGAATATATCCGCGAAGGTTCTTTAACTATTCGTGATATGGTTAGAATGTGGATTAAAATGTATGGTGCGAATTCATATTTTGCACTTGAACACTCTACATCATTCATCAACATGATTCTATGTATACCTATCGGATTGTACAATGATAAGTTTATCACAAAGGCTATTAAAGCTCAAGTTGATAAAATTCAAGAGTCTTTGGTAACTACATTTGGAACTTCTAGATAAGGAGAACCTTATGTTTAATATAGAAAAGTCTGAAAAGACTATATTCGATGAACTCATAACTAGATCATTATCTATTGCGGCTGTCCAAGAAGTTGGAGATAGTTCGATAAAAAGAATAATGCATCGTTCGTATGATGTTGCCGAATCCGAAATAAGACCCTTCGTTAATAACAGAGGGGTTATGGCAGATGGTTTAAAAGTTACAATTGACAGTGTTGATGAGGACTCTTATAATATTTTAACAAATATAATACTTGAATCCGTT
>JFJP01020341.1_pt1 | contig 38988 bp, 31 predicted proteins | sample 431651 | NCBI WGS metagenome assembly JFJP01 (sample SAMN02602958, study PRJNA72255) | Microbial mat metagenome, whole genome shotgun sequencing project. | biome: fresh water; feature: sink hole; material: water; isolation source: purple microbial (photo- and chemosynthetic) mats found in... | reverse complement strand
TCGCCGCGCGCCTTGTGCGAGACGAAGGCCTGCAGATCAGCGGGAGTCAGGCTGCCACCCTCGACCTTGGCGGCATCGAGACGGAAGGCGTCGGCGATGCGGGTCGTGCCATAGGCACGCGTCTCATGGCGCGCCAGGTGCAGCACCGCGACCACGCTGAGATCAGCGAGTCGCTTCTGCCCGGTCAGGACCTGGACCCAGCGCCGCGCCGAACGGGGGTCGCGCTCGATGACGCGTGCCAGTTCGCTCATCGGCATGCGTTCGACGACACTGATCAGGGCTTCGTGCAGGCGTTGCATCGGCAGAGCATCCCGCCTCTGGCGCCGCCGGCAACCCCGCCACCATCGCAGGCGTGCGCATCGTCCTGGGCATCGGCAACATCGGCAGCCAGTACACCGGCACCCGGCACAATGTCGGCTTTGATGTGGTCGATGAACTGGCCCGCCGCCACGGGGTCACGCAATGGTCGCGCAAGCACCACGCCCAGATCGCCACCTGGCGTCCGGCCACCGGCCCGGTGCTGCTGGTCAAACCGGAGACCTACGTGAACGGCTCGGGCGAGGCGGCGCAGGCCCTGCTCGCCTTCCATCAGGCCCTGCCTGCCGATCTCCTGGTGGTGGTCGATGATCTGAACCTCGCGCTTGGCACCCTGCGCCTGCGCGCTGACGGCAGCGCCGGCGGCCACAACGGTTTGCGCGACATCGAGGCCCGCCTCGGAGCGGCCTATCCCCGCCTGCGCGTCGGCATCGGCCAGCCGCCGGCCGCCGGCGAGGCGCAGATCGGGCATGTGCTGGGACGCTGGAGCGAGACCGAGCGGGGGGATGTCACGTTGATGCTCGCCAAGGCCGCCGATTGCGTGGAACGCTGGCTGGACCAAGGAGTTGCAGCGGCCTGCTCGTATAATGGGCCGCTCCGTCCGCCGCCCCCGCGGCCACGCCCGCAGCCCCCTCCGTCACCAGCCACGCCGGAAACCGTTTAACGGGTGTCACAGCACCCCGGATCGCGGCAGGCATCTCCCCCTGCCCATGCCGGGGCGCTGCGATAGCCTGGAGGCAGCATGCCGTACCGTTGCCGTGCTTGCGATGCTGTCATTCCCGATGCCCATGCCGGGCCATGCCCGGCATGCGCCGTGGTCGACCCCGAGCGCACGGCGATGATGGCGCCGCCGCAATCGATCACCGTCGATATGAGCGCGCCGGTGCCAACCCCGCTGGGTGGCCCCGGCCAGGACCCCCTGCTGGGCGGGCGCATCGCCGGCTGCCTGATCCAGGACATGCTCGGGCAGGGTGGCATGGGGCGGGTGTACCGCGCGGTGCACGAAAGCCTCAACAAGCAGGTCGCGGTCAAGGTGCTGAACGCCGCGCTGGTCGCCAACGCCACCTTCGTCGAGCGCTTCCTGCGCGAGGCGCGCGCCGCCGCCCAGCTCGACCACCCCAACGTGGTGCGCATCCTCAACGCGGGTGAGGAAGGCGGCCGGCACTTCATCATCATGGATCTGGTCGAGGGCGAGAACCTGCGCACGCGCTTGCGCCGCGAGGGCCGCCTGCCACGCGGCGAGGCGCTGCGCCTGGCCACCGGCACGGCGCACGCCCTCGCCGCCGCGCATGAACTCGGCCTGGTGCATCGCGACATCAAGCCGGACAACATCATGATCGATGAGACCGGCGGGGTGAAGGTCGCCGACTTCGGCCTGGCCCGCCAGGTCAGCGGCGGCGGCGACATCACCGGCGAAGGCATCGCCTGCGGCACCCCGCCCTACATGAGCCCCGAGCAGATCGCCGGCCACGCCGTCGATGGGCGCAGCGATCTCTACAGCCTTGGCATCGTGCTCTACGAATGCCTGGCCGGGCGCCGGCCCTTCACCGCCCAGGACATCCTCGGCTGGCTCGAATGCCACACCCGCCTCGAACCGGAACCGCTGCGCCGCCAGGTGCCCGACCTGCCCGAGGAGGTCGCCGAACTGGTGACCCGGCTGCTCGCCAAGCGGCCCGAAGGCCGCTACGCCGACGCCCGCGAACTGCTCGCCGACCTACAGTTCCTGGGTGGCGACGAGGAGGCCAGCCCACGCGAAAGCACCAGACGCGCCTCGCGCCTCGACCTGCAGCCGACCGGGATCCGGCGGCTGCATCAGCTGCTCAGCCAGGGCGTCGATGAAGGCGCGGTCAGCCTGCACCTCGAACCGATCGCGAGCGGCGGCCGCGTACGCATGCGCGTGCGCAGCGGCCTCAAGGAGATCGAACGCCTCAGCGCGCCGGGTTTCCGCCAGCTGGTCGATGCCTGCCGCAGCGCCGCCGGCCACGCCAACCCCGATGCCGACGGGCCGATCGAAGGCGTGGTCGAGTTCGACCACGACCACCAGCGCCGCCAGGCCAAGCTGACCCTGGCGCCGACCCTGCAGGGGCCGCGTGCCGCCCTGCGCCTGATGGGCCTGGTCAAGCCGCACGCCCAGCTCATCCAGCAGGGCTTCACCGCGACGCATGTCCGGCAATGGCGCGACTGGCTGGTCGATTCGCCGGGGCTGGTCGCGGTCGCCGGACCGGCCGGCAGCGGCAAGGGCCAGACGGTGGGCGGGCTGCTCGGCCTGCTCGACCTGCCCAACATGCTGACCGTCGCGGTCGCAGAGGAGACGCATGTCGATGCCGAGGACATCGCGCAGCTGCAGGTCGATCACCGCACCACCCGCCAGGACGCGCTGCGCCTGGCGCTGCGCCAGTATCCCGACCTGCTGCTGATGCTCGATGTCGATGGCCTGGGCGATCGCGACACGGCGCGCGACGCGTTCCAGGCCGCCGCCAGCGGCCGCCGCATCCTCGCCAGCTTCATGTGGGAGGACGCTGCCGATTCGATCGCCGGCCTGCTGATGATGGGCCTCGATCAGCGCGTGCTGGCACGCAGCCTGCGCGGCATCGTCTCCCCCCGCCTGGTGCGCCTGACCTGCCCGGCCTGCCGCGAGCCCTACCGCGCCGCACCCGGCGACCTGACCCGCCTGGGACTGGCCGCCGATCCCGGCCCCTTCTACCGCAGCCGCGGCTGCGAACGTTGCGCCACCAGCGGCGGGCGCCGCCGCACCGTCGCCTACGAAAGCTTTGCGCCAACCCAGGAATTCTGGAGCGAGCTGGGCGAGGAACGCGAAGAGCGCGCCATCGCCGCGATCGCCGCGCGCCACGGCATGATCTCGATGCGCGACATGCTGGTCAGCCGGGTACGCAAGGGCTACATCGATCCGGCGGTGGCGGCGCAGGCCCTACCTATCACCTACGGGTGACCTTAGACGCAGCAAGATTTCACCCTAAACGCAGCATTTCACACAGAGAACCAGAGCCACCAGAGGTCAAGACAAGGATTTTCACCCGGACGGTGCATGTCGATGTACCATGCAAAGCATTTCCCCTCTGGTCACTCTGGTGCTCTGTGTGACCGCTATCGCCGGGTTTAGGCTCAGCGTGCGATCAGCAGGCGCAGCTCGCCGGCGTCGGCGAGGGCCTGCCACGGTCCGGCGGCGGCGGGCACCAGGCAGGTGCGCATGGGCTGCAGGCGCACCGCTCCGGCGGCGGTGGACAGGGTGCCCGAGCCGTGCAGACAGGTGACGATGCTGAAGCCGCCGTGGCCGCCACCGCTGGTCTGCGCGGCGCGGCGCTCCTCGACCTGGAAATAGGGGCAGGTCGCGAGTTCGCGCATGGTGCCACCGGCGCGGCAGGCGCTGAACGGCGGGTTGCACACCCCGCCGCCGGTCTCGCCGGAGAAGTCGATGGTCGCCAGCGACTGCTCGACATGCAACTGGCGCGGCTTGCCGTCGAGACCGACGCGACCCCAGTCATCGACCCGGAAGGTGACGTCGCAGGTCTGCTGCACCTCGTAGATCAGGGTGCCGGTGCCCAGGGCGTGGACAGTGCGCGCCGGCAGGAAGGCGAAGTCGCCATCGCCGACGACATGGCGCTGCAGGCAATCGGCGACCATGCCGGCGGTACGTGCGGCCTCGAAGGCGGCGCGCGTGACACCAGGCTTCAGACCGACGAACAGTTCGCCGTTATCTTCCAGCACCAGCCAGCACTCGGTCTTGCCGCGCGTGCCGACCCCGAGACTGCGCGCCAAGGCGTCATCGGGATGCACCTGCACCGAGAGGCGGTCGGAGGCGTCGATCAGCTTGACCAGCAACGGGAACTCGCCGCCATCCCAGGCCGCGCCGACCAGTTCGCGCCCGTGCGCGCGGGTCAGCTCGCCCAGCGTACGCCCGGCCAGCGGACCCTCGGCGACCACGCTCATGCCGCGCTGATGGTCGGCCAGATCCCAGCTTTCACCGACCGGACCCTCGGGCAGGTCGCGGCGCCAGCGCGCCATACGCCGGCCTCCCCAGACCAGGACATGATAGGCGGGAGCGAAGACGAGGGGCAGGTCGAATGCGGTCATGGCGACGGCGGAGCCTGCCCGTCTCTGGCCGGCTGGCTAGAGGCCTTGCCGGCCTGGCGCTCGGCGTGGATGCGGGCGCGCTGGGCACGCGCCAACTGGGTGCGCTGCTGCATGCTCAGCGAGGTCGCCTCGCGGCGCCACCAGTACACGCCGAGGATCAGCATGACGAAGGCGATGCCGCCGCTGACCCAGCCCAGCGCCCCGAGGTTGTAGGTCGCCGGTCCCTCCAGCTCCTGCCACGGGCCGGTGGCGTAGAGCCAGGTGTACACCCGGTCGCTCTGACGCTGGACGTTGTTGGCCTGGTCGCGTAGCGGATCGGTATCGACCGCGATCGCGCGCTTCTTGAGGAAACGCCCCGTCGTGGTGAGGTAGTCGCCGCGCTTGGGCAGCGGCTGGTCGGTGACCGCGGCCCACTCGTAGAGGCGCAGCACCTGGCGGATCTTGCGCGTCTCGACCCCGTCGAGGCTTTCCGTGACCGGCGCGATGTCGCGCCGCCACAGCATCACGCGCACCACCCGGCCGACCCCGAAGGGCTGGTCGCGCTTGACGTCCTGGTCCTCCCAGGCCTGGTACACGTAGCCGGTGATGCGGAACGGCTTGCCGCGGAACTCGTCGGGGCGCAGGTGGACGTCATCGGCGGCCTGGTTGCCGTCCGGAGCATCGGCCAGCACCGCAGGCGTGCTGCGCTCGCGCAGCAGTTGGCCGAGCAGGTAGTAGTAGGGCCGGGTCTCGACCCACAGCCGGGCATCGTCGATACCGGCATACAACCCGTCAGGCTGGCTCCAGGCGCGCTGGTATTCGGCCAACGCATCGCCGGCCTGATTGGGTGCGGCCGGTTCGACCAGGGCGCGGCCGAGGATCAGTGGCAGGTGCTGACTGCCCCCGCCGGCGGTGGCGAGATCGCCATAGCCGAGCAGCCGTCCGGTCACCCGGATCGGCCGGCCCAGGGGCAACTGCGCCGCCGCCGGAGCATCGGAGACGACCTCGACGAACTGGCCCTCGTCCAGGGCGACGAGCAGACGCTGCCACGGACGCTCTGAACCGGCCACCGGCGCGGGCAGACGGTCCTCCAGTTGGCCTTCGACGATCAGCGGCGTGCCTAGCCGGACGTGGTCGCTGAGCACCAGCTCGCGCGCCGCCAGGCGCTGCGGCAGGGGCGGGGTCTGGCGGTCCAGGTCGAGGCTGGCCTCGGCCCAGGCCAGGGTCATGGCATCCAGGCCGCTGGCGGTCAGCGGCACCGGCGAACCGATGGCGATCAGTTCGCGGGCGGTGCCGCGCAGTTCGGCGATCTCCGCCTCGCCGGGCAGGGCAGGCAGCGCCTCGTAGAGCGGCCGGCCCATCGGCGTCAGCTTTGCCTCGGCCGGGATCGGATTGAGCGTGAGATCCATCGCCTGGCCCATCCGTCCACGCCAGTCGTAGATCGTCCAGGCGATGACGATCAGCAGCACCGGCAGGAAGATGAGCATGCGCCATTCGGTGCGCGACAACTGGCGGCGCTGGGCCGCCTGCGCCATGGTCTTGCGGTCGAGGCTGAACGGCGGGGGCTGACGGCCAGGCAGGTTGAACATGGAAGGCTCCAGCGGACGGATGGCACCGCCCACCAGGATCAACGGGGGCGGCGGGGAAGGGTTCTCGGGGATTTGTCCGCGATGCCACCCAGGATAGCGGCCGCGGATCGCCGACACGGCGAATCCGCAGCCCCGGTGGACACCTGATCAGCGCAGGCCGACCAGGGCCCCGGCCCCGCCCAGCCAGGCCGTGCCATCGGGCGATACCGCCAGGGTCTCGGCCCCGCGCAGGATCTCGGCCAGCGGACGGGCGGCGAGCGGCAGCAGGCTCTGGCCGCGGAAATCAAGGACCTGCCAGTCGGCCCGGCTGGTGTCGAGGATGTGCAGCAGTCCCTGGCGGTCTGTGCGCATGGCGACGGCCGAGCGGAAACGGCCCGGCTCGGAGCCCTTGCCACCGGAGGTTGCGATGTGCTTGGCGCTGCGCGCCTGGTGGTCGAGGGCGAATTTCTTCACCTCGTAGCGATCCTCGTCGAACACGTAGGCGACATCGCCACCCGCCGACACGGCGACGAGAAGCGGTTCGTCGAACTGATGTGGGGCGGTGCCGCGCTCGCCGAAGACGAAGAGGAACTGACCGGCGGCATCGAACACCGACACGCGGTAGAGATCCTCGTCGAGGACATAGGTACGCCCGGCCTCGTCCATCGCTACGGCGATCGGGGCCTTGAATTGGCCGTTGTTCGAACCGTTGCCACCGAACTGGAGCGGGGCCTTGCGCCAATCGCGCCCGTCAAAGCGCACGACCGTATCCTTGTCCACGTCGAGGACGGCCAGGGCGGCGCCATCCGGCGACACCGCCATCGCCCCCGCCTCGCCGAAGGGGCCACCGGTCTTGGCCCGGCCGCCGAGACGGTTGGTCCGCCAGCCCTCGGCGTCATAGACCGTGATCAGGCCGTAATCGACATCGAGACCGATCAGCCGGCCCAGGCCGTCGGCGGCCCAGGCGGTGGTCGTGCGCTGCAGCGAAGGGCCGCGCATCCCCAGCACCCGGCCATCGCCGGCCTGACGGGCGGCGAAGCCGTTGGCGTACAAGACCACAACCTCGCCGCCCGGCTCGCACGCCAGGGCGGTGGCGGTGCCGAGATCCTCGGCCAGACCGGCCGCAGAGGCCGGCTTCCAGGTCTCGATGATCGTGCCCTTGGCGCCATAGAGCTGCACCGTGCCGTCGGCCAGCAGCACCAGCAGGCCACGTGGATGGCTGGTGAGATCGACCGCCGCGAGGTTGGGATCGCCGGTCACCGTCCAGGTGTCGAGGCGGCGCAGATCGCGGTCGAAGCGGTGGACCCGGCGCGACTGGCCATCGAGGGCGCAGACCCCGCCATCGGCGGTGGCGCAGACCCGACCGACCTGGGCGAAGCCGTCATCGCCGACCCGGCCGGCGCGGGCGCGGAAGCGGCCCCCGGCATCGAACACCATGACCCCGCCGGCGCGCTGGTCGGCGACGAACACGCTGCCGTCCGTCGCCACCGCCAGATCGCTCGGTTGGGACAGGCCACCCAGGACGCGGCGCGGCTGGCCGGCCTCGGTGAGCACATGCACCGCCAGTTTGTCGCTGTCGAGGACGTAGATCTCACGGCCGCGCGCCGCGACCGCGACCGGCCGGCGGATCGCTTCGGCGAAATTGACCACCACCGGCTGCTGCCAGCCGGGACCGCAGCGCAGCACCCGGCCACCATCATCGATCCCGATCCAGCTGCCGTCATCACAGCGTTCCAGCTGGTTCCAGGCGGGGTCCTGCCCGGCGCCGAGGGCGGCGAACTGTTTGCGCGGCCGGCGCGGATCATCGGCGCCCTGCACGGCCAGGGCGAGGCTGGCCGACAGCTCCTGGCCGAGCGGGTCGCGCACCGTCATCTTCAGCGCGATGCCGCCTTCCGGAGCCGTGCCCGGCGCGATCCAGGTCACCTCGGGCAGGGCCGTGGCGCGGGCGTCAAGCCGGCCGCAACGCCCGGCCGCGCCGACCAGCTCCCAGGTGAAGGACAGGACGTCGCCATCCGGATCGATGACCGGCAGCTTGATCGCGATCGTGGCGCCGGCCGCCGCATTCACCGCCGCCGGACTGGAGGTCAGCGCCGGGGGTGCGTTGGGCGCGCTTTCGCCAGGCAGCGGCACCGCGTCCCAGCCAGCCTCGGGGACGGCCTCGGCCTCGCGCCACAGGATGCGCAGGCGGGTCAACCCGTCGGCGACCGCGACCACCTGGCCCTTGGCGCGCAGCTTGCGGCGTTCGGTCACCACCTTGCCGGTCAGCGGATGCTTGGTCACGCTGCCAGGTCCGAACAGGGCGACCATCTGGCCGAAGGCGACGCGGGCCGCGGCATCGAAGCGCACCTGGACGGCATCCTTCTCAACCTTCTCGACCAGTCCGAAGGGCAGCTCGGCGGCGCCGACGGCAGCCGACAGCAGGAGCGGAACGACGGTGCGGAGCTTCATCATCGGCTTCCTTCGGCGACAGGTTCGATCACGGCGTTGGCGATGCGCCAGGCTCCGGCGCTGCGGCGCAGTTCCCAGCGCGCGGTCAGACGCTCCTCGGGAGCCTCGTCCATGGCATGGGTCAGCTCGACGGTGGCGAAGGCGGCCTCGCCGTTGCGCGCGAAGCCGGTCAGCCTGGTGGTCAGCCGTGCACCGGGCATGGCCATGAATTCGATCAGCTGGGTGCCGCCCGTCTGGCCCTCGCTAAACTGGGCCTGGATCGCCGCCGCATCACGGGCCGCGAAGCCGGCATCGAGCGCGGCCAGCAGGGCGCCGCTCGCCTCGCGGCTGCGCCGGTCGTCGAGGCGGCGGTGCAGGTCGGGCAGTTCGGCGCGCTCGGGGCCGGCCTCGGCGACGAAGGCGTCGAGCTCGGTGGCGAGCAGCGGGATGGCGAGGGCGAGATCGTCGAGCCGGGTGGCCAGCAGCTTGGCGCGGTCCTGGCGGACGCGCTCCAGCGCCTCGGCCTTGGCGCGCGCCTCGGCCTCGACGACCTTGGCGGCGCTGATCTGGCTGGCCGCCAGGACGGCGGCCGGCGTTCCCGGGGCGAGGCGCTGCAGCGCGGCCAGCTCGGTTTCGGCGGTGGCGAGGTCGCGCACCGCCAGCGCCGCCTCGACGCGCTTGCGCGAAGCATCGATCGCATCCTTGCGCTCGCGCACGGTGTTGAGGCCGGCCGAAGCGACCTCGTTCTTGGGATCGAGCTGGCGCGCGGCAGTGAACGACAGCTGGGCGGCATCGAGATCGTTGCGTTCGAGCGAGGCGGTGCCCTGGGCGAGCTGTTCGGCGACGGCGCGATCGAGGGCGTCCGCCTTCTCGCGCGCCGCCTTGGCGCGACGCAGGGCGTTGGCCACCTGCGCATCCTCGGGGAAGCTCGCGACCAGCGCGGTCAGCAGCTCCTCGGCCTTGGCCGGCTGGTTCTCGGTCAGCAGGTTGTCGGACTCCAGCAGCACCCGCTCGCGCTGCTTGCGCTGGCCCTCGACCTCCTCGATGCGGCGCAGCAGGGTGGCGAGGCCGGGGTCATCCGGGATCAGCGCCTTGGCCTTCGCCGCCGCGGTGCCGGCGAATTCGATATTGCCGCGATCGAAGGCGACGGTCGCCTCGGCCAGCGCCTGGCGCCCCTCGGCGGCATCCAGCGCCTTGGCCGCCTCGGCCCAGGCCGGATCGCCCGACTTGAGGCCGCGGTTGACGTTGACGATGCGGCGCGCCTCGGGCAGGTCGCCGCGCCCGATCGCCGAACGGGCGGCGGCCAGCGCCGGATCCTCGCCCGGGACGGGGGCCGCGACAGGCGGGGCCGCAGCGACGGCAGCAGCGGCCGCCGCCTGACGTTCGCCCTGCTCGCGCAGCGCACGCACCCGCCGCAGGGTCGCTGCGATCTGCTGGTCGCCGGGATCGCGGGTGGCGAGATCGGCCAGGGCCTTTTCGGCCTCGATCGCCTTGCCCTCGGCAAGCAGCGCCTCGGCGGCGGCGATCGCATCGCGGCGGGCCTGGTCCAGCTCGGCGCGGCGCGAGAGGTTGGCGAGCATCGCCTTGACCTCGGGATCGGTCGCGGGGGTGACCGACGCAGGCGGCGGGCTGGCCGGAGGCGGAACGGCCACGACGGGCGCCTCGACGGGCGGCGCTTCCGGCGGTGGCTCGGCCGGTCGCAGCACGAACCAGGCGCCGGCTGCGACGGCGACGAGACCGGCGACCCCGCCGACCAGCTTCACGCCCCGGCCACGCCCGGACGCGGCCCCAGCCGGCGCACCAAGCCCACGCGTCCCGATGATCGTCGCTCCGGTCTGCAACAGGTCAGGCCGCTCGAGCGCGATGGCCGGCGGCTGGCCGGCGGCCAGGCGTTCGAGATCGCTGAGCAGTTCGGCCGCCGAGGCATAACGGTCGTCGGCCCGCTTCTGCATGCACTTCAGGACCACCGCCTGGTAGTGCTCGGGGATGTTCGGATCCAGCTCGCGCGGCTGCTTGGGCGCGCTGTGGATGTGCTGGTAGATGACCGAGGTCGCGTTCTCGCCGGTGAAGGGCAGGCGGCCGGTCAGCAGTTCGTAGAACACCACCCCGAGGGCGTAGAGGTCGGTGCGCTGGTCGCACGGCTCGCCGCGGCCCTGCTCGGGGCTGAAGTAGCTGACCGTGCCCATCACCGTGCCGCTCATGGTCAGCGAGTGCGCAGCGGTGGCCAGGCGGACCAGGCCGAAGTCCATGATCTTGAGCGACCCCTTGCGGTCGATCATCATGTTGCCCGGCTTGATGTCGCGATGCACGATGCCGTGCTCGCCGGCCGCGGCGAGCCCCTTGGCCGCCTGCACGACCAGCTCCAGGGCTTGCCGGTAGGACGGCTTGAAACCGCCGCGCAACCGGCGCGAGAGATCGTCGCCATCGACGAATTCCATCGCGAAGTAGTGGTGCCCGAGATGGATGCCGGCGGCATAGACCTGCACCACGTGCGGGCTGCTCATCTTCGCGACCGCTTTGGCCTCGAGCTGGAAGCGTTCGCGGAAGTTCTCGTTCTCGGACAGATGCGAGGGCAGCACCTTGATCGCGACCTGGCGGTCGAGCGACATCTGCTTGCCGAGATAGACCGCGCCCATGCCGCCGCGGCCAAGCAGGCGGCTGAACTGGAAGTCGCCCCACACCTCGCCGAGATGGGTGCCCTCGGCGGCGCCGGGCTTGCCTGGTCCGACGTGCAGATTGGTGACGTCGGTGCCGGACGGCGTCCGCGCCGGATCGGATACGTGGGTCGGGATGGCGTCCTGGATGTCGTGCGCCGGAACCCCGGCCTGACGGGCCGGGCCGACCTGGGTCATGGCCGAACTGATGTCGGCGGGGGGGGCGGTACCCGCCGACAGGTCGGCGACCACGGTGGCGTCGTTGGGACGCACCGCCCCCGGGACGGTCGGTCTGGTCTGGTCATTGCCTGCTGAGGTCGGCATCCAGGCTTCACCTTCGCCGGCCGCGCCGGGGGGTCAACATGCGTCCGAGCCATTCGGATGGCCCAACGCCCGACTCCGATTGACCGCCCCCCCTGCCCCGCTACCCTGCGCGGCCCTTCTCACCGGAGCAGCCGCATGGCCAAGCCTGCCGCGGGACCAGACGCAGAACTGGTTACCGATCTCAACCGCGTCATCGAGGCGCTGGAGACGCGTTACGGCCGGCGCAAGCACGCCGCCTACGAGGACGTCATCGAGGCCCTGGTCGTCCAGATCCTGGAACTCGGCGTGCCTGAACGCCAGGCCCGCGACGCGACCAAGCGGCTGCGCGACGAATTCATCGACTGGAATGACATGCGGGTGGCGACCATCCGCGAGATCGAGGACGTGCTCGGGGCCCGCTATCCCAAGGTGCGCGAGAAGGCCGAAGACCTGCGCCACCTGCTTGCCGACCTCTACACCGCCTTCCGCCGCATGGACATCCGCGAGGCGCTGGCCGGCGACGGCATCGAGACGCTGCGCGCCCTGCCCGAGACCAGCAACATCCGGCGCGATTTCGTCGATCGTGCCCTGCTGCTTGCGGTCGGCCTGAAGGTCTTCCCGTGCGACGAGGAACAGCTGCGTCTGGCCAAGTTCCTGGGCGGCGCGCCCAAGGCCTGGACCCTGCAGCAGGCCCAGCGTCGCATCGAAGAGTCGCTCGACATCGAAGGCCTCGACCGCCTGTCGCGGGTCCTGCGCGAACACGTGCAGAACTACCAGGAAGCCGGTCAGGACGAGCCGCAGATCATCGCCTTCGGCTGGGACCAGCCGGATCCGCTCGGCATGGACAAGCCCAGCAAGGCCGTCGCCAAGCCGAAGACGGGCAAGATCGAGAAGGTCGAGAAGACCGAGAAGCCCAAGGCTGAAAAGGCAGAAAAGCCCAAGACCGCCAAGGTCGAGAAGCCGGAGAAGGCCGAAAAGCCCAAGACCGCCAAGGTCGAGAAGCCCAAGGCTGAGAAACCCAAAGCCGAGAAGCCGAAGTCTGACAAGCCCAAGGCTGAGAAGCCGAAGGCCGACAAGCCCAAGGCCGAACCGAAACCCGCCAAGAAGAAGTGACGCCCCGTGGCCCTGCGCTCCGGTCGATACCACAACATCAAGCACCACAAGGATGCCGCCGACCAGAAGAAGGCGGCGGTCATCGCCAAGATGGGCGTGCTCATCACCATGGCGGTGCAGTCCGGTGGCGGCCCCAACCCGGCTGACAATCCGCGCCTGCGCCTGGCGCTCAGCAAGGCGCGCGCCGCGATGATGAACAACGAGGCGATCGAGCGCGCGATCAAGAAGGCCTCGGGCATCGGGTCCGAGGGCAAGCAGCTGGTCGAGCTCACCTACGAAGGCTACGCCCCGGGCGGCGTGGCCGTGGTGGTCGAAGCCACGACCGACAACCGCAACCGCACCGCTCCCGAGCTGAAGAAGATGTTCGAGGTGCACGGCGGGGCGATCGGCGCGCCCGGCTGCGTCGCCTGGCAGTTCAAGCCGCGGGCGGTGTTTCTGGTCACCGCCCCCGACGACACCCCGGTGATGGAGGCCCTGCTGGCCGGTGGCGCCGACGCCCTCGACCTGCGTGCGGTGGACGGCGGCATCGAGATCCTCGCCGAACCGCGCGACTACGACGCCATCCTCAAGGCGCTGCAGGTCGCCAAGTTGGCGGTCGTGCGCAGCGAATTGACCCGTCTCTCGGAGACCAACGTCGATCTGAAGGACCCAAGCGTGCTCGAGCAGGTCCAGGACCTGCTCGACGACCTCGACGACCATCCGGATGTCCAGGAGGTCTATCACAACGCCGTCCTGCCGGTCAGCCCCGATCCTGACGCTTGACCTGACCGTCCCACCTCGCAATCTGCGCGACCTTTCCAAACGGAGTCTGCCATGGCCCGCGGCCAGCATCGTTACCGCCACCGTCGTCTCGAAGGCGAGAAGAAGAACCGGGCCGTCGTGAAGGCCTACAACGCGCCCTCGACCGTCAAAGAGACGGCCCGTCGCGATGTCCGCGTGAAGGCCCTGATCAAGGCCCAGCTCGCCGCCGGCAAGCCCCTCTCGGCCACCGCCCAGAGCTGGGTCGCGCGCCAGGTCGGCCGCCCCTTCACCAAGCTGACCGCCGAGCAGATCGCCAAAGCGATCTGAGTCGTCTGCGGCCGATCAACGCAAAAACCCGGGGCCATCGCCCCGGGTTTTTGTATTCCTGGGATCGCGCGCCGCTGGCGCGCGATCCCCGCGGGCTCAGGCCTTGGGCGGCATGGGCGGGAGATCGGGCAGCTTGAAGCCCGCGCCCTCGCCATCCTCGTCCTTGGTTTCCTCGGCGAATCCCTCGACGCGGATCGCCCGCGTGCCGCCGCGCGAGGTGCTACCGCTGTCCGACTTGGAGATGCGCTCGGAAGCCAGCTGCGGCGGCATCTCCTGGTCGTCATCCAGCACCACCAGCAGGCCGCTGCGCGTCGCGCCGCTCTCACCCAGCAGCAGTTCGCTTTGGGCGCTGGGGGCGAGGGGGGACGGCGGACCCAGGGCGGACGCGACCGGGGCAGCCAACATGCTGGGGGCCGGCACGTTCAGGGTCGGGGGCAGCGGTTCCATGGGGATGCCGCCGGCCGGGGTGATGAACAACGGGGCCGGGGTCGGCATCGGCGCCGGCGAGATCACCGGGCTGCCCTGTGACGGGGTGTACACCGGCGACGGGGCCGGGGCGACCGGCTCGGGGGATGGAGCGACGCCCTGGTCCGGTACGGCGGCTGCCGCCACCGGCGCGACCGGGGCTGCTCCGTCGCCACGCCCCTGGCGCGGCTGCCAAGCATGGCTCTGGCTGCCGCCCAGGCCCTTCTGGCCGAAATCCAGCAGATGCAGGCCGAGCCCGAGCGCGACCGCCAGGCCGGGGCTGTTGGCATCCAGACCGTGGATGTCGTAGCGGCTCGGCACCAGATCGAGACCGGCGAGCGGATCGAAGACGTGCACCGGACGGCCAAGCAGGTTGCCGAGGATCGCGGCGGCGTTGGCGAGCTGGGCGGAACCGCCCGACAGGACAACGGTCGAGACCTCGCAGTCGAATTGACCCTCGACGTAATCGAAGCTGAGGCGGATCTCGTTGGCCAGATCCTCGAAGGCCGGCTGGGCGGCGTCGAGCAACTGGTCGAGCGTCTCGCCGGGCGCGAGCTTCATCCGATCGACGTCCTCGGGTTCAGCCGACAGGGTGCGGCCGATCGCCTCGCTGATCTCGTTGCCGGCGAGATAGACCTCGCGGGTGAACAACAGGCGGTTGCCCTGGACGATGGCGATGTTGCTCTTGGCGGCGCCGATGTCGATGAGCGCCGCAGCCTTCTTCTCGGCCTCGGGCGGGGTCGGCGGACCAAGGACCTCGTAGCAGTTGGCGAGGGCGAAGACGTCCACATCGACCGTCTCGGGCTCGACCCCGGCCAGCTTCAGCTGGGCGAGGTGCTCGGACACGAACGACCGGCGCACCGCGACCAGCATGACCGCGAGATTGTCCGGCTTCTTGCCGTCCGGATCGGGCAGCGGCTGCGCGTCGATGATGACCTCTTCGCTGCCGAAGGGGATGTACTTGTCGGCCTCATGGGCGATGTGCTGCTGCAGCGCCGGCCCCTCGAGGCGGGGCGTCTCGACCTGGCGCACAATCACCGAGCGACCGGACACCGCCGTGCAGATGCGTTTGGTCTTCACGCCCAGCTGGGCCATCACCGCCTTGACCACCTCGCCCACCTCCTGCTTGTCGATCCGCGCGCTGGCGAAGCCCTGCAGGGTGATGCGATCCTTATTGGCCTGGAGGGCCACCGCTTTGACAGCATAGGAGCCGACATCGAGACCGATGACCGCTTTGCTTTGGCCGAACGACAGCATTCCGTCCTCCTGGCGCCAGGCGCCGGTCAGGCGGACTGTAGGGTGGCAGGGAGGGGGCGGCAAGGGGCCATATCGGGACAGGAGCGCGGGCGCCCCCGCCCGACCGGACCGCGGGCGCCCCCGCCCGCGCCGCGCAGGCCAGCCGACGCTTGCCCCCGCCCCTCCTTCACCAGCGTCCCTCCATGATCTACCTCGCCGCCCCCCTGTTCACCCAGGCCGAAATGGCCTTCAACGCCGAACTGTCCCGCCAACTGCGTGCCGCGGGGCATCAGGTCGCGGTGCCACAGGACTTCTGCGCCCCCTTCGCCGGCCCGCCGGCCGACTTCGCCGGCATCTACCGCGCCTGCCTGGATAATCTGGCCAAAGCGACCCTGGTAGTGGCGGTGCTCGACGGCGCCGACCCTGACAGCGGTACCTGCTTCGAGGTCGGCTGGGCCAGCGCGCGCGGCATCCCGATCATCGGCGTGCGCACCGACATCCGCCCCGGCGAGGACGGCGGCCTGCCCAACTGCATGCTGACCCGCGCCTGCCGCACGGTGGTGCGTTCGATCGCCGAAGCGGTCAGCGCCGCGCGGGCCTAAGCGAGGCCAACTCCAGATCGGCAATGCGTTCGAGCGTCGCGGCGACCAGTGGCCACGGCGCCACGGCATGGAAGCCGTCGTGGAAGGGATCGGGCGCAGCCGGACCGTTCTCGGCCAGCCAGGCGTCGTAGCGCCGGCCGAGTTCGTCGAGCGGGCAGCCGCCAGCCGCCAGCCGGCAGGCCCACGCCGCCCCAAGTGCCGCGCCACGCGCCAGGGCCGCATCGAGGACGAAGCCGGCCCGCCGCAGATCAACGCTGCGCCCCGCGAAGCGCGGGCGTTCGGGATCGTCGGTGTCCACCGCCAGGGCGTGGCCGTGGCCGAGGATGGCATCGGGGTCGCCGCCCAGCTGCCGCCCCGGCAGGGCGAGGTTCGCCACCGTCGCCAGGCGCCCACAGGCCCGGCGCGCCGCCCGTGTCGCCTCGCTCGGCGCGAAGCCGCGCATCAACAGCACGCGGTCGGCGCTGGCGATGGCCGAGGTCGAGGCGCCAGCCACCACCACGGTCGAGATCCCCTGCCGGGCGAGGGCCGGCAGGCATTCCGACAGCGTCCGCCCGCCCGCGAGATCGCGGCCAAGCAACCGACGCATGGCCGGCTGCAGCGACAGGAAGTTGGCTGCCGCGCTGTCCTCATCGACCAGCAGCAGTCGCGCCCCGGCCGCCACCCCCTGCAGCACCGCCGCCGCCATGCTGGTCGCGCCGCTGGCGCGCGGCGTGGTGAACGCGGCGGCCTCGCCGCCCGGCAGGGTGCGGAAAAACGGCGTCAGGTCCTGGCGCACGATCGGCCGGCCATCATCCGACAGCACCGGCATCGTCCCGGGCAGCGCCACCACGCGCTCGCGCCCATCACCCGGCGGCCGGTCATCATGGCCCCCGGCGATCGCGGCCAGCAGCGTGCTCTTGCCGTGATAGGGCGCCCCGGCGATGGCGGTGACGCCGCTGCGGATGCCCAGGCCGCGATGCCGGCCGAGCTTCCCCAGATCGATGGTCACCGCGAGGTTGGCAGGGGCGCGCAGCGCGCGGCAGTGCGGATCCGGCCGGTCGGCAAGATCGCGCGCCAGCAGGCTGCCATCGGCGAGAAAGGCGACCAGCCCGTGCGCCGGCAGGGCCGCGCGCAGCGCGCGCTGGATACGCACGCTGCGCCGCTGCGCCGCCAGGCCGGGCTGCGCGGCAACGATCGCGCGCGACCAGCGGCCGAGCAACCCGATCGCCCGGGCGAAGGCCTCGCCATCGATGCACATGCCGGCGAAGGGCAGGCGAAGGGCGACACGCAGTGCGATACCGTCCCCCTGCTGCAGGCAGGCATTGGTGGCGCGCACGCAGGCCCCCGGATCGAGGGTGCGCGCATGCAGGCCGAATCGCGGCAGCAGATCGCGACGCGCCTGGCGCAGCAGCCAGTCGCACACCGCCGCCGCATCGCCCGCGTCACGCGTGCGATTCCACCGTGCCGGCCGGAACGCGACCGTCGCCAGCACCTCGCCCCCTTCTTCGCACGGCGGCCCCTCGCGCTCCTCGATGCCGAGATCGCAGCTGGGCAGCCGCCACACCCCCAGCACCTCGCGCCAGGCGCGCGGCCCCCAGCCGTCGATACGCGCCACCGTCTCCAGCAGTTCGGCCAGCGGTTTGACCTCGGCATCGGCGGCGATGGGCAGGACGGGGGCGGGAATCGGCATGACGCGACATGCCGTATGCGGGGGAGAGCGAGCTCAATGGGCGGGGCCCATAGGCTGGAATCTGGAAGCTGGAGGCTGGAGGCTGGAGGCTGGAAGCTGGAAGCCCATTGCACCGGCGGCCAGCGGCTAGCGGCTAGCGGCCAGCGGCCAGCGGCTAGGGTGTTGCGTTGGCTGAGAACGGCGTTTTCTGGCATCTGGCATCTGGCATCTGGCATCTGGCATCTGGCATCTGGCATCTGGCATCTGGCATCTGGCATCTGGCATCTGGCTTCCTACTCGGAGTCAAGACGGACTAATGCGCGCCAGATGACGAACTCTTGTAACCGATTTAGCATCAAATAGCACATTCAACATGCGTTTTTTCATCCTGCTGACCATCGTGCTGTCATCGGCCTTCTTGGGATGCGGCGGCCCCGACACCAAGCCCCTACTCCAGTCCTGCGCCGCGAAATCGACCGTTGTAATCGCCGCAATATCAACGGGAGATTGGCCTTCCGCTGCCGCCGGCATCTCGGCTGCGAAAAACGCGCTTGGCGAAGATCTCGAGGCCAAAGCTGAAGACGGACGCCCGCTATCAGCCCACTGGGCCGACCAAATCGGAAAGTTCCGCATCGCCGTCAAGGAGGCGCTGCCTCGATTGGCCACCGCCGAATCCCGCGCATCATTAACTGCTGCCGATACACTGATTGATGCCTGCATGGATGCCTCGTTGAAAAAACTGTGGCACGAAACCGGGCGCATCACTGCCGAGAAACGCATTGCCGACGCCGAAGCCGTCGAACGGGCAGCCTCAGAGCGCAAACAAGCCCTGACGTTCGCCTGCAGTTATGTGGTTTTGATGCCGGTCGATAAAGATGATCGCGAGGCCCGTGACTTTCGCGATGTCGTTGTTGATGTCTTAACCAATCGCTTCGCCCCCATCCCGATCGTGGCCATGGACAAGGCCCCATCTGGCGACAAGCAGTTCGCTGGGACCATCACCGTTTCCAATGTGTGGGGGCGAGTCAACTATGGTGGGGCCAACGATCTATTTGGTCAGGGTGTCCCTGTCTCCATGGAAACAAACATCGTAGTCTGTTCCCGTCGGAATGTTGTTTCACTTGAGGGCCCCCATTCCTTCTCCGTAAAGAAACCCGGGCCAGATCAGGTGAATCAGCAACATCTCCGCCGTTTTGCGCGCGATCAGTCTACAACATTGTACGAACTGATGGTCAATAAACTCAATACCCTACCCGCACTGGAGAATGCCACCGCAGTAGCAGAACGGCTAGCGAACGAAGCCTCCGCGCCACCGTTGCCCGCCTGGCGTTTAGTGACTAGCTGCAAGGCCAATAGAGGGGAAGTGGGGAGCCTCATCCCCATCGTAGACGGATATCAGGATGTCCTCGCTGCACTTTCACTAGAGGTTCAAAAGCGACTCAATGGCGCCCCTCTCATGACCGACACGACTCAACCGGCGCCAGCTGGCACAGTGACGATGATACTGACCGTCGATGAGGCTGCGTATGGCAGCAGCACAGCAGTGACACGAACGCTCAACGGCACGGTTCCCGTTGCAATGAATGTCATAGTGACGATCGCGCCCACCGACGGGGCGGAAAGGGCTGTTACATGCCGGGCCGCCAGTGTGTTGGAATCCATAGAAAAGGCGTCGCAAGACCAGGTAGAGGTGGGCCAGCGAAGACTGCTAGGGCGACAACTTGGCGCCGCTATTGCCGCACATCCAGCGTTGGGTGTCCAAACCAAGTGAACAACGAGCCCGGCGACAGAATACTGAGTCAGCTTAAATGTCGGAAGATGAGGCGAGGAAACACGACATAACAGAATGTCCTGCTTTAGACACTCCTACCGAAAACTGCGAAAGTAGAATGATAAGCTCGGCGTTATTCATTCCCCCCGTATCGCTTCTTTTCTGCACTGTCACTCTGCTTTTGGTGCCATCTCTAGCGAATCTGTTATGGTCCGCTGAGCCCGCAGAGCTAAAGGCACCAAAACCGCCATGGGCCACCACCATTGCCCAAGACGCCACCGGCACACGGGCAATTCTCACTGTTGGAGACCAAACTCAGGTCATGAGACTGATCCCAGCAGGCAGCTTCGAGATGGGTTCCACGACAGGGAGTCGAGACGACGAGATGCCCCAGCATTCAGTCGAGATCACGCGCCCCTTCTGGTTGGGAGACAGTGAGGTCACGCTGGGCTTGTGGTTTGCCATGATGGGAAACCACACGAATGAAAAAACTGACAATCCCCGGCTTCCAATCGAGGCGATTTCATGGAATGCCTGCCAAGAATTTTTTCAGCGGATGAACGCTAGGGTTACAGGACTCAATGCCGGCCTCCCGACCGAGGCGCAGTGGGAGTACGCATGCCGCGCAGGGACGAAAGGCAGTCACGCAGGCGACATAAACGAAATGGCCTGGCACCAACAGAATTCTGATGGGAAAACACATCCTGTCCGACTCAAGCAGATGAACGCATGGGGTCTCTATGACATGCACGGCAATGTGGCCGAGCTCTGTGCCGATTGGTATGCACCATATTCGCCAGCCCGACAGTGCGACCCTCCTGGACCGCCAACCGGCACCCACATAGTCATCAGAGGCGGCGACTGCCAGGATGTCCCCAAACTCTGCCGGTCAGCCAGCCGTGGCTTCACCTATCGTGATTATGCCAGACGGGGATATGGATTCCGGATCGCCATACCGTCTACCCCGTAGGGCCTTCATATCCCGTGTCTGGAGTCAATTGTTGCGGCTAGTCCGGCACGGTCGGTCCTTACCTGGCTACCCGATGCCATGCTGCGAATCCAGCGGCATGGCGACCGGGGACACCAGCAGCCAGCAGCGGCTCGGCCGGGTGAACCCGGCCGTCCGTGCCGGCTGAAGCCGGCGCTACGGCGGGCTGCGCAGCGTACCGATGAATGCGCTGAGCATCTTCCCAACGCTGGCATTGACGCGCATCAGTTCCGCGACTTCTGTCCCCAGTGCCGCGCAGATGTGCAACTGGGCTGCGATCTCGTCGTTGGATCCACGCGCAATGCGCAGGAACCGGGCGAGTTCCGCGTCGGATCCGCGTCCGGCGCCTTCCGCGATGTTGCTGCACACCGAGATCGCCGCGCGGCGCAGTTGCGACTCCAGATCCCCGAAGCGGATCTGCACACGCGCCACTCCTGTAAGTTGCCTATTCGCCATCTGCCACACGCGAAGTTCCTGGAATCGTGCCATGTTTCGGCTCCTTGTGCAGCCTGCCGCACCGTTCGCGCGCAGGGGTCAAGGCCGCGCGCAGCGCGCCGCGCAGCGGTCCGCCTTGACGCCGAGCACGAGCGGTACGGTAGGCGGAGCAAGGAGCCGCGCTGGCGCGATGGACCGGATGTCGCCAGTAGCCAGTAGCCAGAAGCCAGAAGCCAGAAGCCAGTAGCCAGAAGCCAGTAGCCAGTAGCCAGTAGCCAGAAGCCAATCGCTACTGGCCGTTGGCCGTTGGCCGTTGGCCGTTGGCCGTTGGCCGTTGGCCGCTGGCTGCTAGCCGCTGGCCGCTGGCCTCCGACCGACCGCCTTCCCCCACCCCGTTCTGGACACTCCCCTCCGCTTCCTAGCCTGGGACCACCATGGCTGCCATCGGCTACTTCATCGTCTCGGCCTCGCGCCAGGCCCGCCGCCTGCTGCCCGGCCGCGCCTACGTCTTTGGTCGCGAGGACGGGGTCGATATCCCGGTCCAGGATGCCCTGGCCTCGCGCAAGCACGCCGAACTGCGCTGGTCCGATGAACATGGCTGGGCCCTGGTCGATCTCGGCAGCCGCAACGGCACCTTCGTCAACAGCCAGCGCATCACCCAGCCGACCCGCCTGGAGGACGGCACCCAGATGCAGGTCGGCGGCCAGGTCTTCCGCCTGCACATGCTGCCGCCGGGCGGTGATCCCAGCTCGCTGTCGGCGCAGGCGCCGCAGATCAGCGCCCAGGAGACGATGGGCCCCGGCTTCTCGCTCAATGACCTGGCCACCCAGGGCGCCGCCTTCACCGGCGCGATCGTCGAGGGCGGCGTGCTGGAACTGCTGCAGTACTTCCAGCAGACCGGCAAGAGCGGCCGCCTCGACCTGCTCGGTGGGCCGTCCTCGGCGTCGATCTGGCTGACCAGCGGCGCGCCGACCCACGCCATCCTCGGCACGCAGAGCGGCTTCGATGCCCTCGCCATCCTCGCCAAGAGCCCGCCGCCGCGCTTCGCCTTCCACAGCGATGCGGTGGTCGCCCCGGCGCGCACCATCCAGGGCAGCGGTGCCGGCGTGCTGATGGAGCTGGCGCGCATGATGGACGAGGCGTCGAAGTGAGCGCCGCGCAGATCATCGGCCTCGGCTCGCCGCTGGTCGATCTGTGCGTGCAGGTGACGGACGACTTCCTCACCGAGCATGTGCCCGGCGCCAAAGGCGGCATGGAGCTGGTCTCGGCGGCCGAGATCGGGCGCATGCTGCAGGCGCACGGCGGCATGCCGGCGCAGGCCCCGGGCGGTTCGGCGTGCAACGTCGTCGCCGGCCTGGCCAACCTCGGCATCGGCGCCGCCTTCATCGGCTGCACCGGCGATGACGACCTGGGCGAGTTCATGCGCATGTCGCTGGCGGTGCAGGGCGTCGATGCACGCCTGATCACCCGCCACGGCGCTCCCACCGGCCGCGTGCTGGCGATGGTCACGCCCGATGCGCAGCGCACCTTCCGCACCTGCCTGGGCGCCGCCGCGACGCTGTCCGCCGCAGAAGTGACGCCGGAAGCCTTTGCCGGCGCAGCCTTCGTGGTGATGGAAGGCTATTCGTGCTACGACCACGCGCTGGTGCGCGCGATCGCCAACGCGACGCGCCAGGCCGGCGCCGAACTGGTCCTCGACTTCGCCTCGCATGAGGTGGTGCGCGCCAACCAGGCGGTGCTTGCCGAGCTGATGAGCCAGGGCCTGGTCGGCGGCGCGATCCTCAACCAGGACGAGGCCGCGGCGTGGAGCGGCGGCGATCCCAAGGCCGCGCTCGACGAGATCGCCCCGCTGGTGCGCTTTGCAGCCGTGAAGCTCGGCGCCGAAGGCGCCTGGCTGCGCCGGGGCAGCGAAGCCCTGCACGTCGCCGGCCAGCCGGCCAAGGCGATCGACACCAACGGTGCCGGGGACGCCTGGCTGGCCGGCCTGCTCGCCGGGCTGGTGCGCGGCGCGCCTCTGGATGTGTGCGGCGAACTCGCGGGCCGCTCCGGCGCTGCCGCCGTCGAGGTGGTCGGTGCGCAGGTGCCGCGACCCAAATGGCGTGAAATCCGTGGGAGGCTCGATGCGTGGTCCTAATCAGAAGCCGGGCATCCAGCAGCCGCTCAAGGCTATGGCCCAGCCGGCCCAGCAGACGAAGCCCAAGGGCGGCCCAGAGCCGATCACCCTGGCGCAGTTCCTGAAGGTCGTGCAAATCGCCGACACCGGCGGTCAGGCCAAGCATCTGGTGCGCGAAGGCCGCGCGACGGTCAACGGCGAGGCCGAAGACCGCCCCGGCCGCAAGCTGGCCGAAGGCGACATCGTCGCCATCGACGGCAAGACCTTCACCGTCGATCGCTAATCCCTGGCGATCGTGCCGTCGCCCGGTCGGGGTGATGGTCCAACCACGTCCGTCCGCCGGACACCGATGGCCTTTGACCAGCGGTCGGGGTCGCGTTATCACCGGGGCCATCCGGAGCCGCCCATGTCCCTCTTCGCCCGCATCGGCAACCTCTTCAAGGGCTTCGCCAGCCTCTTCGTCAGCGGCATGGAACGCCGCAATCCCGAAGCGCTGCTGGAAGTCGAGAAGGAGAATCTGCGCAAGCAGATCGGCCAGTTCAATCAGGGCCTCGCCAGCCATGCCGGGTTATGCGAGAAGCTGATGAGCCAGGTGAAGAAGCTGGAGGTCGAGGAGCGCGATCTGCGCGCCAAGGCCGCCGCCCACCTCAAGGCGGGCAACCGCGGCGCGGCCGGCAACTACGCCCTGCGCCTGCAGACCACCTCGCGCGAACTGGAGGAGAACCGCCGCCAGCTCGCCGACGCCGAGAAGACCTACAAGGAGCTGGTCAAGGCGCGCGACGTGTCGATGGCGCAGGCCAAGGCCAAGATCGAGTCGCTCAAGAGCTCGATCGACGACATGAAGATGAAGAAGGCGATGGCCGAGCTCAACGAGATGGCGGCCGGCATGATCACCACCGTCGGTGGCAGCGGTGACACGCTCAACCGCCTGCAGGAGATGGTCGAGGAGGAGCGCAACAAGGCCGCCGGCCGCGCCCGCCTGGCGCGCGACTCGCTGAACACCGACGAGTTCAAGATCAAGGAGGCCGAGCAGGAGGCCCTGGCTGACCAGGCCCTGGCCGACTTCGCCGCGAAAGAGGGCCTGGCCATCGCGCCCAGCCCTGCCGCCGCGAGCACGAGCGCCGACCCGCTGGCCGAATCCGCCCCGGCGGCCGCGCCGCAGAAGACGATGGGCTGATCGGCCGTGTGGCGGTATCTGAAGGCCGCCTTCCTCGCCCGCCCGCATGTGCCCGGCCTGGGGGCGGTGCCGCTCAACCTCGTCGCGGTGGCGGCGGTAGGCATCCTCGGATTCATCAACCCGGGGATCTGGTTTCTCGGCGCCGGACTCGAACTGGGCTATCTCTGGCTGCTGGTGTCCAACCAGCGTTTCCGCAATGTCGTCGATGCGCTGGAGACGGCGCCGCGCGTCGCCGCCGACGCGACGGCCCGTGAGAAGGCGCTGCTGGATCGCCTCACCGCCCCGGCGCGCAAGGCCCTGGCCAAGGTCGAGGCCGGCTGCGCCCGGGTGCTGGAGCTGCAGCAGTCAGCGCATGCAGAATCCTTCGTCCTTGAGGGCAACCGCGACGCCTTGGCCCGGCTGCGCTGGACCTATCTCAAGCTGCTGGTCGCCGAGGCCAACCTGCAAAGCGGCGAATGGGACGAGCCGGAATCATCGATCCGCGAGCGCATTACGGTGCTCGACAGCGAGATCGCCAGCGCACCGACCGATGGCGTGCGCGAAAGCAAGCAGGCGACGCGCGAGATCCTGTCACGGCGTCTGGCCAACCGTGACCAGCGCCTGCGCAACCTCGCCGAGATCGCCGCCGACCGCGCGCGCATCGAAGCCCAGGTCGAGCTGGCGCGCGAGAACGCCTCGATCCAGGGCCAGCCGGTGACCATCGCCAGCGACGTCGAACTCGCCTCGGGCCTGCTCGACTACGGCGCGGCGGCGCCGGACATTGCGGACCTCGAATCGGCTCACGCGGAGGCGCGGAGGCGCGGAGGGGTGGGGGCGTGATGGCGGGTTCGGTGTTCGACGTTCGGCGTTCGGCGTTCCGAGCCCTGACTACACGGCGATTCCGTTTCACCGCGCAGCCCTGCGGAACGCCGAACGTCGAACACCGAACACCGAACCTGCGATGAGAACCCCATGACCGACGCCATCGCCCCCCGCCAGCCTGCCACCCCGCCGCGTCCGCCGCGCCCGGCCTGGGCCGAGGAGATCGCCCTCGGCTACGAAAGCGGTTCGTGCAGCCAGTTCATCCTGCACGGCAACGTCGCTGACCGCTTCGGCGTGCCCAAGGGCGCCACGGTCGAAAGCGGCACGCTGGTCGATTACCTGGTCAGCAGCCTGCTGTCGCGCTTCGATGTCGTGCTGACCTACGATGTCGGCAATGGCGTGCGTGTGGCCAAGGGCGGTGCCGCCTTCGAGAACTGGCCGCACTGGAAGCAGGACCAGAACCTGCCCAAGCAGCCGCGCGCCGCGGTCGAATGGCTGACCCACTATGCCCGCTACACCGCGAACCTGGCGCAGCTCGGCCAGAAGACGGTGCAGGTCGCCTATGTCGTCTCGGGCGTGCAACTCGTCGCCCCGGCGACCCAGGGCTGGAGCAGCGCCGACATCGCCGCGGTCGCGGTGCTGATGCGCGACTGGGCCAGCGACGGCCTGCTGTCGGCCCACAGCCTCGCCACCTTCCTGGTCACCGAGGCGCTGTCCGATCTGCACCAACTGGTCGCGACGAACCCCCGCGCCCGCGTCGTCCAGGTGCCGCTGCCCGACGCGACGGCCATCGAAGGTGCGCTGCGCGAGCTGACCCGCGCCTGTCCACTGGCTCTGGCCCCCTTCGCCGGCGATCTGGCGCGCCCGGCCCGCGCCCTCGCCGGCGCCACCCTGGCCTCGGTGGACAGCCTGGTGCGCACCCGCCAGCACCGCAGCGAGCCGATCACCGAGCGCGACCTGGGCGATGTGAAGAAGCGCCTGATCGAGGCCGACGCCGGTGGCCTGATCGAATTCATCGAATCGAAGAAGACGCTCGACGACCTCGCCGGCATGGAACGCGTCAAGGCATGGCTGCGCCAGGACCTCGCACTGTGGCGCAAGGACGACCTGCAGGCCCTGCCGATGGGCTACCTGATCTGCGGGCCGGTCGGCACCGGCAAGACCTACACCGTCGAATGCCTGGCCGGCGAGGCCGGCGTGCCGGTGGTGAAGCTCAAGAACTTCCGCGACAAGTGGGTCGGCTCGACCGAGGGCAACCTCGAGAAGATCTTCCGCCTGGTGCGCGCGCTCGGCCGTTGCTATGTCTTCGTCGATGAGGCTGACCAGTCGCTGGGCAAGCGCGACGCGGGCGGCAACGACGGCGGCATCGGCGGCCGGGTCTATGCCATGCTCGCCCAGGAGATGAGCGAGACGAAGAACCGCGGCAAAGTGGTGTGGATCCTCGCCAGCAGCCGTCCCGACCTGATCGAGGTCGATCTCAAGCGCCCGGGGCGCGTCGATGTGAAGATCCCCCTGCTGCCCACCGCCACCGCCGATGAAAGCTGGGCGCTGATCCGCTCGCTGTGCAAGCGTCGTGGCCTGGTCCTGCCCGAGACGCCGACCACCGAGCAGCGCATCCTGATTCCGATCTGGCTCACGCCGGGCGCCGCCGAGGCGCTGGCGGTGAAGGCCTACCGCGTGCACCGCGTCGAGCAGCTAGAGCCGATCGCCGCCCTCGAAGCCTGCCTCAAGGACTGGCGCCCGCCGGTCCCCAAGGATGTCATGCAGTTCCAGATCGGCCTGGCGGTGAACGAGGCCAGCGATGCGGCCTTCGTGCCGGAGGCGTTCCGGTGAAGCCGCATTGCCCCTTAAGGTTCGACGTTCGACGTTCGCCGTTCGCCGTTCCGCAGAGGCGCTCCCTGAGCCTGGCTTGGTTTCCCGTAGGTGAATCCGGCTGCCCATGTAGCCACACTGCCGCCAACGCCGAACGCCGAACGCCGAACGCCGAACGGGGAAAACAAGGTTGAACAGGCGATCTGTCCTCGCCTGTCTTCCGCTCCTGCTGCTACCCGGCTGCTGGCTGTACTGGTGGGCGGGTGGGCTGAATCCCGGGGTGCAGCCGGGGCGGTCGGCGGCGCTACTGCTCGTCGTCGGCTGCTTTCTGGCCGTCCGTCTGACCGCCGTGCCGCGCGCCGCGCTGCCGCTGCTCCTCGCCCTCGCCTGGCAGGCCGCCAGCCTGGCGTGGACGCCGGTGCCGGAACTCGGCCTGCTGTGGCTGGTCGAACGCTGCGCCGCCTTCACCGCGGCACTCGGCTGCGCCTGGTGGCTGGCGCGCGATGACGGCCCGCATGAAGCGGCCCTGGCGATCGCCGGCCTCGGCATCCTGGCGCTGACCGCCGCCACCCAGACCGGGCTCGGTGTCAGCCTCGCCCTCGGCCAGGAAGCACCCTTCGGCAATGTGAACTTCGCGGTCGGCGCTGCGCTGCCGCTGGTGGCGATCGGCCTGACCCGCTTCCTGCACGGTGGCGGGGCGCGCTGGTGGGTGTTTGCGCTGGCGGCGGGCGGGGTCGGCGGACTGCTCGCTGGCGGTCACCTCGGCGGCGATCCCAACCGCGCGATCTGGCTGGGTGGCGGCGTCGCCCTGGCCACAGCACTGGTCCTACGCCTGCCCTCGCGATGGCAGTTGCCGCTGATCGTTGGCGGGGCGGCGCTGCTGCTCGCGGCGTGGCTCGCCGCCATCGCCGGGGTCGGCGATCCCGGTCGGCTCGGCGCCGGCTCGGCTTTCCGCGTGCACATCTGGAACGCAGCCCTCGAAGCCTTGGCCGGACCTGCCGCTGCCATCGGTCACGGCACGGCCTCGGCCATCGCTGTGCTGCCCGAACAGCCCTCCTTCGCCGCCGCCTGGCTGAGCGTACCGAGCTACGCCGAACACGCGCACAGCGAACCGCTGCAGATCCTGCTCGACGGCGGGCTGGTGCTGGCCGGCCTGCTGGCATGGGCGCTGTGGGCGACCATCGCCCCGCTGTGGCGGCGGCGCGGTGAAGCGCAGGCCGCTGCGCTGCTCGCGGCGTGGGCGGCGTGGGCGGCCCTGGCCCTGGTCGAAAGCCACCTCGCGACGCCGGGCGGCCTGCTGGGCACGGCACTGCTCGCGGCAGTGTCGTGGCGCTCTGGCGATACCCGCATTCTGCCGTCGCCGCGTCTGTCGTGGTTGGCGGTTCTGCCCGCACTGATGCTGGCCGCTCTCATCGGACGCGAACTGGCCGGCGATGGCGGCAATGCGACCTCGATCGAGACACGGGCGGCGCACCGCCTCGAGAACGCCACCGGCGAAACGCGGCTGGCGGAGTTCACCCGCCTGCGCGAGCGCCTCGGCCCGCTCGATCAGGTGGATCTGCAACGCGCCCGAGCCCTCGGAATGAGCGGACAGCGGCAGGAAGCGGCGGCCTGCCTGGCCGGTCACCTCGACCGCCTGCCGGTCGATGCCGAGGCGTTGCGCCTGGCAGCGCGCATGCGTCTGGCCGGGGCCGGCTCACCCGATCTCGCCGCCGCCGAGGCCCGCGCCCGTCAGCGGGCGACGGCGCTCCTCGCTGCCATTCCCGAGAATCCGGTTAACCGCGCGGCGCGCGGCGCGCTGACGGCGGCTCTGGCAGCCGATGATCCGGCCCCGGCGCCGTAAGCCCGTCCAGCCAACCGCGCGCCGCGCCGGGAAAGGCGTCGTAATCGCTGATATAGGGTTTGAGGTCGAGGACCGGCGTGCCGTCGAGCAGATCGTGGCCGCGCACCCAGATGCGGCAACCGTGGATGCGTACGATCGCCACGCAGGAGAGGCCGAGCGGATTCGGCCGGTCGGGACTGCGCGTGGCGAAGACGCCGCGCTTCACCCGGTCGCGTGGCGGCACCAGTTGCTGGTTCCAGCCGCGCGTCCAATGGAACCACGCCAGCACCCACAGGCGGTCGAAACCGGCCAGATCCTTGAGCGCGTTCTGCAGCCCCGGCCGCAGCACGATGCAAGCCATGGCGTCCGGATCGATGGTGCCCTGACGCGGCGCCTCCGGACGCATCTTCCACGCCGAACGCACCACCCCGATCGGACGCAGGCTGTAGGCGGCGTCGGCGGGCAGGTCGTAGCGCGGCAATTCGCCGCCCGCGCTGGCGGGGATCGGTCCGGACATGGCGGCAGGCTCGGCGCAGGACGCGCGGCGCAACCCGTTCAGCCTGCATTGCTCCTTTGGGTTCGACGTTCGGCGTTCGACGTTCGGTGTCCCGCACTCGGCGCAGGACGCGCTGCGCAACCCGTTCAGCCTGCATTGCTCCTTTGGGTTCGACGTTCGGCGTTCGACGTTCGGTGTCCCGCAGAGGATATCCATGATTCCGGCATCTGTACAATGTCACCCAGATGGTGAACCCGACGAATCATGTAACTTCACTTTCTCAAACGCCGAACGTCGAACGCCGAACATCGAACGGAGGAATCACGGTTCAGCGCCCGATCACCTTGGCCGCCTCGGGGGTCAATTCGATGAGCAGCGAGCGCGCGACGACCAGCAGGCCCGAGGACTCGGGGCTGCGCAGGCGCACCGGCCAGAAACCGACCCGCTCACCATCCCAGCGGTACTGCTTGCCCTTGGGCACGACGAAACGGCCGTCACGCTCCAGCCGCCAAGGACCACCTGGCATCTCCTGGGTGTCACCGCTGGACACCTCGCCCAGGCGTGGACCGGCCAGGATGCTGCGCAGACCTTGCCGCCTGCCCCCGCCGGCGAGAACTGCGGTCGTTCCGGCCAGGGCGAAGGCGTCCGCCTCATGCACCCGGCCAAGATCCTGCCACTCACCCCGCTTGCGACCGCTGGCCAGCACCCGGCGATCCTGCTCAAGCAGCATGGTGGTCGGACCGAAACGCCAGGCATCCTGCAGATCCAGCCGGCCTGCCACCTCAACTGGGCGACCCAGTTCCTTGCTGAACACGCGGGCCCCATCGCTGAACCACCGGCCAGATGGATCTGCGCAGCCCCACGCGCGTGGGCGCAGATCCTGACCGTCTGGCCCCTCATCGGGGCCATGGTCGATGGCCTGCCCATCGAGACCGACCCGCCACCACTGGCCGTCGGCCCGTGCCATCGCGAAGTCGTGGATGCGATAGCCCACATTGACGTCGAGTTCACGCCTAGGCAGGGCAAGATCCACGACGGTGCGCTCGGCCGCCTGTGACGACAGGCGATGCAACTGCCAGCGTGGCCCTTCCTTGTCCGCAAGACCGACCAGGGCGAGATCCCGCCGTTGCACCACCACGGATTCGCTGACTCCAGACCAGATCTCGCGCTTGGCCGGGTCGTACAGGGCCCGCCGCCCTTCCCCGTACATGACAACCGTCGCAAAAGCCGAGGTCCACACCCATTTCACCGGGGCAGCTGCGTCGAGGTAGCGCGAGCGCAGCGGGGCGACGCCGCTGAGATCGAGAATATCGACGCCCGTCGTGAGCCCATCCCACAGCCACAGCGCAGCGCTGAACTGACGCGCCCGGCTGAGCGGCGTGACATAGGTAGCCAACGGCTTGGCCGCCGGATCCGCACGCAAGTCGGTCCAGCGCCACAGCGCGACGGACTCCGGCTGCTCGATTTCCACCCCGGCATTCTCGCCCAGCAGATCCCCTGCCGACATGACCTTGGCGCCATGCCCCGTGCCGAGCACAAGATAATCTCCCACCGATTCCAGTCGCAGACCCTTGCCTAGTCCGAGACCGGATTCCAGCGGCACGGTGCTGCCATCCGTCTTCACCAGATGCGGCCGGTCGGCGATGCAGCAGGCAGCGAGGCCACCCGGGCCGGGCGTCGGCCAACTGATCGGTGTACGTTTCCCGGCATGGATCAATGCCTGGGTCTTTTCGATGTAGGCCATCACCCAGATCCCCTGCGGTCCCACGGCGATCGGCGACCAGGCGTTGGGGATGATCTCCAGTTCGGCTTTCGCCCGCGCTATCCACAACGCCCGAGGCGTACCGAGGGCCGCCTGGCTTGAGAAGATCGGCACCACAACAGCCGTGCCCTCCGGGGAGACGCACAGGCGTTCATCCCAGCGCTGGCCGACCTTCAGTGTCCAATCCGTCTCCAGCAACCGCGCCCCGTCGCTGACCCGCAGGCTGCCCAGACGTAGACGATACGGCTGATCGCTGTCATGACGCCATGCCAGACCGGTGGCTGCGACCGCCCCGTCCCACGACAGGTCCTGGAATTCGCTGGCCGGAGCGAGGATCTGTGAGCGCTGCAGCGGCCGACCATCGGTCGCCAGCACATGTACCCGATGATCGGTGAGAACGACCACGCGATCACCGAGATCGTAGCTGGCGCGGACATGGTTGGGAAAGGCGAAGAGCGGATCGCCGAAGACGGCCGAGCCCTCAAGAACCTGGTTCAGGCGCAGCACGGGCTGCTGATCCCGGCCCCAGGCTTCGAGCTGCAGACAGGTCCACACGTCGCTGGCCTTGGCCGATTCCAGCCACAAGGCCTTGGCCTGGGCACGGGCATCAGGCGGTTCACCGGCCAGCAGGAGGGCGGCGCAAGCCAGGAGGACGGCGCTTCTCATCCACGATGGTACGCCGCGCCCCCATCCGCGCTGAGTCAGAAGGGCTGCGGCGGAGCCGGCCGACCGAGCAGGTCGTGGAGCGCCCGGACATCCTGCAGAACTTTCGCCAAGTGCTTGGCCGGGATCATGTTGGGCCCATCAGACATGGCCTTTTTCGGCTGGTCGTGGGTCTCCAGGAAGATGCCCTCGACGCCGACCGCCATGGCCGCGCGCATGAGCATCGGGGCGTAATGTCCGGCCCCACCACTGCTGGTGCCCTGGCCACCCGGCATCTGCACGCTGTGCGTCGCATCGAAGATCACCGGTACGCCAAGGCCGCGCATGATCGGCAGGGCGCGGAAGTCGGTGACCAGGGTGTTGTAGCCGAACGACGAACCGCGCTCGATGAGGATCGGGCCGTTGCCGCCGGCATGGCGGAACTTGGCGACGATGTTGCCGCAGTCCTGCGGCGCGAGGAACTGACCCTTCTTGATCGACGTGGCCACGCCCGAACGCGCGCAGGCCTCGACCAGGTCGGTCTGCCGGCACAGGAAGGCGGGGACCTGGATGAGATCGACAACTTCAGCGAGCGCCGCGACCTGCTCGCGCTCGTGCACATCGGTGGTCACCGGCATGGCGAACTCGCGCTTCACCCGCGCCAGCACCTTGAGGCCGTCAGCCAGGCCCTGGCCGCGGAACGAGGCGTGGCTGGTGCGGTTGGCCTTGTCGAAGCTGGCCTTGAACACCACCGGCAGGCCGACCTTGGCCGCCGCCTTCTTGACCAGCGCCGCCATCTTCAGGCAGTGGCGCTCGCTTTCGATGACGCACGGGCCCATGATCAGGACGGGCAGGCGGCCGCCGATGACGACGCCCTTGGCGATGGTGACGGGGACGATTCTCGTAGGCATGGGCGGGATCGTGACGCCTAGCCGGCGAGTGACAACTCACGTGCGCTGCGGGCGGATCACCCGGCGGCGCGCGCCTTGGCCATCTCCAGGCTGTTGCAGATCGCAAGGATCGTCGGCAGGTTGAGCGTGATGAAGATCTCGCGCAGCGGCTCGGAGGGGCGCGCCAGGACCAGCACCCCGCCGCGTGCGGCGCAACGGCGGTTGCAACTGACCAGCAGGCCGACCCCGGCACTGGCGATGTAGCGGACAGCGGCGAGGTCCAGGATCAGGCGCGGCGTGCCGGCGGCCAGCAACGGCACCAACTGCTGTTCGAACGCGACGCCCGCCGCCGCATCGAACACCCCGGCGAGGGTGAAGATGCTCAGGCCGTCCTGGGTGGCGACGGAGATGGAGAACTCGGACTTGGTGGGCATGGGGCCTCAGGATGGGGCAGGACTCGACTCAGGGAAGCCGATGGGGCTGACGGGGCGCGGAATCCGGCTAGAGTCCTTGAGGGCAGCGACTTTGACCTGCCTCGGGGGTGCGGGGGCACAGCCCCTGCAGCAACAGCCAGCTAGCGGGGCGACGCCCATAATCAGCCTCGGGCTGGGGCAGAGCCCCGCTAGCATGCGGGCATGCCGCCGACCGTGCCGCGCCTCGGCCACGCCCTCATCGATGGTCAGCACCAGCGCATCCAGCTGGCGGCCAAGCGTTTCCTGGCCGCTGCGCGACGCGGCCGGGGCAGGCCGGAACTCACCGCGCTCATCCGGGCCTCGACACGGAACTTCGCCAGTGAAGAGCGCCTGATGCGCGCCAGCCGCTATCCGTTGCGGGCGGGACACATCAGCCTGCATCAGGGGATTCTCGCCGACATGCACCGGCTGCGCAGCAACCTCCGCCAGCGCGCCGTGCCGCACCGCGCCCTGGTCGCCCAGGCGGTGGATTGGCTGGCGCACCATGCCGACGAGGCTGATCGCCGCCTCGTCGGTCATCTGGCGATGTACCGGCCGGCGCGCCGCCGTCTGGCGACGCGCCGGAACTGAGACTACTTGGCGCGCTTGGCGGCCTTCTCGGCGCGCTTCTCCTTCATCGTCTTGGCCGGGGCCTTCTTCGCTTCGCGGGTGACTTTCTTCTCGTTGGCCATGGGAGGCTCCTTGGTGGGTGAGGCTTCCTCATAGCGCCGGGTCGGGGGGATGGCAACGCCGGATAGCGGTTTCCCTCGCTGCGACAGCAGCCAGCATGCCTCCCCGCATGAGCATCGGCGCCCTGGTCGCGATCCCCGAACTGCAGGCCGAAGGCCTGGCCCGCCTCCTCGAGGTGCGCGGCGGCTACAGCGTCGTGCGCTTCCTCGCCAGCGGCGCGTCGATGACCCAGGAGTCGCGCCTGGTTCTGCGCTATGCCCTGATGCCCGGCACGCGGGTGAAGGCGACGGTGGCCGGGGCCGAGGTCGCGGGCGTCATCACCACGCAGCGCCTGCACAGCGACAAGGCCAGCGGCCTGCTGGTCTATGGCCTGCGCCTGACCGACGGCCGCGTCGGGTCGCTGCGCGAGGATGCGGTGCTCGCGGTGCCGCCGCCAGCCGACCCGCTCGAACAGCTGCTGACCGTGCAGTTCAACGACCTGCGTCCACTCTACGCCAAGGCGGGCAGCGCCATGCCGCCCGAGCCGTGGAGCGCGCAGACCATGGCGGCGCGTGAAGAGCTGCTGGCGTGGCGCGATGCCGCCTGGGCGCTGACCGGCGGCGTGGTCGGGCTGGCGGCGGCGCGCGTCATCCCCCTGCCGCACCAGTTGCTGGTCGCGCGCCAGGCCCTTAACGACCGTCAGGTGCGCTTCCTGCTCGCCGACGAGGTCGGCCTGGGCAAGACCATCGAGGCCGGCCTGATCATCCAGTCGCTGCTCGCGATCAAGCCGACGCTGCGCGTGCTGGTGATCGTGCCCGGCGCGCTGATCAGCCAGTGGTTCCTGGAGCTGCACGTGCGCTTCGGCGGTCAGAACTACCTGATGCTCGACGGCGAGCGCCTGCGCAACTACCAGGGCAACCCGTGGGAGGGCGAGCAGTTCGTCCTCGCCTCCAGCCGCGCGGTCGAGGAGCTGACCGGCACCGCCGCGCTGCGCCTGGCGACCTCGAAGTGGGATGTCGTGGTGGTCGATGAGTGCCACCGCATGCAGCCGGGCGGCACGCTGTTCAACCGCGTCGCAGTGCTGAGCAAGTCCACGCCGCATGTCCTGCTGCTGTCGGCGACCCCGGCCCGCCAGCACGCCGACGCCTACCTCGCGCTGCTCAGCCTGCTGCAACCGCAGGTGTGGAAGCTGGACGACCACGCCGCCTTCGCCAGCCGCCTCGCGGCCCACGACGCGGTCACCCGGCTGCTCGCCGCCACCCTCGACGACGCCGCCGAACTGGCGGCCTTGGCGGCAGCCTGGATCGCGCTGCTGCCCGGCGACACGGTGCTGGCGACGCGCGCCACGGCGATGGTCACCGATCCGGCGGCACGCGAGGCGCTGATCGCCTACGTGCGCGAGCATCTCCAACTCGATCGCCGGGTGATCCGCAACCGCCGTCAGGTGCTGGCCCGCCTCGCTGCGGAAAGCGGCATCGCCGCCTTCGCCCCGACCACGCGCAGCCGCACGGTGGTCCGCTACACCCCCGACGCCGCCGAGCGCGCGGTGCGCAGCGCGCATGCCGACTACCGCGCCATCCTGGTCAAGGCGGCCGGTACGTCGGTGCCACCACGCTTGGCGCACTGGCTGGCGCAGGTCGAACTGGCGCTCAGCGCGCATCCGGTGGTGCTCGAACGCATGCTGGCGATGCGCGCCGCCGTGCTTGAGGCGCCCTCCGAATTCGCCTCGTACCAGATCCGCGCCGGCAAGAACGAAACGCTCAGCCAGGTGATGCGCTCCGACCTGTCCGAGAACGAGATCGCCGGCCACGTCGCGGTCAGTGCCGCCTGCCACGCCGATCCCCGGAGCGAAGGCGAGGCCCTGTCGGTACTGCACACCGCCGCGGTGGCCTGGGCCAAGCACAAGGCGGCCAAGCCGCCGGCACGCACCGCAGCGCTGATCGCCCGCCTGAAGACCTTCTGGAAGGACCACCCGCAGGAGAAGGTGCTGATCTTCACCACGCACGGACTGGCGGTGAAGCCGCTGGCCGCGCTGCTGACCCACGAGTTCGGCGAGGGCGCGATCGAGACCTTCGGCGCGCACCAGGAGATGCTGGCGCGCGAGGAGGCGGTGCGCCGCTTCCGCAGCGACGACGGCTGTCCACTGCTGGTCTGCGACCCGCTCGGCGGCGAAGGCCGCAACTTCCAGTTCGTCTCGGTGGTGGTGCACCACGACCTGCCGTGGTCGCTGGCCGCGGTCGAGCAGCGCATCGGCCGCGTCGATCGCATCGGCCGCGACGGCGACATCCCGAGCTGGATCCTGGCCGCCGACGACGACGCGGCGGTGGACAGCGCGTGGGCCGAACTGCTCGACCAGGCGGTGGGCGTGTTCTCGGCCAGCACCTCGGGCCTGGAGTTCATCAGCGACGCGGTCGAAAGCCTGGCCCTGCAGGCGGCGCTGCGCGACGGTGGCACTGGCGTGCGCGCCATCATCCCCGAAGCCACCCGCCTGGTCGCCGCCGAACGCGCGGCGCGCGACCGCCGCGAGGAAGACCTGTTCCAGGCCGACTCCTCGGGCTATGCGGCCGCCGGTCGCGAAGCCGCCGCAGTCGCCGCCGCCGAGGCCCCCGCCGGCGCGGTGATGCGCTGGATCCGCGGCATGGGCGGCGAGGCGTGGCGCGAAGAAGAGGCGCCGCGCGCCTGGCGCCTGCGTACCCGCCACCTCGACAAGCCGCAGCACGGCGTGTTCGATCGCGAGGCCGCCCTCGCCCACCCGCAGCACGCCTTCCTCGGCATCGGCAACCGCCTGATCGATCGCCTGGTCAACGACGCCGCCGAATCCAGTTGGTGCCGCGCCGCCGCCTGGCGCCGCGTCCCGGCCCCGGGCAGCGCCGCGTGGAGCGGCGTGCGCGCCGTCTATTGCCTGATGCCCGACTACGCGCCGCTGATCGCCGCCGGCCTGCGCGTCGAGGTGCTGCGCCGCCTCTTCGTCGCCGCCCCGCCCGAGCGCGTGGTGATCGCTGCGGGCTCGGATGGGGTCGTGGTCAGCGATCCGGCGCTGGCCGCCCAGCTTGCCGCGCCGTTCTCGGCCAAAGCCGGCGACACGGCGCTGAGCCGCGCGATCAACCGCGAAAAGTGGACCCGGCCGCTGCTGGCCGGGGACAGCGCCCCGGTGACCGCCTGGCAGGACAACGTACGCCGCGCTGGCACCGCCGCCGAGGCGCACATCGCCACCCGCCTGACCGCCGACCGCGCCCACCTGCGCGCCCTGCTCGACACCCGTCTGACCCCCGGCCTGGAAGCGGCCCAGGCCACCGCCGCCTCGGCCACCGCCCGCCTGGGCGAGACCCACGCCGAAGCCAAGCGCGCCGCCGCCGAGGCAGCCGAAGAACTGCGCCAGGTCACAGCCCTGCGTGCCGCCGTCGATGGCGCGCGCTATGACCTCGAAAGCCTGGCCTGGGTGCAATTGGGCTGACCGGAGCGGAGCGCGGGCGCCCTCGCCCGACCGGCGCGCAGGCGCCCTCGCCTGCGCCTCGCGGCGAAGCACCTGCGGGCGGGGGCGCCCGCAGTCCGGTCGGGCGGGGGCGCCCGCGCTCCAGCGGCAGCCGCCTACGCGCCACTCCACCGTGGCGCCGCATCCCTGTCGGCATCTGCCGCATCTCAGCCATCGTCCGTACTAGGCACGCAACCTGCCGTGTGCATCCTTCCAACATGCCGATCCTCCCCGCCCTGCTCTGCATCCTGTGCGCCGTGCTCGGCGCGGCCGAACGCGAAGCAGCCTCGGCACTCCAGGTACGCGACGGACTGCCCAACGCCGCGTCCAAACTGCAGCGTGGTGGACCGTTCACGATCGTCTTCCTCGGTGGTTCGATCACGGTCGGCGGCAGCGCCGACGGCTATGTCGAACAGACCGCCGCCTGGTTGAGGAAAGCCTATCCGCAGACCGTGATCACCTGCGTGAACGCCGGGATCAGCGGCACCGACTCCGGTTTCGGCGCCAAGCGCTTCGACCGCGATGTCCTCGCCCACAAACCGGACCTGGTGCTCATCGAATTCTCAGTCAACGATGGCGACGCCGACCATACCCGCGACATGGAGCGCATGGTGCACAAGACCTGGCTGGCGGATCCGACCACCGACCTGGTCTTCTTCTACACCCTGGCGCAGCGGCATCTGGAGGACTACGCGGCAGGCGTGCTGCCCAAGGCGGCTGCCTTCCACGAACGGGTCGCCGCCCATTACGGCGTGCCGACCATCGGGCTGGCGCATGATGTGGCGGCCCAGCTCGCCTCGGGGACACTCGCCTGGGAGACCTTCGCGAAGGATTCGTGCCATCCCATCGCCAGTGGGTACCGCATCTACAACGCCTCCTTCCAGGCCGCCCTGCCGCTGCTGCTGGCGGCCGGGTCGCCGGAAACGACGCGGCTCAAGGCCCCGATCACAGCAGGTCTGGAGGTCTACCCGCCGACGATCCCGGTCGAAGCCCTGGCCCCGCCCCCCTACGTCGATGCCACTGGCGCGGCGGCGCTCATCAGCTTCGCCATGCCCGTACCGTCCCGCCACTGGGTCGCCGACGCCGACTGGCGCGACGCCTCCGGGCGCACGCTGTGGCGTTTGCACTGGATCGACAAGAAGCGCACGGCAGCCCGCGATGTGACCATCGGCCTGGCCAAAGCCGACTGGGCCGGCAACCTGATGCGCTGGTTCGCCGAAGACCGGAGCTTCACCGGGCCCGAGGGCAACGGCATCGTCTCGGCCAAACCCGACGGGCGCGTAACCCTCGGCTTCTCCGGACGCGAATGCGCCGCGCTGACCTTCCTTGCGCCCGAGTCGGGCACTTACGCTTTCCGCATCGGGGCTGACAAGCTGACGACCTGGCAGAACGAGGAGAGCGAATTCGCGCTCCACGTCGCGCACGTCGCCTGGGGCGCGGCGCAAGGCCGGTCGCTGGCCCACTACCGCGCCAAGCGCCGCGAGGTCGTGCCGTTCACCCTCGAGGGCCGCCTGACGATGGTCGCTGGTGAAGAACTGGCCATCATCGTCGGCACCGACACGCCCGGCTACATCCGCGGCGGCTGGGACGGCTTCCGAGCAGCGATCGGGCTGATGGCGCGCTGAACCTGCCAAAAAGCAAATCGGGGATTGACCTGGGTCAAGGCGCCCGGGCTCCCGCCTGCTAGGCTGCCGGCATGGAACCCATCGCCCCCCTCCGCCTGCTCGACGCCGCACCCATCGTGCCGGGTGCCAATGTCTCCCGCCCGCTGCACGAGGCCAACGGCTGCAAGATCGTGCTCTTCGCCATGGACGCCGGTCAGGCGATCAGCGCCCACACCGTGCGCTTCCCGGCCCTCATCCAGGTGCTTGATGGCGAACTCGCGGTGACGGTTGGAGAAACCACGCATGCCGTCGCCGCCGGCTGCGTCATCCCGCTGCCCGCCGGCCTGCCGCACGCGGTGCGCGCCACCGCACCGGCACGCTGGATCCTGACCATGATGCGCACCGCGACCTAAGCCGGTTGCCGCGGTGTCTCGCCGCCACCCTGACTCTAAAAACCACTTTTCACAAGGAGGAACGGAGGCAACAGAGTTCGCATCAAGGAGTTCCACCGGTGTGACTGATCACCTGCTGGGTGACTGGCGATTCCCCCTAAAAACCGTGTCGCCTCCGTTGCCTTCGTTCCTCCTTGTGAATCCAACTGCGGAATCAAGG
>JFJP01037193.1_pt1 | contig 39022 bp, 31 predicted proteins | sample 431651 | NCBI WGS metagenome assembly JFJP01 (sample SAMN02602958, study PRJNA72255) | Microbial mat metagenome, whole genome shotgun sequencing project. | biome: fresh water; feature: sink hole; material: water; isolation source: purple microbial (photo- and chemosynthetic) mats found in... | reverse complement strand
TAGGTGCCACTTTTATCCCCCTTGATTATATAAATACCATGCCTGGCTGTGTCAATTTCGTCGAGCGATTGAATCCGTTGTAGTCTTGACAGGATGGAAATTTCAATGACGATATTGTCGAGTTCTTCTTTTTTTATCGGTACAAACCTGTGATCGCGGGTAGCAGTGGATATGGCAAGTTCTTCAACGAGTCTGTATAAGGGCAATCGACTTCTGAACCTGCCGATGCAGCCGCGCAATTCCCCGCTTTTGCTGTGAATGCTGACAAAAGCACCCTGCCGTGTCGACAGCCAGCCTTTGATATCTGCATGTTCTTTTTTTGCAGTACCGTCTAAGGCGCATTGAATTGCGTTTCTTGCCAACCGGAGCAAAATCGCCTTTTCCTCCTGATTCGGATCTGTTTGATGCTTTGCCAAGTTTTTGCTTCTTTATGGGTTCTTGTAAAATAAGACGGATATATAATCTACAACGGAATCCGAGGGGTGAACTTCTCCCGAATGCCCTCTGGAAAGAACAACGGGCCGGGCTTCTGGGTGCAGTGTGTTAAGCGTTGCAGACAAGACCATGATCGGGCCATATCCGCAAACAGAAAGCTGATGGTCGATCACTTCATCGTAAATTTCGTTAACATTCTTGCGCAAAATGCATTCAAGCACTTTTTGGTCCAGCTTTTTCCCGTCCTCGGGCTTTACATAATGTGAAAAGTCGGAAGAAGCAATCAAACAAAGCCTTTTGTTGACCGAATTTGCAGCCCGCACGATTGCCGCAGACAGTTCCCTGGCCAAATCAGGATTTTGCCTCGCCATTCCTATCGAAACAAAGGAAAAATCGTTTTCGCAATACTTTTGAATAAAAGGGAGAATAACCTCAGAGGAATGTTCGTGTAAATGCGCCGCCTTGGAAACGGGTATTGCCATTGCCTCAATGAATTCCTTGTTGATTTTAACATTACCAAGAGGAGTAGTCCAGTAATCACTGTCTTCTGCAGCATAATCGGTTTCACTTACATGATGCAGCGGGTGAATAATTATCCAAAGGTCGAAAACCTGCCTCGAACTTTTCAAAACCTCAAAAAAATGCACAGTCTCCGATCCGGAATAAATATGCCCTGCATGGGGCAGAATCGCTCCCAAAATGGTTTTCTCCGAATGAGTAAAATTAACCTTTGCTCGTTCTTTATCTGCCAATTGGTTTATCAGCAGTGTGATTTCTTCAGGATCTGATGGATAGAACCGACCAGCTACCTGAGCTCTTCGAATAGCAGTCATATCAGATGGTCATATAGTTAATTACTTTTTCATGGCACGTGGTGCAACTCCCGGACTCGTCGAGACCTTCCCTCATGGTGTAATAACCATTCCTTTTTAGCAGCAGTGATTTACACGCGGGGCAGTAAGTATCCATCCCAATGCTTTCGGGAATGTTTCCCAGGTAAACAAAATCAAGCTTCTCCTTTGCATGATGGTAAAACCCTTCGAGCGTCTTTATAGGAGTTGGTGGGAGGTTCATTTTGTAATGAGGGAAGTACCTCGAAATATGCAAGGGGGTTTTTCGGCCGGTCTCCTCAAGAATCCAGTCTGTCATCTTATCGAATATGTCAATGGAATCATTCATTCCCGGGATTACCAGAAATGTCAGCTCAAGATGCTTTCCACTTCCGGATAGGGTTCTGATGGTTTCCAATACGGGTGCGAGCCGCGATTTGCTGTGCTTTTTATAAAAGTTGTCTTCAAATGACTTCAGATCAATATTGAATGCGTCGATTAAGGGAATAAGCTTAGCGAGGGGTTCCGGATTGATGAACCCGTTTGAAACCATAATGTTTTTCATGCCATTTCGGTGGACCTCGGCAGCCAGGTAAGTCATGTATTCGTAAAAAACAACCGGCTCATTGTAAGTGTAGGCCAAGCCGATATTTTTCTGTTTTTCGAGGGCAAGGACAATGATTTCCTGAAGGCTCTTTTTAACACCGAAGCCCTGATCCTCTCCGCTTGCCTGGGAAATTTCAGCATTCTGGCAAAAACTGCATTTGAGGGTACAGCCCAGGGTTCCGAGCGAAAGTACCTGATGGCCGGGATAAAAATGGTACAGAGGCTTTTTTTCGATGGGATCCGTATTTAAAGATACCGGCCTGCCATAAACCTCGGAATACAAAATTCCTCCCCTGTTGATCCTAACTCCGCATACCCCTCTCTTTCCCTCATCCACAATGCAATTATGGGGACAAAGCAAGCAATTCGTCCTGTTCTCCGAAAGCTTTGTATAGAAAAGAGCTTCTGTCATACGATCCTTTTCGGTTAGTATGCGGTTCGAACAAAGTTAATTCAGAAATAAACCTAAACAAAATTCTTTATAGCATTGTTATAGAAGCATTATAAATCCGTTGATCAAATCGAGATGATAACTATACTAATTGTAAGCCTGTCTATTTATTTGCTTCCGGGAATACCTCAAAACCAAAAATCCCCTGATAATATGAATATTGAACAAAACATTGAAATTGCAACCCTGGGCAATGGCTGTTTTTGGTGTACGGAAGCTGTTTTTGAGGGGGTAAAAGGTGTTAGCTCCGTTGAATCAGGGTATGCCGGAGGCTTCGTTAAAAACCCATCATACCGTGAAGTGTGCAACGGCACAACCGGACATGCCGAAGTTGTGCAGATTCGTTTTGATCCCTCTGTGATAAGCTACAAAGAAATTCTGGAAGCGTTTTTCGGCTCGCACGATCCAACAACACTGAACCAGCAGGGTGCCGATGTAGGAACCCAATACCGCTCGGTAATCTTTTTTCACAACCCAAAACAGAAGGCCCAGGCAGAAGAAGTAATTAAGGAGCTGACGGCAAAATCGATTTTTGACAATCCCATCGTAACTCAAATCGAAGAGTTTTCTGCATTTTACAAGGCAGAGGAGTACCACCAGAATTATTTTGCCAAAAACCCCAATGAAGCTTACTGCAGCTATGTAATCCGTCCTAAAGTCCAGAAATTCAGGATTAATTATAGCGATAAACTTAAGTAGTTTGCAAATTTGGTTTCCTATCTTTGCATTCGTAACTTGTCTGTCTGTAAAAATGGCTAACACACAGGATTCCGTTGTTTCGGTTACTGTTTCATTCCCTTAATCGGTCCTTTGCAGGATTGATCTTATTGCATTTTATTAACCTAAGCTTGATGGAGAGAAAAAATGCTTCGGATTCTGATAGTTTTTCTTGCCGCCTTGTTTTTCGAGTCGATTGATTATAAAAAAGCGTTTTCTGACAATTACACCCGCGCGCTTGATTTTGTCTCTGAAAACACCGGTCTTATTGTGAGCTACTCCGCCGCTTACGATACCGATCCTGAAATCATCATGCCGGTGCTCTTTCCCGAGGCCATACGCTATTCTATTGTAAGCGATTACCTCGAAACAAAGTCGCTCGAATTGGCTTATGTATACTCCGGCTCAACGGATTTCTCGATTGGCTATTTTCAAATGAAGCCTTCCTTTGTTGAAAATCTGGAAAAATCGATCCGTTCACATCCGCAGGCTTTATCCAAGTACGACAGTTTATTGATCCCGGAAGACTGGCAACTCACCGAAATCCGAAAGGAGCGACTCAACCGCCTCAAGAAACTCGAATATCAGGTAGCCTATGTGAACTGCATGTACGACATTCTGAAAATACTGCATCCCTCTATATTCAAGCACAGTAAGGAGTTTCAAATTCAATTTGTAAGTACAGCTTTCAATCACGGCTTTCTTTCGGGTCAGGATGAAATACTTGAATACTCCGAAAAAGCTTTTTTTCCCCTGAACGGGAAAAACAATACCCCGAGGTACAAATACAGCGAAATATCCCTGTATTTCTATAAGAATGATTTACCGCTGATTTTAAGCAAAAAAAAATAACTTTGCGATTCTTTTCAAATAACAATCTACAAGCAAATGAATTTCCTTTCGGCTGAGAACCTGGCTAAATCTTTTGGGGAACGCGTACTTTTTGATGGCATCAGCCTGGGATTAAACCGGGGAGACAAGATGGCAATGGTTGCCGCCAACGGGGCCGGGAAAACCAGTATCCTTCGAATTCTGGCTGGCAAGGACTCACCCGACGAGGGAAAAGTAGCCTTGAGGAAGGGCATTCGCCTGGGTTTCCTTGAGCAGGATCCGGTTATGGATACAGACGTTACCGTTTCGGAATATGTGAAGTCGGTTGGTTCTGATGTGCTGGGGGTTATACGGGAATACAAGGAAGCTCTCGAGGGACAAATGTCCAACCATTCCCCCGAAACAGAAAAAGCCCTGGTACTGGCAAGTGCAAAAATGGATCACCTTCACGCCTGGGATTATGAGCGAAGGATGATCCAGATTCTCGACCGGTTCAACATCACCAACCTGGAGCAAAAAATCAATACGCTCTCCGGGGGACAGAAAAAAAGGCTTGCGTTGTCGCTCTTGTTGCTCGACAGCCCCGACCTGCTCTTGCTTGACGAACCCACAAACCATTTGGATATCAACATGATCGAATGGCTTGAGAAATACCTACAGCAAGCCAATATTACCTTCCTGATGGTTACCCACGACAGGTACTTTCTTGACAGGGTTTGCAACCGGATTCTTGAAATAAGCGACGCAAAACTGTTTCTCCACCTTGGGAACTATAGTTATTTTCTTGAGAAAAAGTCACAGCGCGAAGCCGCCGAAACCACGGAAATCGAAAAGGCCGGCAAACTGATGAAGTCGGAACTCGAATGGATGCGAAGAATGCCCAAAGCCCGCACCACGAAATCGAAATCCAGAATCGATGCGTTTTACGAAACCAAAGACAAAGCCAACAGCGGCAAGAAAACCTCAGAGCTCAAGCTGGATATCAAGATGAATCGGATGGGAGGGAAAATCCTGGAGCTCAGGAAGATCTCAAAATCCTACCCGGGTATCAAAATTCTTGAGAATTTCAGCTATTCCTTTTTGCGCGGCGAGAGGATCGGAATCATCGGTCAAAACGGGGTAGGCAAATCCAGCTTCCTGAACCTGATAACGGGAAACGATATTCCCGATTCGGGCTCCATCGACAGTGGCGAAACCATTGTTTTCGGATTCTATAAGCAGGATGGGATCATTCTCGACAACGACAAAAGGGTTATCGACGTGGTTAAGGATATCGCCGAGGTTATTATGCTGAACGAGGGCAAAAGCCTTACTGCCTCACAATTCCTGCAGCATTTTATGTTTCCACCCGAGATGCAGTATTCGTACGTGTCGAAACTGAGCGGGGGAGAGCGCCGCAGACTTTACCTGCTCACCGTGCTTATCAAAAATCCCAATTTCCTGATTCTGGATGAGCCAACCAACGATCTGGATATAATAACCCTTAATAAAATAGAGGAGTTCCTTTCGGGTTTCGGGGGATGCCTGATACTCGCCACCCACGATCGCTATTTCCTCGACAAACTGGTGGATCATATTTTCGTTTTTGAGGGGGATGGGAAAATATCCGATTTTACGGGTTCATACAGCGAATACCGATTGTGGAAGGAGGCGCAGACAGAGGTCGACAAGCCCGCAGCCGTGATTCAAAAGTCAACGGAAACTACAGGCGTCAAGGCAAATCCCCCGGAAAAGAGAAAACACAGTTTCAAGGAAAAGCAAGAATACGAGAAACTTGAAAAGGAAATCGGATCCCTCGAAAAAGAAAAATCGGACCTGGAAAAAATCCTGAACTCAGGCGAGAACGATTACTCGAAACTTCAGGAAATGGCAACAAGAATTGCTGAGATCATAAGCCTTCTCGACGAGAAGGAACTCCGATGGATTGAACTGGACGAGATTTCTGGCTAAAATAGTCCTGGGCTGGGAGGTTCTTAATTCTCAGCACCCAAGCTCACGTTTTGTTTATAAATATCCTCAGAAGAAACAGATTCAGTTTTGTTAATACAGTGCAATTTACGCTAGTTTATCTCCATTTTGTAAATATATTCGATTATTTGCTTACATATTGTAATTTTATATTCGATTTATGTTTCAATTTTAAATATTTTGTCTATTTTCGTGACGGATTCTTAAAAAGAGTTTTTCGAAAAGAAATTAATTTAAAGCAATAATTATGTGTGGAGTTGTCGGAGTATTTGATTTGAAGCAGAAATCGGCTGATTTGCGTCCCAAAGTTCTTCAGATGTCTAAAAAAGTTCGTCACCGCGGGCCCGACTGGTCGGGAATCTGGTGCGGCGAGAACGCTATTCTGGCCCACGAGCGGCTTTCCATTGTTGACCCGCAGTCGGGTGGACAGCCCTTGAAGAGCAAGGATGGCAATCTGATACTTTCGGTTAACGGCGAGATATACAACCATCAGGAAATCCGCCGGAGCCTGAATGGCTCCTATGAGTTTCTTACACAGTCGGATTGTGAAGTTATTCTGGCGCTATACAGCCAGAAGGGCGACGACTTCATAGAGGATCTCAACGGCATATTTGCCTTTGCCCTCTACGACAATGAAAAGGACCAATACCTGATTGCAAGGGATTCCATTGGAGTTATACCTTTATATATGGGCTGGGACGAATTTGGGAACTTTTATGTAGCATCAGAGCTGAAATCGCTCGAGTGTGTATGCAATAAAATCGAGGAGTTCCTGCCCGGTCACATTCTTTCAAGTAAAGACGGGATTATGAAACGCTGGTACACCCGCGACTGGATGGAATTCGGCGCGGTAAAGGATAACACCACCGATATGAACGATCTCAAAAATGCCTTGGAAGCCTCGGTTCACCGTCAGTTGATGTCGGATGTTCCTTACGGGGTGCTACTTTCAGGCGGGCTCGATTCATCGGTGATTTCAGCAATCGCCAAAAAATATGCCGCCCATCGGATTGAATCCCAGGATCAAAAAGATGCATGGTGGCCTCAGCTCCACTCATTTGCTGTTGGTCTTACCGGATCACCGGACCTTGCTGCAGCCCGAAAAGTTGCCGATCATATCGGTACCATACATCATGAAATCAATTTCACCGTGCAGGAAGGCCTTGATGCTATTCGTGATGTTATCTATCATCTCGAAACCTATGACGTCACCACCATCCGTGCCTCTACTCCAATGTACCTTATGGCCCGTGTCATTAAGTCAATGGGAGTGAAAATGGTTCTCTCGGGGGAGGGTGCCGACGAGATTTTCGGGGGATACCTGTATTTCCACAAAGCTCCCAATGCTCAGGCCTTTCATGAAGAAACCGTTCGGAAAATCAGCAAGCTTCACCTCTACGACTGCCTGAGGGCAAACAAATCACTTGCCGCATGGGGTGTAGAGGGCAGGGTGCCTTTCCTCGACAAGGAATTTATGGATGTTGCCATGCGCTTGAATCCCAAGGATAAAATGGCTATCGACGGCAAAATGGAGAAATGGGTGCTAAGAAAGGCATTTGAGGATTACCTGCCGGCAAGTGTTGCATGGCGTCAGAAGGAGCAATTCTCTGATGGGGTGGGATATTCATGGATTGATACCCTGAAACAGGTAGCCATCGAGAAGGTCAGCGACGAACAATTGGCAAACTCAAAGTTCCGCTTCCCGATACACCCTCCCATGTCGAAAGAAGAATACCATTACCGTACCATCTTTGCCGAGCATTTCCCTTCCGATTCGGCAGCTTCCTGTGTGCCTTCAGTACCTTCTGTGGCATGCAGCACTCCGGAAGCTCTGGCCTGGGACGCTTCGTTCAGAAACAATCCTGACCCTTCAGGAAGGGCGGTGAAAAGCGTACACGTTGACTCTTATAAATAATTCCCATAAAGTTTATTTTCAGATAATTCCAAAAAGAATTCAAAGAACGGGTGAATTATTAAAAATATAATCCTAATTTCATTGTTCGGTTCAAGCGGAAAAGATGGGCTTGTGACTAATGCTGCTTGTGGCTGTAAACATGAAAGAACGCGAAAAAATTGTGTTCCGACGACTTTCTGCTTGCAACTTGCATTAGTTTCATATTGATCAGCTTTTGACAATTAGCTTGATTTTTTGTATTTTTCGCCGTAGAGACCTAAAGTTTGCAAAAGCGTTTATTAAACATCTCTGGACAATGAAGCCTAAATTTCTTTTATGTTTTGCGTTACTTGCGCTTACCTCCGTCGTTTTCATCTCCTGCAAAAAAGATGAACCTCTGATTGACCCGGAAGCTGAGCTTAATGCTGAAGTAGTGCTTTGGATGTATGATGCCATGGAGAAGGTTTACTTCTGGAATTACATGGTCCCTCCATATAGTACAGTTAAGGCTGAACTGGATCCGGAAGCTTTTTTCAATAGCCTCATTTATAGGGATGAAGATCGCTGGTCATGGTTAACCGATGATAATGCATCCCTGAATGCTGATCTTAACGGAACCCCGACTTCAATTGGGTTTTCACCATCGTTTGGAAGATATCGTGACTCGGACAAAGTTTTTATTATTGTAACTTTTGTTTATCCCGGGTCCCCTGCCAGTAGAGCAGGATTGAAAAGAGGGGATATAATCCTAAAAATTAATGGGCAGGAACTCAATATAGATAATTATTATTCCCTTTACAGCCAGAGCAGCTTTACAGTTGACTTGGGATATTATGCCAATGGTGCCATTTTCCCAACATCAACTACTTTGTCCCTTTCCGCGGAAATAATCGATTCAAACCCGGTTGTCTTCGACACAGTTTTGGAAATTGCCGGTCATAAGATCGCCTATCTGGTTTATGTGGAGTTCATTTCTGGTGAAAAGGATGCCCTGCTTAACGATTTTGGAATGTTGATTGACCATTTTAACAATCAAGGCGTTACCGAATTGGTTGTTGACCTGAGGTATAATCCGGGCGGTGATATCGTAGCTGCTAATTACCTGGCCTCCTGCTTTGCCCCGAGCAGTGTTGTGAATCAGGGCAAGGTTTTTGTGAAGTTCATATACAATTCGCTTTATCAGACTTTTTTTACTGAAAACAAAGAAGAATACGGGCATTATCTGGAGAGGAAATTTGTTGGCAATGGCCACAATCTGAATCTAAGTCGCGCATTTTTCCTAACCTCCGATCGCTCTGCCTCTGCCAGCGAATTGCTTATGATTGGTCTGGAGCCTTATATGGACGTTGTGCAGATAGGCGATACCACCTACGGGAAATATACCGGTGCATGGGTAATTGCAGACAATAATACACCGCCAAGGCACAATTGGGCTATTGTTCCTATTGTGAACAAGTATTCGAATGCATCAGGTTTCGGGGAGTTTAAGGCTGGGCTTCTGCCCGATTACCTCATTGAGGACGACTTGCTCGAAGCCAAAGCTTTTGGCGACACTAGCGACCCCATGTTGAGTCAGGCTTTAGAGCTAATAACAGGGCAAATCCCGACTGTCAAGAAAAGCAAAGAGCACAAATTCGATTATCTTCCGCTTTCAAGCCCTTCTCAAAATCTGAGGACTAATTTGTTCGTGCCCATGCCCGATTCGCCAGTATTGAAATAGGTAAGGAAGAGGAGCGAGGCTCCTCTTATTCCTTTGGGAATCTATCTTCCTGCTCCTGGCTTTGCCAAGCGTATCCCGTTTTCTTCAAGAAGAATCTTCTTCGCTTTATACAGGGCTCCTACAGCTTTTTTGAAGGTTTTTTTACTTTCATTGAACATTTTGTAGATTTCTTCTGAGTCGCTTTTATCGTTAAGGGGGATGAAACCCTCGTGCTGCTTGAGTTTTGCAATAATCCTGTCGGTAAGTTGATCAATCTTCTCATATCCGGGCTTGTTCAAACACACGTCGATCTTCAGATCTTCCCTGACTTTCTTGATATACGCCCTTATTCTCTGACCTCTTTCTATGGGCTGAAACACTTCGTTTTGGTAAATGATGCCGGTGTGGCTGTTGTTAATTATTACCCTATATCCCAAATCAGTTTGGTTGGCGATCAAAACATCAACTTCTTGCCCTTCAATATAGGATTGCGGTTCCTTGTCGAGGTATTTCTCGATTCGGGCAGACCCAATAATCCTCTGGGTCGTTTCATCTACCAACACCCTTACGACATACTTTTTTCCCTGTTCCATTCTTACCTGCTGCTCACTGAAGGGCACCATAAGGTCTTTCATAAGACCCCATTCCATAAAAGCACCGAATCTGTCTACTGCTTTTGCCTGCAGCAAGGCAAATTCTCCCACCATAACAACAGGAAAAACGGTACTGGCGATAATTCTGTCTTCCGAGTCTTTATAAATAAAGACATCCAGCATTTCGTCTATCTCAAATTTCATTGGTACGTATCGTGTGGGCAAAAGAATTTCCCCTGCATCGCCGCCGTCTAAATACAGACCAAAATCAACCTCTTTAACAATTCTTAATTTATTTAATTTACCTAGCTCAATCATTGAAAAAAAATTTATATTTTGCAAATGTACTTGATTAATAGTAATTATTTGGAGATTAGAACTTCTTATCGCAATTTTACGATTCGATTTTTCGTTTCAGAAATACTATTATCGAAAATATAACTAAAAAAACCATAACAATGAAGTTCCGGATTTATTTTTTAAGCGCACTGATATTTAGCGGATTATACACAGTTTCGGTATCTGCACAGGAACAACAGCCGGTTAATCAAACCACAACCACAACCCAGGAAACGCAAACCCAAAGCCAAACAGCTGTTCAAACTCAAAAACCAGCTGCTCCCAAGCCAAAACCCTTCCCTGAAGATCTGAATATCGCCGGTCAGTTCGATTATGCCATTGAGAAATCCAGTAATTTCCAGGATTATAAGGTCATTAAGCAAGCCTGGGTATTGAAAATTAAGCAAAATGCGCTGGATTCGCTTAAAACGCTCAACACAAATCTTGCCTCTATTAAGGAACTAGCTGATGAAAAGAACGAGTCGATCAAATCCCTGCAGGCTGAACTAAATGTAGCTCAACAAGAGGTAAAGGAAAAAAACAGTTTCAAATTTCTAGGGTTTATGGTCAGCAAAGCGGGATACGACAGTATAATGTGGTCAATAATAGCAGGTTTGGTCGTAGCCTTGGGAGTTATGCTGGCTGCATTCAAAAGAAGTTATGCCGTTACAAACCAAACGAAAAAAGACTTAAACGAAGTCAAGGATGAATATGAGAATTACCGGAAGAAAGCTCTCAAGAGCAAGGAGGAGGCAGTAAGGCACTTGTACGACGAGTTGAACAAGTATAAAAACAGATAGGCCAAAAACTAAAGCCTTTCCAACCAGGATCAACCGAATGAGAAGTCCCGGCTTGCTCCAAATTCCCAATTGCTTTTGAACTCAGAATAAACAAATCGTAAAACGATTATAAATTCCAGGTAATAATTATTAATACATCAGAAATGAAAAGAAGAGATTTTTTTGCCACTTCCGCGTTATTAGGAGCCTCAATTCCCTTAGGTATTACTCCTTTAATGTCTTCATGCAGTAACTCGGAAAAAGGCGTAGGTGAGCATTTTTCCCCTGAGCAGTTAGGAATTCATTCCTTTGTGCCAAAAGCCCCCGATGGAAAAGCTATCAAAGCAGCTTTGGTTGGTTGCGGAGACCGCGGAACAGGAGCCGCATTTAATTTTCTTAATGCCGGCAACGACCTTGCAATTGTTGCTCTTGGCGATTTGTTTGCCGACAGGCTTGAAGGATGCAGGGAAAAGTTAGCAAAAGAGAAAAATAATGTAGTTGAAGACAATATGTGCTTCCTCGGTTTTGATGCCATCGACAAAGTACTGGCGCTTGATATCGACCTTGTACTTATTTGCACCCCCACACATTTCCACCCACAACACTTAAAAGCTGCTGTCGCCGCTAACAAACATGTTTTCATGGAAAAGCCGGCTGCTGTTGATCCTTCAGGAATCCGCATGGTGATGGTTGCCGCCCGTCAGGCTGAAGCGGCCGGACTAACGATTGTTACAGGAAACCAACGCCGCCACAGCCGCGATTACTGGGAAGCATACATTCAGATTAAAAATGGAGCAATAGGCGATGTTTTGTCGGCAACTGCCCATTGGAACCAGGGGGCCTGGTGGAATAAAGCCAAACGGGCTGAATGGTCGGACATGGAATACAATATCCGGAACTGGTTTAATATTAAATGGCTTAGTGGTGACCACTTGCTCGATCAGGGAATACACAATATTGACATTGCAACCTGGTTTACCGGAATGCTTCCTGTTAAGGCCGTAGGCTATGGGGGAAGGGCCAGGCGCCTGACCGGCGATATTTTCGACTTTTTTAGCGTCGACTACCGATACGGTAACAATAAACGAATGATGGCAACAGCACGCCAAATTGATGGGTGTGACAACAATGTTTCCGAATCGATAATGGGGACCAAGGGCGTTTTATTTACCGATGGAGGAATCCGGATTGAAAACTATAACGGGGAAGTGCTTTGGAAATACGATTATGAGGCTAATCCCATGAATAATCCCTATGATCAGGAGCATATACACCTTGTTGAATCCATTCGACTTAACAAAAAGCTAAATCAGGCTGAAGCCCTTGCAAATTCAACAATGGTTGCGATTTTGGGTCGTGAAGCGGCTTACACAGGGAAGGCCATCACATGGGATGAAATTATGGCTTCCGACTTGCGCTATGGGCCTACAGAATATGCTTTGGGACCACTTCCCGACTATGCTGAAGGCGTGGCTCCAATCCCCGGACGAACACCCGGTTCGGCGCTTTAACATCAAATCATAGGCAGTACAGTTGCGTTCATCTTCTGTAATTCAATAACCATTAAAATCTTGCTGATTATGCTGTCAGATTTCGTTTAACAACGAAATCTGACAGTTGCAGTTTAAATACAATATATAGATGGCTCTTAAGAAGTTAATCACTAAATGGGGAATGCTTATCCTACTTGTTGGAATTATTATCGGCTCACTACTTACAATAGGTGGCAAAAAAGTTCTCAGGCATACAAACACAAACGAATATTGCCAATCTTGCCATATCCACCCTCTAGCCGACGAATCCTGGAAAAGATCCACCCATCATCATAATGAAAGCGGAGTAAGGGTTGCCTGCGTTGATTGCCACCTTCCACCTGAAGGGAGTTTTTATTATTTAAGCACCAAGGTTAGGACAGGGTTGCACGATTTATATGGCTTTTACTTCAAAGACAGCGCCTCATTCAACTGGGAAAGCAAAAGTCAGCTTGAACATGCTGTAAAAATCGTTTATAACGAATCGTGCATTAAGTGCCATGAAAACCTCTTCCCTAAAGGATTGACTACCGAGGGAGGTACTGCTCATCTCTATTATGAGCAGAAGGCGGAACTGCTTAATTTGCAGTGTATTAATTGTCATCTTGATGTAGGTCACTTCAATCCAAACTACAAACATGAGAGGATGGCAGGGGTTCCTGTTACCGGGAGCAATTCCCAAGCACTATTCACCAAATCAACTGAAGTTACTCTTTTCGAAAATTATACCGAGTGCATACCCAATTCTTCCGTTTCCTTTAAGATGATAGCAATTAAAGGCGGGAAGTTTCCAATGGGCAGCTCTGAAAAAGAAAACTATGTTAAACCCGACGAAAAGCCCGTTCGCAACGTTAGCATTTCACCTTTTTTTATGGCGGAGGTGGAGGTAAGCTGGGACGCTTTCTGGACTTTTTATGGCTCAACCCTGTCGGAAGGTCGAATTGATCCCGCAAAAATAAAAGAGCACAATGCTGGAAATCCAGATGCCATTAGCGGCCCAACTCCTCCGTTTGGCATCCCCGATCAGGGATGGGGGAGCGGTGACCGTCCTGCTATTACTATGACTCACTATGCCGCTCAGACTTATTGCCAGTGGCTTTCGAAAATGACAGGAAAAAAATACAGGCTTCCTACCGAGGCCGAATGGGAATATTCGTGTAGGGCCGGTACCGAAACGCCTTATTTCTTTGAGGGGGATCCACATAAGTTTTCCAAAGCAGGCCTCCGCAGCAAGATTTTCGGGGTCGACACTTCAATTATTAACACTTACACCGTCTATGCCTACAACTCGGCTGGAAAAACTCAAGAACCTTCGTTTGTGATGCCAAATCCTTTTGGTTTGAAAAATATGAGCGGAAACGTGCTTGAATATTGCTCGGATTGGTATTCTGCCGATGCATACTCCCTAACCGGTGCTGATGTCAACAATCCATTAGGCCCGGATTCAGGTACAGAACATGTGGTTCGAGGCGGAAATTACACATCCGAAGCATTGGATCTAAGATCTGCTGCCAGAGGATCTACCCAATCGGAATCCTGGCTCAAAACCGATCCCCAGCAACCCAAAAGTCTTTGGTGGTACTCCGATATTAAAGGGATAGGATTCAGGGTGGTTTGTGAACCCGATTCCGGTATTTCCATGTCAAACTGATTGGCGGGGAGGAATCCTTTATTTATGTATTTGGAAGGCTACTTCTTCAAAGTATTGTTTTTGTGAGGAATAATTTTTATACTTGTTACTGAATCTAAGAACAATCCAATGAGCAGACCCGTAACTCTTTTTACAGGCCAATGGGCCGACTTGCCCTTCGAAACTGTTTGCATTAAAGCCAAATCATTTGGTTATGATGGCTTGGAACTCGCCTGTTGGGGCGATCATTTTGAAGTAGACAAAGCAGACGCGGAGTATTGCCGCAAAAAGAACGAGGTTTTGGCCAAATATGGATTGAAGGTGTTTGCAGTGTCTAACCACTTGGTAGGACAGGCTGTTGCCGACAGAATAGACATAAGGCACAAAAGCATTCTCCCTGATTATGTTTGGGGAGATGGGGATCCCGAGGGAGTTCGCCAGCGTGCAGCAAAAGAGATGATCAGAACCGGTGAAGCAGCCAGGCGCCTTGGCGTTTCGATTGTAAACGGTTTTACCGGCAGTCCAATCTGGCATCTCAATTATTCCTTTCCTCCGGTTACCCCGGCAATGATCGATGAGGGCTATAGCGACTTCGCATCCCGTTGGATCCCAATTCTCGACAGATACAAGGAATTGGGCGTGGTATTTGGTCTTGAGGTTCATCCCACAGAAATTGCCTTTGATATTGCCTCTGCCCGAAAAACTCTCAAAGCAATTAGCAACCATCCCAGTTTCGGGTTTAATTACGACCCCTCGCATTTTGGCTATCAGGGAGTTGACTATGTGAAGTTTATATACACTTTTGCCGATAAAATATTCCATGTTCACATGAAAGATGTTGGTTGGTCCGAATATCCTGCAGAAGCAGGTGTTTTTGGCGGACACACTGAATTTGGCACTTATGGGCGCTATTGGGATTTCAGGAGCCTTGGGCATGGAAACATCAATTTTGAAGAAATCATAAGAGCTCTGAATTATATTGAATACAAGGGTCCTTTGTCTGTTGAATGGGAAGATAGTGGCATGGAGCGGGAACACGGAGCAAAAGAAGCTTGTGAATTTGTACGTACTGTTGATTTCCCCTCCTCCAGCATCGCATTTGATGCTGCGTTTGAGAAATAGAAAATGTAACAATACCGCATTGAATATTAACCCAAACAACTATCAACACCCTTACAATGGACACAATTAAAAAAGCACAGTTGTTCAACGCAAGTTGCGTTGCATTAGTAGTAACCGCCCTTGCATTTGCCACAAGAGGATCATTTGTGGAAGCATGGGCAACCGAGTTTAACCTCAGCCATACCGAAGTAGGGTGGATTGTTGGAACCGCTTTTTGGGGCTTTACGCTTGCAATGGTCTTTGGTGGACCCTTGGTTGATATCATCGGCATCGGAAGGATTATTGGAATTGCCTTTATATGCCACTTGGCCGGAATCATTCTTACAATTGTAGCAACAGGATTCTGGTCTTTATTCATCTCCACGCTATTGATCGGGATAGCCAACGGAAGTGTGGAGGCCGCATGCAACCCATTGATTACAAGCATGTATACCGACCAAAAAACCCGCCGATTGAACCGTTTTCACGCCTGGTTCCCAACCGGCATAGTCATCGGAGGTTTGGCTGTTTACCTTTTCAATAAAATTGGTCTGGCCGATTGGCGTTACGCAATGGGCATCATGCTGCTGCCCACGTTTATATATGGATATATGTTCCTTAACAAGCAGTTTCCACAGACCGAGAGGGTTGTTTCAGGCTATTCTTACAAGGACATGCTAAAAGCTTGTGTAAGCCCGCTGTTTCTTTTCATGGCCTTCTGCATGATCCTTACAGCAGGCACTGAACTGGGTACCAACCAATGGATTGCCGCGCTTCTTGCAAATGTGTCGAGCAACCCGATATTATTATTGGTTTGGATTTCAGGAATCATGGCACTGGCACGTCAGTTTGGAGGTACATTGATACATAACCTTAAGTCTACCGTTGTGCTACTTGCATCATCAATTCTTGCTTTTATCGGATGCGTTTTGATGGGCTATACCAGCGGAGCAGTGATGGTTTTCGCATCTGCAGGCATATTTGCGCTGGGTGTGGCTTTTTTCTGGCCTTCAATGTTAGGCTTTGTGTCAGAAAATATTCCTCAAAGCGGAGCTCTTGGCCTTGCGATTATGGGAGGGATAGGCTTTTTGGGCGGGGCGATTGCTCAGCCTGTTCTTGGGGCTATTTTTGATGCACAGACCTTGGCGTCAATTCCGGCCGGACAAACAATAGAAGCGTTAAAACAAGCTGTTACAGGATCTGAGGAAGCCATTGTGTGGGCCTCGGCGCAGCTAACAGGAGGAGCCTTGACTCTAAGGTTTGTGGCCATTGTGCCGGCTGTTCTGATCGTGTTTTTTACAATTCTTCATGTGCGAAAGAGAAACCACGTTTAAATAAGGCTGAAACCCATATGTTTCTGAAAATACATTAGAAGACCAGTTGGTCGCGAAAAACCCCATGCGGGTTAGATAAATTGCATCAATACTGTTGTAAGTTTAAGAAAAAGTATACTATATGAAGAAGATTAAAATGGGAATGGTTGGAGGTGGCTTTGGCGCTTTTATTGGGGATGCTCATCGCCGTGCTTCAAGAATATGCAACGATTACGAGCTTGTTGGAGGCGTATTTGATGTTGACTATGAAAAAAGCAAGCAATTTGCCAAAGCAGAAGGAATATCTGCCAACCGCTGCTATATAAGTGTGGAGGCAATGATTCAGGCTGAATCTTCGCTCCCTGAAAGCGAACGAATGGAAGTTGTGGCTATTGTCACGCCAAATGCCTTTCATTATCCCTTTGCGAAAAGCCTTCTTAACGCCGGTTTTCACCTTATTTGTGAAAAACCAATGACTATGACCGTAGAGGAGGCGTTGGAACTTGAAAAGCTCGTTGCCGATAAAAAGTTGACATTTGCTCTGACTCATACCTACACAGGTTATCCAATGATCCGGCAGATGAGGGATTTGATTGCATCCGGAGTTCTGGGAACCATTCAGCGAATTGATGCTCAGTACTATCAGGGCTGGATTAACTCAATTATTCATGGAACGGAAAGCAGGATCACAGGAGTATGGAGACTCGATCCTAAACATGCCGGAGTCAGCAGCTGCATGGGCGATATAGGCGTTCATGCCTTTAACCTTATCGAGTATACTACAGGACTTGAAGTTAAAGAGGTTCTTGCTGATCTCAGCACGGTAAAAGAAGATGTTCAACTTGATCTGGACGGCACTGTTTTAGTGCGTTTTGGAGGTAAACTGAAAGGCGTTATCAGGGCGAGTCAGGTTTGCGGCGGTGAGGAGAACTGTATTACGCTTGCTGTATACGGATCCAAGGCAAGTCTTAAATGGGCTCAGGAAAATCCAAATTATCTCTATATGCTGAGCGACTCCGAACCCACAAAAATTTACAAACCTGCTCACGGTTACAACGGTAAACTCGCCGAAACAAGTCATACAATGCCCGCCGGGCATCCTGAGGGCATTTATGAAGCCCTGGCGAATATTTACAAAGGTGCCGCGAAATCTATCCGGGCTGAGGAGTTCAACGCGGGAGAATTCCCAACGGTTCGCGATGGGGTGCGAGGAATGAAATTTATTCATTCGGTGGTTGATTCCAATAAAGCAGGGAACGTTTGGGTAAAAATATAATACAGGAATTGGCGCATATAAAAAACAACTTAATAAGAGATTTGAATTTTGACTTTCTTATTCTTTATTTTCGCTTCCTTTACTTTTGTCAAAACCAAATGAATTAATTCGCTTTTTATTGCCGCGTAGGAGTGGTGGTCCTTTACGTCGATGAAGCCCAAATCATCCTTGTCAAGCCCACCTTGCTTTAATAGGAAGCCTACAATGTCCATTTTGTTGATTTTATCCTTTTTGCCGCCTCCAATATAAAGTGTCTGCCAAAGTGGTTTCTCGGGCAAGCCTTGGCCGCCCGTGATTTTGTAGTTTTTGTATCCCGCTTGGATATATCCAGGGATTGCCTCGTCTTCCGATACTATCAAAAAGCTTGAGCCGCTGGCATTCATTCTGGCCGTGCGACCGTTCCTGTGGATAAACCCGGCTTCAGTTACCGGTAGTTGATAATGGATTATGTAGGAGATATCGGGGATATCAAGTCCACGGGAAGCCAGATCGGTGGTTATCAATATGTTAGAACTACCGTTTCGAAACCGTGTAAGCATGCGCTCACGCTCGGATTGCTCCAATCCCCCGTGAAAAAAATCATTGATAATCCCCGACTGGCTCAGGTGATTACTGATTCTTTCGACCGCCTCACGATGATTGCAGAAAATAAGAGTCGTGGCTGCACCCAAATTGCACAACAGATGGAAAAGACTGTCCAGCTTGTCTTTATTATTCGACTTTACTATATTAATAGTTAAGTTCTTAATTGCATCCTCCTTAAGTAAATAATCAAGTACGTAGGGTGATGTGATGCCTGTAAATCCGGGAATTTCATGAAGATCGGTAGCGGAACTTAGAATTCGCTTTTCAACGGCTTCCAGTCTGTTGATAATGAACGACATCTCCTGTTTAAAACCGAATTCCAGAGATTTGTCAAACTCATCCAGAATTAGGGTATGGATGAAGTTTGTTTTAAAGTTACCTGACCGGATGTGATCGGCCAAACGACCCGGAGTTCCAATCAGTATGGCAGGGGGGGAGGTGAAGTTGTTTTTTTCCGTTGTCATGGAATGTCCGCCATAACAGGAATTCACCTTAAAATCGCTTGACATGCTTCTGAAAACCTGCTCAATTTGCTGGGCGAGTTCGCGTGAGGGTGTAATTACCAAAACCTGTACCTGTTTGATGTCGTGTTGGAGCGATTCAAACAGGGGCAGGAGAAACGCGAGAGTTTTACCGGTACCGGTAGGGGACAGGAGTATGATATCGCTATGGCTTTTGTGAATTTCAAGCGATTTCAGCTGCATCTCCGTGAGCGAAGGAATCCCGAGTTTCTTTACTGCCGTTTCCCATGGTTTGAGGTTCTGTGTCATATCGGCAAAGGTAAACTAATTCAACCGCCAGAGATAATAAACCAAAAAAAAAACTGAGCCGGTAAGAATTCAAAGAAAATTGTATAGCAACAAAGGTTATGTTGGTAAGAGCTCGCACAAGGCCAATGGCAGCGATGTTCGTTTAAGAATTGAGAGGCGGAAGTGGAATATTCCGGATACTTGTTTGGGTGGAACCGAACAAAAGATCAGGAAAACAAATGATTTTTCTTTTGAGTTAAGGACAGTTAAAATGGATTACCTATCTTTGCAAAAATTTCCATTAACATCGGGGGCGGATTTCGAGTCCTCAAAGCAAAGTTATTGCGAGAACTGGATAAATCATTCGGCAAATCAATTTTGATAAATTGTCATTTCCCGATCATTCTTTTAGTATTTTCAATTAAGACTTTTAATGTTCCGGAATTAACTAATTTTAATCAACTTTTAATTTAAAAACGAATGGCAAAATCACAGCAGAGCTTTAATAAGAGTGAAAAAGAAAAAAAGAGACTTAAAAAACAAAAGGATAAGCTTTCCAAGAAGCTGGAGCGAGGTTCAAACCCTAAAGGTGGAGGTTTGGATAGTATGATTGCATATGTGGATGAAAATGGCATGATTACAGACACGCCACCGGATCCCTCGAAAAAAATAAAAGTTAAAGCCAGCAGCATTGAAATTGGGGTTCCGAAAAAGGAGGACAAGGAAGTTCCCACCGAGATGCAGGGCAAAGTATCTTATTTCGACGACTCAAAAGGCTTTGGGTTTATCATTGACAGCCAGACTCAGGAAAAGTATTTTGTGCATGTAAGTGGACTTATCGATGAAATCAGGGAAAACGACAAAGTCAGTTACGAGTTGCAGCGTGGATTGAAAGGCATGAATGCTGTCAAGGTAAAGAAGATCTAAAAGCTTGTTTACATAGTATTTGGCGGTTAATTTCAAATCAATAATAGCCCCATAATTAATATTATGTTAAATTGAAAAACCTTAAACAAAGGGGAGTCAAAAAATGGCTCCCCTTTGTTTGTTATAAGTTCTTCATCATTTCTGTAGCTTCATCGTACTTATCCATCAACTGAAGTTTGTAATACACCCTCTTCAGTGTGTCTAAGGTTTCCTTTTTAATTTCTTTATTCGTTTTGTTCAATTCAAGTGCTTTTTCCAGATTTGGCAAAGCTTTGTTGTAATTATCTGTTGCAACCGCAATCATCTCTTCCCTGTATTTCTTGTCGGCTTCCTCACCTGATCTTGTAAACAAGTCCTGTCCCTGCAGGAAGTATATAAAACCGATATCGTAGTAAGCATAATAAAGGTCAGGATTGATGGAAACGGCTTTTTCGTATGATTCCAAGGCTTTTGTGATACGGTCGTCGTCTTCAGTATTCAACAGCAACCTCCCTTTCCAATAATAAAATTCGCCTTTGCTGGGATTTTTTTCCAGCGTAGAATTGATAGTTGTAAGCCCTTCCTGAATTTTGTTATTCCTGATATACAGATCAACCAGGTTTGCCACAACGTTCAATGTGTCGGGATACTTCTCAAAAGCAGCTTCCATTGTACTGATGGCGTTGGTAGTATCTTTCAGTTTTAAGTAATCTTCCTTGATAAGCAAATACGTATTCGGCTGGTTATCAATCTTAGCAAGATCTTTATAGTGCATGATCGCTCTGTCGATCTGATTGAGTTCTCTTGCTATAATACCTGCATATTGGATTAATACGGTATCCTTGATATCGTTTAACAGCGAAAGTTTATTAATAGTCAGAACCAATTCAAAACTCTTCAAAGCACTTTCTTTTTCCCCTAAGTAATAGCCATTTATACCATTCTTCTTCAACTGGGACTTCAACTCCTCGAATTCTTCGGTGAGTTTTGCTTTGTTTTTGCCGGCAACATCGAGTTCCAATGCTTTGACAAAGCTGTTGTAAGCCTCCTGCAAGGGGCTTTCGTAAATCCAGGTTGTTTTTTTCCACATTACAAGAATACTGTTCTCGAAATAAAACTTCACTCTGGGATACGTGTAAACATCATAAGCTCTTTCGTCCAACTCTTCGGTGGTGATTACAGGGTCTTTATAAAAGAGAATAAGGCTGGTTGGACTCATTCCTTCATAAACTTGCTCCAGGTCTACCTCATTGGAAGTCAACATTATTTCTCCCCTTTTTATCCATATTTTTGGATCAGCTCCTTTTTTAGGGTCAGCTATTTCAAGTTCACTTTTTTGAATTTTCTTTTCTAAGGCTTTGTAATTTATGGGGACAAAAACGTCTTGGGCTTTAAGACCGGTAAAGCCAATGACAGCAAGACAAATGATTAATAAGTGTTTCATCATGATCGTTATTAAGTTATATGCTAAAATTACTGTTTTTACTTTTGTTCTCAAATAAGATGCCAAACATTTCCAAAAGCTTATTCTTCGGAAGGAATCTCGGTTGTGCCAACTTCAGTGTTCTCTTCACCTTCGGTGTTAACCCCTGATGGAACGCGGGTTAGAGCGGCAATTCGATCTGATTCCTTAAGGTTAATAAGACGAACTCCCTGGGTTGCGCGACCCATAACCCTAAGCTTTTCGACCTGCAACCTGATTATTATGCCATTCTTGGTTATGATCATCAGGTCATCGCTATCAGTAACCGATTTAAACCCGATCAGCTTACCAGTTTTTTCGGTAATGTTGATCGTCTTAACTCCCTTGCCACCACGATTTGTAATTCGATAATCTTCGATGGAGGATCTTTTTCCATAACCATTCTCGGAAACAACCAACACATCTTTCGTTGCTCCTTCCATTGAGATCATCCCAATTACCTCATCGTCTTTTCCTGCCAGGCTAACACCCTTTACCCCTGAACCTGTGCGTCCGATTGCTCTAACTGTGGATTCATTGAATCGGATAGACTTGCCGTTGCGAACAGCCAGCAATATCTCATGTTTGCCATTTGTGAGAAGGGCTTCAAGCAAGGTGTCGCCTTCTTTTATGTTAATTGCATTGATACCATTCTGCCTTGGTCTGGAATATGCCTCGAGGGAGGTTTTTTTAATGGTACCTTTGCGGGTAGCCATTACAATATAGTTATTGTTCAGGTATTCTTCATCACTGAGACTCATAACATTCAGATAGGCTTTAACATTGTCTCCCGGTTCAAGGTTAATCAGGTTCTGTATGGCCCTGCCTTTTGAGGTCTTCGTGCCTTCTGGTATTTCATAAACCTTAAGCCAGAAGCATCTGCCCATTTCGGTAAAAAACAACATGGTATTGTGCATGGTTGCTGTAAACAGGTGGGTCAGGAAATCTTCATCCCTTGTACCCGTAGCTTTGGCTCCGGTTCCTCCCCTGCTTTGGGTTCGGAATTCCGTTAGCGGGGTACGTTTGATATAACCTAGATTGGAAATGGTTATAACCATTTCGTCGTTGGCGTAAAAATCCTCAGGATTAAATTCCTCTGCATTGGGAACGATCTCTGTGCGCCTTTCATCGCCATACTTTTCCTTGATTTCAAGCAGTTCGTCCTTAATAATCTTCATTCGAAGGACCTCATCCGAAAGAATTTGCTTGAAGTATTCAATCTGTTTCATCAACTCATCGTATTCCTCGCGAATCTTATCCCTCTCCAGACCTGTTAGTTTCTGCAGTCTCAGGTCCAATATTGCCCTTGCCTGCAGATCGCTAAGCTCGAATTTTTCCATTAAGCCGTTTCTTGCTTCTTCCGGAGTTTTTGAGGCTCTGATCAAGGCGATCACTTCATCGAGATGATCCAGTGCGATCAATAGTCCTAAAAGAATATGGGCCCTTTTCTCGGCCTGTTCCAGGTCGAACTGAGTCCTTCTAACCACTACCTCATGTCTATGCTCAACGAAATAGCTGATCAATTGCTTCAGGTTTAAGACCTTAGGCCTTCCCTTAACCAGTGCGATGTTGTTCACGTTGAAACTGGTTTGCAAAAGGGTGTACTTTAAAAGAGTGTTCATGACCACACTCGACATGGCTTCTTTTTTGAGAATAATGATGATTCTCATCCCTGTGCGGTCGGATTCATCATTCACATATGAAATACCTTCAATTTTTTTCTCATTAACAAGGTCAGCGATTTTCTTGATCAATTCAGCCTTGTTTACCTGATAAGGAATCTCAGTGATTACGATTTTTTCTCTACCGGTATCGGTAATCTCAACATCCGATTTGCATCGTACAACAACCCTGCCCCTACCTGTTTCATATGCTTCCTTAACTCCTTGGTAGCCATATATGATACCCCCAGTTGGGAAGTCTGGAGCTTTAATGATTTCGATGAGCTGTTCGATTTCAATTTCTTTGTTGTCGATATAGGCTACGATCGCATCAATAGTGTCCGTAAGGTTGTGCGGAGCCATGTTTGTGGCCATTCCCACGGCAATACCGGAGGCTCCGTTGATAAGCAGGATTGGAACGCGAGTTGGCATTACCGTTGGTTCCTGAAGAGTATCGTCGAAATTGTTTTGGAAATCAACAGTGTTCTTATCGAGATCGGCCATTGTTTCCTCGGCAATCCTGCGTAAGCGGGCCTCGGTGTAACGCATGGCGGCGGGACTGTCACCATCAACCGATCCGAAGTTTCCTTGTCCGTCAACCAAAGGATACCGCAACGACCAAGGTTGTGCCATCCTCACCATGGCATCGTAAACCGAAGTGTCGCCGTGAGGATGGTATTTACCAAGAACCTCCCCTACAATCCTGGCTGATTTTTTATATCCACGGTTAGCATTAACACCCAATTCAGACATCCCAAATAAAACCCTCCGGTGAACCGGTTTCAAGCCGTCACGAACATCGGGAAGAGCGCGCGACACTATAACTGACATGGAGTAGTCGATATAGGCCGACTTCATTTCCTCCTCGATATTTACTTTTAAAATCTTTTCGCCATCTGCAATCATAACACCTTTCATTAAATTAGAACGACCTGTTTCAATGCTAAAACCTGCAAAAAAATCAGACCTACGAAAGTAATCATTTCCCTCCTAAATTCCGTGCATCATATTCAAAATTATCAACATTGAACTGTTTATAATTGATAATTGTTTTATTCCTATATTTGTGACTATATACGTAACTTGAAACCGTTAATTATTTGACTAATATTAGTATCAATATATGGATGCAAAATTTTCACAAAGAATCAGAGACGTGCTGAGCTACAGCAAAGAAGAGGCCGTTAGGTTGGGGAATAATCATCTCAGCGTGGAGCATTTGTTCCTGGGAATTCTGAGGGATGGAGAAGGAGTTGCTATCGATATCCTCCTGATGTTGGGTATTGAACTCTACGAAGTCCGTAAAGCTGTTGAAAACAGCATCAGGCAGGAGGACATTATAAATATTACAGACACGGATAATCTGCCTCTGCTTAAAAACACCGAACGGGTCTTAAAACTGGTATATCTGGAGGCTCGGGCTCTGAAGGATTCTGTAATCGACACAGGGCATTTGCTGATGGCAATACTAAAGGACGAAAACAACTTCGCAACCCAGGTTTTAAACGAGAAAAGCATTAACTACGATGCTGTGCGTACTGAACTTGAAAACTCCGGTCCTCAAAACCGGGCAGATTTCCCGAGTGACGATGACGACGATAAAAATCCTTTTGGCACCGGAAAGCAGAATCCCAATCCCCAAAACCCCAAAGCAGTTTCAGAGACCCCTGTTTTGGATAATTTCGGAATTGACCTTACCAAAGCAGCCGAGGAAGATCGCCTTGACCCTATTGTTGGCCGTGAGCTTGAGATCGAACGCCTGGCACAGATCCTGAGCCGCCGTAAAAAGAACAACCCAATACTTATCGGTGAGCCGGGAGTTGGCAAATCAGCCATTGCTGAAGGCCTTGCAAACCGAATCGTTCAGCGAAAAGTATCAAGGGTATTGTTCGACAAGCGTGTTGTGACTCTGGATCTCGCATCCATCGTTGCCGGAACCAAATATCGGGGTCAATTTGAAGAGCGGATGAAAGCCATACTGAATGAGCTTGCGAAAAACAACAACGTAATACTCTTTATCGACGAAATACATACAATTGTTGGTGCAGGTGGAGCAACGGGCTCACTTGATGCGGCAAACATGTTAAAACCTGCTCTGGCTCGCGGCGATATTCAATGTATTGGTGCAACTACACTTGATGAGTATCGCCAGCATATCGAAAAAGATGGCGCACTGGAAAGACGTTTTCAAAAGGTTATGATTAACCCGACCTCAGCTGAAGAAACGGTAGAAATCCTTAATAACATCAAGGAACGCTACGAGGAGCATCATAATGTTACTTATACGCCTGAGGCAATACAAGCATGTGTAAAACTTACCCAGCGATATATAAGCGACCGGCACCTCCCCGACAAAGCCATTGACGCGCTCGATGAAGCCGGCTCCCGTGTGCATATCTCCAATATTGTTGTGCCCGAGAGAATCGTCACTCTCGAACACGAAATCGAGGACACCAAAAAGGAGAAAATCAAAGCTGTAAAGAATCAGAATTTCGAAAGAGCTGCAAGTTTCCGCGACAAAGAAAAAGACCTTCTCGAAAAACTCGAACATGAAAAACAGAAGTGGGAACGTGAACTAGCCCGTAACCGAATTGTTGTGGATGAAGAAAAGGTTGCCGAAGTAGTAGCCATGATGACGGGTGTTCCGGTACAACGTATCGCTCAGGCCGAGGGAATGCGTCTGCTCAAAATGGCCGATGAGCTCAAGGGCAGCGTTGTGGGTCAGGATGAAGCCATTGCCAAGGTTGTGAAAGCGATACAAAGGAATCGAGCCGGACTTAAAGACCCCAACAAACCCATTGGAACGTTCATATTCCTTGGCCCTACCGGTGTTGGGAAAACTCAGCTGGCAAAAGTATTGTCCAAATATCTGTTCGACACTGTCGACAACCTCATCAGGGTGGATATGAGCGAGTACATGGAGAAGTTTTCCATTTCGCGGCTTGTAGGAGCTCCCCCGGGATATATAGGATATGAAGAAGGTGGCCAGCTGACGGAAAAAGTAAGGAGAAAGCCTTATTCGGTAGTTCTTCTCGACGAAATCGAAAAAGCTCACCCGGATGTTTTCCATATTCTTCTTCAGGTGCTTGATGAGGGTCAATTGACTGACAGTTTGGGCAGAAGAGTCGATTTCCGGAACACTATTGTAATTATGACCTCCAACATTGGCTCACGCCAGCTGAAAGATTTCGGTCAGGGAGTGGGCTTTAACACCCATGCCAAGGTTGAAGCGGCCAACGAGCATACCAAAGGCGTCATCCAGAAAGCACTCAAGCGCGCATTTGCCCCTGAGTTCCTGAACCGGATCGATGATGTGGTTCTATTCAACTCACTTACCAAAGATGATATTTACAAAATCATTGATATCGAACTTAAAGGCTTGTACGATAGAATTATAGCTCTTGGCTACAAGATCAAGCTATCGGCCGAGGCAAAGGATTTCATTATCGAAAAGGGTTATGATATCCAGTTTGGGGCAAGACCATTGAAAAGAGCGATACAGAAATACCTGGAAGACCCAATGGCAGAGGTGATTATTAAAAATGACGTGTCAGAGGGCAACACTCTTCAGGTGGGTTTGGATAAGAAAAAGGAAAATATCCTGGTAAAAGTCCTCAAACCTACCAAAGCGGTTGAGAATCACGGTGAAGACCTTCCTTCCCAAAACTAAGCAGTACTAAAAAACCCCGCAGATTAGTCTACGGGGTTTTTTATTACTTCTGCATACAGGTCAAATTCCTGAGCATCGTACACCTTAACCCGACAGAAGTCGCCAGGCTTCAATTGGCTTGAGTTCCGGTCGATAAGAACTTCATTATCGATTTCCGGGCTGTCGTATTCCGTGCGGCCCACATAAAACTCACCTTCAATACTGTCGATCAGAACTTTGAATTCCCTCCCCACCTTTTCCAGGTTTTTCTCGAGGGAGATGCTTTCCTGCAGGCTCATGATCAAATTTTTGCGCTCTTCCTTAACTTCCTCAGGAACATCATCCTTCTGGTTTAGGGCTGCGGGGGTGTCCTCCTCTTCAGAATAAGTGAAAACGCCCAAACGGTCGAATCTTGTCGCCTCCACGTAATCATACAGTTCTTGGAAATCCTTATCGCTTTCCCCTGGATATCCGGTAATGAGCGTGGTGCGCAGGGCTACATCCGGGATATTCTTCCTGAAACCCTCAATAACCTCTTCAATTTCCTTCCTGCCATGTCCCCGATTCATATTGCGCAGTATTTTATCGCTGATATGCTGAATGGGAATATCGAGATAATTACAGATTTTTGTGCTGCTTTTCATGAGCGGAACGATCTCATCCACCGGGAAACCCAGAGGGTAACTGTAATGCAGACGAATCCATTCAATTCCTTCCAGACCATTCAATTCCTTTAGCAAGGTCCCTAGGTATTTCTTTTTGTACAGATCCGTGCCGTATGAGGTAAGGTCCTGAGCAATGAGGATAAGTTCTTTTACCCCCTTGGAAATCAGGAACCGCGATTCGCTCAACAGATCTTCAACCGGCAATGAAACCTGTTTTCCACGTATTGCGGGAATGGCACAGAATGAGCAGCTCCGGTTGCATCCTTCTGCTATTTTGAGAAACGCGTAATGCGAAGGAGTTGTGATGACCCTCTGGTTGATGATGCCGGCATGGTAATTCCCGCCCAAAGCTTTGATAATATCTTTTTCCTGATTAACCCCAAAATAAGCATCAACTTCAGGTATTTCCTTTCGGAGGGATTCGCCATACCTTTGCGACAAACATCCGGTAACAATAAGCTTGCGGATGAAACCTTGCTTTTTGGCTTGCGCGTAACTGAGAATGGTTTCGATGGACTCATTTTTGGCATCGAGGATAAACCCACAGGTATTTATTATCACCACATCGGTATATTCTGCAGAGTTGTGGCTTGAAACAAATCCGTTTTCCTCAAACTGGGCAAGAAGCTTTTCCGAATCAACTTGGTTTTTGGAGCATCCCAGCGTGATGATATTCAAAGAAGAGGTAAGCGTGTTTCTACCTTTCATGCGTATTGGTTCTACTTTGTGAATAAGGTCTCAACAAACTCCAGCTTGTTGAATATTTGGAGATCTTCCATTTTCTCGCCGACTCCAATATATTTGACAGGGATTTTCAATTGGTCGGATATCCCGATTACCACGCCGCCCTTGGCTGTGCCATCGAGTTTGGTGAGTGCCAAAGCATTTATTTCAGTGGCAAGAGTAAAATGTTTTGCCTGCTCAAAGGCATTTTGGCCTGTGGAGCCGTCGAGAATAAGAAGGATCTCGTGGGGAGCATCGGGGACCAGTTTTTGCATCACCCGTTTTATTTTGGAAAGCTCGGTCATCAGGTTCACTTTGTTGTGCAACCTACCAGCGGTGTCGATAATTACAACATCGGCATTCGAACTGATTGCCGATTTGAGTGTGTCAAATGCGACAGAAGCGGGATCGGATCCCATCTGCTGTTTAATAAGTTCTACATCAACTCTTTCAGCCCAAATGGTGAGTTGCTCGACGGCTGCTGCCCGAAAAGTGTCGGCCGCGCCCAGCACTACTTTTTTGCCGGCTGCCTTAAAATGGTAGGCCAGTTTTCCGATGGTTGTGGTTTTTCCAACCCCGTTAACACCAACTACCATGATCACATAAGGCTTCTTGCCGAGGTCTTCGTCAAAGCCCTTAACAATACCGGTATTGTTTTCTTCAAGCAGAGAAGCAATCTCTTCTTTCAGGATGATGTTCAGCTCCTCTGTATTCAGAAACTTATCAGCTGAAACCCGGTTCTCAATACGGTTTATAATTTTAATGGTTGTATCCACCCCGACATCGGAGCTGATTAGTATTTCCTCAAGGCTGTCGAGCACTTCGTCGTCTACCCTGGATTTACCAATTATCGCCCTAGAAAGCTTCTTAAACACGTTCTCCCTGGTCTTTTCCAGCCCTTTCTCGAGTATGTCTTTCTTATGACTTGAAAATAAACCCATAAACAATCGTTTTTGCCAATATAAAAAAAGCTTTCCGGTAAAAGAAAGCTTTTTCAAATAGTATCGTGGAATAAAATTTTACTTCTCGAAGAAATCTTTGATCAAATCCATATGAACAATTCCTTCTTCAAAAACATAGGAACCTGATGGAGACTTAACCATTTTTATACATTTGGTATAATTCTTACCTTTCCCTGTCTGTAGCGATGCAACAACCTTCTTTGCCATTTCTAAATGCTTTTGTTATTTAATTTCTCTGTGAAGAGTGTTTCTCTTAAGTATTGGATTATACTTCTTCAATTCCATTCTTTCAGGAGTGTTCTTCCTGTTTTTGGTGGTTATGTAACGCGAAGTACCCGGCTGACCACTTTCCTTGTGCTCAGTACATTCCAGGATTACCTGGATACGGTTACCTTTACTTTTCTTTGCCATCTTAATCTAGTTTTTTGGTATTAATAACTTGCAAGAAAGCCTTTATCCTTAGCCTCACTTAGAGCCAGCCCAAGACCTTTCTTGTTAATAATTCTGATACCCTTAGCGGATATTCTCAGCCTTACCCATCTGTCTTCCTCGGTAAGATAAAACTTCTTATCGAATAAGTTCGGATAAAACTTTCTTCTTGTTCTTTTTTTGGAATGGGAAACATTGTTACCCGTGATCATTTTTTTTCCAGTTATCTGACAAACTCGTGACATTTCTTTTGAATTTCTATGGTTTTTTCAAACAGACCGCAAAGTACGGTATTTTCTTTTTAATAATCAAAATAATCCTCAAAATATTTTATATCTTTTTATCCGGGCTTAATCAATCCCCAAAATCATCTTTCTCAACATGTTAAGTGCGGTAAGAGTGGTTCTTTCCACATTTCTGCCTCTATGCTCACCAAAAAGAAATCGTTTGGAGACGGTTTTTTCAGCAGAAGAAACAGAAATCCAGATGGTACCTACCGGCTTTTCCGCTGTCCCCCCATCTGGTCCTGCAATACCCGATGTCGCTATTGCATAATCAGCCTTCAAAAGGTCAAGAACACCCCTCGACATTTCTTCGACAACCTGCTGACTTACAGCTCCGTATTTTCGGATCGTATCTCCCTTCACATTTACAATTTCTTCCTTTATCAGGTTGTCATAAGCCACAACACTGCCCTTAAAATAGCGGGAACTCCCGGGAACTGAAGTAATGAGGCTGGCAATAGACCCGCCGGTGCAGCTTTCGGCTGTTGCCAGAGTGTGAGCCTTTTCTATTAGCAGGTCACCAACTACTTTTTCAAGTGTTGTGTCTTCAAGACTGAAAACATCTTTATCTATGATATGCAATAACTTATGAATCTCAAACTCAAGTATTTCTTTAAGTTGGACAGAAGACTCTCCAATAGCACTTAAACGAAGTCGTACGATTCCGGGCCGGGGCAGGTATGCCAGTTTTACAAAATCAGGCAAGGCATCTTCCCAGTCTTTTATCCTGTCGGACAACAATGATTCAGGAACGCCCTGCGTCATTAGGGTACGGTGTACTATTACATTCCCGTTATTTACCCTGTGAAGTTCCGGCAATAGGGATTGGCTGAAGATGTCCTTTAGTTCGTAAGGTACTCCCGGCATGGAAACGAAAACTGAGCCTCCCCTTTCGAACCACATTCCTGCTGCTGTACCCGAGGGATTGTGCAGCACTCTGCATTTAGCCGGCAGCATGGCCTGCATACGGTTAACTTCCGACAACTTTATTCCCCGTTCACCAAAAAGGTTTTCTATATGGCTGAGAACCTCGTAATTCATAACCAGTTCGGAATCGAAAAACTCGGCCAGGGTTGTTTTGGTCAGGTCATCTTTCGTTGGGCCTAATCCCCCGGTAATAATAATGAGTTCCTTATTGCCTTCGTACCTTCTCAAAGTGTTTTTGATATGGCTGGAATCATCTGACACGGAAACAATTTCATCGACTTTAATCCCAAGAAGATTCAGGTTCTCAGCAATCCATGCGGAATTTGTGTCGACAATCTGTCCAATGAGGATTTCATCACCAATTGTTATTATTGCTGCATTCATAACTGTTATTTCAGACTGCAAAGATACAAATACATTTCTCGATTTTCTGGGAATTACACGAATGATTGAGGATAGCCAGGATAAACTCCATTCAAGCAGATGTTTGGTCTGTGGTCAATCGGTTCGAAAGGTATTCAAAATAAAAATAGCCCCATGGTAATGAGACTATTTATCGAGCGGGAAAAGGGATTCGAACCCTCGACCCTCAGCTTGGGAAGCTGATGCTCTACCCCTGAGCTACTCCCGCCTTATGTTTTTTTGGAGACCCTCAGACTATCCCTGAGTCTACTCCCGTTTAGAGCAGCGCAAATTTAATAATTTTCCAGAGGAATACAAATCCTGCAGAAAATCATTTGTTTTTTTCCGGCACGAAAAGCAGGGATACGGAATTGACGCAATGGCGGGTATTTTTATCGGTAAATCGTTCGCCCTCAAAAACATGACCCAAATGTCCCCCACAATTGTTACAGATAATTTCTGTGCGGCTTCCGTCGGCGTCGGTTTTTCTTTTTACCGCTCCGGGAATTTCGTCGTCGAAACTTGGCCAGCCGCAATGCGAATCGAACTTGTCGTTCGACTGGTATAAAGGTGCATTGCATTGCTTGCAAACATAGGTTCCTTTTTCCTTATGATCAGTGTAAAGTCCTGTCCATGCACGTTCTGTGCCCTTTTCGAGAATCACGAACTTTTCAAATGTGTTTAAGGGATTAAAGGGTTTTTCCTTTCCATCCTTGATTGTCAAATCTTCAGGTACAGTCATGGCATTGTTCTCCTTTACATTCTGCTGCGCACAAGCATTAACCATAACGCTAACAAGCAGCAGATTAAATATTAATAATTTCCTCATTTCCTTTAGTGTTTTAAAAAATCAACTATTCAATATCATTGTTGTCTGGTTAAAGGCGTTCAAATTACCTTAAAACCTTATTATATTTACCGGACAACAATGATTCGATATAAACTTAACCCAGATCTGCCCTCAATACAATTAAAGACTCCACCACAGAAGGATCGGCAAGGGTGGTAATATCACCCAGATCATCCGTTTGACCTGCAGCAATTTTTCGTAAAATCCTTCTCATGATTTTTCCTGACCTCGTTTTCGGAAGACCAGGAGCGAGCAAAATCATATCGGGTGTAGCAAAAGCACCGATATGCCGCCTTACCTCATTTCTTAATTCGCCAACGAGCTCCTCATCTGCCTCATAGCCTTCCCTCAGGATAACATAGGCGAAAATCCCCTCTCCTTTTATTTCATGGGGGAAACCTACAACTGCCGCTTCGGAGCAGAACGGATGCGACACCAGGGCGCTTTCGATCTCCGCAGAACCAATTCGGTGTCCGGAAACATTCAAAACATCGTCCACACGTCCTGTCAGCCAATAATACCCATCGGCATCGCGAGTGGCACCGTCGCCTGTAAGGTAGTAGCCTTTAAACTGCTTCAGATAGGTCTCAAAAAAGCGAACATGATCTCCCTGAATTGTTCTTGCCATACTGGGCCAGGGTTTTTTTATTGCCAGAAGACCGGAGGCTTCAGTATTTGTGAGTTCAATTCCTTCGGGACTCAAAAGGACGGGTTCGATACCAAAAAAAGGCAATGTGGCAGAGCCAGGCTTGGTTGGTATTGCTCCCGGCAGCGGAGAAATCAGGATTCCGCCGGTCTCTGTTTGCCACCATGTGTCTACGATTGAGCATCTTCCCTCTCCCACCACATCATAATACCATTTCCAGGTATCTGGGTTAATCGGTTCGCCAACGGTTCCGAGGATTCTGAGACTTGAACGGTCATATTTGTTTACAAATGCATCCCCTTCCCTCTGAATTGCCCGCAGAGCTGTGGGTGCTGTATAAAATTGGTTTATTTTAAGTCGCTCTACCATTTCCCAGTATCTTCCGGCATCGGGATAATTTGGCACGCTTTCGAACAAAACCGTTGTGCCCCCATTCAACAAGGGTCCGTAAACAACATAAGAATGGCCTGTTATCCATCCTATATCGGCAACACAGGCGTAAATTTCATCTTCTTTGTAATCGAAAACATATTTGTGAGTCATAGCTGCAAACAAAAGATATCCTGCAGTTGTATGCGAGAGGCCTTTTGGCTTTCCTGTGCTTCCCGAGGTATAGAGAAGGAAGAGTGTGTCTTCCGAATCCATATGCTCAATCGGACAATAGGGTCTTTCGGCCTCCATTGCTTCATTCAGCCAGATATCCCTGGGGGGATAAAACGGTATTTTCGCGCCCGTGCGCTTTGAAACCAACACATGTTCAACACTTGGGCAAGCCATGACGGCTTCGTCAACCATTCTTTTCAGCGGGATTATCTTTTTCCCCCGAACACCTTCATCGGCAGTGATTACGGCCTTGCATTTCGCATCGTTTATCCTGTCGCGAAGGGATTCCGCGCTAAATCCGGCAAAAACAACCGAATGCACAGCACCGATTCTGGCACAGGCAAGCATAGCATAAACTGCTTCCGGAATCATAGGCATGTAAATGGCCACCCTATCACGCTTGCGGATACCATTGTGGCGGAGCACATTAGCCAATCGCGAAACATTACGTTGCAACTCCCGATAGGTGATCCGCTGTTCGTTGCCCGGCTCGTCGGCTTCCCAGATAATCGCCACCTGGTCTCCCCTGTCCTTTACATGTCTGTCGACGCAGTTCTCGCATGCATTGAGCTTCCCGCCAAGAAACCAGGATACCAATCCCTCCGAAAAATCGCAGTCGCTTACCAGCTGAAAATCATGCTGCCAATGCAAAAACTCATGTGCCTTCTTTTCCCAGAAATCAGATCCTGACCTGATGCTTTCCTGATAAATTTCGTGATAGTGGGCAAGAGACGACACATGGGAATTTTTGAAAAGGTCTTTATGCGGCATATAAAGTCCGGAAGGGTTTTCATCCATGATTCTAAATGTTGAAGTTGCTTGAGTTTTTTTTAGCAGATTAAAGTCTAAACAAATAGATTGGACTTTTGTTGAAAATTTCGGGATCACCCATCCCGTCAGGAGAAAATGAATGGTTCATCAAATCGCTCGGATTTGTCAATAGGGCTATGTTGCAGTCAAAAGCCCGGAAAAAATTTGCCGGATTTCACTGCCTTGTGATCCAAGACAACCAGCAGAAAAAAGCTTTGCTGTTTTGCCTGAATCAGTGGTTTTTTTGCTTAGACCAAAAGGATTTGCGAAAAGAGAAAAACTACAGATAAATGTTTAGTTGAGTTTCGAAAGGGCTTTGATCCTTTGCAACAAAGTAGGATGCGAATAGTGAAAAAACACATAAGCCGGATGAGGTGTAAGGTTGCTGAGGTTTTTTCCGGAAAGTTTTTTCAAGGCCGAAATCAGTTCATTTGCATCGGAATTCTCAGCAGCAAACCGATCTGCCTGGTACTCGTGTCTGCGGCTGATGATGCTGGAGAAAATGCCCGTTAACATGGAAACCGGAGTATACAGGATGCCGAATGCGATCAGTGAGATATGAAAATTTGGCTCCTCTACATTAAGTGCGACCGATAAAGCAGGGTTATTTATCAATAGGGAGAACAGAAAAAGGGTGAGTCCTGCCTGCAGTATGCCGCTTACGGTTCCTGAAAGGTTATGTTTCTTCTTGTAGTGGCCTATCTCGTGAGCTAAAACGGCAACAATTTCCGGGGTACTCAAATCGTTGATAAGTGTGTCGTAAAGTACAATTCGTTTTTTCGAACCAAGTCCGGTGAAATAGGCATTTGCTTTTGTGGATCGCTTCGACCCGTCGATTACATATACATTGTCGAGTTTGAAACCTGTTTTGTCCGACATCTCCTTAATGGCCGTTTTCAGGTCCCCATCTTCAAGCGGGGTCTGTTTGTTGAAAAGCGGCACAATCAGCTGGGAATAAAACATGGTCATTAAAATGGTAAAAACGCTGATTGCAGCCCAGGCGAGCAGCCAGAAGTATTCGCCCGACAGTTGGAAAAACCATATAAGCAGGGCCAGTATACCTCCCCCGAGAATAGCACCGATGAGCCATCCTTTAAGTTTATCGAGAACAAAGGTCTTGGGGCTGGTTTTATTGAAGCCGAATTTCTGCTCGATGACAAAAGTATCATAAACAGAAAACGGGGTCGTAAGGATATCGGATGCAAACATGAGGATTCCAAAAAACAGGAGGGCAACAGCAATATAGTTTTCAAAAAGGGAAAACGCAAAGTCGTTTACCCAGCCAAAGCCGCCCAACAGCAGCATCAGAAGGGTGAGCATAAGGCTGAAACTGCTCATGACAAAAGAAAAACGAGTGTTGACCTGCTTGTACAGCTGCGACTTTTTATAGCTCTCAGCATCAAACACATCAGCTACTTCCGGCGGAAGTCCGGGAAAGATGTGTTTAAGGTTCAGGTAGTCGAGCAGCTTTTCAAAAATAAAGCTTACAACAATAATTCCCAGAATAATAAAGAATACGGTATTGTACATTTCAGGTTTTTTAGTTTGAACCAAGTTGATAATCAAGTTTTTCTCGAACTTCCAAGCGCTTTCGGAGTTTATTGCGGTAAATATCCACATACTCCGATTCCTTGATTGCTTCTGCTTTTTCAAGCCAATTCAGGGCTTCCTCAAGTTTGTCTTCCGATTCGCTCAGAACCGCCAGGTTGTAGCAGGCTTTAAATGCTGTAATTCGTTTTTTGCCTGTTGTGAGAAGCTCGAGGGGCTCCCTGTCGAACGAAATGTCCTCCCCGAAACTGTACATCTGGAAATATGAACGGGAAAGCACAGACCAGAATGGGCTAATTTTTTTTCCGAATTTCTCCCCCGCTAAAAAGAAAACCTCACGAACAGCATCTGTCAGCTCAGGGTTTGGCTCCGTGTACGAATCGGCCTGCCAATATAAAGTCGACGAATCGTTAACCTCAGTCAAAACATTTCCATCTCTGCCATAAATGCGCCAAACAAGCTTGTATGAAACGTCGAGGTTGTTAACCCAACCTGAGTAATTCAACATTTCCCTGGTAGATTTGCTGCTGAATGAGTAGTATTCCATAGAAACGACATATCCCGCGCTGTTATCGCGGCAAATCCGGGCAACTTCTTCAGGGGCAAGAGGAAAGAGAAAGTTAGTGGTGTCGCGCGTCCTGCTTTCGTAATATTCAGCATTTTGAAGGCTTTCAACAGGTGATTCGCTTAATGCGGAAAATAATCCGTTAAAAAGATTTGCCATAATCAGGGTGTCGAAAATCAGTTTTTCACTATCCCTCATCCTACTCATGAGATTCGATTTCTCGTGCATTGCGGAAGGAAGGTAGGATGCGTTGAGAACCAGAATGTTTCCGGAATCGGTAATCGTGTATTCCGCGGGATTTAGAATATCGAGTTTCAAGTAGTTGGCAGGCGTGCAGGATGCAGCCGTGATCAGAAGCAGGAAAATAACGAATGGTCGGGACATAAAAAAAACAATCAGGTTTTTCGCAACGAAATTAATGAATAAATAATTCTCTTTTGCGAAAAACCTGATCATGAATCGTTTATTTAATGATTAGGTATTCATTCCACCACAAACATTAATCACCTGTCCGCTAACATAATCGGAAAGGTCAGATCCCAGAAAAACACATACTTTTGCCACATCTTCGGGAGTACCGCCTCTTCTGAGTGGAATTCCCTTTATCCATTCTTCCCTGACCTCATCGGATAGCTTTGCTGTCATGTCGGTTATGATAAAACCGGGAGCAATTGCGTTACAGCGAATTCCTCTTGATCCCAATTCCTTTGCGATGGATTTGGTAAAGCCGATAATTCCGGCTTTGGATGCGGAGTAGTTCGACTGTCCGGCGTTACCTGAAACCCCAACCACGGAGCTCATGTTTATAATGGATCCCGAGCGCTGCTTCAACATCGTCTTTTGAACGGCCTTGGTAAAATTAAAAACAGACTTCAGGTTTACTTTTATAACCATATCCCAGGTTTCTTCATCCATGCGCATCAGCAAGGTGTCGCGTGTAATACCTGCATTATTGATCAGGATATCGACTTTCCCGAAATCTTTCACAATCTGCTCAACTACCTCATCGGTTTGAGTATAATTGCTGGCATCGGAAGCATAACCTTTTCCTCTTACACCCAGAGCAGCCAGTTCTTTTTCGAGCGACTGCATGTTCTCGTCAATCTTAAGATCGGTAAAGGCAACATCAGCACCTTCCTTTGCGAAACTGAGAGCAATCTGTCGTCCGATTCCCCTTGCAGCCCCTGTAATAATTGCGGTTTTACCTTTTAGGTTTTCCATGTTTGAGTTTTTTAAAATTTCCCGACAAAGAAAAGGAGTTTATTTGTGATATACAAAAACAAACTATTTCACCAGTCCGGCGATGGTCTTTCCCAGGTCCGCAGGCGATTCAACAACACTGATACCGCATTCCTTCATGATTTCCATTTTGGCGGCAGCGGTATCGGCTTTTCCTCCGATGATTGCCCCGGCATGACCCATTCTTCTGCCCTTTGGAGCGGTCTGGCCTGCAATGAAACCAACAACAGGCTTGGTTCCGTTTTTCTGAATCCAGTAAGCAGCATCGGTCTCCATGCTGCCACCGATTTCTCCAATCATGATGATGCCTTTGGTGTCGTCGTCTTCCATCAACAACTTAACCGCATCCAGCGTGGTGGTGCCGATAATCGGGTCTCCGCCGATTCCGATGCAGGTCGATTGTCCAAGTCCGGCTTTTGTAACCTGGTCAACGGCTTCATAGGTCAAGGTTCCACTGCGGGAGACAATGCCAATACTACCTTTTTTGTGAATAAACCCTGGCATAATTCCAACCTTAGCCTCGCCGGGGGTAATGATTCCTGGACAGTTGGGGCCGATCAGACGGGATCCCTTGTCGGCAAGGTATTCTTTAACTTTTACCATATCCGAAACCGGTATTCCTTCGGTTATGCATACGATGAGCTTTATACCGGCGTTGGCGGCTTCCATAATGGCATCGGCTGCAAAGGCAGGGGGAACAAAGATAACAGAGGTGTCAGCAGCTGTGGCTTTGACAGCCTCTTCAACCGTGTTGAAAACAGGCTTGCCAATATGCTCCTGCCCTCCTTTTCCAGGAGTCACACCCCCAACAACCCGGGTTCCGTATTCAATCATTTGCTGCGCGTGAAAAGTGCCTTCACTCCCGGTAAATCCCTGTACAATAACTTTGGAATCCTTGTTTAATAAAACGCTCATGAAAATGCTTTTTTAAAATGTTTTTTATTACTTTAACAGTCCGAAATTAAAGATGCAAACTTAAGAAATTCCCGATTATAATTGTAATCCATCGGTTTTAAATATAACTTGTTTTTTTTTCAGGGGATTAAAAACAACTATAAATTATTAACAATGAAATGTTTAAAATGTCTTTTGCTGGTATTCGCGCTTCTATCACCATTGGCCCTGTCATATACTCAGGAAACCGGCGCGTGCAAGGTTCTGCAACCGGAATTGGTTGGGGACTATACAGGTGACTGTAAAAAGGGTCTTGCCCATGGTGTTGGGGAAGCAACAGGCACGGACCGGTATGCCGGATCCTTCAAAAATGGCTATCCGCATGGGAAAGGTGTCTACACCTATTCATCCGGAGCCGTATACATCGGAGGATTTTTAAAAGGGAAACGACACGGACAGGGCAAACTGA
>JFJP01001765.1_pt1 | contig 39095 bp, 28 predicted proteins | sample 431651 | NCBI WGS metagenome assembly JFJP01 (sample SAMN02602958, study PRJNA72255) | Microbial mat metagenome, whole genome shotgun sequencing project. | biome: fresh water; feature: sink hole; material: water; isolation source: purple microbial (photo- and chemosynthetic) mats found in... | reverse complement strand
GTGATGCGAATCTGGCTCGAAAGGAGAGCCAAACGATGAAGCAACCGAACATTCAAGCCGTGGTGGCGATGCCTGGATATCGGGCAGCGGTGACGTGGACTAACGGCAAGCGAGACGAAATCCCCCTGAACGACATGATTTTTGAATATGCCGCGCTCAGGCCGCTCGACGATCCGGCGGTTTTCTCTGGCGCGGTCGTCGGCGAGGATGGGTGGTCGTTACGCTGGCCCGGTGGAGAGGAAATTGGCGCGGATACCCTTTGGCGTCTGGCTCGCGAACAAGCGGGAGATGCGACACCAGTCGCGGAATTTTCCGCTTGGCGGTCACGCAATCGGCTTTCTTTATCCGAAGCCGCCAACGCCCTGGGTATCACGCGGCGCATGGTGGCGTATTACGAAGCCGGACGCTACCAAATTCCGCGCATGGTGGGCCTGGCCTGCAAGGGCTGGGAAACCGACCGAAATGTTCGCGCCTGATTTCGTGACAGTTCCACCATGAACGCGCCCCTGAAAATTCTCGTCGTCGAAGACAACCCCGATCTTGCCGCCAACCTGGTCGACTATCTGTCGGCGCGCGGTCATCTGGTCGATGCCGCCGGCGACGGGCTGACCGGCCTGCATCTGGCCAGTTCGCAGGATTTCGACGTAATCCTGCTCGATTTGATCCTGCCTGGCATGGATGGCATCACACTCTGCCGCCGGCTGCGCGAGGGCGCGGGCAAGGCCACGCCCATCCTCATGCTGACGGCGCGCGATACCCTCGACGACAAGATCGCAGGTCTTGAAGCGGGCGCCGACGACTATCTGGTGAAACCTTTTGCGCTGCGCGAAGTTGTTGCGCGCATTCAGGCTTTGGCCCGCCGCGCCCATGCCACGATGGTAGCGGGGGAGTTGCGGGTGGCCGACCTCAGCTTCGATACCGCCACCTTTCGCGTCAGCCGTGGCGGCCACGCCATTGCCCTGCCACCCATCCCGCTACGCATGCTCGAAGCGCTGATGCGCGCATCGCCCCGGGTGCTGAACCGTACCGAGATGGAACAGGCCGTCTGGGGTGACGCCCCGCCCGATTCCGACGCCCTCCGCACCCATCTGCACCTGCTGCGCGCCGCCGTCGACAAGCCGTTCGAGCAACCCTTGCTGCGCACGCTGCGCGGCATTGGCTGGCAGATCGCCGCGCCCGACACCGCGTCCAATGCGGCATCGGACGCCGCATTGGACACGATTACCAGCGCAGCCGCCGACTTGCCCGCCGATGCGTCGTCGGCATAGCCTCAGGGTTCGCGTCGCCCTCGCCTTTGCCGGCCTGGGGGCGGCGTTGAGCCTCTTGATCACCATCGGCATCTGGTTCGCCGCCCACGATGTCTCGCGGCGGTTGATGGATCAGACGCTCAAGGCCGAACTGGAGGATTACATGGCCCGCCGGGCGCGTAATCCCCATTCGCTGCCGCCGGACACGGCCAGCTTGCGCGGCTATCTCGACAAGGCTGGCGCGGCGGATGACGACTTGCCGCCAGTCGTGCGGGCACTGCCACCGGGGCCGGGCCAACATGAAATCGTGCTGGCGAACATTCCCTACCGCGTTGCCATTGCCGAGCGCGATGGCGACCGTTACATCATCCTGTTCAATGAAGAACGACAAAAGCGGCGCGAACAGCGCTTTCTGGGCTATCTGGTCGCCGGCGCTGCGTTGATGACCCTGTTCGCTGCATTCGGCGGATTCTGGCTGGCCGGACGGGTGATCGCTCCGGTAAGCGAACTGGCGCGCGCCGTTGGCCAGGCTGATCCGGCAACGCCGCCGCGGTTGTCGCATGACAATGCGCCCGCCGACGAGATCGATGAACTGGCCCGCGCCTTCGACCGCATGCCAGCCATGAACTGCGCACGCCGCTGGCGGTGATTCGCGGCGCCGCCGAGGTGCTGGCCGACGACCCGCACTTGAGCGCGGCCCAGCGCGAGCGCGTCGCCCGCATCGAACGGGCGACGGCGGCGATGGCGGAACTGATCGCCGCCCTGTTGCTGCTGGCGCGCGAAGACGCCGCCAGCATCAAGGAAAGCTGCGATGCCCGCACTATTGCCGTCGAGTGCGTCGAACGCTATCGCCCCTTGGCGACGTCGCGCGGCACCACGCTCGCTCTCGATGGCACGGACGCGGTTGCACTGTGGGCGCCGCCCGCCCTCTTTGCCATCGTCGTCGCCAACCTGGTGCACAACGCCGTGGCGCATACCCGCGATGGCCATATCACCGTCGCCCTCGACCCACACACGCTGACCGTACGCGACAGCGGCAGCGGGATCCAGGACGAAGCGCTCGCCCGCGTCTTCGAGCGCCATTATCGCGGCCCGGACAGCGAGGGCGCCGGCATCGGCCTTTTCCTGGTCAAGCGCATCTGCGACCGCCTCGGCTGGCGAATCTCGCTGCAAAGCGACCCCTTGGCGGGCACCACGGCCACGCTGCTGTTTTAGTCGGCGATTGCCGCGGCCGCACCGATGGTTTCGTTATCGCGATTTGCCCGGGAACCGAATTGAATTGCCATATCAATCAAGTGGTAATCGAGGCATAATTGCGTTCTAAAATAGCCCAGCCGCCACCCGCGCGACCAACATAAATCCATGCTAAAGCGCCTGTTGAACAGTCTGTTGAGCGATAGCGACATGACGGAAAACCACGTCAGCTCGCTATTCGACCGCGCCAAGCTAAAAATGCTTTTCGAGTATTTTCCGATCGGCTACAAACCGCACTACACCCCGGAGTTTCAGCGCAGCATCGTTTTTAGAACCATCATCCTTGGCTACCGCGTCAACGACCACTATCTGTATTCGCGCGACACCGTGCTAATGGACGAGGAGGAGCAGCCAAGCGGATTTCGTATCGCACCGGAACGAGTGCTCGCCTTGTCGAAACTGAAGAAGTTTCAGATCGTGCTGCCAGACACCAGCGAGATGGAGAAGAAACTCGACTACTTCACCCGCGCCGAGTTGGGCCGCACTGGCCAGTTTGGCCAGGGCAACACCATCACCCTCATCGGTGAATCGGCCGAGCGCGGCGTGCCAACGGTCGACACCCTGGTTGACCGTCGGCAGGTTCTTTCCGATGGCCCTTACGCCAACAGTTCAACGATTCTGCTGACGCCGGACTTCACCACCCTTGCCATCACCGACAAGCGCCGCAAGCAGCGCGTCGACGCCGGTATTCCCGCCCGGCTGTATTTCGACGATGAAGCACCGCTCGCCGAGTGCATCCTCGGCGATTTCTCCGAACTGTCGTTGCGGGTCAACATCGCCGCGCCCGGACAGATCATGCCGCCCGTCACCGTGATCGATACCGTGATCGTCGATTTCGATTTTGGCGACATCACCAGCACCTACCGCGTGCGCGGCAAAGTCTTCCGTCGCACCGATGAATTCTGCGTGGTCAAACTTGAACAAATTTTCCGCGATGACGCGTTCGAACGTATCCGCATGATGGACGTCATGGAAATCAAGACGAGTCTGCTGAACCGTAAAGCCTGAATTGCAGCCTGCCTGACGCCATGCAACTCGCGGCACATCGGAGGCCACGGGCCGCCACACCTTAACGCTGCCTTCACGCGCCATTCATTAGCATTGCACGTTGCGTCCGGCATCCGGCCGGATTCGGGACAACACCCGGCCAAAAATCACTATCTGCTAATATTCATGGCTAACACTCGCCCGCTTCCCATCGACTCAGCATCGACACCACCACCGATGAAACCCGCCGCCGGCCCGCTGGGCAAAATATTTCCTTTCCTGCTTTGGTGGCATCTGGTCAATCGCCGCACGATGCGCGACGATCTGCTCGCCGGCTTCACCGGCGCCCTCATCGTGCTGCCGCAGGGCGTGGCCTTCGCCACGATTGCCGGCCTGCCACCCGAATATGGCCTCTACGCGGCGATGATGCCCGCCATCATCGGCGCCCTGTTCGGCTCGTCCTGGCATCTCGTCTCGGGGCCAACCACGGCTATTTCCATCGCCGTATTTGCCTCCTTGTCCCATCAGGCTGAAGCGGGTTCCGCCCAATACATCAACCTGGTACTGACACTCACCTTCCTGGTCGGCGTCTTCCAGTTGATCTTGGGACTTGCGCGCATGGGGGCGCTGGTGAACTTCATCTCGCACACCGTGGTGATCGGCTTCACCGCCGGCGCGGCCATCCTCATCGCCGCCAGTCAGGTGCGCAATTTCTTTGGCATCAATATTCCGCGCGGCACGCCGTTCTACGAGATCGTCCATCAGTTGTTCGTCCAGCTTGGCGATATCAACCCCTGGGTGTTCGCGGTTGGCGCCGTCACGCTCGCCACGGGCATTATCACCAAGCGCCACGTCAAGAAAGTTCCCTACATGATCGCCGCGATGATCGTCGGCAGCATCGTCGCGGAAATCCTCAACCTGTGGCTGGGGCAGGCCAATACCGGCATCAAGACCGTCGGCGCCTTGCCGGCCGGCTTGCCGCCACTGTCCACCCCCGACTTCTCGCTTGAAACGCTGCGCCATACCGTCGGCCCGGCGCTGGTCATCACCATGCTGGCGCTGACCGAGGCGGTGTCGATCGCCCGAGCCATTTCGGTGCGATCCGAACAGCGCATCGACGGCAACCAGGAATTCATCGGCCAGGGCTTGTCCAACATCGTCGGCGCGTTCTTCTCGGCCTATGCCTCGTCCGGTTCCTTCAACCGCAGCGGCGTGAACTACGAAGCCGGCGCGCGCACCCCGCTGGCCTCGGTGTTCGCCTCGGTGTTCCTGCTGCTGGTGCTGCTGATCGTGGCGCCGCTCGCCGCCTATCTGCCCAATGCGGCGATGGCCGGCATCCTCTTCCTGGTCGCCTGGGGCCTGATCGACTTTCATCACATCACCCACATCTGGCACACCAGCAAGACCGAGTCGCTGATTCTTGCCGCGACGCTGATCGGCACCCTGTTCAACCTCGAAATGGGCATTTTCCTCGGCGTGTTCCTGTCGCTGGTGATGTACCTCTATCGTTCATCGAAGCCGGAGATCGTTCCCGTGGTGCCCGCGCAGGAAGAAGGTGCTTACCACTTCGTCCGTGCCCAGGGCCGGCCGGAGTGCCCGCAGCTGCGCATCGTCCGCATCAACGGCTCGGTCTATTTTGGCGCGGCCAGTTTCGTCCAGCAGACGCTCCAGCAGATCGACGAGGATAACCCGCAGCAGAAATCGGTGCTGATCGCGGCGGCCAGCCTCACCACCATCGACATCGCCGGCGCCGAAGTGCTGGCGCAGGAAGCGCGGCGCCGGCGCCGCATGGGCGGCGGCCTCTATTTCTACCGGCTCAACCATTCCAGCTATGACCTCCTGCGCCAGGGTGACTACGTCAAGGACATCGGCGAGGGCGCCTTTTTCCCGGTGATGACCGATGTCACCAGGGCGCTCTACTGGACGCTCGACCCCGATATCTGCCGCACCTGCAAGACGCGCATATTCAAGGAGTGCAACAGCGGCGTCCTGCCCGACGGGTTTCGCCGCCAGCGCCTGATGCTCGCTACCGATGGCAGCGAATTCAGCCATGCCCCGCAGGAAATCGCCATCGCACTGGCGAAGAGCTTTGGCGTCACTCTTGACATCATGACCACGGTGGAATTGCCGGAGGACGATGAAATGGCCCGGGCCCGGCTGGCGGTTGTCCGAGATGCCGCGCTGGTGGTTGGCGTCCCCACCGAAGAGGTCGTGCGTCACGGCAAGCAGGCGCTCAAGGAAGTGGTCGCGGCCACGGCCGCGAGCGACACCAACATCCTGATCATCGGCCGCCGACCGCCACGCGGCGACATCAAGGAACGTTTGCTCGGCGACGTCGCCGCCCAGATCATCGCCCAGGCCTCCTGCCATGTGCTGATCGCCGGCTGGCAGTCAAAGCCCTGGCGACAGCGCATTCTCGTGGTCGGCGACTGCATGGCCGGCAACGACCGTGTGATGGAAATCGCGACCCAGATCGCCAAAACCTCGCGCACGCCCGTCACGCTGCTGGCCACCGCGACATCCGGCAGGAACCGCGACAAGGATGGCGGGGAAATCACACTGAAGGCGGAGCAGATGAAACTCGACGGCATCGAGTGCGACAGCCGCATCGCCGAAGGCGCGCCGGATCAGGTCATCATGGGCGTGGCGCGGGAACTTGGCGTCGACCTGGTCATTATTGCCAAGCATCTGCTATCGGGCGGTGGCATGCGTGATCGTCTGATCGCCAGCCTGGGTTGCCCGGTGCTGCTGGTGCATTCCGGCAGTGCCGCCCCCAGAATCGACAGCGCCGTGGCCAAGCAGGCCTGATGGAAGCCGTCAGCTTCGGCGAGGAAAAACCTCTGGCGCCAGGGCATGCTGAATCCGCTTGGTCCAAGAATCGTCGGGCCGATCTTGCTTATCCGGGGGAATATTGACAGCCCCACTTCGACCGGACAGGATGAAATCACCGGCAATCTTTTTTCTTGCCTGCCTGCTGGGTATGGGCGGTTGTTCGTTGACACCGCGAAATGATGATCCCTTGCCACCGGTACCGAGTATCGAGGCTGACCGAACGAACATTAACAAGACCAAGGACAATTTACGCGATCCGGCACAACACGTTCCGGCTCGCAAACGCAGCGCTGTCGGCCGCAGTGCTGGTGTTTCCCCGACCAAAAACTCACATCGCGCCAGTCCTCCAATCCACCCCGCGCCTGACACGGTAATCAAACTCGAGTCGCGGGCCGGGAAAATCTCCCCCGAAATGGAACAGCGACTGACGATGATCGCCAATGAAGCCAAGACGGACGGGCGGATCATGATTCGACTGGAGAGCTATGCCTCCAACGGGGGAAGTTCCGCCTTGAATCTGGGACTAAGCGAACAGACCTTGCAAATGGTCAGGGGGCGCCTGGTGGAGTTGGGTATTGCGCCGAGGCGACTTATTCTTGCAAGCTTTGGCGACGAACATCGCACGGAAGGTGACCGGCATCGGCAGTGGGTTGAAATCTATCTGATCCGGCCCGGCCAATAGCACCGGGAATTCCCACCACCGATGCGATTGCCATGGCCCGTATCGGAGCAGTCACGCGATTCTGCAATAATTCGGTAACGCCTCAACCACAGGATTGCCGCTCATGGGATATCGCCTCTCCAAAATCTACACCCGCACCGGCGACGCCGGCACCACCGGCCTTGGTGATGGCTCGCGCGTCGGCAAGGATGCGCCCCGCATCGCCGCGCTCGGTGACGTCGATGAACTCAACTCGGCCATCGGTCTGCTGTTATGCGAGGATCTGCCCGACGACGTGCGCGAGACGCTGATCGGCATCCAGCACGACCTCTTCGACCTTGGCGGCGAGATGTCGATTCCCGGCGCCAAACTGCTGGCCGAAACCCAGCCGGGGCGACTGGAGCAGATTCTCGACGACTGGAACAGCCAGTTGGCGCCGCTGAAAGAATTCATCCTGCCGGGCGGCGCCCGCGCGGCGGCGCTGACGCACCTCGCCCGCACCGTCTGCCGCCGCGCCGAACGCAGCGTGGTGGCGTTGGCGCACAACGAAGCGGTCTCCGATGCCAGCCGCCAGTATCTCAACCGTCTTTCCGACCTGTTATTCGTGCTGGCGCGCCATTTGAACCGCGTTGCCAGCCGCAACGACGTGCCGTGGCAACGGGGCAAGAATTCATAGCAAAGCATACGGCACAAAAAGTCGGCGCTAGCGGTACGGCAGGTTCATCGACTTGCGTGCCCCGGCATCGGCCTCAACTGGACAATTGAGCCGATTGGGTCAATTGGATTGCCCTTATTATCGGTTATCATTACTTTTCGAAAAACGAATGTCGGTCGCAACACTTTGCCGGGCGAAGACATAAATGCCATCGGAAACCATACAGCACGCCATAGGTTTGCATTTTCACCAACCGGCGGGCACGCTGCCCCGTCTGCTGCGGCAGGACGAGGGCGAACTACGCCGGATACTGCTCTGCTACGAGCGCCTCGCCCGCCACGCCCATAAGTATGCACATGTGGCGCGTCTGCACGTGGCGCTGTCCGGAGTGCTGCTGGAACAGTTGCGCGACTCGGCGTTTATCGATGCCTGTCGCCATCTGGCCGATATCCCGGCCATCCTCGACAGCCTGCGTAGCGCACCCAACATCGAATTCGTCGGCAGCGGCTATCGTCATGCACCCCTGCCCCTGATTCCCCCTGAAGACCGGGAAGAGCAACTGCGCAACGAACGCGTAGCCATGGAAGCAACGCTGGGGCGGGTGCTCAAGGGCTATTTGCCGCCGGCTTCGCGACTGACCCTCGACCTGATACCGGCACTGGTTCAGGCTGGCTACGAGTATGTGCTTCTGCCCACGGCGGCCCTGATGATGGCCGACGGTTCGGCCGTCGATCCCTGGCGGGCCTACCGATTGCGCCACAAAGGGGTGTCCATCGGCATCGTGCCCTGTGATCCGGGCTTTTCCCATGCGCAGCAGTGGGGTATGGAAGCGCCCTGGTTCGCCGACGAGGTACGTAACGGCGTGGCCCAGGCGTTGAAATCCAATTTACCTTACCTGCTGACCACCTGGTCGGATGGCGACAGCGGCGAGTGGTTCCGCCGCCTCGATGAAGAACAAGGCTTCTTCGGACACTTCTTCTCGCCCTGCATGGAGTTCTGCGAAACGGGGGAATTCCCCGTGCGGCCAGTCCAACTCGCCGAGTATCTGCACCGGCAGCCGCCCACCACCGATGTTGCACTCCGCCCCGAGATGCAGACCGACGCCTGGGTCGCCAGTCTCGACCCGGAGACGCGGGAAGCACGCACACGGCTGTTCGAGGTTGTCGCCCGCTACTGGTCGCTGGCCCGGACCGCCGCCACGCAGCCGGGCCCCTCGCGGGCGGCGCTGCTGGAAGCCCGCGAACTAACATTGCAGGCGGAGGAAAGCAGTTTGCTCTTGGGCGATGCCACCGGTCGCAGCGAGATGCTTCACTTGCTGGATCGGGCGGAACAACTGCTGCAGAGCACGCCGGCGCAGCCGAAAAAACCCGTGCAACCGATACCGGTGAAAACAATACCGGTGAAAATGAAACCCGCACAGCCAAAGCCCGCGCAGCCGCCACCAGCCCCCCCGCAGGCCGTGCAGCCGAAATCGTCGACGCTATCGAAAAGTGGCGTAAAGGGGAAAGCAGGCAAAGCCGCGCCATCACGGCCGGCCAAGAAAAAAGCGGCTTCCAAGAAATAAACCTGAACGTTTCCGGGCGAATCACTGCGCATGACCACGAAGAAACCTGAACCCCCCCGGGCGAGAACACCTCGCCGGCACGCCACGGCGCGCACCACGGTCAGTGGTAACCACAGGAAAGGTCCGCAACCCTTCAGCGCCGATGAATTGAGCCAGATCGGAACGGACATCGCGACGTACTGGTTCAACCCGATCGAATCCAGCAGTCTGACGCTGATGGAGATTGACCCGTGGAACATCCACGCCTACTGGAATATCGACACCGCCGAGATCGCCCGGGCCCGCGCCCGACTGCCCGGCAAGGGCCGCGACGCCGTGCTGCTGTTGCGCTTCACCGATATTTCGCCCCGGCTGGATGGCACGGCACCCCACGAGCAATTTGATATCGAAGTGAATCTGGCCAGCACCAACTGGTATGTCAATCTTTGGCGCGACGCCCGGCATTATTCGGCTGAACTCGGCCTGCGCGGGGCCGAAGGCGCATTTATTTCCCTGCTGCGCTCCAACGTTGTAGCCACTCCCCGCGCCGGGCCGTCGCCCGAACTCGATTTCCGCGAACTGGAAATTCGTGCGCCCCGCGCCGTGGAACCTAGCCAGGCGACAAACGAATCGGGCATCAGCGACATCCTGCTGAGTAACCTGTTTCCGAAGCGACTGCAACACCACGACGATTTTCCGCTGGCCATTGCCGCAGCCGGGCATTCCGGCCTCGAAATCGACGAACCCGTGTTTCCGCGCCTGAACGAGACCACTACCGAAACTGAACTCGACGAATTTCAGGCTGAATTTGCGACTGAGCTAGCGACTGAACGTGGCCTGTCGGATAGCGGCACAGCCATTGCGGTAGCCGAAGAACCTTCCGGCCATTTTCCTGTCATCGCGGCGGCCGAAATCGCCCCTTATCACGAACTCGCCAGACAAACCCGGCGACAGGTGCTGGCCGGTACGCCCCTGCCACCCTTGCCGCCAATATCGCTGGATACCATCGCGCTCACCGACGTTGAGCTGATACCGCAACCGCTGCCGATCCCGCCCGCCATGGGGCTGAACGACTCGCCGGATAGAGAAGCCCGCGGCGATGCGGCAACGGCGAACACCCCGCTGCCCGCTGCCTCAACCGACAGCACCGATGCCTCCGATGTCACCATTGTTGCCACCGTCGCAGGCAGGCCTGCGGTCAGACTCCCGGTTCCGCTCGAAGCACTGCTGGCAGACGCCGTGTTCTCATCCTGGCATGGCGACGCACCCGCGCGGGCATCGGCGCAGGTCGTGATCGAAGGTCAAGCCGCGCCGGATACCTGCCTGACGATCTTCGACAAACGGGTGTTGTTGCGGGTCGATGGCAGCTTCACGTTGCGTCTGCCTTTGCAACAGGGACCGGAACTGGCCGCGCTGCTCCACCACCTGCGCGGCCGTTACGGCGAATGGGTTGAAGGCTGATGCCTGCTGGCTATCAGTGCATCGTCCTGCACGCTCACCTGCCGTATATTCGGCACCCCGAATGCGAATCTTTTCTCGAAGAGAACTGGCTATTCGAGGCCATTACCGAGACTTACATTCCGCTGATCCTGCTGCTGGAGCGCTTGGGGGCGGCGGGTTACCGCGACTGCCTGACGCTTTCCCTGTCGCCAAGCCTGATGACGATGCTGCGGGACCCATTCCTGCAAGCTCGCTATCTCGCCCACATGGACAAGCTGACCCGGCTGGCTATCCACGAGGTGCACCGCACCCGCGGTGACCCGGCCTTTGCGCCGCTGGCCCGGCTTTATCAGGAGCGCCTGGAAGAAGCGGTAAATGCGTTCGACACGCGTTACGGCCGCGACCTGCTGACTGCCCTGGCCCGGTTGCAGGCCGCTGGCGTGCTGGAATTGATCACCACCGCCGCCACCCACGGCTACCTGCCGTTGCTGAAAACCGAACCCGCCGCCGTGCGCGCGCAGTTGCTGGTGGGCGCCCAGACTTTCCAGTCGATGGTCGGCGTTCCGGCGCGCGGCGTGTGGCTGCCCGAATGCGGCTACTACCCCGGTCTTGAAGGCCTGATCGAAGAGGCTGGCTACACCTATTTTTTTGTCGATTCACACGGCCTTCTCAATGCCACGCCGCGGCCCTACTACGGCCTGTCCTCGCCCGTGGCCTGTCCCAACGGCGTGGCCGCTTTTGGCCGCGATCCCGCATCCTCCCGCCAGGTCTGGAGCCGCAACGAAGGCTATCCCGGCGATTTCGACTACCGCGACTTCTATCGCGATATCGGCTTCGACCTCGACTTCGAGTACATCAAGCCCTTCATCCTCGATGGCCATACTCGTATCCATACCGGCTTCAAGTACTACCGCATCACTGGACATGGCGATCACAAGCGCCCCTACGACCCGGCTGCTGCCGCCAGACGCATCGCCGCCCATGCCGAAGACTTCGTCGCGTGCAGCCGCGGCCACGTTGACGCTATCGGCGGGCGCCATCACCTGACGCCGCTGATCGTCTCGCCGTATGACGCCGAACTTTTCGGTCACTGGTGGTTCGAAGGCCCGCAATGGCTGGAGGCGGTGATCCGGCTGATGGCGGAGCAGCCCGAAACCGTGGCGCTGACCACGCCGTCGGCCTACCTGAAACGCCATCCCAGCCTGCAAACGGCCACGCCCTCCGCCTCCAGCTGGGGCGATGGCGGCTACAATGCTTTCTGGCTCAACCCCGGCAACGACTGGATCTACCCCCGCCTGCACGACGCCGCCCGGCGCATGAACGCCCTGGCGCGCCAGCACGGCGACGCGGCACCGGGCTCCCAGGTTTATCGGGCGCTGCAACAGGCTGGCCGCTCGCTGCTGCTGGCGCAGGCTTCCGACTGGGCATTCATCATGAAGTCGGATACCGCGAAGGAATACGCCCTGCGCCGCACTCGCGACTGGCTGGCGCGCTTCAACTACCTGGAGCAATCGGTACGCGAGGACAGTATCGACGAGCGCCGTCTGCAGGCGCTGGAAGTCATGGACCAAGTGTTTCCCGGACTGCAACCCGCGGTCTATTGCTAGCCGGACGCGGAACGACGCTCAACAGACAAAGAACGAACGGAGCAAGAAGCATGTACATCGCGATGGTTGCCTCGGAATGCGCGCCAATGGCCAAGGTTGGTGGCTTGGCCGACGTGGTGCACGGCCTCTCGCGGGAACTCCTGCGGCGCAATCAGGCTGTGGAAGTCATCCTGCCCATGTACGACTGCATGCGCTACGAGCGCATCTTCGGACTGGAAAAGTGCTACGCCGACCTATGGGTGCCTTATTACGACCAGTGGATTCGCTGCGATGTTTTTCGCGGCGTGGCCGACGACATTCCCTGTATTTTCATCAAGCCCCTGTCGAAAGATAATTTCTTCGACCGCGGTATCTTCTACGGCCATCAGGATGATGCCGCCCGTTTCGCCTTCTTTTCCCGCGCCGCCATGGAATTCATGTACAAGAGCGGTCGCCGGCCTGACATCATCCACTGCCACGACTGGCAGACCGGGCTGCTGCCAGTGCTGTTGTACGAGATTTACCAGTCGCTGGGCATGGGCAACTCGCGGGTCTGCTACACCCTGCACAACGTGCACCACCAAGGCGTCACCGGGCCGCAAATCCTGCGCCAGAGCGGTCTCGGTACCCACCTGATGACGCCGGAAAAACTGCGCGACAACACGCATGTCGGCGCGGTCAATCTGATGAAGGCGGGAATCGTCTATTCCAACTTCGTCACTACCGTCTCTCCCCGCTATGCCGAGGAGATCAGGTATACCGCGCTCGGCCACGGCCTGCAATCAACGCTCGATACCCATGCCGGCAAGTTTGGCGGTGTGCTCAACGGCGTCGACTACGGCACCTGGAATCCCGAGGTGGATGGTCATATCCCCTACCGCTACGGCGTTGATGATTTCAGCGGCAAGTTCCGCAACAAGGCGGCCCTGCGCCAGCGCCTGCTACTGCAGGACAAGTTCAAGCCCATCGTGGCGGTGGTCAGCCGGCTCGACCAGCAGAAGGGCGTGCAGTTGATCAGCCATTCGGTCTTCCATGCCCTGGCCAACCGCGCCCAGTTCGTGCTGCTCGGCTCGGGGGCCGAGAAAGCCATCAACGACCACTTCTGGGGGCTGAAACATAGCCTCAACGACAATCCGGATTGCCATCTGGAAATCGGCTATGACGAGGAACTGTCGCACCTCTACTACGCCGGCGCTGACATGCTGGTCATTCCCAGCGCCTTCGAGCCCTGCGGGCTGACCCAGATCATTGCCATGAAGTACGGCACGGTACCCGTGGTGCGCGCCACCGGCGGCCTGGCGGACACCGTGTTCGACGCCAACTACGGCGACAAGCCGCACGAAGAGCGCACCGGCTTCACCTTCAAGGACTTCAACGAGGCGGGGCTGGAAAGCGCACTGGGCCGAGCTATCGGACTCTGGTATCGTTTTCCGCGTTACTTCCACCAACTCAGACTCAACGGCATGCGCCAGGACTATTCATGGAACCAGTCAGGCGGCCACTACATGAACATTTTCAACCACATCCGCGCCTAGACGGGTTGTAAGTGGCGGCGCAATGCCGCCACAAGAGCCGGGGCCGCGGGGCTCCGTGGCAAGTGAGGCAAGGCCCGGACCCGCCAGCGCCAACAGGCGCTGGCTGAGTGCCTGGCTTACTTGGCAGCGATAGCCTTTGGTTTGGCCTTGGACTTGACTGTCGCGACAGGCACGACGCTCTCGACAACTTCAGGCTCGAAGCTCAACACCAGGCTGCCCAGCGGCGGCACCGTGAGCGTTATCGAATATGGCCGCCCCATCCACGCCTCTTCCTCGGCGACCATTACGCCTGTGCCGTTGCCGACGTTGCTGCCGCCGTAAAACGCCGAATCCGTGTTGAGCACTTCGCGGTAAATACCCGCGAAAGGCACGCCGATGCGGTATTCATGTCGCGGCACGGGGGTAAGGTTGAGTATCACCACCGCCACTTCGTTCTCCTCGCCCCGGCGCAGGTAGGACAGGATCGATTGCTGCGAGTCGTGACAGTCGATCCACTCGAAGCCCATCCAGTCGAACTCGTTGCGATAAAGGGCAGGGAGGGTGACGTAAAGGTGGTTGAGATCCTTCACCAGTCGCTGCATACCCTGGTGCAAGGGGTAGTCGAGCACGTACCAGTCGAGCACGCCAGCGCTATTCCATTCGCGGCCCTGACCAAACTCGGTGCCCATGAACAGCAACTTCTTGCCCGGATGGGTGAACTGGTAGGCGTAGAGCGTGCGCAGGTTGGCGTGGCGTTGCCATTCGTCGCCGGGCAGCTTGTGCAGCATCGACTGCTTGCCATGCACCACTTCATCGTGCGAGAACGGCAGCATGAAGTTCTCGGTGAAGGCATAGAGCATGCTGAAGGTGAGCATGCCATGGTGATACTTGCGATAGACCGGCTCATTTTCCATGAAGCGCAGGGTATCGTTCATCCAGCCCATGTTCCACTTGATGTCGAAACCAAGACCACCGACATAGGTGGGGCGGCTGACCTGCGGCCACGAGGTGGATTCTTCGGCGATCATCAGGACGCCGGGGCATTGGTCGTGCGTGGCGATGTTGAGTTCGCGCAGGAAGTCGATGGCCGTGAGGTTTTCGCGGCCACCGTACTGGTTCGGCACCCACTCGCCCTCCTTGCGTGAGTAGTCGAGGTAAAGCATCGAGGCGACGGCATCGACGCGCAGGCCGTCGATATGCATGTCTTCGAGCCAGAAGATGGCGGAGGACAACAGGAAGCTCTTCACTTCGTTGCGACCGAAGTTGAAGATCAGCGTAGACCAGTCCATGTGCTCGCCGAGTCGCGGATCGGCGTGCTCGTAAAGGGGCGTGCCGTCGAAACGCGCCAGGCCATGGGCGTCCTTCGGGAAATGCGCCGGCACCCAGTCGAGCAGCACGCCGATGCCATTGTTGTGGCAGTAGTCGACGAAGTAACGGCAGTCATCGGGGGTGCCGAAACGGCTGGTCGGCGCAAAATAACCGGTGGTCTGGTAGCCCCATGACAGATCGAAGGGATGCTCGGTAATCGGCATCAGTTCGATGTGGGTGAAACCCATGTGCTTGACGTAATCCACCAGGCGATGCGCCGCCTCCCGATAGTTGAGGAATTCGCCCTCCTGGCCGCGTTGCCAGGAGCCGAGATGCATTTCGTACACCGACATCGGCAGGTGCTGCCAGTCGGCGCTGCTGCGCTGCTTCATCCACGTGCTATCACCCCATTGATACTTGCTGCGCTCGGCGATGATGGAACCGGTCAGCGGTCGCAACTCGTAACGCTGGCCATAGGGGTCGCCCTTAAGCAGGATTTCGCTGCTGTGACGGTTGCGAATCTCGTACTTGTAGATGCGACCGGGATTGAGGTCGGGAATGAACAGCTCCCATACCCCGCTGCCGCCGCGCACCCGCATCTGGTGACGGCGCCCGTCCCAGTTGTTGAAGTCGCCGACCACGCTGACGCGCTCGGAATTCGGCGCCCATACCGCGAACAACACGCCGCCGACGCCATCCACCTCGTGCTCATGCGCACCAAGAAAGCTATGGGAATGACGGTGACGCCCCTCGCCGAACAGATGCAGATCAAGGTCGCCCAGTTGCGGCGGGAACGTGTAGGGGTCGCGCGAAATGTGCTCGCGATTGCCGGAATCGCGCCAGATCAGGCTGTAATGCGACGGCAAATCCTTGCCAGCGCCGTGCCACTCGAAATGATCGCTATTCGGTATCCGCTGCATCTGCAGGCCGCCCTCGGCGATGCGCACCTCGGCGGCAAGGGGGATGAAGGCGCGCACTACCACGCCATCGCCATCGGGATGACAGCCGAGAACAGCGAAGGGATCGTGATGGCGGGCGTCGCTGATGCGCTTCAGTTCCGCTTCAAGGTGGCCTTTTTTCATTTTATATTCCTGTCAGAAGTCATTGGCGATGATGGCGTCGGCGCGGCGGCAAAGCTCGCGGCCGTAGTCGGTCCAGATGCCCTCGCCCCAGTAGCGGTAACAACTGGTCTCAGCCGAGAGCAGATAGAACAGGGCATTGCGGTAGCGGGGTTCCGAAGTCGGAATCTTGGGCTCGATCACGGATTTGTAGAAATGTAAACTGGCCGCCTCCATCGGCTTCATCACGCTGTCGTAGCCGCGCACCCAGGACATGTTGCTGGTCCAGCTGCCGCCTTCCATGTGGAATCGGTGATTTTCCTTCTTGATCGCCTCGATGACCTCGGTCAGCTTGTCCGGCCCGTCACCCGGCTTCATGCGCTCCCAGATCAGCTTGTGGAACAGCGGCTGGACCACCGGCAGGTCGGATTCCTTGATGCCGCTGGCGAACAGGTGCTCCAGATACTCGGTGCCGTTCATGGCGGGCGTCTCGGAACCACTCGCCTCGCGCATCACATCGTTGTACTTGCCAGGGAACTCGTTCATCATCACGCCGCCGTTTTCGCCGTCGGCGATTTGCGTCACCAGCGGCGGCACCAGGCGGCCGGCCAGTTCCAGACGGCCAATGCTGCGCGCCTCGTAGGCGGGCTGCATTTGCGCCACCAGCTTGGTGTCGGAACCCTGCGTCTTGATGATGGCGATGATGCTGGCGGTTTCGCCCTTGGAGTTGGTGCACACCAGCCTGTGCGGCAGGTGTGGGTGGCGCGGGTTATGGCCGTCCGCCGGTTGCTCGACGGTGTGCTCCTGCACCAGCACCCACTGATAACCACAGTCGTTGAGGGTCTTGACGAACTCGTAGGCGACATCGGGATGATTCGGCAGGGCCATTTCCGATGGCGAGAAGCCGCGCACGCGGGTCATCGCCTCGAGGCCGAAGATGGCGGCAAAATGGTGCTGCCAGGCCTTCACATGAAGGCGGTAATCCTGCACCGGGGTTGACGGCGCCACCGCATGACCCCAAGGCGCGCCCAGCCATTCCGTGCAGTGCCGGTAGGCGGGGTTGCAGGTGATATTGCCCAGCGCGTCCAAGACATCGTTGGCGCCTTGCTTGCGCAGGCCGTGCAGCAGCGTACCGGAGTATTCCAGCATGATGCGCGGCTCCTTGCCCTCGCCCACCAGTTGCGGGATGAACTCGCCCAGACGCTTGTAGCACCACTGGAACACGCCAGCATTGTGGTTGTCGCCGATGCCCTGGTTGTTGTACATGTGTTGCAGATTACCGATCACGTCGGCGGTGCCGAGATCGCCGCCGCCGGCGGGGATCAATGGCTGGTGCATGTGCAAGGCGTTGGCGAAGGCGCTCTTGATGCGACCAAAATCGATGCGGCTTTCGGGCAGGAACACCGGCTTGCCCTTCGCGGCAGCGATGGCTCGCTCGATCTCGCCCTCCGATCCGCAAATATTGGGCAGGCCGTCGACATATTCGGGCAGTTGGGTCATCGTGGGTTCTCCTCGTGGTAGTGCCGTGACAGTGGATTCACTTATGGCGAATCAGTTCGTAAATGTTGAGGTAATCGGCGCCGGGCTGGTTCCATGAGTAGTCGCAGCGCATGCCTTGCGCCGCCAGTTCGGCAAAGTCTTCGGGATGTTCGAACCAGAGGTCGATTGCGCGGTCGAGCGCCGACTCGATGGCCAGGTGGTCGGACTGCTGGAAGACATAGCCGTTGCGTTGCTCCGGCGGACGCTCGGAATGATCGCGGTCGAATATCGTGTCGTACAAGCCGCCGACGGCGCGGACGACCGGCACGGCGCCGTAGCGCAGAGCGATCATCTGGGTCAGGCCGCAGGGCTCGAACAGACTCGGGACCACGAGGATATCGGTGCCAGCATAAATCAGATGCGCCAGTTCCTCGTCGTAGCCGATTTCAAGGTGGCAATCCGGATTGTCATTCAACTCATGCTTGATCCGCCAGAACTCGGCGTTGATGCCGGGTTCCGAGCCGGAGCCGAGCAGCACGAATTGCGCGCCCAGATGCAGCGAGCGATAGAGGGCGTGACGGATCAGATCGACGCCTTTCTGCATGTCGAGGCGACCGACGTAGGCGACGATGGGCTTGTTTTCCTGCCGCAGAAAAAGGCGCTGACGCAGGGCGAGGCTGTTTTCTTGCTTGGCCGTCATGCTGTCGGCGCTGTAATGGGCGGGGATGGCCGGATCGGTCGCCGGGTTCCACATGTCGTAGTCGAGGCCATTGATGATGCCGCCGAACTTCTGCTGATAAACGTGCAGCGCATGGCCAAGGCCATAGCCCCACTCGGTGTGGCGAACCTCCCAGGCATGACGCGGCGAAACCGTGGTGACGAAGTTGGAATAGACGATGGCGCCCTTGGTGAAATTGATCGCGGTCGAATCGAAGTCGTCGCCCATCCGTTCGCGGTCGTGGAACCATTCCGGCCGACCGAGCCCGGTGGCCGCGAGCACGTTGTCGCCCGCAATACCCTGATGCTTGACGTTGTGCAGCGTGTGGCAAACCCGGCAATTGCCCATGCCGTGTCGCTGGTAAATCTCGTACAGCATCACCGGCACCAGCGCCGTCTGCCAGTCGTGGGTGTGAATGATGTCGGGCCGCTTGCCGGACTGCAGCATGTACTCAAGCGCCGCCCGCGAGAAAAAGGCGAAACGCATGTGCTCGTCGGGGAAGCCGTAAAAGGCCCCGCGGTTGAAAAAATTGTCGCTCGAATGCGGCTCGATGAAGAAACACTTGCGGCCATGCACGAAGCCGAACCAGACGGTGCAGGGGATGTGATGGTCGAACCACGGTACCGACAGATTTTCGAAGCAGACCTGCAGACCCCAGATGTGGTCGTAGCGCATGCAATCGTACTTGGGCAGGATGATTTCGACCGAATTGCCGCGTATTTCCAGTTCGCGGCCAAGCCCGAAGACCACGTCGCCGAGCCCGCCGGCCTTGGCTACCGGCGCGCATTCGGATGCAAGCATGACGATGTACATTAGCGCGTAACCTTTAGCGTCAAATGATCAACTGACCCGCAAAGCGTGCCGTGCCGAGAGTCTGGCGGAACCTGGCATCGCTACTCACCCAGGCAACGACGCGCCTGCTCCAGGTTCGCCCAGCTGGCGTTCAAATCTTCGTGCGCGCGCCAGACCCAGGCTTCGCCCCAATAGAAGTTGCAGCTCGTTTCGGCGCGCAACAAATGCCACATCGCCTGTTCCAGCAAATAAAGTAGTTCGCCATCCGTGCGGTGCAACTCGCCGGCACGCCAGCGGGTGTCGTTTACCGCCTTGCTGGTCTCGGCAACGCGCGCCAGGGCATCGCGTTGCAATTCGGAGCCGGTCCATTGCAAGAAACCCTGGCCATGATGCCAGCCGGTATTCCAGGCGCCGGTCAGCACCCGCACCTCGCCATGGGCGCCGTGCTGATCGAGGTAATCGTCGATGAACGTCGGTCGTATCGGACTGGTGCCGGCCCGCGCGCGGTCGAGCAGGTTGCGGTACAGCCCCCAGAAGTTGGCCTCGAACGAGTGATTGCGGAACCAGCCGCCGTTGTCGCCGTCGGTGGCTGTCGTCACCAGCGGTTCGAAATCGCAGTGACGGGTGCGCTGCGTCACCTCGTTGACGAACCAATCCAGGTCCATGCCCGACAACTGGGCGTCGGAAAGCTCGCGGTCGCGCACGATGACGATGATCTCGTCGTCGCCGTGACGGGCGATATGCGGCCGATAGCGCAATTCCTCCCACGACATCGGCGTCACCGCCTCGACATGGTTGCTATCGACCAGCACATAGCGGTAGCCGAATCGCTTGAGCAGCGGGATCAGTTCCATGCTGAAACCCATCTCGGGTGGCCAGAAACCCTGGAAGTCGGTGCGCGAGAACAGGTGGCTGGCGATGCCACGCCAGCGGCCCATTTGCTCAGCGCGGTCGGCCTCCGGGATCAGCGGCAGCACCGGATGGTAGTAGCCGGTGCCCAGGATGCGGAACAGTGCCTGGTTCTGCAGGTGCCACAGCAGGGCGCCGCAGTCGACATAGCCATAGACGCGGCTCTGGAAGTCGGGATTGGAGAGAGTTTCGAGCAAGGTGCCCGACATCGAGAGATGTACTCTCGCCACGTCTTCGTAACCCCAGAGGGTGCGCGGCATGCGATCCATGGCTTCGAGGATCTCGCGCGGCTCCCAGGATTCATGGTCGAGCAGTGCTTCCAGGTTGCCGGAAGGCTGGTGCAAGTTGAGCACCAGCGCGTGATGAATGATTTCGTTGGCTGGCATAGGCGAATGATACAGGCGAATGATACAGACGATTGATACGGACGATTGATACAAGCGACGCATTGCTGACGCGCGGAACATGATAGACAAAAATGGCGCTGGCGGGGCAACCGCTGGCACTGACCCTGGCGTTGCCACCCTGCCCGGCGGCACGCCGCGCGCTGCACTGCACGATTGCGGCATGCCGCCCGCTGCTTTACATTACGGCGCGGAACCACTTGCCCGGCCCATCCGGCCAACACACCGTGCAACAACGGCTGGCGCGGCAACCCCGTCGCCAGGCCGCCCACAACACAAACATAACAAGGAGACCGCATGTCAACCGTGCCGTCCACCGTGGCGCCATCCCGATTCGCTGGCGATACCGACCCCCAGGAAACACGCGAGTGGCTGGATGCCCTCGAAGCCGTCATCGAACACGGCGGCGCCGAACGCGCCCATTTTCTGATCGAACACCTGATCGAACTGGGACGCCGCGCCGGCATCAACCAGCCCTACTACGCCAACACCGAGTACGTGAACACCATCCCGACGGAGCGCCAGATGGTGGCGCCGGGCGATTACGCGCTCGAAAACAGGATTCGCGCCTATATCCGCTGGAACGCGCTGGCCATGGTGCTGCGCGCCAACAAGGATCACGCGAACCTCGGCGGCCACATCGCCAGTTTCGCCTCGGCCGCCACGCTCTACGACGTCGGCTTCATTCATTTCTGGCATTCGCCATCCGAGCAGCATGGCGGCGACCTCATTTTCATCCAGGGCCATTCCGCGCCCGGCATCTATGCCCGCGCTTTCCTGCTCGGCCGCCTGAGCGCGGAGCAGCTCGACGGTTTTCGCCAGGACGTTGACGGCAAGGGCGTTACCTCCTACCCCCACCCGTGGCTGATGCCGGACTTCTGGCAGTTTCCGACGGTGTCGATGGGCCTCGGCCCTTTGCAGGCCATCTACCAAGCCCGCTTCATGAAGTACATGCACGACCGCAGCCATGTCGATGCCACCAACCGCAAGGTGTGGGCCTTCATGGGCGACGGCGAGATGGACGAACCGGAGTCCAAGGGCGCCATTGGCATGGCCGGGCGCGAGAGGCTCGACAACCTGATTTTCGTTATCAACTGCAACTTGCAGCGCCTTGACGGCCCGGTGCGCGGCAACGGCAAGATCATCCAGGAACTCGAAGCCGATTTCCGTGGTGCCGGCTGGAACGTCATCAAGGTCGTCTGGGGCGGCTACTGGGACCCGTTGCTGGCGCGGGACAAAAAGGGACTGTTGCGTCAGCGGATGATGGAATGCGTCGACGGCGAATATCAGAACTTCAAATCCAAGGACGGCGCTTATGTCCGCGAGCATTTCTTCAATACGCCGGAACTGAAGGCCATGGTCGCCAGTTGGTCCGACGACGACATCTGGCGGTTGAATCGCGGCGGCCACGATCCGCACAAGGTCTTCGCCGCCTACCAGGCCGCCATCGAGCACAAGGGCCAACCGACCGTCATCCTCGCCAAGACCATCAAGGGCTACGGCATGGGCGAGGCGGGCGAGGCGCAGAACATCACCCACCAGCAGAAGAAGATGGGTACCACCTCGCTCAAGGCCTTCCGCGACCGCTTCAAGCTGCCCATCACCGACGAACAACTGGAGACGACGCCGCCCTACCTGAAATTCGACGAGGGCTCGCCGGAACTCAACTACATGCGCGATGCGCGCGTAGCGCTGGGCGGTTACATGCCGCAGCGCCGCCGCTCGGTCGAGCCGCTGCCGGTGCCACCGCTGACCGCCTTCGACGCGCTGCTGAAGGCGACCGGCGAGGGCCGCGAAATCTCGACCACCATGGCCATCGTCCGCATCCTCAACGTGCTGTTGAAGGACAAGGTGCTCGGCCGCCGCGTCGTGCCCATCGTGCCCGACGAATCGCGCACCTTCGGCATGGAAGGCATGTTCCGCCAGTACGGCATCTGGAACCAGCAGGGGCAGAACTACGTGCCACAGGATGCCGACCAGCTGATGTTCTACAAGGAATCGAAGGACGGCCAGATGTTGCAGGAAGGCATTAACGAGCCCGGCGCCATGGCTGACTGGATCGCCGCCGCCACCGCCTATTCGACCCACGGCGTGCAGATGGTGCCCTTTTTCATCTTCTATTCGATGTTCGGCCTGCAACGCACCATGGACCTGTGGTGGGCGGCGGGCGACTCGCGCGCGCGCGGCTTCCTCGTCGGCGGCACTGCCGGGCGCACCACGCTGAACGGCGAAGGCCTGCAACACGAAGACGGTCATTCGCATGTGTTGTCGGCAACCATTCCCAGCTGCATTTCCTACGACCCGACTTTCGCCTACGAACTGGCGGTGATCGTGCAGGACGGCCTGCGCCGCATGGTGGCCGAGCAGGAGGACGTGTTCTATTACCTGACGGTGATGAACGAGAACTACGAGCACCCGGCCATGCCCGAGGGAGCAGAACAGGACATCCTCAAGGGCATGTACCTGTTCCGCAAAGGCGCCGCCAACAACGGCCCGCGCGTGCAGTTGCTGGGCTCTGGCGCCATCTTCCGCGAGGCCGTCGCCGCCGCCGAATTGCTGCGCGTCGACTGGGGCGTCGAAGCCGACCTGTGGTCTTGCCCCAGCTTCACCGAACTGGCGCGCAACGGCCACGAATGCACCCGTTACCACCTGCTGCATCCGGACGAACCGAAGCAGGCCTGCCATGTCTCTGCCTGCCTGGGCGACACCCGCGGCCCGGTCATCGCCGCCACCGACTACACGCGCATGTTCGCCGAGCAGATCCGGCCCTTTGTCGCGGCCAGTGGCACGGGGGGGCGTCGCTATGCCGTGCTTGGCACCGACGGCTACGGCCGCTCCGACACGCGCGAGCAGTTGCGCCATTTCTTCGAGGTCGACCGCCGCTGGATCACTCTGACCGCCTTGCGCGCGCTGGCCGACGACGGCGCCATCGATGCCGCCAAGGTAGCCGCAGCCATCGTGAAATACGGTCTCGACCCCAACAAGCCGAATCCGGTGAAGGTTTAAGCCATGAGCGCACTGATCGAAACAGTTGAAGTAAGGGTTCCCGCCATTGGCGATTTCAGCGACGTACCGGTGATCGAGGTGCATGTGAAGGCCGGCGACATCGTCAAGGCTGAAGACACCCTCATTACGCTGGAATCCGACAAGGCGACGGTGGACGTGCCCTCGCCCGTGGCCGGCACGGTGAAGGAGGTGCTGATCACGGTGGGCGACAAGGTATCCGAGGGCGCGCGGGTGGTGGTGCTTGAGGCTACCGCGCCGGCTACTGCGGTGGCTACCGCCGCGGCACCCATAGTAGCCACGCCCGCCCCCGCTGTTGCCGTACCGCTACCGCCGACTTTTTCGGCCGCTGCCGCCGCGCCGCCGCCTGCCACCGCAACCATGGAAGCGGATGCACCGGTTTGCGAACTGCGCCCGAGCGAAGCCGAGCCCACCACGGCGCCATCGAAAATCACCATGCCCACGCCCTCCGAAATGGCATCGGAGCAGTCCGGCGGTGGCAAGCCGCACGCCAGCCCTTCGGCGCGGCGCTACGCCCGCGAACTCGGCGTCGACATAACCCGCGTTACCGGTAGCGGACCCAAGGGCCGCATCCTCCCGTCCGACGTGCAGTCCTTTGTCAAAGGCGTGATGAATGGCAGCGCCGCCGCCCCAACCGCCGCCACTCCGGCAGCGGCTGGCAGCGGCAACCAAGGCGGTCAAGGTGTTCAACTAAGCCTGCTGCCCTGGCCGAAGGTCGACTTCGCCAAATTTGGCCCGGTCGAAACGAAGCCGTTGTCGCGCATCCAGAAGATCTCCGGCGCCAACCTCGCCCGCAACTGGGCGATGATTCCGCATGTCACCCAGTTCGACGAAGCCGACATCACCGGGCTTGAGGCCTTCCGCGTCGCGCTCAATCGCGAAAACGAGAAATCCGGTGTCAAGATCACCCTGCTGGCTTTCCTCATCAAGGCCGTGGTTGCGGCGCTAAAGAAATTCCCCGAGTTCAATACCTCGCTGACGACGGCCGAAAATGGCGATGTCAGTCTCGTCTTCAAGCATTACTACAACATCGGTTTTGCCGCCGACACGCCTAACGGACTGGTGGTGCCGGTGCTGAAAGAAGCCGACAAGAAGGGCGTGGTCGACATCGTCCAGGAAACCTCGGCGCTGGCCAGGAAGGCGCGCGAAGGCAAGCTCGGCCCCACCGAAATGCAGGGTGGCTGCTTCACCATTTCCAGCCTGGGCGGCATCGGCGGCACCGCCTTTACGCCCATCATCAACGCGCCGGAAGTTGCCGTCCTTGGCGTGTCCAAGGCGGAAATGAAGCCGAAGTGGAACGGCAGCGCCTTCGAGCCGCGCTTGCTGCTGCCGCTGTCCCTATCCTATGACCACCGCGTCATCGACGGCGCGCTGGCGGCGCGCTTCACCACCACGCTCGGACAACTGTTGGCCGACATGCGGAGGACGCTGCTGTGAGCGCCATCGATATCAGGATTCCCGCCATCGGCGATTTCAAGGATGTGCCGGTGATCGACGTTCACGTCAAGCCGGGCGACGTGCTCAAGGCCGAAGACACGCTGATTTCGCTTGAGTCAGACAAGGCGACGCTGGACGTGCCCGCGCCAACCGCCGGCACGGTAACGGACGTGCTGATCAAGGTCGGCGACCGGGTCGGTGAAGGCACGCTGGTGCTGCGGCTCGAACCGGCGGCTACGCTAGTTGATGCGTCACCTGCCGTACCGCTAGCGCCGACTTTTCCAGCCGCTGCGCCCAATCTTGCCCCCACCCCAGCCACCCCCATTAGCGCCGCCGACCTCGACTGCGAAATGCTCGTTCTGGGCGCCGGCCCCGGCGGTTACTCGGCCGCCTTCCGCGCCGCCGACCTTGGCATGAAAGTGGTACTGGTGGAAAAGTACGCCACCCTCGGTGGCGTCTGCCTCAATGTCGGCTGCATTCCCTCCAAGGCGCTGCTGCACGTCGCGGCGGTGCTGGAAGAGGCGCAACACATGGCCGAACTCGGCGTCAGCTTCGCCGCGCCGCAGGTGGATATCGACAAACTGCGGGCGCACAAATCCCGTGTCGTCGGCAAGCTCACCCAGGGCCTGGCCGGCATGGCCAAGGCGCGCAAGGTGCAGGTGCTGCGCGGCGTCGGCGCTTTTATTGGCCCGCATCACCTCGCCGTTGAAACAGCGGAAGGGCGCAAGGTAGTGAGGTTCGCGAAGGCGATCATCGCCGTCGGGTCGTCAGCCGTGAAGCTGCCCTTCATTCCCGACGACCCACGCATCGTCGATTCCACCGGCGCGCTGGAATTGAGATTCATACCGAAAGAAATGCTGGTCATCGGCGGCGGCATCATCGGCCTCGAAATGGCCACGGTCTATTCCGCGCTGGGTGCCAGAATTTCGGTGGTCGAAATGCTCGACGGCCTGATGCCGGGCGCCGACCGCGACCTCGTCAAAGTCTGGGAAAAACAGAACACGAAACGCTTCGGGCCCATCATGCTCAAGACCAGGACCGTGGCGGTCGAGGCCAAGGCCGATGGTATCTGGGTCAGGTTCGAAGGCGCGGAGAGTCAAATGAGTGCGCCGGCCGAGCCGCAACGCTACGACATGGTACTGGTCGCCACCGGCCGCGCGCCGAATGGCAAGAAGATCAACGCCGCCGCCGCCGGCGTGGCCGTCACCGAGCGGGGCTTCATCGAGGTCAGCTCGCAGATGCGGACCAACGTGCCGCACATTTTCGCCATCGGCGACGTCGTCGGCCAGCCCATGCTCGCCCACAAGGCCGTGCATGAAGCCCACGTTGCCGCCGAAGCCGCCGCCGGCCAGCATTCGCATTTCGACGCCAGAGTGATCCCGTCGGTGGCCTACACCCACCCCGAAATTGCCTGGGTCGGGCTCACCGAAGAACAGGCGAAAGCGCAGGGCCGCGCCGTGGATAAAGGACTGTTCCCCTGGGCCGCTTCGGGCCGTGCCATCGCCATGGGCGCCGACGCCGGCTTCACCAAGCTACTGTTCGACGCCGAAACCCATCGCGTTATCGGCGGCGGCATCGTCGGCCCCCATGCCGGCGACCTGATCGGCGAAGTCTGTCTGGGTATCGAAATGGGCGCGGACGTCATCGACATCGCCAAAACCATCCACCCGCACCCGACACTGGGCGAATCCGTCGGCCTCGCCGCCGAAGCTGCCCACGGCAGTTGCACCGACCTGCCGCCGTCCCGAAAAAAATAGCCCTATACTTGCAACCGCATAAAAATCAATGACGCCCGGCATGACCGGGCGTTTTTAACGGAGACTGCTCACATGACACAAGACGAACTCAAGCAAGCCGTGGCCCGCGCCGCGCGCGACTACATCGCGGCCAACGTGCCGGCCGGCAGCATCATCGGCGTCGGCACCGGTTCCACCGCCAATTTCTTCATCGACGAACTGGCGGCGATCAAGGATCGCATCGCCGCCACCGTCGCCAGTTCTGAAGCGACTAAAAAGCGCCTCGAAGGCCACGGCATCAAGGTGCTCGACCTCAACGACGTCACTGAAATGCCCGTCTATGTCGACGGCGCTGACGAGATCACCGAGAAGCTGGAAATGGTCAAGGGCGGCGGCGGCGCGCTGACGCGCGAGAAGATCGTTTCGGCAGTCGCCGGCAAATTTGTCTGCGTCTGCGACCAGTCAAAACTGGTCGGCGTCATGGGCAAGTTTCCGCTGCCCGTCGAGGTGATTCCGATGGCGCGCGCCTATGTTGCCCGCGAACTGGTCAAACTCGGCGGCCAGCCCAAACTGCGCGAAGGCTTCACCACCGACAACGGCAACGTGATTCTCGACGTGCATGGCCTGTCGATCACCGACCCGGCCGGTTTCGAGACAAAGCTGAACCAGATCGTCGGCGTGGTTACCAACGGCCTCTTCGCCTGTCGCGGCGCCGACCTGTTGCTATTGGCCACGCCCGACGGCGTCCGCCAAATAAAACGCTAACCTCGCGCTAACCTCCACCCCTCGAAACCGCGGATGGCGGCGCGCTGCAATATTTCCTTCACATTCGCGCGTTAGACTGCACCCTCCTTTCTGGAGAACTTAAATGTCCGATCATATTTTCAAGCAGTTCGACACCGACATTGAAAGCATCCGTTCGCGGGTGCTGCAAATGGGCGGCATGGTCGAACAGCAGATCATCCGCGCGCTCGAGGCACTCGATAACGGCGACTTACTGCTGGCCGAGCAGGTGGTCAACAACGATCAGGCAGTCAACCTGCTGGAGGTGGAACTCGACGAAGCCTGCGCCAACCTGATCGCGCGGCGGCAGCCGGCGGCGTCCGATCTGCGCCTGGTCATGGCGGTGATCAAGACCATCACCGATCTCGAACGCGTCGGCGACGAAGCCAAGAAAATCGCCAAGCGCACCCTTGCCCTGCACTCGGGCGACATGCCCTTCGTGCCACACGTCGATCTGCGCCACATCGGCACTCTGGCGATCGACATGTTGCGCAAGGCGCTCGACGCCTTCGCCCGCACCGACATCAGCATCGCCGGACAGATCGCGCGGGCGGACAAGGAAGTGGACAGTGGCTTCAAGTCCATCACCCGCCAGTTGATTACCTTCATGATGGAAGACCCGCGCATGATCTCCTCGTCGCTAGAAGTGCTGTTCATTGCCAAGGCCATCGAACGCATCGGCGACCACTCCAAGAATATCTCGGAATATATCGTCTACATGGTCAAAGGGCGCGACGTGCGCCACATCGGCCTCGAAGGCATCGAGCGGGAAGTTGCCGGCTGATAGATTCCGCGTAATAGCAATACGATATCGATAAAAGGGCCGCGTCGCGGCCCTTTTGTCGTCGACGAAATGATGTCGTCGCATTTGGATATTTCGGCGCCAGCGCCGTTTTGCTGAACATCGAATCAAAGAACTCGACTCATTCGTTTATTTCCGTCCCTTGCTGGGGGCGGGCAAGGCCAGGTCTTGCAGGCGACGGCCCAGCACGTCGTCGGCCGCTACCGCTGCGAGGTCATCCGCCATCACCATGCCTGCGATACCGCGCTCGATCAGCCGCTGGTGCCCCCTGGTGCATGTCGCCGAGGTGCTGTCCAACGCCCTTGACCTTACTGGTTGCGCCGAGAACCGGGTTGTTACCCTCTCCGCCGCCGCCTGCCGTACCCTCGGCATTACCTGGAACGAGAGTATTCTTCCCCTGTTCGGGCGCATCGAAGCGCGCAGCAGTCACGCCAACGCCTTCTTCGCCTGATCCAACATCATGAGCCCGGGTTCAGCCCACGCGCCGCGAACTGCTTCCTCCGAAAAAGTCGGCGTTAGCGGTACCCGCTGTAATATCAACCAGGAGTCCCCCATGAGAACCCGTACCCACTATCTTCCCTTGATCGAGGCCGCAGACGGCATGGTGCTGGGTGCGCCGGTCATCGTAAAAAACCACGGCATCGTGCGTTTTTCCCTGCCGGCCGGCCATGCGCTGACGCACGACAACCTGCGCCAGCTCAAGATCCATCAGGCCGAGTTCATCTTTGTCGCCACGCCAGACGAACGCAGCGACGAGCAAATTGCCGTCGATACCGCGCTGGCCGCGCGCCGCACCATGGAAATTTTCTCTGGCGCCGATCTCACCGACCCCAACCTGGCCGCCCTGTTCGACCAGGTGCTGGGCTACAGGACCGCATGATGAAAACCAGCAGCGTCAGTCATGTTTCGCAAGAAATAGTCATCGAAAAATCCGCCGAACTGCCTGGATTTCCCCGGGTCATTGCGGAAATCCTGGCGACGATCGACGACCCCGAGGCCAATCTCAACGTCCTCGCCCATTTGATCCAGCTCGATCCGGTGATCGCCGCGCGCGTGTTGTCGCTGGCGAACAACGCCGCCTCCCACACGCGCGAAATCAGCGAGATTCGCGACATTTACACCGCCACCTCGCTGATCGGCATGGGGCGCGTGCGGCAGATGGCCCTGGTCAGCAGTTGCATCGACTATTTCGAAAAGATCGCCCCTGCCGGCATTACCCCGATGTTCTGGCGGCACAGCGTCGCCGTGGGTGTTTGCGGTGAAGAACTGGCGTTCCATGTCAGCCAGCCGGTCTCTGCCAGCATCGCGCTGATTGCCGGCTTGCTGCATGATGTTGGCCAGCTCTGGCTTTACCGCTTCCGCGCCAACGACTTCCGCGCCGCCTGGAGCCATGCCTTCGCCCACTCCATCGGCATCGAAGACGCCGAGCGCGAGCGTTTCGATGTCGATCACACGCAAATCGGCGCCTGGCTGGCCGAGCAATGGGCGTTGCCCCCCGCCATCGCTACCGCCATCCGCCATCACCATGCCTGCGATACCGCGCTCGATCAGCCGCTGGTGCCGCTGGTGCATGTCGCCGAGGTGCTGTCCAACGCCCTCGACCTTACCGGGCGGACCGAAAACCGCGTCATCACCCTTTCCGCCGCCGCCTGCCGCACCCTTGGCATTACCTGGAACGAGAGTATTCTTCCCCTGTTCGGGCGCATCGAAGCACGCAGCAGTCACGCCAACGCCTTCTTCGCCTGATCCAACATCATGAGCCCGGGTTCAGCCCACGCGCCGCGAACTTCTTCCTCCGAAAAAGTCGGCGCTAGCGGTACGGCATGAGCACGCCCATCGCATTGCAGCAAGACCGTGACCGACAAACGGTGCTGCTGCAATTGCTCGAAGATGGTTTTGCCGAGGGTTCGCTGGCAGATATTCTCGATCGCTGCCTGCACCGGATTTTGTCGCTGCCCTCGTTGGCCATTCTGCCCCGGGGCGGCGTGTTCCTGCTGGAGAATGACGGCAGCAGCCTGCGGCTGGCCGTGGGTGTCGGGGTATCGGCGGCGACCTGCAAGCTTTGTGATCGGTTGCCGCTGGGGTATTGCTATTGCGGGCGGGCCGCGGCCACGCGGCAAACCCAGCATGGCCAGTGCGTGGATGAACGCCACGACAGCGTTTATCCGGGCATGACGGATCACGGCCACTACAGCATCCCGTTACGGCTGGGCGACAGCGTGCTGGGCGTGCTGGTGCTCTATCTGCCGGTCGCTTATCAACCCGATGTGCAATCCTATGAATTTCTCGCCGCCGTCGCCAAGGCACTGGCCGGCGTTATCCGGGCCAAGCAGGATGAAGCCGCCCTGAAGGAACGAGAGCAGCTTTACCGCAGCTTCGTCAATGCCGCCATCGACGGTTTTTTCATGACCGATAGCGAAGGGCGGCTGCTTGAGGTCAACGATGTTTATGTCAGGCTTTCCGGTTACGCTCGCGAAGAGTTGCTGGGCATGCGCATCGCCGATCTGAAGCGCGCCGGGGAAGAGGAGGGAATCAAGGCGCATTTTGCCGAGACACTGCGCCAGGGATGGTGCCGCTTCGAAACCGAACATCGCACCCGCGCGGGCGTCTATTGGCCACTGGAAGTCAGCGTCAGCTATTTGCCCATGCAGGGTGGCCGGTTCTTCGTCTTCTGCCGCGATATTCACTTCAGCGACCTGCGGCAAGCCGCTGAACAGCTGCGTGAACTCAACGACACCCTGGAGCAGCGGGTCGAGCAGCGTACGCACGAACTGGAGGCCAGCCGCTGGCAGCTCGAAAATACCCAGCGCCTCGCCCATCTTGGCAGTTGGCGCATGAACATGGGCGATGACAGACTGACCTGGTCGGACGAAACCTATCGCATCTTCGGCGTCCCGCCGGGCACACCGCTGCGCCTGGCGGACTTCGTCGAGTTCATTCATCCGCTCGATCGCGCCGGGGTGATGGACGCCTGGGCGGCGGCCTGGCTCGGCCAGCCCTATGACATCGAGCACCGCATCGTGATCGGCGAGCAGATCAAATGGGTACGCGAGAAAGCCGATTTTCAGCTCGACGCGGCCGGCCAACCGCTGAGCGTGGAAGGCTCGGTACAGGACATCACCGAAATCAAGCAAACGCAGATCGCTTTCCAGGCCACCGTGGCGGAGACAGAACGTCTGGCCCGCATCAAGAGCGAATTTCTCGCCAACATGAGCCACGAAATCCGCACGCCCCTGAATGGCGTGATCGGGATGGCGCAGATCGGCTTACGGGAGAGTCTCGGTTGCGCCGGGAGCCAGGAAGCCTTCGTCCGCATCCTCGATTCCGGCAAGCTGCTGCTTGGCATCATCAATGACATCCTCGATTTTTCCAAGATCGAGGCCGGCAAGCTGGTCATCGAATCGCTGCCCTTCTCGCCCCGCCACAGCGTCGAGACGGCGCTCGCCGTGGTCGCCGACCGCATCGCCGACAAGGGTCTGGCGCTCAGCGTCGCGTTTGCCGCCAGTCTGCCGCCCGCCTGCATGGGCGACCCGAATCGCCTGGGTCAGATTCTGCTCAACTTCCTCTCGAACGCCGTCAAATTCACCGCGTCCGGCACGATCAGCCTGGACGCCGGCCGCGAGGGAGACGCCCTCGTTTTCGCCGTCGGCGATACCGGCATCGGCATGGCGCCCGAGCAGGTCGCCCGTCTTTTCGCCCCCTTCGAGCAGGCCGACAGCAGCATCACGCGCCAGTACGGTGGCACCGGCCTAGGCTTGTCCATCAGCCAGCGTCTGGCCGAACTGATGGGTGGCGAAACTCGTGTCACCAGTATTCCCGGCAGCGGCAGCCGTTTTGAACTGCGTCTGCCCTATGTCGAGGCCGCCGCCACTGCCGTGGCGCCGACGGCCGCACCCGTTTTGCCCTCCGGGCAGACGCCGGAGCAGCGCCTCGCCGGCCTCCGCATCCTGGTCGGCGAAGACATCGAGGTGAATCGTCTGGTGCTGGACAGCATGTTGCGCAGTGAAGGCGCGGCGGTCACTCTGGTCGGCAACGGCCAGCAGGCGCTGACGGCGATCGAGCAGGATCGCCACGCTTTCGACCTGGTGCTGATGGATGTGCAGATGCCCGTGATGGACGGGCGCGAAGCCACCCGCCGCATCCTGGCCATTGCCCCCGACTTGCCGGTCATCGGCCAGACAGCCCACGCTCTGGTCGAGGAGCGCCAGCTTTGTATCGAGGCCGGCATGGTGGGTACGCTGACCAAGCCGCTCGACGTGGAAGATGTGGTTGCCATGGTCTTGCAACATGCACCGGGTCGCGCCGCCGCGAAAAATGCGCGAAAGGCAACCGCTGTCACCCGCGTGGCCGCGCCCGTGCCCGCGCGCCTGATCGACTGGGAAAAATTGCAGGCGTGCCATGCCAGCCGCCCCGCCTTCCTCGACAAACTGATCGGCATCGCCCGCGACAGCCAGGCCGCGATCCCCGCAACAATCAGGGCAGCGGCGGCCAGCGCCGATCTGCGGCAGATCTACCAACTGGCTCACGGCATCAAGGGGCTGGCCGGCAATTTCTTTGCCCGGCGTCTGCTGGAGCAAGCCACGGCAACCGGCGCCGCGGCGCAACACGGCCGGGCCGAAACGCCGGCGCTGGCCGAAGAACTCGCCCGGCAGATGGAAACCTTCATCGAGGAAATCCGCCAGCAAGGAAGCCCCCGTGTTTGAACGGCTCGCCCCGAAAACAAGCGCCCTCTTCTCCCGCCCCGCGCTAAGCGCCTGGGCCTTGCTCGGCGCGGGCCTGCTGGCCACGGCCTTTACCAGCCTCCAGGTCATGCGGAACAACGAGAACGACGCGGTGACCCACTTTGCCTTTGTCTGCGACCAGATCGCCCTCAAGATCGAAGAGCGCCTGAAGGCCCATGCGTTGATCCTGCGCGGAGGGGCGGCTCTTTTTGCGGCGTCCGAGCGGGTGGAGCGCAAGGAATGGCAGGCCTACGCCGAGTCGCTGCGCGTGACGGAGAGCCTGCCCGGCATCCATGGCATCGGTTTCGCGGAGATGATTCCGCCACGGCAATTGGCCACCCATATCGCCCGTGTGCGCGCCGAGGGTTTTCCCGATTACACCGTACGCCCCGCCGGCGAACGCGCCATCACCACAGCCATCGTTTATCTTGAACCGCTGCGCGATCGCAACCTGCGCGCCTTCGGCTTCGACATGTTTTCCGAGCCGGTGCGGCGCGCCGCCATGGAACTGGCACGCGACACCGGCGCGGTCACGCTGTCCGGCAAGGTCAAGCTGGTGCAGGAAACCGACGCCGACGCCCAGGCCGGCGCGCTCATGTACGTTCCCGTCTATCGCAACGGCCTGCCACTGGCGTCGCTGGAACAGCGCCGCGCGGCACTGGGCGGCTGGGTGTATAGCCCCTATCGCATGACGGATCTCATGACCGGCATACTGCGTGGCTGGGATGGCCACGACGGGCAGCGCGTCGTGCTGCGCATTCATGATGGCGTCGCGGAAACACCCGATTCCCTGCTGTTCGATAGCGTTGGCGCCCCCGCAGCCATGCCGCACTCGCTGTTTTTCCGGCAACGCACGCTCGATTTCAACGGCCACGCCTGGCTGCTGCATTTCGATCATCTCGATCCGGCATCTGTCATCAATTACGACGGCGCCTGGAAAACGCTGGGCGCTGGCCTGACGCTGAGCGGCCTGCTGTTTTTCCTGATGCTGGCGACACTCAGGGAGCGGGCCAATGTCACCCGCCTTGCCGCCACCGCCGAGCGTGCCAGCCAGCTCGCTACAACCTTGCAGGGCCGCGAGGAATCGTTGCTCAAACTTTCCCTGGCGGTGGAACAAAGCCCTGAAAGCGTCGTCATCACCGACATCGCCGCCCGCATCGAATATGTTAACGCGGCGTTTGTCGCCACCTCCGGTTACAGCCTGGCCGAGGTGAGTGGCAAGAACCCGCGTCTCCTTGGCTCGGGCAAGACCCCGCCCGCGACCTATGCCGCGATGTGGCAGGCGCTCGGCCAGGGCCGGCCGTGGCAGGGCGAGTTTTTCAACCGGCGCAAGGATGGCGGCGACTACATCGAGTTCGCCCGCGTCACGCCCATTACCCGGCCGGACGGCCGTATTACCCACTACGTCGCGATCAAGGAAGACATCACCGAGAAGCGGCGCCTGGGCCGCGAACTGGAGCAGCATCGCCATCATCTCGAAACGATGGTGTCAAGCCGCACCGCCGAACTTGAAATCGAGCGCGATCGTACTGCCGCCGCCAGTCGGGCCAAGGGCGAGTTTCTCGCCAACATGAGTCATGAGATACGCACGCCCATCAACGCCGTGACGGGCTTTGCCCACCTCTGCCTGAAGCTGGACCTGCCGCCGCGCGCGCGCGACTATGTCGGCAAGATCGACCGCGCGGCGGAATCCCTGCTCGGCATCGTCAATGACATTCTCGACATCTCCAAGATCGAGGCCGGCAAGCTGGTGATGGAGACAGTCCCATTTTGCCTGGACGATGTGCTGGAGCAGGTGGCCAACCTGTTCAAACTGAAGGCGATCGAGAAGAACATCGAACTGGTCATTGCCGCCCAGCCGGGCATCCCCCCGAAATTGCTGGGCGATCCCCTGCGGCTGGGCCAGGTGCTGATCAACCTGATGGGCAATGCCCTCAAGTTTACCGAGCAAGGCGAGATCAGCTTGCTGGTGTCGCCGGTGATGAACCCGATGCCCGTCGCGCCGGCAAGTCCGGGCGCCGACACGGCCGTGCTGCGCTTCGAAGTGCGCGACACCGGCCAGGGCATGACACCGGAACAGCAGGCGCACCTATTTACCGCCTTTACCCAGGGAGATAGTTCCACCACGCGAAAATATGGCGGCACCGGGCTCGGGCTGGCGATCAGCAAGCAACTGGTGGAACACATGCAGGGCGAACTCACGGTAAATAGCCAGGTGGGCGTCGGTTCCAGCTTTGTCTTTAACGCCCGCTTCGATATTCCCAAGGACGTGCCCGCGCCGCAGCCGGAACGTAACGCCCTCATCGGCAAGCAGGTCTTGCTGGTGGATGACAACGACCTCATCCGGCCCTTGATCGCCGCCAGTATCGAATCGTTCGGCTGCACGGTGGCCGCCGTCGATTCCGGTGAAGCGGCGCTGGCCAGGCTCCAGCGCGGGAACCGCTTCGACACCATCATCATGGACTGGCGCCTGCCCGTCCTGGATGGCCTGGACACGGCGCTTTGCATTCGCGCCACGGGCAATGCCACGCCCATCATCCTGATTTCGGCGGGGGATGTGGAACTGGCCCGCGCCACGGCGCCGGAAGGCAACATCCAGGCCTTCCTCGCCAAGCCGGTGGCACTCGCCACGCTGTATGACACCCTGGTCACCGTCCAGGCAGGCGACGTGGGGGGCGTGCCGGATATACCGGGTGCCGCGCCCGCGCCGCTGGCCACGCTGCTGGCCGCCCCGGACCTGAGCGGCGCCCGCATCCTGTTGGTCGATGACAATGATTTCAACCGTCAAATCGGCCGCGAACTGGTCGAGATGAGCGGCGCCATGGTTGATACGGCCGACGACGGCGCGCGGGCGGTGGCGATGACCGCCCGCGGTGGCTACGATTTGGTGCTGATGGATCTGCAAATGCCGGTGATGGATGGCTTTGACGCCGCCCGTGCCATCCGTGAGCGCTGGCCCGCGCTGCCGATCATCGCGCTGACCGCGCACGCCATGGCCGAGGAAAGGGCGCGTGTGCTGGCCGCCGGCATGAACGACATCCTCACCAAGCCCGTCGTGCCTGGTCTGCTCTACGCCATGCTGGCGCGGGCTTTGCCGCGCGGTGGCGCGCCAGCGACGGCCGCGCCGGTTCTTGCGCTGCCGGTTGCCGTGCCGCTAGCACCGACTTTTTCGGCCGCGCCGAGCCCTGCCCCCGCAACGCCACCGGCAGTGCTTGATTACGCCGCCGCGCTGGGCCGGGTGAGCGGCGACAGCATGATGCTCCACCGCTTTTTGCACCTGTTTCGCGAGCGCAACGCCCCCCTCGTGGCCGAGCTTGTCGCGGCGCTGGCGGCACGGGATGTCGCCACGGCGCGTCGGCACTCGCATGCCCTCAAGGGCGGCGCCGGCACCGTCGGCCTGCTCGAACTGCATGACACGGCGGCGCGCCTCGAAGCGTTGCTGGCTCAAACGGCACCGATTGACGCCGACACGGCGTGCAGTGGCGAAACTAGCGCCGCGCTGCCGGCCGCCTGGGCCCGCGCCATGACGGCGCTGGCCACCATACTCGACACCCCGCCCTCACCCGCCACCCGGCAAGGAGAAACATCATGAAAGAACAATTCGACGCGGCACCGGATGCAACCGACACCGACCCGGGCGGTCGTATCCTGATCGTCGATGACGACCCCGTGGTGGCGGGCATGCTCGGCGTTGCGCTGCTCGCTGCCGGCCACAAAATTTTCGAGGTGAACTCGGGTGAAGCGGCGCTGGCCCGGCTTGCCGGGGCAGCCAACGCAGCGAGCAACGCAGTCGCCAACGCAGCGGATAGCGGCAATTTCCCCGATATTGTCATTCTCGACATCGAGATGGGGCAGGGCATGGATGGCTTTGAAGTCTGCCGCCGGTTGCGGGCGACCGCGGCCACGCGCGACCTGCCGGTGCTGTTTCTTTCCAGCCACGATGAACTGGATGATCGCCTGCGCGCTTACGACGCCGGCGGCAGCGACTTCATGGCCAAGCCCTTCGTGCCCGACGAGGTCTTGCGCAAGGCGCGCCTGGCGATCCGTCACAAGCGCCGACAGGAGGCGTCGGTGGCGGAAGTTCGCGCCACCTCCGACACCGCCATGACCGCGCTCACCAGTCTCGGCGATTCCGAGGTTACGCTCAAGTTCAGCCGTTCGGCGCTCGGCTGCCGCACGCTGCGGGCGTTGGCGGCGCTGGTGATCGAGGCCATGAGCCGCTTTGGCGTCAATTGCCATGTGCAGTTGCGCACCCCCGGCGAAGTGTTGACGTATTCGCTTCAAGGCCCGGCCTCGCCGCTGGAAGAATCGGTGATCGAAGGCTCGAAAGCCATGGGGCGGGTTTTCAGTTTTTCGAACCGGCTCATCGTCAACTACGACAGCATTTCGCTGCTGATCACGGACATGCCCATAGCCGACAACTCGCTCTGCGGCCGCATCCGCGACCAGGCCGCGATGGTTGCCGAAACCGCCGAACTGGCGGTCGGCAACATCAAGCTGCGCCGCGATGCCATCCTCCGCGCCGATGAATTGCGCACGCTGGCGGATGTCACCCGCCAGGCCGTCGATACATTGCGCGTCGGTTATCGCGAGATGCAGATTGCGACGCGCCTCGAACTGGAAACCATGACGAACACCATCGAGGACCTGTATGTTCATCTCGGGCTTGGTAACAGCCAGGAGTTCACCATCAGCGACACCGTACACAACGCCGTTGATCGCGTCCTCACCCTGTTCGAAGGCGGCAGCCGGCTTGACGGCAGCTTTGCCAGTATCATCGCCGGGCTGACCCGGGCCAGCGAATACGCAGACATCCAGGATGATGAACCCACCCAAACCGTGGAGATATGGTGATGAACACCGCAAACAATCCGCAAGTACCCCGTCCAACTATTCTGGTGGTGGACGATGCCGCCGACAGTCGCGCCATCTGCGACGAATACCTGCATGACCATTACCAGATCCGCGAGGCCGCTTCGGGCGAGGAAGCGCTGCTTGGCTTGCAAGCCGACCCGCTGCCCGACTTGATATTGCTTGATGTCGTGATGCCGCATCTCGATGGCTTTGCCGTCTGCCAACGTCTGCGGCAAGACCCGCGCACCCGGGATATACCGGTCATTTTCTTCACCGTGCTGGACGCTGAAGCCGCCGAAGAGGCGGGCTTGTCGCTGGGCGCCGTCGATTTCGTGACGAAACCGATTCATCCCGATACCCTGCTGGCGCGCATTCGCAATCATCTGACGCTGGCGCACGCCCGGCGCGACCTGAAATTGGCCAATACGGTGCTCGAACAGCGCGTGGCGGAGCGGACACAGCACCTTGAGCAGGCGCTGTTGGACGCCGCAGCCGCCCAACGCGCCAAGAGCGAATTCCTGTCCAACATGAGTCACGAAATTCGCACGCCGATGAATGGCATTCTCGGCATGGGCAGATTGCTCCTGATGGATGCCGATTTGAAAGAGTCGCAGCGCGCGCTGGCCACCACGCTCATCAGCAGCGCCGAATCGCTGACGGCGCTGCTCAACGACATTCTCGATTTTTCGGCCGCCGAAGCCGCTGCCTTGCCGATCCAGCCGAATCTTTTCGCCGTGCGCCATGTGGTCGCGACGCTGGAGAAATTGTTCGAACCACGCGCCGCTGCCAAGGGCCTGGCCTTCTCCTGCGCCATCGATTCCGCCGTGCCGAGCTGGCTGGTTGGCGACGCGGGACATTTGCGGCAGATTTTGCTGATGCTGCTCGACAATGCCTTCAAGTTCACCGCCGCCGGCGGCATCATGCTGCGGGTAACGGCGGACGGTGAAGCCGTGGCGGAGGGTGATAACGCGGCGGACAGCACGGTGCTGCGCTTCAGCATTGAAGATAGCGGCTGCGGCATCCCGCCGGCGCTGTTGCCGCGCATCTTCGAACCCTTCACGCAGGCCGATGGTTCGCTCACCCGCCGGCATGGCGGTAGCGGCCTCGGCTTGGCGCTGGTGCGGCGACGGGTCGATCTGCTGCGCGGCAAAATCAACATCTTCAGCACGGACGGCCGGGGAACCCGGATTCAGGTCGACCTGCCCTTTACGGGGTCGGGATCAACCTGAATGTTTGCCGTGTCGCTAGCGCCGACTTTCCGCGTGGGACAAGCGCAATCCATGGGTTTATCATTGAAAATGTAAACTGTTACGTTACAATATCATTAATGATAGCTCGGCAAGCTGAAATT